>WNGE01005871.1_pt1 | contig 15275 bp, 13 predicted proteins | sample 5400651 | NCBI WGS metagenome assembly WNGE01 (sample SAMN13153370, study PRJNA577476) | soil metagenome | isolation source: 60 cm soil or saprolite under grassland replicate 2 | place: USA:California | collected 2016-06-15 | reverse complement strand
AGGATTAGACCGCTTGCCTTATCAAAGTTTAAAAAAATGATAGACAGGAAATTGCATTATCAAGCAATAGAATTATTTGAATACAGAATGTGGTGAAGTTAATTATGATAATGTTTTATTTCGGTCAACGCCCCCATCCGCTAAAGGGGAGTAAGAAAGAGAAAGTTTTCGGATTTAATGATCAAAGCCAAGCCCCCAGCCCCTAAAGGGGAGTAAGAAAAGAGAACGTTTTCGAATGTAATTAAAGCCCACAGTTGAGGTCACAGTAGTAGAAGCCAAGCCCCCAGCCCCTAAAGGGGAGTAAGAACGAAAACGTTTTCGATTTTAATCATCAATTCTCAACAGTTGAAGTCACAGTGGTGGAGTCAAGCCCCCATCCCCTAAAGGGGAGTAAGAACGACCAACAGTTGAAATCACAGTAGTAGAAGTCAAGCCCCCATCCCCTAAAGGGTAGTAAGTAAGAAAGAGAAAGTTTTCGAATTTAATGATCAACGCTGAACAGTTGAAGTCACAGTGGCACAACAACTCAATCAAGGCGAATGAACGAACGTGCTGTATATCGTTCATTGTTGATTTTTTGGTTCTTTTGTATCAAGACAAAAGAACAAAGAAAAAGTACAGAAAAGAAATTTCTTATGAATAACTGATAATCCTACTTTCTTTGTCTTGATACAAAGAAAGTAACAAAGAAAAATCAAGGCAATCCCGATTGCTCCGCACGTTTTGCCCTGCTAACGCCACACATTCCGCTTCGAAAAAAAAGTTTGTGTTGGGGAGACGAGAAATAACCCACGAAGCGTGCATCATCAGGTTCCACTGTTGAAGTCACAGTAGCACCAAAGCTCAATCAAGGCGAAAGAACGAACGTGCTGAAATCGACGAAGGAGATTCGCGAACACCTTTAAGCAATATCGTATGGGGGCTTTTTTTTGTTGGCGAGGGTAACCAGCAATGCAATAATGCAGGAGTGCCGGAACGATGTACAGAGAATAATAATTATGCAGCAGGAAAGAGAAAAAATGATAAAGTAAATGTCTTTAAAGCATAGGTAAATGGTTATGAAGCAAGGGTAAATGCCTCTCGGGCATATAGCTGATGCCTCTTAAGCAAGGGCGAATGTCGATTAAGCATAGGGCTGATGCTGATTAAGCAAGGGCGGATGTCGATTAAGCAAGAGCGGATGTCGATTAGGCAAAGGCGGATGCCAATTAAGCAAGGGCGGATGCCAATTAGATGAGGGCCGATGCCGGTTAAGCAAGGGCGAATGCCCCTTAAGCACGGGTAAATGGCGCTTATGTATTGGTTGATGACGTATAAGTATCGGTTTACAGGGAAAATGGAGAGATAAACGGGGATTCCTGTTAAAGGGAGAGGTTGTTGGGGTTGAGGGAACTCTGAGTGCTCGATGATGAATAACGGTAGGATTTAATACAAATAAATGTTGCTTATATTTGAAAACTTCAATTATAAAATACTAACTGTCTTTTCTATGAAGGAAAACTCGACTATCAGAAAGCAATGACGGGGGATGACCTGAAAGATTTTGTGAATAACGAACTCTTTCCTTATTTAAGAAAGTTTAAGACAGAGGCAGAATCACCTGCCACGATTGAATATAAGATTGGTGAAATTTTCAGTGGACTGAACAATAAAATAAATAGCGGTTATAATCTTCGTGAAATAATTAATCTTGTTGACCAGTTGCATTTTCGTACACATGCAGAGAAACATGAAATGAGTGCATTGTATGAAGACAAGATTAAGAATATGGGAAATGCAGGTCGCAACGGCGGTGAATATTACACACCAAGACCACTTATCAAAAGCATTATAAAAGTTGTTGCGCCAGAATTACATCATACTATTTATGACGGTGCGCTTGGCTCTGCGGGGTTTCTTTGCGAATCATTTCTATATTTAAAAGAAAAGCATCCAAATCGCAGTACTGCTGAGGACAGAATTTTACAGACCAAAACATTTTACGGTAAGGAAAAGAAATCACTGGCTTATATCATTGGCACGATGAACATGATACTGCATGGCATTGAAGCGCCAAATATTCTTCATACAAATACACTTAGTGAAAACCTTGCCGACATACAGGAGAAAGACCGTTACGATATTGTTGTTGCCAATCCCCCTTTTGGCGGAAAGGAAAGAGCAGAGGTACAGCAAAACTTTCCTGTTAAAAGCAGTGAAACGGCTTATTTATTCTTACAGCATTTTATAAAAATATTAAAGGCGGGAGGCAAAGCCGGTATTGTAATCAAGAATACTTTCTTAAGTAATTCTGATAATGCTTCTGTCAGCCTGCGCAAACTCTTGCTTGAAAGTTGTAACCTGCATACCATACTCGATTTACCCGGCGGCACTTTTACAGGTGCAGGTGTAAAAACGGTGGTATTATTTTTTGACAAAGGAACGCCAACAAGAAAAATATGGTACTATCAGTTGAACCTTGAAAGAAACTTAGGAAAGACAAATCCTTTAAATGAAAATGACCTTGCAGAGTTTGTAAAACTGCAGGCAACAAAAACAGATAGTGAAAATAGCTGGACAGTAAAGATTGGAGATATTGATACCACTACTTATGACCTGAGTGTAAAGAATCCTAATAAAAAAGAAGAAGCTGTATTACGTGAACCGGAAGAAATTCTAGAAGAAATGAAAGCACTGGATGAAGAAACAACAGATATTCTTAACTCAATAATGGAAATGATATGAGGGATAAATGGAAATTAACAACATTAGGTGAACTAAGTAAAAATAAAGATGCAATTGTTTCTGGTCCTTTTGGCTCTAACAAAAAGGCACACCAATTTTAAGATTACAAAATATTGGAAAAGGTTACTTCATTGATAAGGATATAAAGTATATAAGCAAAGAAAAAGCAGAAGAGTTAAAATATCATTCTTTTAAAGCAGGTGATATTGCTTTAGCTAAATTAGGTATTCCGGTAGGCAAAACCTGCATCATACCTGATAGCTTTTCACACGGGATTATTGTTGCAGATGTTGTCAGAATTAGACCGGATAAGGATAATGTAAACTATAAATTCTTAGAATATTTTTTGAATACTGATTTATCTGTATCGCAATTAACAGGAAATATTACTGGTGCAACCAGACCTAGAGTTAATCTTTCCGATGTAAGGGATATTAAACTTTATTTGCCTCCCATCTCTGAACAAAAACGCATTGTAGAAATATTGAATGAAGCCTTTGCTGCAATTGATAAAGCAAAAGCAAACGTTGAAAAGAATTTGCAGAATGCAAAAGAGCTTTTTGAAAGTTATCTGCAAAATGTTTTTGCAAATAAAGGAGAAGATTGGGAAGAGAAGAAGATTGGGCAAATCGCTACTGTTGATTATGGATACACTGCTAATTCATCAACAGAAGGTCATTATAGGTATATTCGAATTACAGACATAGATAAAAATGGAGAACTAATAAAAGAAGATAAAAAGTATATCAATTCTTCTAAAGAGGCAAAAGGTTTTGTTTTAAATGATAATGATTTATTAATGGCAAGAACAGGTGCGACTTTTGCCAAAGTTCTTTTATTTAAAAATTACGAACCATCAATTTACGCCTCATATCTAATCAAAATCAATTTCATTGAGAATATAGAGAATGAACTTTATTGGTATTTTACGAAAACAAAATATTACTGGGAACAAGCAAACAGTTTAACATCCGGCGCGGCGCAACCTCATTTTAATGGAGCGGCTTTAAAACAAGTTATTTTTCCTTATCCAAAATCAACTAATGGACAAAAAGAGATAATAAATAAATTTAAGGTTCTTGCAATTGAAACGAAAAAACTCGAAACAATATATCAGCAAAAGCTGAATGATTTAGAAGAGTTAAAGAAATCCATTTTGCAAAAAGCATTTAATGGAGAGCTAACTTCCAAAAAAATACGCGAACCCGCATAATGCAAGTAGATTATTACACATATAAAGATCAAAACTTTACCTGCTCCGAATGTGGCTGGCAAGGCAAAGGAGAACAACTTTCGCATGGTGATTTTCATGAAGGTAGTATGATTGGAGATTTGGAATGTCCGAAATGTGGTCACTTGATTGCTTTTTGGCAAGCTCCTTTGTTAGATAAAGAAAAAGAACAAAAATAAATTAATATTATCACTTTAATTGATCCCAATGCCGAAGGCATTACATATTTATAGAAAAAGAAATCAAGAAAATAGATACGACCCTGTGGGGTCGCACCAAACACAATTCATGATTTTCTATAAACGTATCATCCCTTCGGGATTGACGGGTCACACAAACAACATTAATGATTGCTATAAATAGAAGCCCATGCCGAAGGCATTACATATTTATAGAAGAAGAAATCAAGAAAATAGATACGACCCCTGCGGGGTCGCACCAAACACAATTCATGATTTTCTATAAACGTATCATCCCTTGGGATTGACGGGTCACACAAACAACATTAATGATTGCTATAAATAGAAGCCCATGCCGAAGGCATCACATGTTTATAGAGAAGAATGTATTAGAGAAACACGCCCCTGCGGGGTCGCATGGAGTTACAGGCACACATCAATTCTATAAACATCAAATCCCTTCGGGATTGACGGGTCACACAAACAACATTAACGATTGCTATAAATAGAAGCCGATGCCGAAGGCATTACATATTTATAGAAGAAGAAATCAAGAAAATAGATACGACCCCTGCGGGGTCGCACCAAACACATTCATGATTTTCTATAAACATATCATCCCTTCGGGATAAAAAATTTACATATGCCCGGAACCTTTTCACAGATATACATACAATCCGTTTTCGCCGTAAAGGGAAGACAAAGCCTTATACAACCGTCATGGGAAGAACAATTATATAAATACATAACCGGCATTGTTCAAAATAAAGAACAAAAAATGCTTGCAATAAATGGTATGCAAGACCATATTCACTTTTTTATTGGCATGAGACCTTCGTGTTGCTTATCTGACCTTGTAAGAGAAATAAAAAAATCATCCAATGAATTTATTAATGAAAAGAAATTTACTGCTTCAAAGTTTCAATGGCAGGAAGGTTATGGTGCTTTTTCATACAGTCATTCCGGTTTAGATCGCGTTATTGCATACATCAAAAATCAAAAAGAGCATCATAAGAAAAAAACATTCAAAGAAGAATACACGGATTTCCTTGTTAAGTTTAATATTGAGTACAAGCCTGAATATTTATTTGAATGGATTGAGTAAACAAAATAAAAAATAGAAAATATAAAATTGCATGAATGAAGCAGAAACCCGGGCAGAACTCATAGACCCAAAGCTCAAAGAAAATGGGTGGGACAGTAAAACCAATCCTGAAGTAAAAGTGCATCGGGAATATCATATTACTGCCGGAAAAATAAAAGCAACAGGCGGCAGAAACAAACCATTAATTGCCGACTATATTCTTGCTTACAAAGGTCGCAAGCTGGCAGTTGTAGAAGCAAAGAGCGAAGAATGCAAAGTGGGTGAATGCGTGGCGCAGGCAAAAGATTATGCAGAAAAATTAAAGGTGGATGATTGCTACGGAGCAAATGGCAGAGAAATATATCATATTGATATGGATTCCGCCAAAGAAGGATTGGCAGATAATTTTCATACACCCGATGAATTATGGAATAAAGCATTTCCCGTACACAATCAATGGCAGGATAAATTTGATGCGGTGCCTGATGAAACAAAGGGCGGCACAATGGGCGGCAGGTTTTACCAGGAGATTGCTGAGGAAAGAGCGCTTGATGCCATTGCAGAAAAAAAGAAAAGAATATTACTCACACTTGCAACAGGAACGGGTAAAACATTTATTGCTTTTCAAATTGCATGGAAATTATTTCATACACGCTGGAATCTACTGTATGACGGAAAACGAAGACCAAGAATTTTGTTTCTTGCCGACAGAAACATTTTAGCAGACCAGGCTTTCAATGCATTCTCTGCTTTTCCTGAAGATGCATTAGTGCGCATAAAGCCAAATGAAATAAGAAAGAAGGGAAGAGTGCCAACCAATGGCAGTATTTTCTTTACCATCTTTCAAACGTTTATGAGTGGTGCTGATAAAGATGGAAACCCATTACCCTATTTTGGTGAATATCCTACGGACTACTTTGACCTGATTATTATTGATGAATGTCACAGAGGCGGAGCAAATGATGAGAGCAACTGGCGTGGCATATTGGAATATTTTTCTCCTGCTGTGCAAATTGGACTAACTGCTACACCAAGAAGAAAAGAGAATGCAGATACCTATAAATATTTTGGAAACCCTGTTTATATCTACTCTCTAAAAGAAGGAATCAATGATGGTTTTCTTACACCATTTAAAGTAAGGAAGATTTCAACTTCTCTGGATGAATACACTTATCAGCCCGATGATAATGTCGTTGAAGGCGAAATTGAAGAAGGTAAAAAATATATTGAAACAGACTTCAACAGGATAATTGAAATAAAAGCACGTGAAGAAAAGAGAGTAAAAATTTTCATGGACTTAATAGACCAAAATGAAAAGACACTTGTCTTTTGTGCAACACAAGATCATGCTGCTGCTATAAGAGATTTAATCAATCAATACAAAAAAAGTAAAGAACCCAATTATTGTGTTCGGGTAACTGCTAATGATGGAGAATTGGGTGAACAATATTTAAGAGAGTTCCAGGACAATGAGAAAAACATTCCAACAATATTAACAACATCACAAAAACTTTCAACGGGAGTAGATGCAAGAAATATCCGCAACATTATTTTATTGCGCCCTGTAAATAATATTGTTGAGTTTAAACAGATTGTTGGTCGCGGCACACGTTTGTTTGATGGGAAAAATTTCTTTACCATTTATGATTTTGTAAATGCAAGTGAACGTTTCAAAGACCCCGAATGGGATGGAGAACCAATAGAACCAACCCTTGTTGATCCACCACCTAAACCATATAGTGAAAATGAACTTGTAACTCTTGCTGCTGAGAATGAAGAAGAAGATAAAGAAAAACGGGTTAAAATAAAAGTGAAATTAGCCAATGGCAAAGAGCAACAAATTGAACATTCCGTTGCTACAACATTTATTGGTCCTGATGGTAAACCAATGACGGTGCAGGAATTTTTGAATAGTTTATATGGCAAGTTTCCTTTGCTTTTTGAAAGTGAAGATGAATTAAGAAGAATCTGGAGTGATCCGCTTACAAGAAAAACATTGCTCGATAAATTATCAGAAGCCGGTTTAGGAAAAGATGAATTTCATACACTGCAAAAAATAATTGATACAGAGAAAAGTGAATTGTTTGATGTACTTGAATTTATTGCATATTCAGCAAAACCAATAACAAGAGAAGTAAGAGTAGCATCTGCACAGCAAAACATTTTTGCAGAGTTGGATAACAATCAAAAAGATTTTATTGAGTTTGTTCTTTACAAATACATTGAAACAGGCATAGAGGAATTAGAGCAGGAAAAATTACCACATTTGTTAGAATTAAAATATCATGCAGTAAGTGATGCAGCAGAAAAGTTAGGAGGAGTTAAAAGAATCAGAAAATTGTTTATCGAGTTTCAGAAGTATTTGTATGAGGAGAGGGTAGCGTAAGCTACTGATTAAATCTTCGATCAAAAATAAAAGATGAGATAAATAAGCTGTGGCAGGGAGAAGTAGTAATGTATAAAGAAAAGGAATTAATAACTTCTGTAGAAGAATAGAATGAAAAAGGAAGTCTAAAAAACATATCCTACTGTTGTCTACCAAGATGGAGATAGTCATGAGGTGTCTGCAATAATTATTCTTGCCAATTTTACAACCTACTCATTTGAACAAATAAACGTTTCAAAATTCGACATGGCTTCAATTACTGAGAACTATGTAGATTCCGGATATGTAAATACACATTTTGAAAATCTGCTTCCGGGTCAATATATAACTATTGATAAGCTTTCTTCATTTGATTTGGAATACATATGCGACTATGCAATTCTACTTAAACAAAAAGTGAATGATCAGGTTATAGAATTAAAATTTAAGCTTCAAAAATATGGTCGGTTCGAGGGCAACGGTGAGGAATACGATTTTGAAGAAATAAATGTAAAAGGAAATATTATTAAAGCGGAAGTTTACTTAGCCTAACCTTCCCCGGACGCCACTACCGCTAATTACCCGATGGAGTATTCTAACCTTCCTTATACTTTAAGCTTACAAAGTGTTTGTTATCAATTTTATGTTCACCGCTCCATCTGTAAGCAACTAAATTTCCACCCTTTGCAATGCTATAATCAAGGCAGATAACATTTTCTGTTTGTATTACAGGATAAGAATCTTCAAGCCAGTAATGTCCGAAAAATATAGGAGGAGCGTCTTTATCATAAATTCTCGCGTCAATCTTTTCATTGATCATTTTATCCATTAACTGAGCGGGACAATTAAACAGAAATTTATCATAAGAGAATTGGTTAGGATGTTTCCACCATTTCCAACGATTCTCCGTTCTTGAATGTCCATCCTTATCTTTCCATGCATACTGCTCCGGTATAGAAAATTCTTTGCCTTTCAAAATATCATTGATTACTTTATAAGCTTCTTTATTTTTGTGGTGGGAATCAAATAATAGTTTTTCATTCATGGTATAAAAGTTTTGCTCTTTAAGCCAATGAATATGGTCATCATCCCAACAAGCATGCACTGCTCTTAATTCAGGCAAGTCAAGAAATATCTTAAGGGAATAAAACCAATCAAGATAAGATTTCCATTCTTCAGGATGAACTTCAAATTCCTTTAGCGTTGCTTCATGCTGTTTATTATTTTTAGCGTTATGAGGCCGCAAGTATGAATCATCAGGTAAGCGGTGAGCATAAGCAAGTGCGTTATATTCATGGTTGCCCATTAAAGTAATCGCATGATTATTTTCATTCATCGTACGAACAATATTCAATGTTTCTCTTATAGCGGGGCCTCTGTCTATATAATCTCCTACAAAAATTACTTTCCGGGTAGAGTGTTGCCATACACCATTTACTTCTTTATATTCCATTTTATGCAACAACTCTTTCAAAGCTTGAGCATGTCCATGTATATCACCTATAATATCATACATTGATCAAAGATATTTTCCTTCATCGCAATGTTTACTTAAAAGTTTTCCTTCCCAGCAATGTCTCCTAAATAGCTTTGTGTGTTAGGTAGGGACATTGCGGCAATAGCATTACAAAAGCTCACCCGTTTTTCCTAACTTTCTCTTATGCCGTACGCAAGGCCATAACAAAAAAAAAGAGGGGAGTTTATTCTTTGTGTGGCGAAAAAATTAAGGAATGAGAGTAGTAACATGGAATATCAGAAAAGCAAATCCAAATATTGAGGTTTGGAATATATTAAGCAAATATAATCCTGACATAATGCTTTTACAGGAAGTGACAGACATTCCTTCTTATATAAAGCAATCATGTAAGTATGAATTTCGAAAAGCGATTAATAAGAAAGGCAACCTTCAAAAATTTGGAACAGCTGTTTTGGCTAAAAGTGAAAATATTTCCACAATAAAACTCATATCAGAATTTGATTGGGTAGATAAAGAACTACAATTCTTTGAGGGTAATCTTGTAGCTTGTACAGTTATTGTCACTAATGAAGAACCTTTAAATGTAATTTTTGTTTACAGCCCTGCTTGGCCAATATCAAAAGAGAGACTAATAAATATTGATGTTTCTACTGTGAAACTTCAATTAAATAAAGAGCTGTGGTGTACAGAAATCCTTTGGTCAGCTTTAAAAAACAAATCTTCTATAAATAATTATAATTGGTTGATAGGAGGAGACTTTAATTCCTCTGAAACATTTGACTATTTATGGCCAGGCGGCCCTAGAGGAAATAAAGAAATTATTGAAAGAATGAATAGTTTGGATTTAACGGAATGCTTGAGAGGATTTCAACAAAAACTTACTCCAACTTTCAAAAATTCTAGAGGAGATAAAGTCATTCATCAAATAGATCATCTTTATGCAAGTAATAATTTATATAAAACGTTATCAAGTTGTATTACAGGTAATGCAAAAGATATTTTTGAGAATCGCCTAAGTGATCATTTACCGATAATAGCTGATTTTGAATAACGTTTTCCTTCCCCGTAATGTCTCCTAAAATAGCTTTGTGTGTTAGCAGAAGGCATTGCAGAATTAGCATTACAAGAGTTGCTTCGAATGCACCGGGTCCACCATCCCCACAAAAGCAATTCTAGCGGTTGACTTTATCTGGTTGTGTCCACTGCTGCTTTTTCCTGAAGAGTTCTGCGATTAAGCATTGGTGAAATTCTTCGAATGCGTTGAACTTCCTGATTTTTCAGGTAAATCGTTTTGATCCTATCTCCTATCTTAATTTCCACCTTTGGTTTCATGGATGAGATATCAATGAGTCGGGGACCACTGCCAACAAATGAAAAACTATCGCGTATTTTTTTATACATCCGAATGCGGTCACCAAAGGCGGTATCACAATTCCCCCTTGGTAAAAGAACTACACGGTCTCTTTCGACTACCTGCGCGGAATTTTCCCCGCAAACTTTGAATATTTGGTTAGTGGTGTCATAGTTGCCATCAAATACCACTGCCGGGGAATGATTCCATTGTGCAAAAACACCGACCCAAAGCAGCGTGTCGGCAGGTTCTTTACCTGTCTCGGAGTCTGCAGGCTCCTTAACTGTCACTGTGTCTTTTGTTGTATCAATTGAAGTGGACGATCCGTCTTGGCGATTGGGTGATCCACATGCTGCTGCGAAAAAAGAGATCACCACACAAATAATTGTTTTCATGTTCAAATTATTTTAGCATCAGTGAAGAATGATTTTTGTAAGTAGAATGTCCTTTTTGTCTACAAAATATACATAGCCCCTTGGAAGAACAGGCTTTTTTTGACCCGTGTTTTTATCCTCAAGATAAACGACCGCAGGTTGATTCAGGACGATATAGTAATCATCCGACTCCCCGAGTAGTCTTAAAGCCTGTACGCTGTCACTTTTGAGCAGGGCTATATCCTGGTAAAAGGGATTGGTGCGGGGAAGCACGGAATCCAGCATAACCGCGGGGGTCAATCCCTCGGCGTCTTTTCTAAAAATAAATTGGATCGTTTTAAGACTAAGCGTTTTTAACCTGTCTTCCCGGTAATTTTCCACAGCAGTTTGTTGCGCAACCTGAAAAACAAGAGGGAAAATAATTACCAGTACCAAAATTCTGAGGAACATGCCATTATTTGATTTGAAGCGGGTCAATGATGTCGCGATAGCACTTCTGCGCAGCAGCCAAAAAATAAGAAATGCAATCAGAACAATCACTGCTATTATCAGTAAATAAGTTAGAAACAGACGGGACGTAATCACATTGTAGGAGTAAACTAGTAAACTTGAGTAATCGATCTTCAACGCTTCCATTGAAATGCCAAACAGTTGAAAGTACTGGTGCACATAAACCCAGGCTATGAAATAAAGATAAATACCTGCGATGATAACAATATCCCTGATATTTGATAACAGGTCCTTCATCTGCTCGATTTAACGTTGTATAAAAATATTACTTAAATAAAGCATTTGCAAGCGTATAAATACCTATTTCTTAGCCTCGCCAGGTGCTTTCGTTGGCGTCCACGCCAGCGATTCCTGCAGACATTTTTCCCTTCGCCGCAATGTTTCCCCTTCACCGCAATGTCACCTAAAAGCCTTGTGTGTTGGCTAAGGGACATTGCGAAAATAGCATTACAAAAGCTCATTCATTTTTACTATATTACCTTATGCCTGTACGTAAAGCCATAACAGAAAAAGAAGGTGTTTATTTTATCACCTTTACTTGTACAAACTGGCTTCTTTTTCTTCCGCAACGTTTCCTTAAAGAGCAATACAGGGCAGGAAGATTGCGGCTGTAGCAGCACAACGCTTATTCAATTGCTTAGCTTTGTTTTCAACATTGACTTCGCTATACGAACTTAGATTCCGCTGATGTCTCACCGGGGTCTCCTCATAGGCAATGTGTAAAGGCAGGACCCCGGCGCACCTGGAGGGCATAACAGATGAAAATTTTTTCTTCTGCAATGTTTCCTTAAAGAGCAATACAGGCAGGAAGATAGCGGCGGTAGCAGCACAAAGCTTATTCAATTGCTTAGCTTTGTTTTCAACATTGACTTCGCTATACGACCTTAGATTCCGCTTAGAGACCATCAACGAAACGACATGATAAGACTCGCACCTTGCAAAATCATTACAATAGCAGCCATGCTTTTGGTATCTGTACACCATGTTGCGGCACAAAGCAATGATACTTACGCAAACGAAATTATGGCAGGTATCTCCAATAACGGACAGACGATGGATAAGCAGTACCTTACCCCCGGTGACAGAACGTACGTGGTTGGAACACAGAACGGGAATTTCCCTGATCTGGGTTCCCATGTAGAAGGAGAAATGGGTGGCTTGTGGATGCCTCCTGTTAAATTAATGGATGGCTTTTGGGTAAAGTTTTTCGATGCTGATGCAAAATCAGAAGCGTGGCTGAAAGAAGCAAGAGAATTTATAAACTATCCTTACGGTAACAGGTTTGTTTATGCCCCGGTTTTAAATGGTATTGAAGCGGAACGCCTTCAGTTTTGTCCGCAGGAAAAGGAGGGCATCGTAATTCAATATCAATTAAAAAATACATCGGGTCAACTACGCAGGCTGCAATTGGAATTTGTGGTAAAGACAGATGTGAGCCCGGTTTGGTTCTCAAAAGAAAACAACATTATTGATGCACCCGATACCGTTCATTGGATAGAAGATAAAAAGTTGTTTGCTGCAAATGATACGAAGCAATCCTGGTTTACGGTATGGGGCTCCTCGCTTCAGGTGATCAGCCACAATACAGAGGCTGTTGCTCCTGTTGAAACGATTGGATTGGGTAAAGCAGCTTCCTCCACGTACCCATTAGAGCTCAAGCCGCATCAAACGATAACTGCTGTATTTGTAGTAACTGGTTCAAGCAAAGATTTGGAAACTGCGCAAAAAAGCTATGAGACAATTCTGAAAAATTACGCGCAACTTCTGAACGAAAAAAAACAACACTATGCAGCCATTATCCAGCGTGCAAGGGTTGAAATTCCCGATAAGAAATTACAGCAAGCCTATACGTGGGGAAAGCTCAATACAGAATGGTTAGTGAGTGAGCTTCCCGGAATTGGTCGTTTCCTCGGAGCCGGTGCTGTAGAGTATCCCTGGCTTTTTGGTTGCGATAATTCGTATGCTTCCCAGGGTGTGGTGGCATCTGGTGATTTGGAACTAGCAAAGTCAACTCTCCGCACACTTAAAAGAGTATCTGAAAAAGCAAATGGTAATGGCAGGATCATTCATGAAATGTCTTCGAATGGTTTTGTATACAACAAAGGCAATATGCAGGAAACACCCCATTTTGCGATAGCCGTGTGGAAAGTGTTTGAGTGGACAGGCGATAAACAATTTCTTGCAGAAATGTATCCTTATATTAAGAAAGGCATCCATTGGTTGCTAACGGAACAAGATCAAAACAAAAACTTGTTTCCCGAAGGCAATGGCATCATGGAAGTAAAAGGACTGAATGCTGAATTGATTGATGTAGCAGTTTACACACAGCAGGCATTGGAAGTGGCTTCCAAAATGGCGGCAATATTCAGTGAACCGGATCTGCAACATAACTATGCCCAAAAAGCGGCTATTCTGAAAGACAAGATCAATACAGAGTTTTGGGATGATGCTGAAGGAAGCTATTGCGATTTTTATGGAACAAGGGAGCAGGCACTGTCTGTTGCAAAAGGAGCCATTGAACAGTTGCAGTTGGGGTCATCAAATGCAAGTGATTCTGCTTACATGTTGGAAACTCAGAAGTACTATGAGAAACTTCTCCGGGAATATTCCGCGCTTCCTGCAGGAACAGAGAAAGGCTGGTTCACCAACAAGAACTGGGTAATAAGCACACCGGCGGAAACACACATTGCACCACAGGAAAAAGCGATCCGCGTCCTCAATAAAGTACATAATGAACATTGCGGTCAATACGGACCTTATCTTTCAGCGGTTGAGCGGCGTTATATGATGACCATTTCGACGGGTGTGCAGGCAATGGCAGAATGTGCTTATGATCGTACCGATGAAGCCATGTGGTATGTAGATAAGATCGTTCAAACATTCAACAGGGCGTTGCCGGGTTCTATTTCCGAAATGATGCCCGATTATGGTTGTCCTGTGCAGGCATGGACAATCTACGGATTGGCTACACCACTCGTGACACATGTGCTGGGCATCAATCCCGATGCATACAACAAATCAATTGTAATTTCGCCTCATCTTCCGGGTAGTTGGAATAACGGCGCTATTTATGATTTGCCGGTTGGTACCAATACAATTTCATTCGCGATAAAAAAGAATGGCAGGAATACTGTTTATTCGTTAACATCAGCTGCTGTTGATTGGACATACACATTAAAAATTAAAGGGCTTGCAGGCAACAAGTACAAGCTAAATGGTAAAGTACTCACTGCTGTATCAGATGAAATTGAGCTGAAGGGTAAAGTGAACAAGGTGGAGGTTTGATGTTGCTTCAAGCTTCCGTTGTTCGAAATGTTCTCCTAGATAGCCTTGTGAGCAAGGGACATTGCGGAATTAACAATCGAAACCTTTACATCATTGTCCTTACTGCTAAAGCGTTCACTTATCCAAAAACTATACTCCTGCTCCATAAAGCGGAAGAAAAAATCGTGTAAAGCCAGGAATTCAGACGTGAATTATCATTGGTATGCCGTTTGCCAACTTACAAATGGTTTTTCATAGGATATTGGATTTTAAACGAGGCTGAATTTTTATTCCGGCCTTTTTTATTTTATGCAATTCCATTCCAATACTGCAATCTTGCCATAATGCTTCTTGTCATTAACAATAAATCCGCAAATGGTCTTCTTCGTATCATGTTCGTACCATGTTTGTACCATGTTCGTATCAGTCTCGCCGGGGTCTTCTGAAAGGTAATGTGTAAAGGCAGAGACCCCGGCACATTCAAGCACAACATTTGAATTTGCAATTCGTGTTTATTATATTTACTTATGTCTGTTCGTGTACAACATGGCAACGAGCCAACCCTATATTATATAATCTATACCTGTTATACCTGGCTTCAGTTATTTTCAATTACAAACAGCTTCGATCTTGTTTACAGGTGATTTGACTATTTAAAAAATACTTCTGCAATAAAAGTTACCGCTTATGCTATTATGCCTAATCATGTTCATGCT
>WNGE01004922.1_pt1 | contig 15275 bp, 9 predicted proteins | sample 5400651 | NCBI WGS metagenome assembly WNGE01 (sample SAMN13153370, study PRJNA577476) | soil metagenome | isolation source: 60 cm soil or saprolite under grassland replicate 2 | place: USA:California | collected 2016-06-15 | reverse complement strand
CGCGATCACAATCCGGCGCCGACGCGCGCCGCCGAAGTGATCAGGAAAGGCCTTTCCGCCTCCACGCAGCAATCGCTCGCATTTGAGCTGGATGCGATTGTTGATCTTGGCAGGACCGAATCCACGCAAAACTTGATCCGTAATTTTTTTCTCGCGGAAAAATACAAAAAGGGAACATCGAAGTCGCCGGCGGAAAGAGTCGGGCACGCTGCTGTGAGTGGCGCTGGCGTGATGGGTTCAGGTATTGCGCAATGGCTCAGCTCTCATGGCGTTAGTGTGATTCTGCGCGATATCGCGCGCGAGCAAATCGATCGCGGCCTGGCTAACATCGAAAAAACTTACGCGGACGCTGTGAAGCGCGGTTTGATGACGGAAGAGAAAGCGAAAGAAGGGCGCGCCCGCATTGTGGCCTCAACTGCGCCGATGGAATTGCGCAATGTGCAGATTGTCATCGAGGCGGCTTCCGAAAAGATGGATATCAAAAAAGAAATCTTTCGCGAGCTAGCAATGCAGGCGGGCCCGAAAACGATTATCGCCACCAACACATCCGCGCTTCCGATCAGCCAGTTGGCTGATGCGACGGTTTCGCCCGAGCACGTCATCGGTCTCCATTTTTTCAACCCTGTGAGCCGGATGAAGCTGGTGGAAGTTGTGGTTGCCAGACAAACTTCGGATGACACGCGCGAGCGGACACTGGCCTTTGCGCGGCAAATCGGAAAACTGCCTGTTCTAGTGCGCGACAGCCCGGGTTTTCTGGTCAATCGCGTTTTGTTTCCTTATTTGCTGGATGCCGCCGAACTTTTTGAAAGCGGCCTGGATGCGCACAAGATCGACAATGCGCTAATGCAATGGGGCATGCCGATGGGGCCGCTGCGTTTGATCGATGAAATTGGCGTCGATATCACGGTCGATATTGGCAATACGCTCGAGAAAGCCTACGGGCGACGCGATCATGTTCCGACTGTCCTGCTCTGGTTGCGCGACCGCGAGATGCTCGGCCGTAAAACCGGCGCTGGCTTTTACAAATACGAAGGTAAAACGCAAACGCCGAACGAGTCGCTCGCGCAATGGCGGCGCGGGTTACATGGCGATCCGGAAGGCGCTGAAGGCCCAGTCATTCCGCCGGACCGGCATCGAGACCCACGGTTGCGGCTGAATGAGACCGAGCTGGGGCACCGCCTCGTCTTTCTCATGGTTAATGAAGCGGCGCGTTGCCTGGAAGAGAAAGTGGTCGATTCGCCAGAGGATGCGGACTACGGAATGATTTTGGGAACAGGTTTCGCGCCATTCCGCGGCGGGCCACTGCGCTTTGCCGAACATTTCGGGCTGAACAAAGTCGTCGATGAACTGGAACGCCTGGCGCGAAGCGAAGAGAAATTTTTGCCGTGTGAAATATTGAAAAAACACGCTCGCGACGGAACGAAATTTTATGAGAGCGGAAGATAGGCAGCCTTGCCTGTCTCGGCAGGCTGGCAGCCTGCCAGCCGAGACAACCTGGCAGATTATCATCCTATGAAATCTCCGCTAGAAGCACCGGAAAAACAGATCGCTGCGGAAACCAGCGCGAAGCCGGAAACGCCACAGGTGGCCGTCATCGACACTTCAAAAATGTCGAAAGGCAAACGCGAAGCGCTCGAGCTGGCGGAAGCCTCGCGCGATCCACTCGACGATCGGGGCAGTTTCGCCAGCAATCTTTTCATCGGCCGCTACGATTTCGGGCGCATCCATCCTTACCCTGAGCAAAGCGCTGAAGACCGCGCCGCGGGGGAGGAATTCCTCGGCAGCCTGAAAAAATATCTGCGTAAAAATATCGACGCAGACGAAATCGATCGGACCGGCGAAATCCCGCAGAAGAACATCGACGATCTTTTCGCAATGGGCGCCTTTGGCGTGAAAATTCCGAAGCAATACGGCGGGCTCGGTTTGTCGCAGGTAAATTATGGACGTGCGGCCATGTTGCTCGGGAGTTGGGACGCAAACCTCACTGCGCTCGTTTCCGCGCATCAGTCGATCGGCGTTCCGCAACCGTTGCTGCTCTTCGGCACGGAAGAACAAAAGCAAAAATATCTGCCCCGGGTCGCACGCAGCGAGATTTCCGCATTCGCGCTCACGGAATGGAACGCCGGGTCGGATCCCGCGAACATGAGTTTGCGCGCCGATCCGACCGAAGACGGTTCGGCATTCATCCTCAACGGCGAGAAGCTTTGGTGCACAAACTTGATTAAGGCCGGTGTGCTCGTGGTCATGGCTCGGACGCCTCCGAAAATGGTTAATGGCAGGGAGCGCAAACAAATCACTGCGTTCATTGTCGATGTCGATTCGCCCGGACTCGAAATCACGTATCGCTGCCACTTCATGGGATTGCGCGCGCTCTACAACGGCATAGTGAAATTCACCGACGTGCGCGTGCCGCGCAAGAACATGATCGCCAAGGAAGGGCAGGGATTGAAGGTCGCGCTCACGACGCTGAACACTGGTCGTCTTACGATTCCAGCGGCGTGCGTCGGTCTATCCAAACGGCTGCTCGATATCTGCCGTAAATGGGCGAGCGAGCGGATTCAATGGGGCGTCCCGATTGGCCAGCACGCTGCCATCGCAGGGAAAATTGCGGAGATGGCAGGCAACGTGTTCGCAATGGAAGCGATGACTTTTCTCACTTCATCGCTGGTGGATCGCAAGGCGGGCGATCTCCGCATCGAAACCGCGATGTGCAAGATGTGGGCGACAGAAACGACCTGGAAAATTGCCGATGATGCAATGCAGGTGCGCGGCGGCCGCGGTTATGAAACTGCGCAATCACTCGCCGGGCGTGGCGAGGAACCGATCCCGGTCGAACGTTTCCTGCGCGATTGCCGCATCAATCTCATCTTCGAAGGCTCAAGTGAAATCATGCGGCTTTTCATCGCGCGCGAAGCGCTCGATCCGCATCTGAAAGTCGGCGGCGCAATTTTCAATACGCAATTGCCGATGTCCGAGCGCGCGAAGGCTGTTTTTAGTTCCGGCAAATTCTATGCCGGCTGGTATCCGCGCCAGTGGATGCCGAACGGCGCAGGCGAGATCGAGAATTTGCATGAGACATTGCGCGGCCATGTCAATTACGCTGCGCGGACAAGCAAACGGCTCGCGCGGGGTCTGTTTCATGCCATGGCCCGGTTCGGTCCGAAACTCGATCGGGAGCAACTGCTCCTTTCCAGATTCGTTGGGATCGCGACGGAATTATTTGCCATCAGTGCGACTTGCTCTTATGCGCAATGGCTGCTTGGTCAGGGCAAACCGGCCGATGAAATTCTTTCTGTCGCAGATTATTTCTGCCGTTCCGCGCGCATGAGGATCGACAATCACTTCGCTGGCACGTCGGGCAATGCGGACAAACGCGGTTACAAGCTGGTGCAAGATTTGCTCGCCGGAAAACACGCAATGTTGCGCGGCGGGATCGTGTAGGAGGTCAGGCAGCTTTTGCCTGACTCGGCAGCCAGGCTTCCAGCCTGGCGAATAGCGATTCCAGCAGGCAAGATGCCCGCTGGCCGAGACAGGCTGGCAGCCTATCCTCCGCCCGCAATTGTTGACCAAGCGTTTCGCCGCAGCTAATCTCAGCGGATGAGTATGCCGTCCGTGCTCACGGAAACGGCTTCACCTCGAAGCCGTGCCACAAAGAGCGACAGAAAAAGAGAAATACCGCCATCGAACGTGCTCGAAACGATCGAGCAACACGTTCTGCTCGACGGCTTCAAGGTCGTGGTCGATCTCGAAAAAAGCCGCGGCTCCTATTTGTACGACGCGGTCGGCAATCGTCGATTGATCGACCTTTACGGATTTTTCGGCTCGATGCCGATCGGGTTCAATCATCCGCACTTCGATGATCCCGATGTTCAGCGCGATCTCTTGCGAGCGGCGAAGGTGAAAATTGCGAACTCGGATGTTTATTCGGAAGGTTACGCCGAATTTGTAGCGACGTTCGAACGCGTAGTCGGTTTATCGCCCTTGGAGCGTTATCTTTTCATCGAAGGCGGCGCGCTCGCAGTCGAAAATTGTTTGAAAGCGGCGATGGATTGGAAGGTGCGCAAAAACATGGCGGCCGGCCATGGCGAGCGCGGCACACAGATTTTGCATTTCTGTCGCGCATTTCATGGGCGCAGCGGCTACACCATGAGCCTAACCAATACCGATCCGCGCAAGACGGATCTGTTCGCAAAATTTGATTGGCCGCGCGTCTCTTGTCCGCACATTGATTTTTCGTTGCCGGAATTGGAGCGCGAAGCCGATGTGATCGAGCGCGAAGCAAACGCGGAGCGCGAGATTCGCGAGTTTATCGATGAACGCGAGATCGACATCTGCGCCATCATCATCGAGCCGATCCAGGGCGAAGGCGGCGATAATCATTTCCGCGGCGAATGGCTGCAAAAATTGCGAAAGATTTGCGACGAAACCGATATCCTTCTGATCTTCGACGAGGTGCAATGCGGCATGGGCGCAACCGGTCGCAACTGGTGCTGCGAACATTTTGGTATCGTGCCAGATTTGCTCGCGTTTGGGAAGAAGGCGCAGGTCTGCGGGGTGATGGCCGGTCCGCGTCTCGATGAAGTCAAAGACAACGCATTTCGTTTATCCAGCCGGCTGAATTCGACCTGGGGCGGAAACTACACCGACATGGTGCGCTCGACTCATTACCTGCACGTCATCGAGGAAGAACATCTGGTGGAGAACGCCGCGAAAGTAGGCGCATATTTTTTGGGCCAGCTCCGCGACTTGCAACACGAAGAGCCGCTGATTTCCGCCGCGCGCGGTCGGGGACTTTTCCTTGCCTTTGATCTTCCCGATCCCAAAACGCGCGAAGAATTCTGGAAGGGGTTCTTCGATCTCGGCGTTCTCACCCTTCGCTCTGGCGAGAATTCGATTCGTTTTCGTCCTGCACTCGACCTCACGGCGGACGTCGTCGATGAAGCCATGGACGTGATGCGCAAATTTTGCCGGCAGCGAAAATGATCATGATGTTGGTAGAGCGCGATCGCCGGGCGCGCCGACCATCTTCGACGGACGGCGCGGCGGTCCGTCCCTACCATTTCTAAATTATGCAAACCGTTCTCGATAAACTTGGCTTGGCGGATGACAATCCCGGCGTCTTCGACGGGGAATGGCGCGGGGGCGGGACCAGGATCGACAAAATTTCACCGATTGACGGGCAACGGCTTGCCAGCGTGCGCACGGCCTCCGACGAGGATTACCAAAAGGCAATCGCCCGCGCGCAAGAAGCGTTTTTAAAATGGCGCACAACGCCGGGCCCCGTGCGCGGCGAAACCGTTCGCCGCCTCGGCAACGCGCTGCGCGAATCTAAACACGAGCTCGGCCAGCTCGTGACCCTGGAGACCGGAAAGATCATCGCCGAAGGCGAAGGCGAAGTGCAGGAGATGATCGACATCTGCGACCTCGCCGTCGGTCAATCGCGCATGCTTTACGGCCTGACGATCCAATCGGAGCGGCCAAGCCACCGTTTGATGGAGCAATGGCATCCGCTCGGGGTCGTGGCCGTGATCACCGCGTTTAATTTTCCTGTCGCAGTCTGGTCGTGGAATGCGGCGCTCGCAGCCGTCTGCGGCGACGCCACGGTTTGGAAGGCTTCCGAAAAAACTCCGCTCACCGCAATCGCGGTTACGAGAATTTGCGAGCGCGTCTGTCGCGAAACTGGCGCTGATCCGGCGATCTTCACACTGCTCATGGGCGATCGCAAAACGGTTGGCCAAAAATTAGCCGATGATACGCGGATTCCACTGGTCTCGGCGACCGGCTCGGTAAGCATGGGCTTGAGCGTCGCTAAAACTGTTCACGGCCGATTGGGCCGAACGATCATGGAACTCGGCGGCAATAACGCGCTGATCGTCGCTCCAAGCGCCGATCTCGAAATGGCGACACAATCCATCTTCTTCGGTGCAGTTGGCACGGCGGGGCAGCGTTGCACCTCGACGCGGCGTGTGATTATGCACGAATCGGTGGCGTCGAAGATCCGCAACAAACTGTTAGCGGCTTACAAATCTCTGCTGATCGGAAATCCGCTCGATAGGAAAACAGTGATGGGCCCGTTGATCGACAAGAATGCTGTCGATCTCGTTCAGCATTCGATCCAACGATTGAAAGACGAAGGCGGCGAAGTTCTTTATGGCGGAGATCGGCTCGAAGATTCGGATTTTCCCGGCGGCTGCTACATGGAGCCGTGCTTGGCAACCGCGAAGCCCGATTTCGAAATCGTGCAGCATGAGACATTCGGCCCATTGCTTTATCTGATGACTTATCGTGATTTTGATGAAGCGATCGCGATCCATAACAACGTGCCGCAAGGCTTGACCTCGTCGATTTTCACCAATGACATGCGCGAAGCGGAGAAATTTGTCAGTGCAGTCGGAAGCGATTGTGGAATCGCGAACGTGAACACTGGCACAAGCGGCGCCGAGATCGGTGGCGCGTTTGGCGGCGAGAAAAATACCGGCGGCGGCCGCGAAAGCGGCAGCGATTGCTGGAAGCAGTACATGCGCAGACAAACCAACACGATCAATTTTTCCAGGGAGTTGCCGTTAGCTCAGGGAATCCAATTTGGTGCGGGCGAAGGAAGCTCGACCGCGTAACGGAGGTCAGGCTTCCAACCTGACTCGGCCGACGGGCATCTTGCCTGTCGATTTGCCGCATCCTTTAGTATTAGCAGGCTGGAAGCCCGCTTGCCGCGACAGGCTTGAAGCCTATCTTCCGTGAGCGTCCTGGCGCGTCGTCGTTAGCTCAAAGAGTTCATCAAGCGTTGTTGTATTAATGCTTCGGCGCAAGCGGGGCGACGATTTTTTCAAAGCGCGGATCCCCGCGCAGTGAATCCCACTGGGGATGGAGCTTGAGCAAGCCGTAACTCAAATTGCCGGGGATTTGCGCGGCCTTCGCCAACTGTTCGAGAGCGCGATCTTTCTCGCCTGTCCAGGCGTATATGAGCGAAAGATTCGCCACCAGATCCGCGCCTTCGAGCGCGTCTTTAGACACGGGAAGCAATTCACAGGCACGCTGTCCTTCACGAAGCGCCTCCTGTTTGTGTCCCAGTCCGGCATCGATTAGCCCAAGCACGCCCAGCGCTGGAGCGTAGTGGGGCTGTTCGACAACGATCTTTTCCTGCTCTGCGCGTGCACTGGCAAAAGCAGCTTGCGCACGGACTGGATCGGCAAAGGAACGGGCAACAAGTCCTTCTGCAAACGAGCGCGGATATTGAAGGTTTGACAACGCGATGCCATCGCTGGGGATAGCAGCCAACGCACGTTCCGCTGCCGCACGATCACGTTCGCACAACGCACAGGTGAGCAAACCGTCGGCAATAGTTTCCGCCGCGCTGGGGCCTTCAGATAAAATAGTTGCAAGCGTCGCGTGCAAGGCACGGGTGTCTGCGCGCGCGTCGAGATCCAACTGACTGCGAACCTGCCGTGTGCCGATGTCCCGCGGCGCTACAGTAATGGCCCGATCGTTTGTGGCAGCCTCATCTTCGTAACGGCGCAGAAGATGATAACTCGAACTCAGTTGCTGCAGTCTGCTCAGGTTTAGTGGATCTAATTCCACTGCTCGTCCCAGGTTCTGCGTGGATTCATCCCAACGGCCTTCGCGACGACCAATGAAACCGATTAAAGAGAAGACATCAGGATTATTGGGCAATGTGCGCTGCGCGAAAGCGAGCTCCGAGCGGGCCCTTTGATAATCTGTTAAGCCTTGATAGAAATACCAGGCACGGGCGAGATGGGCCCAACCTGAGCCAGGTTGCAGGCTGAGAGCTTTTTGAATGGCGGAATCCGCCAATGACAGACGCGCTGGCGTTCGATCGAATCCGTACCAGTAGAAGCTTAAATGCGCTTGGGCCGCGCGACAGTAGGCAAGAAGAAAATTCGGGTCGCGTCTCGTGGCTTCGTCTAGCAAACGCAGCGCTTCAGTAAGCTTTTCCTTCGCGTGTGTGTTGTCGATGATAACACTGAACGTTAGTTCATTTGCCCGTAGATAATAATCGTAAGCCTGCAAGTCTGCAGTTGCCCGTTCCCGAAGAGCCGCGTTCTCATCCGGCGAAAGCCTGACGCGAAGCTGCTCAGCGATGGCTTGAGCGATCTGAGTTTGAATTTCAAAGACATCGGCTAATTCACGATCGTAGTGGTCCGCCCAAACATGGGCATCGGTTTGGGCATCGATGAGTTGCGCGCTGACTCGCACCCGATTGCCTACACGCTGGACGCTGCCTTCCAGCACATGTGCCACGCCCAATGTGTGCGCGATTTCACGAAGGTTCCGCGCTGCATTGCTCCGGTATTGCTGCACGCTCGTCCGGCTGATTACTTTAAGGTCGGCGACTTTGGCAAGATTGGTCAGGATCTCATCTTGAATGCCATCGCTGAAGAAAGCGTTCTCCTGATCTGCGCTCAAGTTTGCGAACGGGAGTACGGCAATGCTTTTCTCCGCAATCAAAGTGGATGCTCCTGCTCTCTGGCTGGCGAGCCGGTGAGCAATGAGCGGCGCGAGGCAAGCCATAACCGCGAGGATCAGAACCGCGCCGATAACCGCGATTTTCCGCCGGCGTTTCGCGCCGGCCGTCCGCGCCCCAGCGGCCTGCTCGTCGCGCCATCGTTTTATCTTGGATGGCAGCTCTCGGTTTCCCGCATCATTGGTATAGAAATTTACCACCGAGACGCGCACGCGGTGTTTCACTTCGCATTCGCCCAGCTCATGCAGGTATGGCTTTCATTGGGCGGAATGTTCCAGATCTTCGGCGACGTGTCTCGAAAGCAAGATGTGTCCTGCATCGCCGCAATCCATCACCCGTTGTGCCATGTTGATCCCAGCGCCAGCGATATTGGCTTGCTGATTCACATCGGTCACACCGCTGAGGGGACCGCTGTGCACTCCCATGCGCACGCGCAGCTCCGGATGTCGCTTGAGCGCCCGGCTGATCTCAAGCGCACATTCCACAGGCGTTCCGGGGCTGTTGTAAAACACAAGCGCCATCCCATCGCCCGCCGGGATCTTCATCAATCGCCCCGCCGCTTCCTGGGCGCGGAATTGAGCAGTATTTCGCACGACTTGATTTAGCGCATCGAGAGATGCCCGTTGCTCGTCAATCAACAGTTTCGAATATCCAACGATATCGATGAACAGAACGTGCCCGATCTCGAACTTCGGATCCGTTTCAACCTCCACAGGCATAGGAGACCGGAAGATATCAAGGCGTCGCCAAATGTGGAAGCGCCTTGGTGGGAGGCGCGAGCGACGGCATGCGAGATGCCCGCCATTGCGGGCAGGCAGTGCGCTACCCAGCGGGCGCTATGGTCAGCTCGAAAAGCGCATCGAGATTGTTGGCGGTGTCCAAGTTCATGATGAACCTCTGCAACTCTTTGCATTGATCTTTGCCAATGACATCGCCGCCAAGCGCGGTGAATTTGACCGCGATCTCATCCTCGGTCATTGGATCGCGCGGATCGCCCTTGGGAACATCGACACGCGTGGAATGTGACTTGCCGTCATTGGTCGTGATTGTCACTCGGCTGGGCTGGAACTTGGGAAAGAGCGCTTCGAATTCGTCGTTCGCAACGACTTTCACCTTGTCCATGATCGGAATAAGTGACTGGTCGCGCACGCGTTCTTCTCGAAATTGCAGCGGCGTTACCATGCCGTCAACTAATCCGACGGCCATGCAATAGGGCAGCGAATGATCGGCCGTTTCTTTCGAGTCCGGCCGATACTTGTGAGGGTCGCCAAGAATGTCGGCGGCGCGCGCGATCACCTCCACTTTGATCTCCTTAACCTCCTCAGCCTTGATGTTGTGCTCCTTGACTGTCTTCATCATGGCCGTGAGCGGCGAGTGACTGAGCGCTTCGATTGGGAAACTCTTCATTCCGCAATCCAGGACGCGATAGTGCGACTTGGGTGAGCTAGGCAGATCCTTGATCAGGGCTTCGCCATCGAAAGTGGCCGGTTCTCCTTTGTATTGCACATGCTTGAACACGGCGAACAGCCCTTCCTTTCCATCGATGATGTGCTCGGGTCCCGAAAATCCTTCACGAGCGAGCAGCGCGCTCTCCGCGCCCATGCGTCCCGCCCAGGGATCGACCGTGTTCTTCATATTGGTCAACTTGCCCGCCGTGACCGCGCCCGGACAAAATGTTCGCGACGCGCTAATCCCGATGGCCGATACCATCTGCTCTGGTGTGAGATTGAGTACACGACCCGCTGCGATCGGCGCGGCGAACGCGCTCAAGGTGGCGTGATGCCAGCCATATTCGCGCACACCCGGACGGCCGATCTCGCACAGACGCATTTCAATTTCGTAGGCAATGATAGTAGCGAGAATGAGATGCTGACCGCTCCGACCCTCACTTTCGCACAAGGCCAGCGGCGCGGCGATAAGATCGCTGGGATGACACGGATCGGCTTTCCAATAGATGTCGTTGTAATCCATGGCGCGGATCATGTGCCCATTCAAAAACGCGGCATCCACTGGGTTGGTCTTAAAGCCGGACACGAACGTCGTGGCGTTGCCGTTGCCGCCGCTCATCGCGCGGTAATGTTTCAGCAAAATCCTGGCGTCCTCCTGCTGGCTGCCACCAAGCGCGCACCCGATGGAGTCAAACCAGAATAATTTGGCTGCTTGAATCGCTTCCTGGGAAAGATGCTCGTACTTCAGCGAGCAAACCCAGTCGGCAATGGTGTGCGATAAGAGACGCTTCGATTCGGTTGGTTGAGATGACATACTTTTTTTTGCTGATCAGCTTGGCTAGGCAACGCGGATTTTCAAGTTGCTTCGAATCGGAACTGGCCCCCATCGCATTCAGGGACTTCAACGAGGGCAACAGGCACGATCTTTCCTTCGCCTGAGCTAACCTCTTGTTCAGGACGATTTGAAGATAAGGGCGTTCAGCTTTTCCAGTTTGGGCGCCACGATCGGAACGCTGAGCATGGTGCTGGCTAGCCCCATTAAGAGGGTGGCGGTGAAGGTCTCGCTCGTAATGATGCGCTTATCGAGCAGGATGTTGACGAAGATGATCATGATTAGGGCCTTGGTTTGCAGCAACCACCCGATGATCGAGGCTTCGCCCTTCTCCCACTTAAGGATCTTCCCGGCGATCTGAACGCCGCCCAGCTTACCGCCGACTGAGGCGACAAGGAGTAGCGCCGCCGCGCCGAACACCACCAGGCCACCAACCTGCCAGTTTGTACGCAGGCCGGTGGAAAGAAAAAAGACCGGCATGATCGCCAGCAGCACGTGGGCGCGAAACTGGTCCATCTGTTGTTGATCGAACATGTCGGCATCGAGCACGGCGCCGGAAAGGAACGCGCCGACCATGAAGTGCAAGCCCGACCAGTCTGCGGCGAAACCAGAGACGCCCAGCCAGATGAGTCCAGCATACCAGCGATCACGCTCGGGGATGCATCGCATCAGTTTGCGTACGAGAAAGGCCACAAGCCCGAAGACGACAAGAAAACTGAGTTGGCGTCCAACGCGGTTCCAATCGAGCAGGATCATCGCGAGCACGCCCCAGATGGCGATGTCGTCGAGACTGGCGTAACGCAAAATGCGTTGGCCGATAGGCTGGCGCAGGATGTGGAGCTTTTCCATGAAAAGCACCAGGATCGGGAGTGCGGTGACCGTGCAAGCCATGCCGATGCCGACGATAAATTGCCAGATGTGACCATTTGAACCGATCCAACCGTGGCTTAGAAGAAGCATCGCCGTCGCCGCCGCGCAGCCGCAGAGAAGGGGCATACCCAACGCAAGCCCGGCGGTCACACCAGTCTCCCGCCGATGCTGCCAGGCCTTCTGGATGTCCAGCTCGATACCCGCCACCCAAACGAAGATCATCACCGCCCATTGGGCGATGCCGTTTAGCTGACCAACGACCTGCGGATTGAAAACGAACCGGTAATAATTGGGAAAAACCGCGCCCAGCACACCCGGTCCGAGGAGAATGCCGCCGATGATCTGCACCACCACCAGTGGCGCGTAATATTCAGTCCGGAACAGTCGCCACACCAGGTAGGGCACGGTGAAGATGATCGTCATGGCGATAAGGAAAATCTCGGATGTGCTCATGATGCTAAGGTGATGACTTTGTTCGGGTCGCAGGCAATGGCCGGGCGTCGATTTCGACGAGAACTCGCAGATTCTCCGTCGCGCGTCAAATCGTGCGGAAACGGGAGGTTCTTTCGGTGAACAGGGAGGAAAACCCGCCAATCCCGCTGGATTGCCGATGGTACTGTTGAGCTGCGTGGAAGCCAGTGTCGGAAACGGGAGTCGCCGTTTTTGGAGACGCGAGCGCAATTTTCGGAGTAATGCTGGCCTTGCTCATAAATTGACACTGTGGCAAAAGCAGAGCTGTGAACACGCGCGAGCCGGAGATGGGGGAAACTTTAGCGCGTAACACCCGATTGACAGAAAACCAGCTTTCTGGGAATCTGGCGAAATGAAAACGACGCTTGATCTGCCGGACGAGTTGATGCGCGAAGTCAAGATTCGCGCTGTACACGAACATAGAAAACTTAAGGACGCGATCGCCGACTTTATCCGCAAAGGCATGGCCGTCAGCAAAATGGGCCCACCGAAAACTCCCAAACCGGTGAAGTTGCGCGGCGGATTCATCCCAACAACGGAAGACATCGAGGCTGCTATTGCCGAAGGTCGCGACTGAATGCGACAACGATATGGTAGTCGTCGACACGAACATCATTGTCCCGCTTTACGTCCAAAGCGCCCGCACCGAGGCGGCGAAGGCGTTACGTGACCGCGATGACGTCTGGCGGACGGAACCTTTCGCTCTCGTCGAGTTCAACAACGTGCTCGCGACTTATCAGCGTGCAGAGTACCTCACAGTCCAAGAGGCCAAGAATTGTCTCGCTGGTGCGGAACTATTTCTTCAGCCGAATTACTTCGTTGTAAGTCATGAGAGCGCGTTGGAAATGGCTCTTCGCTACAACGTAACTGCCTACGACGCGCGCTTTCTTGCCCTGGCGCAACAAGTCGGCGAACGTCTCATCACCGAAGACGCCAAGCTCCGCGCGGCGGCGCCCGAGCTGACTCAATCCATGGCCGAAGCGCTCGTCGCTGGTTAGGTATCCCGCTTGGGCATAAGGATGCAATGAATTCTGGCAACTTCTTCGGCGAGCTGAAGAGGCGCAATGTCTACAAAGTCGCGGTCGCCTATGCGATTGTCGGCTGGCTCTTGGTTCAAATTGCCACGCAGGTTTTTCCGTTCCTCGAAATTCCCAACTGGGTCGTCCGCTTGGTCATTGCACTGGTCGTGATCGGATTCCCGATTGCGCTCGTGATCGCGTGGGCTTTCGAAGCGACTCCGGAGGGAATCAAGCGAACAGAGATTGCCGATGCGATGCCGGCGACACAGAAGAAGCACGCGTGGATTTACATCGTGATCCTTGGCGCATCGTTGTCAGTCGGCTTGTTCATGCTCGGCCGTTACGGGTTTCGCGATAGAAATTCATCAGCGGGCGAATTGCCGGCAAAATCGATCGCAGTGCTTCCGTTCGACAATCTCAGCCGGGACCCCGACAACGCCTTTTTCGCCGAAGGCGTCCAGGATGAAATTCTGACACGGTTGGCGAAGGTCGGGGATCTAAAAGTCATCGCCCGCACTTCGACGCAACGCTTCAAAAGCGCGCCGGCAGATTTGCGCGACATCGCCAGGCAACTCGGCGTGATGCACATCCTCGAAGGCAGCGTGCAGAAAGCGAACGATCAGGTGCGCGTGAATGTGCAGTTGATCAACGCGCTGACCGACGCGCATCTCTGGGCGGACACGTACGACCGCCGCTTGATCGACATCTTCTCGGTCGAAAGCGAGATCGCGAAATCGATCGCCGATACGTTGCAGGCGAAGCTCACCGGCTCGGAGAAGCAGATGATGGCTGCGGCTCCGACGACTGATACGACGGCGTACGAACTTTATCACAAAGGCCGATTCCTTTGGGAAAAGCGCACGGGCGATAACATTCCGAAAGCGATTGCGTTTTACGAACAGGCGATCGCGCGCGATCCGAATTATGCGCTGGCTTACGCAGGCCTGGCCAGCTCCTACGCCCTGCTTCCTTTTTATACGGACACGGACCGGCACAATGTTTTGCCGAAAGCGAAAGCGGCGGCACTCACGGCACTTCGCCTTGATCCCAACCTGGCTGAAGCGCACGCCGCGCTCGGGAAACTCCTCTTTGGTGAAATCGATATCGCACGAGCCATGCGCAAATACAAACGCGCAATCGAGCTCCAGCCGAACGACGCGGGGGCACATCATTGGTTCGGCAACGACACTCTGGCGGCGCTCGGAAGATTCGAGGAGGCCATTGTCGAGGGTAGGCGCGCGGTTGAGCTCGATCCGTTGTCGATAGTTATTAATACGGACCTCGGCGCGACCTTCTATTACGCCCACCGCTACGACGAGTCCGCGGCGCAGATACGAAAGACGCTCGAGATCGATCCGACATCCTTCTACGCGCACTATAATCTCGGCATCGCTCTTCAAGGAAACGGCGATCTTTCCGGCGCGATTGCCGAATACGAAAAGGCAAAACAACTAAGCGACAACACATTTGTGTCGACGCTTTGCGCTGCGGCTAAAGCTCAGGCTGGTGACAAGGATGCCGCGCGGCGAATGCTGAGCGATCTCGATAAGATAAGTCAGCACCGCGAGGTGGTTGGCTACTGGCGAGCGCTGCTTTATCTCAGCCTGAACAATAAGGATGAAGCGCTGCGCTGGCTTGAACAGGGTTTCGAGGAACGCGACGGCTCCAACATCAGCTGGATCAAAGTAGATCCGCTGCTCAATTCATTGCACGGCGATCCGCGTTTCGAAGCGCTCGTGCAAAAGGTCGTTGGCCCCAAACAGTGAAGATCGACAACTTCTTCGCCGAGCTGAAACGGCGTCGCGTTTACAGCGTCGCAGTGGCCTACGTCGTAGTGGCCTGGTTGCTCATCCAGGTCGCGACGCAGGTCTTTCCGTTTTTCGACATTCCCAACTGGGTCGTTAGGCTGGTCGTCCTGCTGACCATCGTTGGATTTCCCGTCTCCCTGGTTTGCGCGTGGGCGTTCGAGATGACGCCGGAGGGGATCAAGCTCGAAGGAGACGTCGATCGTAGAATCACCCGCAAGACCGGACGCAAGCTAACCGCTTTGATTGTAATCGTCGCGGCCGTGGCGGCCGGAGTGACGGTCTTTCGGTTCTTACATTCGCAGCAAGGCATGGAAGCCGCGAAACAGCGGCCACTCGCGGTTGCCATCG
>WNGE01009494.1_pt1 | contig 15278 bp, 28 predicted proteins | sample 5400651 | NCBI WGS metagenome assembly WNGE01 (sample SAMN13153370, study PRJNA577476) | soil metagenome | isolation source: 60 cm soil or saprolite under grassland replicate 2 | place: USA:California | collected 2016-06-15 | reverse complement strand
GCAACAGCTTCTCCGACAACATCCCCGCGTGCAGATCGAGCACTTTCCCTGCTATGCTCCGGAGCTGAACCCCGATGAAGGGGTTTGGTCTCTGGCGAAACGTGTCCTCGCCAATAGTTGCCCCAATGATGTAAAAGAGGTGGTCGAGGACGTCATCTACTCGATCAACGGGATTCGCGCCTCCACTCAGAAACTGCGCGGCTGCATCGTCCAATCCGAATTACCTTCTTTTTTGCGCTAATCCGTTGCATTATTTATGCAGCGATCAATAGTCGAACGGCGGGACGCGTGTTGAGGTGCTCCATAGCTCGCGAAACCGGTCCCGGAGAACTGACCCACGCGACAAGGGCCTCAGGCCGAGGAGCAGAATCGCTCTTTGGCATTAGCGACTTGGCATAACCGCAGCCGGATCGCGGGATTCGTTGCACTAGATCGGAATCCTTCTCTGCCCTGGGATCAGAATAAAACGCGCGTAATTGATCCAGCGTAATGATGAGGATTGGATCTGTCTGTTTGAGAGTCTCACGCAATTGATCTACCGAAATAGTCGCAGTTGAAACTGTCCTGTGTGCTGCTTCCTCCGGCACAAACGCGCCCCTGAGCCACTTGCCCTCCTTGAACTGGAACGAACCGGACTTATATCTCACGTCCGAGCTTGGCCGAGGGAAACTCTGCTTGTGTTCAGCGCCTGTCGATCTCGGAGTTCCTCGACTGCAATTCTTTACAGAATCTGCCCTACCCTGCTGTTGAGAAACTGTGACTGCGGGGGATAGGGCGACGACGAGACTCACGCCCAAACGGAGAGCCGATGGTGACGGTCACATTCGTAGCAACCGCGCCTGATGCAAGCGAATTTAATTCTGATTGGACAGTGGCTCGATCTTTTTTGATCACCAAGGCGCTCGAACCACCCCGCTGAAAAACCTTGCCGCTGGCGGCAACCTTCTTCCCAGCAAACGGGAGCACCCTTTCGTTCTGCCCGGACGAAGGCGTGGTCTCGGCAATCGGCCAGTAGATGGTGCCCTCGTCCGAAAGGATCACCAGCGGAGACCCCGCTTTTGCGCAAGCCACAGCGCACTCTGTGCTGATGGGTTTCTTGAGGTTCTTGGTGAACGCACATGCCGAATCGAGGACGTAGCCCTTCACAGAAATAGGCTTGCCCGCCTCGGTGCCCACAGCCAGCACTCCTTCCCATGCAGTTCCGGCGCACAGAGCAAGAAATAGCGATCTTGATCCCTCAGTGCTCTTGTGCCCTTGCGCTATCAGCCAGCACTTCGATGATCCGAAGCCCAGCTTCTAGGGTCTTGTCGTCTTGGTCGCGGTCGGGATTGTAGACAGCCAGCGTGGCTGCTCTGACCCGAAAACGAGCAAACACTGCTCGAATGGATTCTTCCATATCCTCCAGAGAAATCCCACCGGGTACCGGATCGAAGACGACGCCGGGCGCGACGTGTGGGTCTAAGGAGTCCATATCAATATGGAGATAAACTTCCGGTACGCGCTGCGCCAACTTGTCGAAGGCAGCCCGCACATCCCCCTGCGGCTTTCCCTGATGCCACTTCACTACCTGAATGGCAGAGTGGTCTAAGCGTTCCTTCTCCGCTGGGTCCAAGTCGCGCCCGCCCAGCAAGAGCGTTGCTGATTCAGGAATTGGAGTGCTGTTGCCGATCTGCGCCCAGTAGCTCTGATAGCAGTGCCCGGTGATCACGGCTAGCGACATGCCATCAAAGTAGCCGCTGATCGTCGTTTCTGGCGTATTGAAATCGCCATGCGCATCGAACCAAACGATGCCGCACCGTGCGTGGTCGAAGCCTGAGAGTATGCCCTTGCTGACATCGCAGCCTCCGGCCAGCAGCAAGGGAAACTGTTCGGCCTCAATCGCCTGCCTGACAATTACTGCGAGTCGTTTGCTCACGGCCAAGGACGCGTTCCCGCTGTCGCGAAACGGCTCGCCACGGTCAACTCGCTCCACGGTTACAGCGACACCCTTGGAAGTAACCAGCTTCGTTGCGCCCGCCTGCACCAGACGCTCCGGGCCTTTGCTCGTGCCCGGCCGCTCGTCACCCATCGTGTAAGGAACCTGAATCAAAGACACGTGCACCGATTTTTGTCCCTCTTCTATGTGAGAAAGCCCATTGGAACTCGGGGAGAGTATAGAGGATTTCATGTGCAGCCCTGAAACGCGAGTGAACATCGAAGAAACTGTACGGAGAGCCATCCTCCATGCCGAAATCTCCAACGACACAGAAGAATGAATCGGACTCGCTAAAAGGCTGGCAGCAGATCGCAACCTTTCTCGGTCAGCCGCTCTCAGTCGCCCAACGCTGGTCGAAGTCTGGGATGCCAGTCACCCACGATGGTCGGCGCGTCTGTGCTTCGTCCGAGGAACTGAACCGCTGGCTGGGGCGAGAGGCTGCTGGGGAACCACTGCAGATCGCAAGCGAAAACACCGACCTGAGTTCGGAACTGAAGCGCGGACTGTCGTATGTTCGGAAGCACTCGCCTGCTCGCAAGAAGAAAGCGGCATAGTTCTCGACGCGATCTAAGGAGCCCTCTCCACCGATTACTCCGGAGCATCGGTTAAAATTGGCGGCTCAAGCACGAATATGAACGCGTGCGCCCCGTTACTGACGATACCATCACAATCTCACCGGGTTCGCGCCTTCGAGCCGCCATGATTTTGGCCGTGGCTGCCGATGCACTCCAAATCATCGTTTTCCCCCTCTTTGCCGAAGGCGCTGGTGAAGCTGCTCGGCTGGCACTGGGAATTTCTGCCAGCATTCGGTGCCGAACTCGTGCCCGGAGTCGATTTGGTTCCCTTCTGGACGCTTGCGGTCGCGAGCGTTTATCGCAAATGGAAGCAGACTGTGGTCATCACAGAAGAAAGTCGTGAGCAGCGCCCGGCGCTGAAGTGCTAACAAAATCCTTCGTAAGCCCCGAATCAGACCGAGTTTTTCGGGTCATTGTCGCTGCGATTGAGATGCGTCTGCCCCGTCTTCTCTATCGAGCAACCCGATCACGAACCGAAGCGTCTCCGTTTCACAACGCAACTGGTAAACCCTCTCTTCTTTTACGCGCAGAACTTCGTATGGGTTCTTCATAATCCCTGCACGGTGGGTTCGCCTTGAGCGGCGGATTGTCGGTAACCATTGTGAAAGTTACCCCGGTGGGACCATAGTGTCGCCTCGATTGGGGTTTCTGTGCAAGATTATGCAACGTTACTTTGCAGGCGACCATGAACGCGGTAAAGTCGCCGCCCGAAGGATGCACGCGAACCTTGCGACAGCCAGAGTGGAACTCCCGCCCGCCCTGCACGTTACGGCTGCCTTTCCACCGCCACTCGGTCGTGGCGGTTCGTGTTGCTTGGAATGGCATCTTGCAAGCATTGTAAACATGCAATCAGGGCGAGGCTGCAATGACTCGAAATTTGACGATGGTACCTCTGATTACTTTCGTGCTCCCCCAATTTTAGAACTCCCCTTTGCAAACAGAAAAGGTAAACCAGTTCAACTGGAACTTGTATCTGATGCAACAACTTAGAGAACAATAAGGAGTGTATTGCAATGAGGAGCGCGTATCGTCTATCGATAGGTTTTGTCGCAGTTATTTTGTTCTGTGGTTCGGCTTTCGCTGGAGATGATATCCAGTCGAGCGTCACCAACGTCTCGCCATCCGCCATCGTCACCCCAAATGGACAGGGTGGTGTCTCACCGGGTCAGATTGAAATTCTGTACACCGTCGTCGCGAACCAGTTCACAGCGGGAGACTTCGGCTCGTTCACACTGAATTTGCAGGATGTCCAAACCAACACGAAGGGGCAGTTCCCGAGCTATCCTGCAACTCTCTCATTAGTGCAGAACGGGAGCACGAACATGACGCTTACGCCTGCCGCTTCAAGTTTTAGCGTCACCGGAGTAGGGTGGGTAGGCTCCACCGTTGTGAGCGTCTACATTCCGCAGTCAGTGGTGGACGATCGGGCAGACGGCACTACGCTGGTTGGAAACCTAAATGCACAAGCCAGCGATCATCTTGGCACCAACACCACTGTGCAGGTGAAGATTAAGCTTTCGGTACCCAAGGCTTCCACCTGCTTGAACGTATACCATTTCGCTACCGATCAGGACTTCACTCAGTTACTAAATTCGGTGCAGGTGAACGTCAACAAGAAAGGTAACATCGTTGCCACGAATCCCGGCCAGCTTTCAGACAACACGCTGGTCGTGAACACCTGCGGAACGACCGAGAACTTCGACGTGAAGGTTCTGTTGGCTCCGGGGTGGCAGACTAACCCCAATAACAATCCCGGCAATGCGGTTTTCACCTACAACACAACCGGGGAGATCGATGAGACCTCTTTCCTCATCGCGTCTTTTGGGTTGGGAACGCCACAAGGTCAGAACCTCTGCATCCCTAACGTTTCGGTTGCTTCGGGTGATACGTTCCTGATGACAGTTCACATGGGCATCATCTCCGCCCCTTCAAAGCTGGGAACAACAGGCACGTTCAGCTACACTGGCGGACTGTATACGGCTAACAGCAGTTGCGGCGGGGCACTCGACCCGCTAGCCGCTCCGAATCCTGATCCCTACACTTTGTCGTACACGGTGTTCTAGCTGAGCATTCGTTCATTTACGACGTGGGTTAGGATTTCACTCCTAACCCATTTGTTTTTCGGCCGGCGAATTTCTGTCGCGAGCACGGCGACGAATTCAGCGATCTGGCGCATCGGTGACAACTTTTCTGCGAGAAGCATCGAACGAGCCGCCATCAGTACGTGTTCACTCTGTTGTGTGCGGGACTCAGGTCGGCAAACACAAATCCGTCACGAGACACAAGTTTTCCCACTTCGACCGATAAGTCGTACTGGAACATCGGGCCTGCATATACGAAGGTGTGGAATTCTCCGTTCTCGCCGCACGGGTCGATGTTTGGTGGAAATTCCGAGAGCAGTAGTTCGTCAAATTCTCTGCCCACGAATTCCGGCGCTAGGAGCATGGGGTCAACACAGGTTAGCTTGGCACGCACGCCAGACTTGATCATGGAAATCCTTGCACTTCTCGTTCATGATGCACTCGTAATCGGCGTTCGGGCATGGCCACGGCAAAGCCACGTCCCACAGAGGAATACCCGCAGCATTCGCCTGCGCCTCTACGAGGCTACGACGCACCGCATGCATAGCCGCCCGGTTGGCCTGCTGGTTGAACGTCGTAAGAAGCCCGACAACTTCGTACTCCTTTTGCTGCCGCAGAAGGTGGAGGCACCAAGCACTATCTTTTCCACTGCTCCATGAGACCAACGTCCGTTTCATGTCAATGCGGCTCCAGTTCTGCTGCTGCACATCAGGCGTGTCGTTTGGTCAGCGCATGAAGCAAGTACCCAATGGGAAACAGCATGAGACCAAGGACAGCACTCCCGAGGTCGAAGTAATGACCGACGCTATGCTCCGCGCCCCACTGCATCCAAGGAAACAGATGAAGGGCTTCGCAGAGATGGGTGAGAACAACCATCCCCCAACATCCTGCGCCGATTAGCTGTAGGAACGCGCCCGCCGTCTTTTCTCTACTGAGCAAGATTACCGAACCGCAAAGCAGCATGCACGTTGGCACCAGCACAACCAGTGCTTTAAGCAATGTGACATTCATAGTTCTTCAATGTTCCTTGCGCAAGGTTTTTTCTTCGTCAACGCAACGAGTAACTGTTCCAAAAAACAATTAAGGCGCGGTGACCGATTCACCTTCGGACGCCCCCTGTGCGGGACTTCCGTAACGTTGAGCGGTGGGTTTAGACGGGGAGACAATTGACTCATTGGCGTCCTGCTACTATGCCGCATCGTCTGCGTTTCGCCTTTTGAAATCTGGAGGAGTATAAATGTTTCGTTCCATCCTGCTGGGGTCATTCGTTGCGGTGGTTGCACTGGTACTGGTGTTTGTTGGTTGTTCAGGAAGCAGCAGCACTTCGCAGACTGGATTTGTGAATACGTCCGTGAGCGATCCCCCTACTTGCTCTGCTCCGAGCGGCCCGTACAAACATGTTTTCGTCACCGTGACTGACGTGAAAATTCACACTAGCGCAAATGTGGGACCGAATGATTCCGGCTGGATCGACCTGACCCCGAATCTGCAAAACAGCCCGCAGCAGGTGGACTTGCTGACGCAGGCGAGTACTGAGTGCTTTCTCGCGATGCTAGGTTCCAAAGTCGAGATTCAGGCCGGCAGCTACCAGCAAATCCGGGTCTTTCTTGCACCTGACAACACATCCATTGGGGGCAATCAATGCTCCTTAGCCCCCGGCAACCCTGCCAACTGCGTTGTGCTGGCAGCGGACAACAGCATCCATGCTCTGGCGCTCGCCAGCGAGGCAAAAAGCGGCTTGAAGATACCCTCAGGTCAAATCGCAGGCGGCAACTTTACGATTGGCGCTGGAGAGACGAAGGACCTCGACATAGACTTCAACGCCTGTGCCTCGATTGTGCCGAGTGGTAGCGGGCAATTCATCCTGAAGCCCGTGTTGCATGCAGGCGAAGTGGGGCTATCATCCGCGATCAATGGGACGGTCATTGACAGTTCGACTGGCAAGCCCATTATTGGCGGTACGACGGTTGTAGCTCTCGAACGAAAGGATGACAGCGGAGTGGATCGGGTGATAATGGCCACGCTGACCGACGCAAACGGCAACTTTGCACTTTGTCCGGTGCCCTCTGGAAGCTATGACCTTGTGGTCGCGGCGGTGAACGGAGCGGGCGTGTTCTACGCTCCGACTGTCACGGCAGGAGTGCAGGACAGCACGGCGGTCGGCAATATTCCGGCGACCCCCGAACCGGGCACCAACGGGGTCAGTAACGGCCCGGCGTCGTTGACAGGCGTAGTGCAGACGGGTGGTTCCTCTGGCGCGGTGTCCGAGATCGTCACCCTTTCCGCTTTGCTGACGGTTGGCATCAATGGCTCGAACGTTCCGGTTACCATTCCGCTCGTGCAGCAGTCCGTTGCCACCGCGAATGTCACCACGGTGGGTGACGCAGCCTGCCAGAGTAGCTTTGACTGCGTGAGCTTTACGCTGGCGGTGCCGGGGGTGAACGCCTTTGTGGGTGGCGGCACGAGCACCCAGTACCTTCAGGCCGCCGGGGCGGCGAGTTACAACGTGGATGGGCAACCTGTACCCCACGCAGACAGCACCCCGGTTTGCGGTCAGAGCGAGGCAATCAGCAGCACTGTCACAGTTACACCGGGAAATAGTTTTCCCGTAGGCACGCTGCCGTTCACTGGATGCAGCTAGATCGGCCGTCGCGACAAACATTCGGCCGCGATTAGCACCAGATTGGTGCTTTCGAAGCCTGCCACTCTCAGTAGCATGCATCTGCCGCCAGTAGAGAAATTTCTACAAACAGTTGGCAAGCGCATGACAAAAGGAGATGCGGGATGTGAGAAGGTCAGCATGTTCAACATGAACCTCTCCTCCTCGGATAAGCCTCCTCGAAAGGAGGCTCCTTTTTTGCGCTTAATCAAGCGTAGGGAGGCGAAAAGCGCAACCCGGCCGCGAAGCTACGCTTGTTTCACTAAAGGCTGCTTGGCGTTAAGTGCCTCCTTAGTTTTGGATGAAACGCGAACACAGTCTTAATTCCTTTTCTTTTTCAGACGCCACACGATAGTGAGGGGGTCGCGACCTTTGCCGGGGCTGATGAGTCCGCGCCGTTCCATCGCCTTGATGGTATTGCGATTGGCAGACAGAGGGCGAATTTCTTCATTATCTTTCAACCGCCGCAGAATTGGGTTGCCGCCGAGCGAATCAGTTTCAAGCTGGTACCCGTCTTGGATGTGCGAAAGCAGGTCCTGTTCCGTCTCTGTGAGTTTCGGCAGGAAATTAGCACCTTTCTTCTTCGCCATTGTGGACTCTTGCCTCTTCCGTGAGCCGTGCAATGTAATGCCCTCGTTCTCGACAGTACAGGCGCGAGCAAATTCAGGTGTCGTATCTCTGCTATGCTGCCTTTTCCACTGGCAGTCCGGCTTCCATCCACCCCTGCTTGCCTTCGGGATAGTGCGCCACGTTGGTGTAGCCCATCGCCGCCAATTCACGGGCGGCGTATTCACTGGCATGTCAATGCGTGTTCGCGCAATAGGTGACGATCTCAGCGTCCTTGCTAGGCAACAACTGCGGGGCAAGTTCTTTAATCTGTTCAGGTGGTATGTTCAACGCTCCGGGGATGTGTGCTTCGCGGTAGCGTTCAGGTGCGAGGGTCTCGACTACCGTGATTCCTTGCTTCTTGTCGAGTTTCGACTTCAGGTCTGTGGTCGAAATTGTGCTGTCCATTTTGATCTCCTCAATGCTCACTCTTAATCATGCAGGTCGCGAAAGCGTGGCTCGATAGTCAGCGGCGAATTTCTCGATGCCTTTGCGCGTAAGCTCGTGTTGAATATCAAACGTTTCCCACCCTTGCTCCAAGTCAAGCTCCTCGTAAGGAATCGGTTTACCGGGAGCCTTGTATTGGAAGTGGTTGTCGGGCATTGGGAAATTCTTGCTTGCCCACTGTTCCAAGATTTTCGCGGGTACTGTTGCAAGGTCCGTTTCAAGCGCGAAGCAGTAAAGCAGGTGCTCTAGGCTGCGCATGCTTGCAGCTAGTACCAGAACATGGCCGTCGCCCTTCGAGAACATCCGTTTTATGCTCTTCACAACATCCATTCCGTTCTGACCGATGTCATCCAAGCGCCCAACGAAGGGCGAGACGTACGCTGGCTCCTTGGTGCCTTTCGTTGCTGCGTAGACTGCGGCTGCTTGTTGCTGCGAAAAGCAAAGCGTCATATTGACCCTCATACGCTGCTTCACGGAATTCTGTGCCGCTCGAAGCCCCTCAGCCGTGCATGGATATTTGATGTGCGCATTGGGAATCCACGAGAACATTCCTGCCCTTGGCTGAACATCTCTTGCGCCGTCGTTTTCTCATCCGAGAAAACTTCGATAGACACTCCCGCATCGCCAACCAATGGAGAAATCGTCTGCACGATTTTCTTGTACTCGTCCATTTCCTCGTTGTTTGAAAGCTTGTGCCCCGACGCGATTAGCTCTTTGATGTGAGGGTTCTTGGCAATCAACGAAGGGTTGGTGGTCTGTCCATCGACAAATCCCAGCAGTTCCTTAACCTGTCGAGTCTCCTGCGGGTCACCGCCATCCACAAGTATTTTTGTCTTGGGTCGAATCATTGAAATGCTCCTTCCTGTCGCTGAGACTTTCACGCTCCTGTGTGCGTATTCTGATGCAAAGGCGATTTGACAGGATGCTGGCGAACCGTGCAGTTAACCATGAATTGGGGATACTGATCGGGTGTTAGGAAGGCAATACGATATGGGCAAAGAACCTGCTCTCGATGACCTTTGGAGGGGATGCCACTGTTTGAATACAGCAAGAACATCTGCCTACAGGCAGAACCCGCTGCCGCAGAGCTCGCTGGCGGAGAGCGGAACACTGAAAATAGAAGGCGTGGTTCGACCGAGGAGAATCCGCCTATGATCCAGCGCCGTCTTAGGGTCGTCAAATGGTTGGGTACCACTCCGGCAATCGGGGTCTGCACACATTGCAGCCGGGAGTTTAAAGTTCCAGTTGGTGCCCTTCGGAGGACTGCCGATGCGCAGGCGAGCCTTCAAGAGCAGTTCGACAGGCACGAATGTGAGCCCGAAGAGCCCAGCCAAACTGCCGATGTCCTCCTTCGACAGGAGCCGGACGGGGAAGAGGACGAAGAGGAAGAGGAAGACGACCGAAAAAAAAAGAATGACGATGATGGCGAAACCGACGACGGCTACTCGGAGTGAGGGTGGAACATACCTCGATTTCGCACAGGTAAACGGCTGTCGAAGAGAACCAAATCGGTCGTTCCAGTGCGACTCTGGCATCGCCGGAAGCGAGGAGAGCCATCTCGCGCACACGTTGGACATCAGCGAACATGGGGTGCAGTTGGGTGGATTCCGGGGCGAGTTGAAGGTCGGGGACAAGTTTGAGATTCACTATCGCCACAAGCGAGCCCAGTTCCGAGTGGTGTGGATCACGGCCCGCGAGGGCTCCACGGAGAAGTAAATCGGGGCTGACTGCGTGGAGCCGGAAAAGTGGGACTGGGGTGTTGAGTTCCCCGAGCAAACGGATGAATACGAAGAACGAGAATGATCGTCAACGACGATGGACCGCTAACCTGTCTCCTCGGGTGGCGAGTCTCCCTTTTGTTTTGCATCGACCCAACCCGGTTCCGCATGCCCAAAGCAAAGCGGTATGCTGTCCAAACTGTTGTGTTCAACAAGGTTCATGGGTGATCCCGAGTCTGATTTACACGCTGGGCAGAACGAGCGTGCTAAAGCCGCATACTACTGTCAATGTTTTAGCTCAGCGGTGCCATTCCCCAGCTAATCCCTCTGGTCTATTGTCTGCAGCGAGCAGTTCTGGGGGAGGGCTGCTGGCAAGCGTCCCATGACTTCAATCGGAGTCTGGGACGCTTTCGCTTTTGCCATCGGCAATGGCTATCTCGGCGCGATGCACAAATTATTCGTTCATTGAACCTTGGTTATCTGTGAGCACGAGGATTACAGAAGCCATGCTTGGGACATGCGAACTCCCCCCGCACTGTTGCTGTTGCTCCTGCTCTTTTTCTCGGTCGCCGCACACGCCCTGCCAGTCACAATCACCACAACTAGCCTTCCCAACGGAAACGCCACCGTCGCCTACACCGCGACCATCGCCACCACGGGTGGCACTGTGCCGTTCAAGTGGGCGGTCTCGTCCGGGAGCTTGCCGCCCGGACTCGGCCTCGTGCCCTCGGGCGACACGCGCTCTGCTGTCGTCTCCCGCATCCCATCGCTCGCGGGCAACTATTCTTTCAGCGTGACCGTCACGGGAAGGTGGGGTCACAAGTCCACGGTCGCCTACAGCGTGACTATATCGCCGCAGGCCGCCGGGCTAACGTTGACCGTGACGATGGCGGGCACTGGCGGCGGATCGGCCGCCAGCAGCCCAGTCGGAATCGCCTGCCCGACCACATGCGGTGCAACGTTTAAAAGTGGCACGGTGGTCACGCTCACCGCGACCCCGGACGCCGGATCGAACTTCGTGGGCTGGAGTGGGGCATGCACAGGAACCGGAACATGCACGCTCACAATGAACGCAGCGCGGTCTGTGACCGCCACCTTCGCCCTGCTCGTGTCGCACATCGTAGACCTGTCGTGGAGTCCGAGCGCGGCGCAGAACATCGTCAGCTACAACGTGTATCGGGGCACGGCGGCGGGCGGGCCGTACCAGCGGATCAACCCGACGTTGGTCGCGTCCTCGCAGTTCACTGACTCGAACGTTCTCAACGGTGCGACCTACCACTATGTCATCACTGCCATTGATAATGCCGGGGCAGAGAGCGGGTACTCGAACGACGCGACGGCAGTCGTGCCACAGTGATTCACTTCGCTCAGATCTTGGCGGCGATGTCCCGCGTCTGCTCACCAAAGCTGGACGGAAAGGCTTGGCGGCTGCCATCTGCTACCGATGCCAATTGTTTATTCCGCAAGAACTCGGCTGCGAATCGGGTGGTATTTCGGGACAGACCGCTTTGAGAGTGAGGGGGAGTTCTTCCGGGCAACGGTCGATAATGCGGCGTACCGATAAGAACATCGCGCAGCATCCTTCCATGAGACTTCAGATTCCAGATTCTAGTTCGAATTCGATTCGGTTGCGTCCCTTGTGCTTCGCTGCGTAAAGAGCGGTGTCGGCACAACTCAAGAGGGCGTTCCAGTCAAGCGGCTTGGCTTCATGAAATCCGGCAATTCCGAAGCTGGCGGTTACCGTAACCGTGCCGTTCCCAAAACTAAAGTTCCGGCTTTCAAACTGTTCGCGTATTCGTTCGACCGCACTCTTCGCACCCGCCTTGTCGGAATGGGTGATCACGAGGAGAAACTCTTCTCCACCCGAACGGGCACAGATGTTGGACTGGCGTGTATTCGCCTTGAGAATCTCGGCGAAGCCCTTTAGCACGGTGTCGCCTGCATCATGTCCGTAGGTGTCGTTGACCTTCTTGAAGAAATCCAAGTCCGCCATCACTACCCAAAGCGGAAAGTGATACCGGACCGCTGCGCTCAGTTGCCGGGATGCCCAAACCTCGACCGCACGGCGGTTTGGCAGACCTGTTAGGGCATCCGTCAATGCCATCTCTTCCAACAAGCGATTCTGTCCTTGGATTTGACGATGAAGCTCCGCGATCCTGCGGCCCACTTCGACCCGTGCCACAAGCTCACTGGGATGAAACGGTTTCGTTACGTAGTCATCGGCCCCGGCCGTGAGCCCTTCTACGACCTGTTCTTTGTCGGCGTTGCCTGAGAGCAGGATCAGATGTGAGTGGAGGTCTGGGGAGTCGCGCCGTATATGCCTGCACAGTTCCAGACCTTCCATGTCCGGCATGTTCCAATCCGCAATGACCACAGCGGGTTGGTGTTCTGCGAACAGGGCAAGGGCTTCCCGGCCATTTTTCGCAAACAGTACGGTATACCGCTCCCCCGAGAGGGCTTGCTCGACCAGTTTGCGACAGACGGCCGAATCATCAACCGCTAGAATCTTGAACGGCAGGGAAGAAGGGTGCATCTGTCCCCCGACTGCGCGAGCCTTGAGTGCCGATTCGTCATCCTTAGAAAGCCCTCTCATTCTAAATGGAACAGGGAAGTGCGTCTCGGCATTCCCCGACTCAAAATCTTCTGAACCGACTGGGGTCGCCAGCTCCGATTTGTGGGCTGACCGTTCGCACTGTCGGCTAGGATGATCCCTGCTTGCTTCCGGTGGAATACTAGGTTGCAGCACTCGGTGAGACATGGGTCGATTCCGCACAGGTAAACGGCAGTCGAAGAGAACCAAAGCGGTCGTGCCGATGCGATTGTGGATCGCTGGAAGCGACGAGAGCCATCTGGTCCATACCCTCGACATCAGCGAACATGGGGTGCAGTTGGGTGGATTCCGGGGCGAGTTGAACGTCGGGGACAAGTTTGAGATTCAGTACCGCCACAAGCGAGCACAATTCCGGGTGGTTTGGATCACGGCTCGCGAGGGTTCTTCGGAAAAGCAAATCGGGGCTGAATGCGTAGAGCCGGAAAAGTGGGACTGGGGTGTTGAGTTCCCCGAGCAAACGGATGAATACGAAGAACGAGAATGATCGTCAACGACGATGGCCCGCTAACGTGTCTCCTCGGGCGGCAGGTCCACCTGTTGTTTTGCTTCGACGGCTTGGAGGAAACGTTCTAGTTCTTCCCGATCCTCGGGCAGCATGCTCGTAAACCGGACTCCATTCCCCACGGTTCGGTCACAGGCGGCAACCTCTCCGGCTGCCAGCAGGGTCGAGTCGCCAACTTGGAGGGTGATGTCAACCTGCGTGCCGATGTCCAGAGTAAACATCATCTCAATGTAGAACCCCCCGAGGCTCAAGTCGGCAGTTTCACCGCGAATCGGAGTTTCGGTTTCTTCCGGTCGAAGCTCCACCGGGACACGCACTTTTAGCCGTGGGTGATTTCTTTTTTCCTCAGTCATGCGGGAGAGACTAGCTCTTTTTGATTGAAGGGATCGAAGGCAAGAATGGGGCTGTGGTTATCCACGGGAATATTTTTCAATGGAAAGGCAGTCCGCAAAGACGGAAAGCAGGTCGGAAATGCTCAGCCCAGCATTCAGCATGGCTATCATTTCGTCAATCGAGAACCCAGCGGCCTCGCCAATTGTGACTAGCTTTTTGAGGGCACTAAACAAAACTGGATCGAGAGAATCCCGATCAGACCCGGCTTGCCATTCAGAGGAGAGCGCCACGGTTTGCTCCGCACGGCAATTATTCAAGAGGAGCGAACTGCTTTCCATAGGGCAAGTGCTGTAGGGCAAGGTGTCTTCCGACATTGCAGTTCCATCCGCCACCTACGCACCTAATTTACTTCCGTGACATTACTCAGATGACCGAGGGAATTGACCCAAAGGTACATGTACGGATTCCAGCTTTGGGCTAGTATTCCGACAGTGACGCCGATGTACTTTTGCTCCGGTAGAGGAAGCTCTCGATACAGAAAAGAACCGCAGCGCCTGATGGGTGAGTGCCCTCTCCCAACGATGGCCATCGAATCCTACTCGGTAATTCATTAAAGGGGAGAATCATGATAACTGCAATCGCACTTTTCTTCGTAGCTCCGTGGGCGCTCGCCGCCGCTGTCTTCGTGCGCGGCTTAGTGTATGGAGATGTGGTCTAGTTACGGATGAGCAATCTGCATGAACGAGAAGGGCACCACGAATCGTTATGCGAAGTGAGAATCAGGCCACACGAACCGCAAAGGAACTATTATGGTCACAATCGTAAATTTCCCCGCGTTCTCCGAACCCACACTTCTTCTTTTTCTCAGTAGCGGGCTGGTCGGATTGGCCCAGTTGGTTCGGCGGTCTCTTGGCTACCCTCTCCCAAAACCTCAGCGTCTGGTTGTCTGGATCGGCCAGATGCCGGAGGAGTCGCCGGTGGGAGACTCTGCTTTTATCGCCGGAAACCGAGATTTGCCGTGGACGACACGTGAGGCGAGAGGACCCGTGCGACGCCATCAGGAATGCTTAGATCGAACCAGTCGGGGAGGGCTCGGTCGGAGCAGGTACTGGAACTATAGCGTTCGGCCTCAAGCGCCCGGCGATTATTCAAGGTCTAGCGATAGTGGTAGCGGCAAGAGCTACATTCGTCGGCATTCCTTTGGTCGACAACATTCTTAAGGGGCGAGGACGATAGTCATATCCACGTTTGGCCGAGTCGGTGAACGCTTGCGTCTCGATCAGGCGCAGGGAGCCTCGCTCATTTTTCGCTGTTGCACCCCCGAACGGAACGCGAGAAAATGCGTACATTCGGTGAAACTCTGGATTTCGCTCCTCGTCCTTGCATCGCTCGTGGTCTTGGCAGGCGATTCCGCGCACGGTCAAAGCAAGCCCGCCTCTGTGTCGTCCAAAATCCTCGCCCTTGAGAACAAATGGAACACAGCCTATAAGCAGGGGGATGTCCAGACCATGAATTCCCTGCTGGCAGATGACTTCATCATCCCCGTGGAGGATGGAACCACATATAGCAAGTCTGGATACATTGCGCTCAACGGCAATGCTTCTGTGCGGGTGGTGATCTCAGAAATGTCCGATCTCAAGGTTCGAATGCGCGGCAACACCGCTGTGGTCACGGGCGCTTATCACGAACAGGGATTGACCACCGCTACCCCTTACGACTACCCTGACCGCTTTCCCGACGCCCGGCCGAACCCCACCGGCAAGTGGCACCT
>WNGE01004920.1_pt1 | contig 15278 bp, 14 predicted proteins | sample 5400651 | NCBI WGS metagenome assembly WNGE01 (sample SAMN13153370, study PRJNA577476) | soil metagenome | isolation source: 60 cm soil or saprolite under grassland replicate 2 | place: USA:California | collected 2016-06-15 | reverse complement strand
GTCGTGTGGGGCTCGCGCGAGGATTACGACGAGTGGGGAGACGGTTGGACGTTCGCCGAGTTCGAGCCGTATCTGCGTCGGTCCGAAGCTTCGATCCGTACGCGGACGGATCGCACGGATGACCTGTCGCCGTTCCATCGCGCGCTGCTCGAGGCCGGTCCGCGCATCGGGCTGCCGCGACTCGCGGATCTCAACAACGTGGGCGCCACCGTCGGCATCGCTCCGGCGCCCGTCAACGCCTTGGGAGTGGTTCGCTGGAACACTGCGTTTGCGTATCTCGACGAGGCACGGTCGCGGCCGAACCTGACGATTGCCTCCGAGACGCTCGTCGACCGCGTCGAGATTGCCGCTGGGCGGGCGGTCGGGGTCGTCTCGGACAGCGGGCGGCTGACCGCGGACACCGTGATCGTGGCGGCCGGAGCGTACGGGTCGCCTGCCGTCCTGCTGCGCAGCGGAATCGGGCCGCAGGCGCAATTGAGTCGTCTCGGCGTCGGTGTCATCGAGGACCTGCCCGTCGGAGTCGGCCTTGCGGATCATCCCGGAGTGGGCATCGAGTGGTCCCCCGCGGCGGCGCACGTGCCGGAAGAGGGCCCCGTGTTCGCGACCTCGCTCCTCGTTCGTGCCCGGAGCGACTCGCGCCCGAAGGGCACGTGGGATCTCCACTTCCTGCCATGGCTCGAGGAAGCGGACGAGGGCTGGCGGACGAGCGCGGTCGTGTACCTGCTCAAGCCGGATTCACGCGGCAGCGTCACGCTGCGCTCGCCCGACCCGCGGGTTCCTCCGGCCATCGACCACGGCTTCCTCTCCGAACCGCACGACCTCGACCGCCTCTCGAGCGGCGTCGCGCTCATGCGCACGCTTGCCGAGCAGGCCGGCTGCGGACGTGAGCTCCGCCCCGGCGATCATGACTTGCTCGACAGTTATCTTCGACGCGAGGTCCGGGGCATCTTCCACCCCACCGGCACCTGTGCGATCGGGGCGGTCGTCGACACACGTGGCGCGGTACTGGGCGTCGAGGGGCTGCTTGTCGCGGACGCCTCGATCATGCCGACGATCCCTCGCGCGAACACGAACCTGAGCACAATCGCCGTCGCCGAACGGATCGCCGGCTGGCTTCGCGTCTGAGCCGATCACGGCGCGGAAACGAGTACGGTCAGCGACCATGGCGGCCCCGCGAGCAGGAGCTTCGGCAAGCACCGAGGCGGGGTCTGTCCGAACTTCGTTCCGCTAGTCGGACATCCCGACGCCCGTGCGAGAGGGGTGGTCATCGGCGGCGATAGCAGCGCGGTGTGATTCCTCGATCCGACAAGTCGATCGAGGAGGTTCGTGATGTTCCAGCAGGGCCAGGTCTTCAAGCTGAAGGTGAAGGGCGTGGACGGTCAGCCGCTGTGGGCGTATCGCTACCGGATCGAGGGACGCGGCTCGGCGAGGCCGCAGGTCGGCGGGTTCGTGACTCGCGCTGAGGCGCTGAAGGCGCTCGAGAGGGTGCTGGCACGACTCGGCCCCGGTGGGCGGGCGGCGACGATGACTCTCGGCGAGCTGGTCGACGAGTACCTGGAGATGCATCAGGCCGAGCCGGTGACGATCGCGAAGTTGCGCTGGCTGCTCGGGAAGGCGACCGCCGCCCTCGGGGAGGCGCGGTTGGCGGAGCTCGCGCCGAAGGACGTATACGCGTGGCGGCTGACGATTCCCGAGGGGCATCGCTTCGAAGCAACTCAGGCGCTTCGGCAGGTGCTGAACCGTGCCGTGGTCTGGGGGCTGATCGATTACAACCCGGCCAAGCGGGGCGTCCCGAACCCGCTGCGGCGGTACAAGGAGAAGCGCCCGTTTGAGTCGTGGCAGCAGATCGAGGCGGTCGCCGCACAACTTGGACCGGTCTACGGACCGATGGTGGTGTTCGCCGCCGCGACCGGGCTTCGACCCTCGGAGCTATTCGCGCTCGAGCAGCGCGACATCGACCGTGCTCTCGGGGTCGTGTACGTGCGACGGGCGTACGCCAACGGCCGGCTCAAGCACACCAAGACGCGGCTGAGCAACCGTGCCGTGCCGTTGCAGGCGACCGCGCTCGAGGCGCTCGACCGGCTCCCGCCCTCCGTGAGCCCGATTCTTTTCCCGAACTCGCGGGGTGGCCACATCGACTTCCGCAGCTTCGGCCGTCGCCACTGGAAACCAGCCCAGACGAAGGCCGGCATCGAGCCGCTGCGTCATCTCTACGACCTGCGCCACACCTACGCCACCTTCGCGCTCCGAGCCGGCGTCTCGGTGTTCGCGGTCTCGCGCTTCATGGGCTCGAGCATCGCGATGATCGACTACCACTACGGCCACCTCGCCCGCGACAGCCGCGAGCACGCCGTCTCGCTGCTCGACGCGCTCGCGATCGAAAGAGCCGTGGACGCTGGGTGGACGTCGCCAGCAACACCTGCAAACCCGCTCACCAACACGGTCTTGAGGCCCCGGAGAACACGCCCCCGGAAGCCGGTGGACGTTCGGTGGACGCCGAGACCGAAAACCGTCGCCGGGTCGGCTAACAGAAGGAGCTGAACTGCAGGAACTTCGCGAAGCCCTCTGACGGACTCGAACCGTCGACCCCCTCCTTACCATCGTTCGGCGAGCCGAACCTTTGCCACCCGTTGCGCCCCCTCTGTTCCATAACTGTTCCCTCCCAATAGGCCGAAAACGGCCGCTTTGGCTCTGACCGTGCAGCCGCAGATGTCAGCGCGAAACGCGTCGACGGATGTCGCAATGAACCCTTCTCTCTTCAATCGCTTTTGAGCCTCCGGGCGACGTGAACGTTTGCCAGCGGTTGCGCCCGCTCTGTTCCATACCTGTTCCATCCCAATCGGTTCAAAACTGGCCGTTTCGAGCCCGCCCTACTAGAGCTGTGTTGACGGGTCCGTCACTAAGACGTGAGCTGGGCGGGTTAAGCATCGGGAGAGCACCGCGCTGACCAGGAGACTGCGACGGGCGCGAGTCGCGACGAGGAGCCGTCGAACGCCACGCGCAGCGTGCCCTTTGCCGTCCCGTCTTCTCGAAGGCGGCCCTGGATCTTGAGGGTGACGTCCGATTGTGAGACGGTGCCGCCCCAGGCGCCGTTCGCGTCGGCGGGAAAGACCGTCGAGATCGCTAGTAGCTCGCTTCGGGTGCCGTTGCGAATCGTGGCGATGACATTCGTGATTGCTGCGTTTTCGGTCAATTCGAAGCTGATTGGTTCTTCCTGCGATGTGGTGCCGGCGTAGTGGCTGGGACGCGAAGCGTTTGTGGCGCGCCGACGCGGACGGTTGGTTTGCATGGGTGGCCTCCTTTCCTCGTGCTGGTGTCGAGCGTGGCGCCGACGGACGCCTCGCTTCGAGGCTCGCGACGAGAGCGATCGGCGGGTGCTTGCGAGGCGACGTCTTCCTTTCTTTCACGGACACCAGTAGCGTGGAGGTGGCTGCAAACGCCGCGCTAACGCGGCCGTGCTTTAGGGCTAGTCAACGGTCGTGGGGCGTGCTACACGAGGGTAGGTGCTCGAGTTCCGCGTTCTCGGTCCGCTCGAGGTCGTCGCTGACGGCGAGCCGGTTGTGCTGCGCCGGCAGAAGCCACGGACGCTGCTCGCGCTGCTGCTTCTCCGGCAGGGCGTTGTCGTCTCTGCGGACAGGTTGGTCGAGGAGCTGTGGGCCGGCCGGCCGCCGGCGACGGCGCGCGCGTCGCTACAGAACTGCGTTTCGCAGCTCCGCAAGGCACTCGGCGCGGATGTCGTGGTGACGCGCGCGGCTGGCTATGTGCTCGACGTTCGGCCTGAGCAGACGGACGTCGGGTGCTTCGAGCGCCTGATCGCAGACGCGCGGGCGGCCGCGACCGTGGAGGAGCGGGCGGCCAGGCTGCGTGAGGGGCTGGCGCTGTGGCGGGGGCCGGCGCTCGCGGATGTCACAGCCGGCGCGTCGCTGGAGGTCGAGGCCGCGTGTTTGGAGGAGTTGCGCGTCTCTGCCCTCGAGGAGGTGATCGATGCCGAGCTGGAGCTCGGCTGCGGCGCCGAGCTTGTCTCCGAGCTCGAACAGCTGATCGCGAAGGAGCCGTTCCGCGAGCGCCCAAGGGCGCAGCTGATGCTCGCCCTCTATCGGGCGGGAAGGCAGCGGGACGCGCTTGAGGCCTACCAACAGGCGCGCCGGATGTTGGTTGACGAACTCGGGCTCGAGCCGAGCGGACCGTTACGCGAGCTCGAGCAAGCGATCCTGCGCCAGGACGCCATACTCGACCGCGCCACCCCGGCTATCCCGCCGGCCCAGAGCCGCAAGCAGGTGACGATCCTGTTCGCCGACTTGGTCGAATCCGAGGCACTCGCGCAACGGCTTGACCCGGAAGCGTTCAGGGAGCTGCTCGACCGCTACTTCGCCGCCACGCGTGCGGCGATCGAGCGCCACGGCGGCATGATCGAGAAGTTCATCGGCGACGCCGTGATGGCCGTCTTCGGCGTTCCGACCGCACACGAGGACGACGCCCTGCGCGCCGTCCGCGCCGCCGTCGACACACGCGCAGCTCTCGCCGCTCTGAACGACCAGCTCGAGCACGAGCAAGGACTGCGCCTTCAGATGCGGGTCGGCCTCAACACCGGCGAGGTTTTCGTCGGTGATCCCGCGCGAGTGTCGGGGCTGGTTACCGGCGGCGCGGTCATGCTCGCCAAACGCCTTGAAGAGGCCGCGCCGCCAGGCGAGATGCTGCTCGCGGCGGAGACGCTGACGCTCGTGCGCGACGCGGTCAAGGCCACGCTCGTGAAGTCACAAAGACTCCGGGAGCACGCCCCAATTCGAGCGTTCCAGCTGCTCGAACTAATTGAGGGCGCACCGGCGATCGCGCGTTACTTCGACGCGCCCCTGATCGGCCGCGACGCCGAGCTGGCCGCACTTCGAAGCGCATACGGAACGGCCTGTGAGCAGCAGCGCTGCCAGCTGGTCGCCGTCATGGGCGAGCCGGGAGTCGGCAAGACGCGGCTCGCGCGGGAGCTCGCCGCGGAGCTCAGAGATAAGGCGACCGTTCTCGTTGGGCGCTGCGTCGCCTACGGGGAGGGGGCGACATTCCTGCCACTCCGCGAGATGGTGGCTCAGGTCGGAGACCTCGCAGCGCCGCTCGCCGTTGATCAGGAAGCCGAGATGGTTGCGCGCCGGGTCGCCGAGCTGGTCGGCCTGGCCGAAGGGACGAGCTCGCTCGAGGAGGGGTTGTGGGCGGTGCGGCGCCTCTTCGCTGGGCTTGCCCGCCACCGGCCGCTGATTCTCGTCTTCGAGGACATGCATTGGGCGGAGCCGACGTTGCTTTCGCTCGTTGCTAGCCTCGCCGACGTCGCGGCGCCGATCCTCTGTCTCTGCATCGCACGACCCGAGCTACACGATGAGCAGCCCGCGTGGAAAACGGACGCGCTTACGCTTTCTCCGCTCGCCGAGTCCGAGATCCATCGGCTCGTGGCGGCCCTGCCGGGCGGGCAAGCTCTTGCAGCCGAATCCCGCGCCCAGATCGTCGAGGCCGCCGGCGGCAACCCGCTCTTCGCCGAGCAGCTCCTCGCGCACGTGCAGGAGCGTGGTCCGCAGACAGCGGTGGCGGTGCCACCGTCGGTGCAGATGCTGATCGCGAGTCGCCTCGACCTGCTCGAGCCGGCCGCCCGCGCCGTGCTGGAGTGTGCGGCGGTAATCGGCGCGGAATTCTCGCGCGCGGCGCTGCAAGCCCTCTCATCAGCGCAGTCACGCCTGGTGCTGTCATCCGAGATCGGCGCGCTCGTGCGGAAGGGACTCGTTCGTCCTTCGCGTGCCGCGCCAGGAGAAGAGCTGTTTCGTTTCCACCACGTGCTCGTTCGCGATGTTGCCTACGCGGGTCTCCCAAAGGCGGAGCGCGCCGATCTCCACGAGAAGTTGGGTGACTGGCTCGGGGAGCAGCCGGCGGCGGTCGACGAGATCGTCGGCTACCACTTGGAGCAGGCGCTCCGGTACCGGTTGGAGCTCGGCCGCTTGAACGGGGACAGCGACCTCCGCATGCGAGCGGGCACGCGGCTGGCATCGGCTGCGCTCAGCGCTTTCAAGCGAGGAGATCTTCGCGCCTCGAGCGAGTTGAACCAACGTGCAGCAGCCGTTTTGCCGACGCGCAGCCATCACAGGATCGAAGTTCTCGTCGACCTTCCGCGTGGCCTCGGGTTTCTCGGCGAAACCGCACGCGTCGATGAGGTGATGCTAGAAGCGTTGCGGCTTGCAAAGGCCAGCGGCGATCCTCGCCTGGAATATCACGGGCTCGTTACGCAGGCGCTGTTGAACGTGTCCTCGCGGCTCTCGCGGCCGCAGCGAAACGATCTCATCGATGTCGCGAAGCGCGCGCTCGCCGTCTTCCAAGCTTGTGGTGACGAGCATGGCTTGGCGAAGACGTGGCGACTCCTACAACTGATCCACGAGCACGAAGGTCGCGTGGCCGAAGCAATGAAAGCTGCGGAGCGGCAGGTCGAGCATGCTCGCCGAGGGCGCGGTCCGGAACGGCCGTTTCTTGACGCTATCTCCCTCGACGCTGTACGTGGCCCGATGGCGGTAGCCGATGGGTTGCGTCTCTGCGAAGAACTCCTCGCAGAAGCCGCAGGCAATCGGTTCACCGAAGCTGGCATCCTGCACGATAAGTCCCTTCTTACTGCGATGGCGGGTCGGCTGCCTGAAGCGCGAACGCTGCTTGCAAATGCGGAGCGGATCGGCCAGGAATTAGCGTTGCCAGGCTTTGTATCCGCGCGGCCAACGCTTGAGTTGCTCGCAGACGACGCAGTTGCCGCGGAGCGGGAACTCCGCAGACAGGAGCCGGAGTGGTGGGGAAACTTTCTCTTGTTTGGGACCGCACTTCTCGCCGAGGCCTTGTACCGGCAGGGGCGTTACAGCGAAGCGGAGCAGTTCGCTGCGGTCGCGCGTGCACGGGCAGATGCCCACCTCGACGTCGCAGTTCAGACCCGAGGGGTCGAGGCGAAACTCCTAGCTCGCCGCGGCCAAACCGAAGCGGGCGAACAGCTCGCGCGCGAGGCCGTAGCGCTAAGCGAGCCGACCGACTTGCTCAACCTCCGCGGAAACACTCTCCTGGACCTGGCCGAAATCCTCCGCCTCGACGACCGCCCCAGGGAGGCAGCCTCGGCTGTGGTCGATGCCGGGGACCTCTATGACCAGAAGGGCAACGTTATCTCCGCACGAAAGGCGCGTGCGCTCGCAACAGAGCTAGCGGGGATCGGCGGAGCCCGTGCTCACAGAGCATAGGCGTAAGGACTAAGAACTCGAATCACAATGAGTTCTGCAGCCGTCTGAAGCAGACGAGGGAGCAGCCGATCGCGAGGAAGGCTTCGTGGATTTCGTGGCGGCGGTCGTAGCGGACGAGCAGTCGCTTGAAGTTGTGCAGCCAGGCGAAGGTGCGTTCGACGACCCAGCGGTAGCGGCCGAGCCCGGAGCCGTGCTCGGTTTGGCGGCGTGCGATCTCGGGCTTGATCCGCCGGCGGCGGAGTTCGCGCCGGTACTTGTCGTGGTCGTAGCCGCGATCGGCGCTGACCCGATCCGGTCGCCGCCGCGGCCGGCCGACCTTTCCGCGGACGGGCGGGACACGGTCGACGAGCGGGATCAGCTGGGTGACGTCGTTGCGGTTGCCGCCCGTGACCGTGAAGGCGAGCGGGATCCCGCTCGCGTCGACCAGGAGATGGTGCTTGGAGCCGTTTCTGGCTCGATCAACCGGGCTCGGGCCCGTCGCGGAGCCCCCTTTTTCGCTTGCACGTGACTGGAGTCGGCGACCGCGCGCGACCATTCGATCTCACCGGCGGCTCGCAACTCCGACAGCAGCTGCGCATGCAGCCGCTCCCAAACGCCGGCCCTCTGCCACTCGTCCAAGCGGCGGTAGCAGGTCGAGCCGCCACCGAAGCCAAGCTCGAGCGGCAGATGCCGCCACGCGATCCCGGTATGCAACACGAACAAGATCCCCTGCAGCGCCCGCCGATCCGGCAGCCGCTTACGACCCGGATAACGGAAGCGACGCTCAACCTTCGGCAGCAACGGCTCGACACGCTGCCACAACTCGTCCGACACGATCCACGGCGCAACAGCCATCGGAACCCCCAGCTTGACGACAGATGCCGACGGCGTTCGTCGTCAGGGAACGGGTCCCTTCATTTCGGTTCGAGTTCTAAGAGAGGCTCAGCGGCGTCCGAGGGCAGCGCGGCTGAAGAAGCCGGGCGACCCGGACCAGCAGATGATCGCCTGTCGCGGAAGCACGGCCGCGTCGAGGTCCCGTAAGAGTCCTTGATCTTCTTACCGCTGCCAGACCCGGGCGCGCATGCGCAGCTGCGGCTGCATTAGCGCCGGATTAGAGGGTTGTTCCAACCTTGCAACGATCCACGCGCCGCGAGAAAGGAGCTGACATGAAACGTGCGCGCGCTTGTCGGACGCGGTCGTCGGTGGCGTGACCACCCGCGACGCCGATCCGCGGTCGTGGGCGACGCGGTGCTGTTCTTACCTCATCGACAACGGCGACCCCGGGAACGACAACGGGACACCGGGCAAGGTGAGCGCCAATGCGATCTTCGCCTCCGGCGACAGCCTGCCGACGGGCTTCCCGTTGAACTGCGGCCCGGCCGTTTCGACTGACGCCGCGTACACGAATCTGCTCGACGGCGACGTCTCAATCGACGGGGGGCCTGACGAATTCGCGTGGCAGTCGAAGTGATCGGGCTGAAGCGGAGCTATCGCCCCGGGAGGGGAGTCGTCCGGCGCCGGTCGCGCGAGATCGAGGCGTTGCGGGGGATCACGTTTTCGATCGAGCGCGGCGAGCTCTTCGGTCTGCTCGGTCCGAACGGAGCCGGCAAGACGACGACGATCAAGGTGCTGACGACGTTGCTGCTGCCGTCGGCGGGGACGGCGCGCGTGCTCGGCCTCGATGTCGCTCGTCAGCCGCGCGAGGTGCGGCGCCGCATCGGCTACGTCTTCGGCGGCGACCGCGGCCTCTACGACCGTCTCTCAGCACTCGAGAACCTGCGCTACTTCGCGGACGTGTACCGCGTGCCGGCGCGCGGGCAACGGGCCCGCATCGACGAGCTGCTCGAGCTCGTAGGGCTCAAAGGTCGTGAGCGCGAGCGCGTCGAGACGTATTCGCGTGGGATGAAGCAGCGGCTGCACATCGCGCGCGGCCTGCTGCACGATCCGCCGGTGTTGTTTCTCGACGAGCCGACGCTCGGCCTCGATCCCGTCGGCGCGCGGGAGCTCCGGAAGACGATCGCCAGGCTGCAGCAGGCGGGGAAGACGATTCTGCTGACGACGCACTACATGTTCGAGGCGGACGAGCTGTGCCAGCGAATCGCGGTCATCTGCGGCGGAAAGATTGTCGCGACCGGGACGCCTGCTGATTTGAAGGGACGGATCGCCGACCGGACGATTGTCGAGATCGAGGCGTTCGGAGCGAGCGACGCGATGATCGAGCGCCTCCGCTCCGTCGACGGCGTCGCCTCGGTCTCGGTCGAGCTACGCGAGCAGGCGCAGGTGATCCTCGTGCAGTCCTCGCGCGGTTCGGAGCTCGTGCAACCGCTGCTGCGCGAGCTCGAGGACGCGCGCGTCGGCAAGGTGGTCCCCCGCCAGCCGACGCTCGAGGATGCCTACGTCGACCTCGTCGGTTCGGCGTGATACGTCTTCTACTCAGCGGTCTGCGGATCCATTTCCTCCTGCTGTCGCGCTCAGCGTCCGAGGTGGTCGCCATCACGATCTGGCCGATCCTCTACGCGACGATCGCCTACTACATGTTCGGCGCCGAGAGCGATCCACACGTCCTCCTCACGGCCTCGCTCGGCGCGACGGTGATGGCGATCTGGTCCTCCGTGGCCTTCAGCGCAGGTGGGGCGATCGAGATCCAGCGCCGGCTCGGCACGCTCGAGCTGCTCGTTGCTGCCCCGGTCCCGTTTGGCGCGGTCCTTGCGCCGATCACGATCGCGACCTCCGCGATAGGGGTCTACGCCCTCGCAGCGACGCTGCTCTGGGGCAGGCTACTGTTCGCAATTCCGCTCCACTTCGAGCACCCCGTGCTCTTTGCGCTCTCGCTCCCGGTGGCGATCGTCGCTATCGGAATGCTCGGCCTGCTCCTCGCCTCGACGCTGATCTACTATCGCGCCGCGCTCTTCCTCGGCGCCTCGTTCGACTACCCGGTCTGGCTCGTCACCGGCCTCCTCGTCCCGCTGTCGGTGCTGCCGGGGTGGGTCGCGCCGATCTCCTGGCTGCTTGCGCCGACGTGGGGAATGCGCGCGATTCGCGAGTCCACGATCGGCGGCTCGCCGTTGCGCGCGATCGCGATGAGCATCGCGCTCAGCGCCTGCTACGCCGCGATCGCGTTCGTCTGCCTGCGCGCCTTCGAACGGCTCGCGCGGGAGCGGGCAACCCTCGCACTCGCATGAACTCGCTGCGGGTCTTCTTCTGCGGCGGCCTGACGAGCTACCGCGCCCTCTTCGGCTGGCTCAACCCCTGGATCGCCGTCCCGATGATGGTGATCGCGCCCGTGTTCCAGCTGCTCTTCTTCGCCTACCTCGGCCGGGCGACCGACGTCGCGACTGACACGTACTTCGTCATCGGCAACGCGCTCCTCGCGGCAGCGCTGCCCGGGCTCTTGGGGATGGGCGGCTCGGTCAACGGCGAGCGTTATACGAAGACGCTCGGCGTGCTCCTGGCCTCCCCCGCCAACCGCCTCGCCCTCTTTCTCGGGCGCACGCTCCCGGCGATCGCCAACGGCTTTGCCGTCTCCGCCTTCTGCCTGGTCAGCGGCACCCTGCTCCTGGACGTTCACATCGCGGCAGCGGCCGTTCCCAGTCTCGCGCTGATCATCGTCGTCTGCGCCTTCTCCTGCTCGGCGCTGGGCCTGTGCATGGGCGCTGTCGGCCTTCGCGCCCGCGACGTCATCCCTTTCTCGTGGATCTTCGTACCCGTGCTGCTCCTCGTCTCCGGCGCGAACGTTCCACTCGACCGCCTCCCGGACTGGCTGCGGGCGATCGGATCCGGCCTGCCGCTCGCGCACGGAATCGAGGCCGCGCGGGGCCTCGTTGCGGGGCAGAGGCTCGCGGAGAACGGCAGGCCGCTGCTGCTTGAGCTCACGATCGGGCTCGCCTACACCGGCACGGGCATCCTGCTGCTCCGTCTCCTCGAGTTCGAGAGCCGACGAACAGCATCACTCGAGACGATGTGACCACTCTGAATCGCCGCGCGAAGCGCTAGGAGCGGCTGATCGGTGCGCCCCTGAGCGCGGCTGGTTTGGGCACGGACACGTTCCGCCCACACCCAGCTGGACTCGAACCAGAACGGCGGCCGCTGACCCGAGCAATCGGCGGTCCCTGGCGCGTTGGGTACGCAAACTCGATCGCCCGCTGGAATCGGGCGATTTGCAGCGGATCGTACTTGTGCACCCCACGGGCGATCGGCTTCGAGGATGAGCGCGGTCAATTCCTCTTCGGTCCACGTCTCATGCTCCTCGCTGGCTGACCAGAGACTGCTTCGCCCGCCGCGACGTCGGCGTCAAAGCTCAGTCTTTCCAAGGTCGCACCGAGGCTACTTCACCGGTGAGCGCGGGTGCTTCGAGGTGGCCTCAACCCGCGGGTTAGAGCCGCGTTAGAGGCTGACTGCATCCTCGTCGCCGCTGCCCAACAGAAAGGGGCGACCGCCCCGCGAAAGGAGATGGACATGCTGAAGAGGATTTCTTCGCTGGTGTTCTCTGTGTGCGCGCTTACCTTGCCGATCGTTTTCTGTTCATCGGCTGCGGCCTTCGGCGCGACCACTAGCAATTCGACCCAGGTCGTGGTACCGCGGGGACAGGCGGTTCAGGTCGCGTTCGCGGCCGACTTGAGCGGGTTGACGTCCGGCTTCGCGGCCAGCCTCGGCAACGCCGTCCAGATGGCGGTGGAAGCGCATCCGGCCGTTCGCGGCTTTCCGATCCAAATCAATCTCGTCGACGCGCCCTGCGGCGACGTGACGGCGGACCTCACGGCGGCAACGAGCGTCATCGCCAATGCCGAGAACGTGGCCGTCCTGGGACCGTTCTGCTCGACGGCAGATGCCGTTGCGCTTCCCGTTTTCGAGGCGGCCGACCTCGTCACGATCAGCGGCAGCACGACGAATCCGTCCCTGCCGCCAGTAGGGCCGGACGTGTTCAACAGCGTCGCCGTTCCCGACAGCTGCTGTCCCTACGTCGACCAGTTCGACTCTTGGTACGCAACCGTCGTGACGCTGCCAAGCGATCTCGCCTGGCGGGAGGCGTACAGTCAGGAGTTCGGGACGGCTCCGGCCGCGTTCGCGGATCTCTATTACGACGCCGCGAGCTTGCTGATCCGGGATCTGCAGAACACGTCCAGCATCGACGGCAGCGGGAATCTCGTGATCAATCGGGCTGCGCTCGCCCAGGCGGTCCGCAGCACGACGAAATACCAGGGCGTCACCTGCACGGTCACACTCGACCCAGCAACGGGCTACCGCATCAACGATCCGATCGCGCTCGCTCGCTGCGCCGGCTAGGAAATGAAGGAGTTGAGGAAAACCCCAGATCGAAGTTCTGGCGCTCGAGCGGATCGAAGGGAGGGCTGGCGGGCGCCGAGCAGATTCGCGCTGCATTGGAAGCGACCTCCGTGACTAGACCTCGTCTCAGCTTTCCGAACTGCGCGCCGTAATCGCAACGAGATCTGGAGCGCCCGCAAGCGGTGAACGGCTTACCGCATGCGCACACGGTGCTCGACGGCGTGTGGGCGGAAGGAGCGATTGGCAATGCTGCAGCAAGGTCAGGTGTTCGAACTACAAACGAGCCGTGCCGACGGGAAGAGGCTATGGGCCTACCGCTATCGCGTTGGTGGCCGCGGCTCAAAGCGTGTTCAGAGGGGCGGGTTCCCGTCTGAACACGATGCGGCAGCCGCGCTCGAGCGTGAACTCGAGCGTGTACGGCGCGAGCGGCGGATCTCGCGTTCGCTCACGCTCTCCGAACTCGTCGACACGTATCTCACTCAGCACGACGTTCAGCAGGTGACGATCAAGAAGTTGCGCTGGCTGCTCAGCAAGGCGATCACGGCCTTCGGCGATCGGCGCGTCACGGAACTGACCTCGCAGGAGATCGCCCGCCTGGCGGATGACACTCTCGACCGGCCACCGTTTCGAAGCGACAGGCGCTTCGTCAGGTGCTCCACCGCGCGGTCTGCTGGGGGATGATCGACATGAATCCGGCCAAGGTTGGCGTCGACAACCCGACGCCGCGACGCAAAGAGCAGCGTCCGTTCGAATCATGGGGCGAGCTCGAGGCGCTCGCCGAGGCGATCGGGCCACGCTACGGGCCGATGATCATCTTCGCCGCTGCGACCGGACTTCGACCGGCGGAATGGATCGCGCTCGAGAAACGCGACATCGACCGCGCCGAACGCGTTGCCTACGTACGGCGCTCGTTCACAAAGGGAGAACTCAAGCGCCCGAAGACCGAGGGAAGCATCCGGGCAGTGCCGCTGCAAGCGCGAGCGCTTGACGTCCTCGAACGATTGCGTGACCGCGCCGACTCTCCGCTGCTCTTTCCCGGCGAGCGGGGTGGCTACCTCGACATCCACCACTTCCGTCCCGCCCACTGGCGGCCAGCACAACTCGCAGCCGGGATCGATCCGCTCCGCCGGGTCTACGATCTGCGGCACACTTTCGCAACCTTCGCGCTCCGTGCCGGCATCTCAACCTTCGACCTCTCCCGCTACATGGGCGCCAGCCTGACGATGATCGACCGCCACTACGGCCACCTCGCCCGCGACGGCCGCGAGCACGCGATCCGGCTCCTGGACACGCTCGACGCGCACACGTTCGAGCGGTGGACGTCGGTGGACGCTGGGTGGACGCCGAAACGAGAAACCGTCGCCGACCCCGAAAACGGAACCAGCACCTAAGCAGGAGGAAACCGGAAGCCCTCTGACGGACTCGAACCGTCGACCCCCTCCTTACCATGTACTTCTCGCGGCAACCAGTCGCAACCGACGGCAACGGTTTTTGCTTGTTTCGGCCGCTCCGGCGCTCAGTTGATTTGCGGCTGATTGCCACCGGTTGCAACCACGGGGCTCCATAAAGGCTCCATACTTCGTTGTCAGAAAAGACGACAACGGCCGGGAGGAGAATGAGCAGCGACGCCCACGCCGAGTGAGAGGACGTTCGCTCAGCCCATTGTCTCTCCGCTCGAAGCGAACTCGAGCGCAACCTCGACACGTCAGAATTGGTCCGTGAGCGGCCAGTACGGCGTCGCCGCCCCGGCGGGTGTTGACCAGGCTCAGGTTCGGGGAGACGCGGAACGAGCGATAGTGAGGTACCAGGAGCCACCCCCGAGATTCAGCGCCCCAAGAACCAGGAAGAAGGCTGTCCATCCGTAGGCGCCGTACGAGAGTATGAATGCGCCAATGCCGGCCGCGACGATGCCACCGACGATATGCATGATCCCAAAGACGCGGAGGTGGCGGTACTCCCATGGGTTGATCAGGCGTTGCATGCCGGGTCGCGGGGGAGATGCCCACCACCCGCGCAGGCCTTTCGCGGCGGTGTTGTTGTTGGGTGCGTTCGTCGGGGTCGCCTCGTGCGGATTGCGGCGCCGGTCAGCCTGTCAACGGCAGCAGAGCCAAGAGCATGCTACGCCGCATGCCGCGGTCAGGCGTCTGTGAGAGTCGCTTGGTCGGTCCGTCAGGGGCCGTTGCCAGGGTGGTGTTGTCCGTGCCGTTTGTGACTCGTCAGGCGTCAGGCCGTTTCCGTGCCTTCGCAATGAATCGTCCAGGCGTGCGCGGCGACGCCGGTCTGGCGCCCGCTGTTGGCTTGATCAGGAGCTTGTCCGCCGTACGGGCGTGACTCATCACAGACCTGCCACGCGGTTTCCCTGCATCAGACCGACGTCATCCGGACCCTGCGAATCGAGTCGGAGGATCGATCGGGATGCTTGCAGACGAGGTGGATTACGTGATCTACTCCTGCGTCCTCACACCTGCGGTACGCGCACTGGCAACTTCGACGGAGGCGGCGTGAATCCAACCCGCGCTCCGGACCTCCGGAGTGACCGGGCCGACGCTCATGAAGAGCTCCACGGAGTGATCGCGGTGACCCCCTGTGAGAGAATCGGTTCCGGCGACTCTGTGCATGTTCCCGCAGAAGGCCAGCGGCCGTAAAGCTCGCTGAGCCAGACAGGTCGAGTGTCGTCGGCGGCGGGCGAATCGCCGCGAACATCGGGATCTCGATCGGGGACTCCATCGCGTTCGTAAGGATGCCAATGTCCACTTTCACGCGAGGGAGGCGAGATGC
>WNGE01013262.1_pt1 | contig 15280 bp, 18 predicted proteins | sample 5400651 | NCBI WGS metagenome assembly WNGE01 (sample SAMN13153370, study PRJNA577476) | soil metagenome | isolation source: 60 cm soil or saprolite under grassland replicate 2 | place: USA:California | collected 2016-06-15 | reverse complement strand
TCTACGACTTCATCAAGGACAAAAAAGTCCAACTCATCGGAGTCGAAGCCGGGGGCCGTGGCGAGGCGCTTGGCGAGCACGCAGCGCGTTTTCGGGGCGGATCACCGGGCGTGCTGCAAGGAACGTACTCCTACGTGCTACAGGACAAGTCCGGACAGATTGCGGCCACGCATTCGGTGTCGGCAGGGCTGGACTATCCGTCAATCGGTCCGGAACACGCGATGCTCAAAGACTCCGGTCGTGCCGAGTATCTTCCCGCCTCCGACGCCGAAGCGCTGGAAGCGACCACTGTGCTTGCCCGGACTGAGGGCATTATTCCAGCACTTGAATCTGCACACGCAGTAGCTGAAGTCATCAAGCGTGCGCCGAAGATGAAGAAATCGGACGTGGTGATCGTCAACATCTCCGGCCGCGGGGATAAGGATATTGGCATTCTGCGGGAGCAACTCAGCTTGTAGTTTGAGGTCCAGCCTCACTGCAATTCGTACCAGTCCCTATCTGGCGGGTCGCAAGTCACCAGTATGTGATTGCGCTTGTCAGCTTGCACGAACAGGAGAACGTCGAAGACCCTACCGGGCTCCTCTCTGAGGTCGGGAAAGGTGCTCTTGATAATGCCCTCTTGAAGCTGTTGCTCGCAAGTCGTCCAACATTGACCGAGCAGGAAGGGAAGGCGGGAAATCTTTTTTCCGTCCGCATGGGCCGCGTCGTCGAGCAACATATATTGAGTCTTATTCATACCCAAGAAGCCCCCACGCTGGAGTCCCATACGGACTCTGCTATCCAAAGCAGGCATGAACCCTGTGATAAGGAGCACCGCCTTCATGGGAAACGTGACGTTTGTGTTTGCGACGAACAGGCGGTCGCCAAGAGCCCGCAGCAGAGATAAGAGGTTGGAATCAAACGATACAAGTGCCGCACGTGCTGCGGGGTTTCCGCTCAGATATCGGCGCTGTAGTGCTACCGCAAGTTGAGGAAGAGGTGCACCGGCCAATTCTGTGAGCAAGGAGTATATCTCGGGCTCGCGTAGCGCGTTTGAGAAGTCTCGGTCAGTCCGCAGTGCGGGTGCTCCGCGTTCGCCAGCACCCCAGTCTTTGAGCGTGCATCGGAGAGAGGTCGCCAGGTCGGTCACTAGGTCGTCCGCCGGCGTAGCTTCCGAAAGATATCGCTTGCCAATTGTGCGGCATTTGAAATAGCCAACTTGATAGCCGCGCGGGAAGGCGTTGATTGCGTCAGTGATTAACCGGGCGTTGTCAAGCACTTTGACGGACACAGATTTTCTCTATGTGCAACGAATTCGGTTGAGATTAAACGAGCGAGCGGTCACGGGCGAGTGAAGCACTCAAGCCCGCCTTTGGCTTGAGTGGGGCTGTTCCACTGCTGGTCAGAGCGTCTGCACCACTGGTTCGTCATGCGTGAACAAGCCCGCCCCGTTCGAGCCTGGGAAGGGCCTGGATGGATTTTCCTGCCTTCTTCTGTGCAAGCCGCAGTTCGTAGAGGCTCTGCAGATTCAGCCAGCATTCCGCACTTGTGCCAAAGAAATGAGCGAGACGCAAGGCAGTGTCGCCCGTGATAGCGCGCGTTCCGTTCAAGATTTGCGTGACCCGATTCGTTGGAACGTTGATCTTATGTGCCAACTCAGCCGCACTCATATTGACTGCTTTGAGTTCTTCAGCCAAGTGCTCACCCGGATGAATAGCTGTCAATCCCATAACGATGTTCCCTAATGCAATTGCTCATTCGTATACTTCGCGCCGATGTGCAATCCGGGTCACACTGACAAGTTCTGCGCTATCGTCGATGATATACACGATCCGCCAATCACCCACGCGAATGCGCCATTGATCTTTGTAGCCCTTCAGTTTTTTGCACCCAGCCGGTCTTGGGTTCTGGCTAAGAGATTCCATCTTACGCACGGCTCGCGTCAGTACTCTATCAGGCAAGGCTTCGAGTTCCTTCCTTGCCGAAGGCTTCACCTGAACGAAATAGCTACCCACGAAGCCGCCCGCGCCTGATCAGGTCCGCTTTGATCTTCTCCAGCGGTACGCCCTTTTCCCGGCGCCGCGATTCCGAGATGAGCCCGTCCCACAAATCCTGCAGCCTGGCTCCGTGCTTCTTCAGGTCGATCAGAACGGCAACTTTGCGGCCCTTATCATCAGTGACAAACTGGATTCCGGTCATGAAGTCATTGTCCGTCAGGAAGTGCATTCACTGCAATCCACTCATTATCTAAACCGGCAGCCGTCAATAGCGATCTCGATCACACACGTCCCTTACTTCTGCAATCTGACCTCTGCAATCTACAATTCCCCTGATGCCCTTTCACTTCGAAAACAAGCCTTCTCTCGTCGCCTACGTAACCTGCGGCGACCCTGACCTTGCCACCACGCGGCAGGTCGTGCTCGGGGCGATTGACGCGGGCGCGAGCGCGATCGAGCTCGGCATTCCCTTTAGCGATCCGCTCGCCGATGGCCCCGTCATCCAGCGCGCCAGCGAACGCGCCCTGAAGCACGGCACAACGCTCGAGCACGTGCTGAAGCTGGCCGCCGAGATTCGCGAGCATTCGCAGTCCGCCGGCCTGATCGTCTTTTCTTACCTCAATCCCATCCTGCAAAGGGGCCTCGGGAAGTTCTGCAAAGTAGCCCGCCATGCCGGAATTGACGGTGTGCTGATCACCGATCTGCCCGTCGAGGAGTCGGAAGAGTACCTGCGCGAGGCGCGGAAGAACGACCTCGCCACCATTTTCCTGGCGGCGCCGACCTCGACCGACCAGCGCCTGAAGCGAATCGCCCAGGTTTCCACGGGATTCATTTACGCCATCTCCCGCACGGGTGTGACCGGGGCGCGCCAGCAGATGCCCGAAGACGCCAGCGGCCTGGTCAAGCGCATCCGGCGATTCACCAAGCTGCCGGTAGCGGTCGGCTTTGGAATCTCGACGCCGGAACAATTCGCCTCGGTTGGGGAGTTCGCCGAGGGCGCGGTGGTCGGCAGCGCGATTGTGCAGTTGATCGAACAAAATCCCGGACGAGAAGCGGCGGCTGTGGCAGAATTTGTAAGGCAGCTCTCAGCGGCCAGCTCTCAGCTCTCAGTTCGAAAATGACAAGGTGGTTGCGACCACCTCTTCGGCACGGGAGTTTGTGGCTTGCCCTCGGTCCGAACTGAGAGCTGAGAGCTGAGAGTTCTATGGACATTTCCGACTGGCGCAAGAAAATCGACGATCTCGACCGCAAGCTGGCGGCGCTGCTCAACGAGCGCGCAAGCGCGGTGATCGAAATCGGCCGCCTAAAACGCAACACCAACCTGCCCATCTACGAACCGGACCGCGAGCGCGGGGTGATTTCGAACGTACAGCAGAGCAGCAGCGGGCCCTTGAGCGAACGGGATCTCTCGCAGATTTTTGAGCGGATCATGGACGTGATGCGCACCATTCAAAAACACGAAATCGTGCCCGACCCCGAGCCCAGTTCGCGCGACACGGAGATCGATTCGCAGTTGAAGGACTAGGAGGCTGCGGAAGGAGGGCGCTTTTTGCGGTCTCCTAAAAGGCATTTGAAATCGTGCGAGTACGTCATTGCTAAAGCGATGACCTGATACGAATCGGCGTTTTTTCGCAGCCTGTTAGAACATTTCCGGCGGGTTGTAGGCGTCACGGCCTGTGCACCCGCCACGGCAAAACGAGCGCACTCATGATTGTCGCGATGCAAGAAGCGGCCAGTGAAGAGCAGATCCAGCATGTGATCGATCAACTGGTCCAGATGGGCTTCGAGGTCCACCGCTCTACCGGAGCGCGCCAGACCGTGCTCGGCGGCGTGGGCGCACATCCCGAATTCGACATCCGCGAAGTCGAAATGCTGCCGGGCGTGCAACAAGTCCATCGCATCACTTCGCCCTACAAACTAGCTGGGCGCAACTTCCGTCCCGAGGGCACGGTTGTGAAGTTTGCCAATGGCCTCGAGATCGGCGGCAAAAACATCGTCGTCATGGCCGGACCCTGCTCGGTGGAATCCCGCGAGCAGCTTTTCACCGTCTCCGAATTGATCGCCAAGACCGGCGCCCGCGTGCTCCGCGGCGGAGCCTTCAAGCCGCGCTCGTCGCCTTATTCCTTCCAGGGCCTCGGCGAGGAGGGTCTGAAATTGCTGCGCGAGGCGGGCGACCGTTTCAATCTGCTGGTCGTCAGCGAAGTCATGGAAATCTCCCAGATTCCGCTGATGTTCCCCTACGTCGACATTTTCCAGGTGGGCGCGCGCAACATGCAGAACTTCAATCTGCTGCGCGAACTTGGCAAGGCCCGCAAGCCCGTCCTCCTCAAGCGCGGGATCGCGGCCACCATCGAGGAACTCCTGCTCTCCGCCGAATACCTGCTCTCCGGCGGCAACTACGAAATCATTCTGTGCGAGCGCGGCATTCGCACCTTCGAGACCTATACCCGCAACACCATGGACATCTCGGCCATCCCGATCATCCACAAACTCTCGCACCTGCCCATGACCGCCGATCCGTCGCACGGCACCGGACGCCGCGACAAAGTTGCGCCCATGGCGCGCGCGTCGGTCGCCGCTGGGGCCGACGCTTTGCTGATCGAGGTCCATCACCAGCCTGACAAAGCTCTCTCCGATGGCGCGCAGTCCCTCTACCCCGAGCAGTTCGCAAAGCTCATGGACGAGATTCGCATGATCGCATCTGCGGTCGGGCGCCACATCGCGTAAACTGCTTTCGGTTTATGAATTGCTATTCCGACTCTCCCTCTTGTCATCCTGAGCGAAGCGAAGGACCCATGCACGGGCCGCAGAATACACAGATCCTTCGCTCCGCTCAGGATGACAAAGTGGAGGGTCTGGATGAAAACGTCAAGAGCGCATGGCCTTCAAGCAAGTCACCATCATCGGCACGGGTCTGATCGGCGGCTCACTCGGGCTCGCCCTCAAGAAGCGTCATCTTGCCGGACGCATCATCGGCTGCGATCGCGCTCCCGTTTTGGAGCGTGCGCAGGAATGCGGCGCCATCGAGGCGGGAACCACCAATCCCGCGGACGCGGTACGCGGCAGCGATCTGGTGGTCCTGGCCACACCCGTTATTCCCATTCTCGACCTGACCGACCGCCTCGGTCCCGCACTCCCCGCGAAGACTCTGGTCACCGACGTCGGCAGCACGAAAGCGGAAATCGTCCAGCGCGCCGTCAAGTCATTCGGGCGAAACGCGAAGCATCGGTTCCTCGCCGGACATCCCATGGCCGGCAAAGAGTACGCCGGCGTCGAGTTCGCCGATGCCGATCTTTTCGCAGGCGCGGCGTGGCTGTTCACGCCGCTTCCCGGCCAGAACGTGCACGCCGGACTCTGCGGAGAATTTGTCCATTGCGCCGAAAAAATGGGGGCACGGATTGCGCTGCTCGATCCAATCGACCACGACCGCTTCTGCGCCTGGATCAGCCATCTTCCGCAGATGGTCTCGACTGCGCTCGCAGCGGCGTTAGTCGAAGAATTCGGAGAGGACGCGCCCGTGCTCGACATCGGCGGAAGGGCTCTGCGCGAACTCACCCGCATCTCGGGCAGCCCGTACTCGATGTGGCGCGATGTCGCCATCACCAACAAAATGAATATTGCCGGCGCGCTGCAGAAGCTCGAACAGCGTCTCGCCCACATCCGGGAAAACCTCGACACCCGCGAACTGGCGCGGGAATTTGAACAAGCTCACCAACTGAGAAAGAGTCTGAAGTCAGAAGTCAAATTGAAGAAGTGAAAAGCTCGCCGATAGTACGGCATTGGGCACGCGATTCTTTCGCTGAGACATGAGAACTGACATTTGAGAACTGCGTTTTCAGTTCTGCAATCTAACTTCCGACTTCTGCAATTCCTCCGTGCCTCGGTGGTGGCTTTTCATTTAGAATCGCAGCGCTATGCACAAGGTCGTCGCCAGCGCCGAAGAGGCGATCCACGACGTATTCGACGGAGCCACCATCATGGTGGGCGGGTTCGGGCTCTGCGGGATGCCCGAGAACCTGATCCGCGCCCTCGCCCGCAAGGGCGTCAAGAACCTCACCACCATCAGCAACAACGCCGGTGTCGACGGCTTCGGCATGGGCCTGCTGCTCGCCAATGGACAGATCGAGCGGCACATCGGCACCTACGTCGGCGAAAACAAACTCCTCGAACAGATGGTGCTGAACGGCACCGTGCAGCTCGACCTCGTTCCGCAGGGAACCTTTGCCGAGCGGATTCGTGCCGCGGGCGCGGGCATTCCGGCGTTCTTCACTCCGACTGGGGTGGGCACGGTCGTCGCCGAGGGCAAGGAAGCGCGCGATTTCGACGGCCGCACTTATATCATGGAACGCGCGCTCCAAGCCGACTTCGCGCTCGTCAAGGCCTGGAAGGGCGACAAGTGGGGCAACCTTGTGTATCGCAAGACGGCGCGCAACTTCAATCCCATGATGGCGACCGCCGCGAAGGTCACCATTGCCGAAGTCGAGCACCTGGTCGAACCCGGAGAACTCGATCCCGACATGGTTCATACTCCGAGCGTGTTCGTGAAGCGAATTTTCCAAGGCGAGCTGTTCGAAAAACGCATTGAGAAGAGAACAGTGAGGAAAGCGGTGGTTAGTGGTTAGTCCGACTGGGATCTTCCCGAGACCCGACAACGGAGACCTGAGACCTCAACGATGCCGACTGAAACCAAACCCGCCAAAGACCTCGACAAACGCGAGCGCATTGTCAAGCGCATCGCCTGTGAACTGCGCGACGGCTTCTACGTCAACCTCGGCATTGGTCTGCCCACCCTGATTGCCAATTACGTTCCGCCGGGCATGGACGTTATTCTTCAATCCGAGAACGGTATGCTCGGCATCGGCCCGTATCCTGTCGAAGGCACCGAAGACGCCGACCTGATCAATGCCGGCAAGGAAACCGTCAGCGAACTTCCCGGCACCGCGTACTTTTCCAGCGCCGATTCCTTCGCCATGATTCGCGGAGGCCACGTCGATCTGAGCGTGCTTGGCGCGATGGAAGTCGACGAACAGGGGGAACACGCCACCAAAGACGGCCAGCCCAAGATCCTGAAAAATTGCACCCTCCCGCTGACCGGCGTGGAGGTCGTGGACACGATCGTCACCGAAATGGCCTACATCCGAGTCACCGCCGAAGGTCTGGTGCTCGAAGAGATCGCTCCCGGGCTGACGGTAGAAGACGTCCAGCGGGCCACCGAAGCCAAACTGCGCCTCAGCGCCCCGCTGAAGACGATGCCAGGCTAGCGGCGTCTGCGTATCCGGCTTCAGATTCGGGATAAGCGAAACGGCGCGCTCAGCAAACGCGCGGGAAACAGAATGACGGCAGTGACCAATGCGAGCACTCCATGGACCGCAATCCCCACCAAGCGGAAGGGCAGCAGCAGAAGCCACACGATGGGATAGAGGATCAGGGCGAGCAGGGCCAAGGGCCAGCAGAGGACGAAGAGAAGGCACCAGAGCAGGAATGCGAGCATGGGAGACCTCCCTTGATGTTTTACGCACGCGGAGGGAGAAAAGTTCAACAAGACCGGCGCCAGTCGCAGGTTGCAAAGGACAAACGGCTTCGAATCCTCGGCCTCGGGTGGTCCGACGAGGGAGACGCGGGGCGAGCCGCGTCTCTACCTGGCTTTCTCGCCTAGTTGGCGCAGCGACTGCTCGTATGGAGCTTTCGCCACGCCGCGCTCGGTGATGATGGCTGTTACGAATCTTGCGGGAGTCACGTCGAAAGCGGGGTTCTCGATCTGGACTCCGTCCGGAACCATCTGTTTGCCGGCGATGTGCGTGACTTCTTTTGCATTGCGCTGCTCGATAGGGATTTTGCCGCCATCGGGAGTTTCGAGGTCGACGGTTGAGATCGGCGCGGCAACGTAGAACGGGATGCCATGTTCTTTCGCCAGGACCGCGACGGTGTATGTGCCGATTTTGTTGGCGACGTCTCCGTTGGCGGCTATGCGGTCGGCGCCCACGACGATGGCTCCGATCTTGCCTTGCTTCATCATTGCTCCGGCCATGTTGTCGGAGATGACGGTCGTGGGAATGCCGTCCTTCATCAGTTCCCAGGCGGTGAGACGCGAGCCTTGCAGGAAGGGGCGCGTTTCATCGGCATAGACGTGAATCTTCTTGCCTTGTTCCACAGCCGCGCGGATCACGCCGAGGGCAGTGCCGTATCCGGCGGTGGCGAGCGCTCCGGCGTTGCAGTGGGTGAGCACGCCGCCGCTCGCGGGCATGAGCGTGGCGCCGTGGCGTCCTATGGCCTGGTTGGCGGCGATGTCTTCGGCGTGCATGCGCTGCGCTTCCTCAATCAGGGCCTGCTTGATCTGGGAGATGGGAAGGATGCGCAGGACTTCAAACTTATCCTGCATGCGACGGATTGCCCAGAACAGGTTGACGGCGGTCGGACGCGTATGCCGGATCGCTTCGCAGATCTGGTCGAAATCTTTCTCGAGGTCGGCGCCGTTTTCGGCTTTGGAATTTTTCACGCCGAGCGCGATGCCCATGGCAGCGGCCACGCCAATTGCGGGTGCGCCGCGCACGACCATGTTGCGGATGACGTCAGCCACCTGCTGATGAGTGGTGCAGTTTACGTACACTTCTTCGGTGGGCAGCTTCGTCTGGTCGATAAAGCGCACGCCCTGGCCGGTCCATTCGAGAGTTTGAATCATGAGGCAGTCGTTAATCGTTCGTCGCTCGCGATGCGCGGCTAAGTGCTAAGTGCCAACTGCTAAATGCTGTTTCCGCACCTCGTTTGCCGTGAAGATCGAGATGAACGGCGCGGGTGCCGCGGCTTTTTCTACGTTCGGACGGCCGTGCGCGTCCTGACGTTCTACCAGGCACATCGCGCCTACGATTTCGAATCCAAAGTCGCGGGCGGCTTCGACGGCTTGCACGGTGGAGGAGCCGGTGGTGCAGACATCGTCCACAATCATGACGCGCGCGCCTTTTTCGCGAAAGCCTTCAATGCGCTGTCCGGTGCCGTGCTGTTTTTCGGCCTTGCGCACAAGGAAGCCGTGCATTCTGCCGCTCGTTACAACGACGGCTACGACAATGGGGTCGGCACCCATGGTAAGGCCGCCGATGGCTTCGGGCTCCCATCCGAGTTCGCGGATTTCTTCGAGGAAGACTTCGCCGGTGAGTTGTGCACCGCGGGCATCGAGCGTGGTGGTGCGGCAGTCGATGTAGTAGTCGCTGGCGATGCCGGACGATAGTTGGAACTCTCCGAGGCGAAATGATTTTTCAGCCAGCATTTCCAGCAGCTCTTGGCGGGCGGCGGACATGAAATTCTACAATAACAAAAAACAGTAGTCGGGAGTCAGGAGTCGGGAGTCAGCAAAAGCGCTTGCTCCAAACAGTCGATTGGCCAACGACTCCTGACTTCTTAGTGGCAGAGCTGAAGCCGCGCCCTTCCGAAACCCGGTCCTTGAAAACCAGCTCTAGCTCTTCGGATCGTAAGTGCCAGCCTGATGCGTCTTCGGGCGTACATTCTTGTAGTCTTCCGATTTTCCCCGCGGGATGCTTAGCGTCTTCCATTCCTTCGAGCGCAGGTGTTTGGCGAGAAACACGATTTGCCCGGTGTGCTGTGCATAGTGGGCAAGGGCACGGTTGAGCGCCTGCAGCACGGTATGGGGCTCGCTGCGGATCGTCACTGTGCGCGATACATCTTCAGGCTTAAGCGAGTCCAGTGTCGAGAAGACATGAGACCAACCCTCTTCCCACCAGCGCAGGACTTCTTCGCGAGTGGTGGTAGCCGAGACTTCGAATTCCTGGTCGCGGAAGCGGTCCGGCTTCTCGCCGTCGGTGGTGAGGAAGCCGGTGAAACGCGAGCGCGCGTTGCCGGCGAGGTGCTTGATCAGGATGGCAACGGAGTTCGATTCGGGATCAATGATGGTGAACAGCTCCGCGTCCTCCAGTTGCGCGACGGCAGCTTCGGCCATGCGCTTATGTCCGCGAAACTGGCGCTTGATTTCTTCCAGGTAGTGGGAGGCAAGGTCGGGCATAGGGGTTGTCCAATCCTCCAATTGCATAAGTCAGAAGTCAAATTGCAGAAGTACTTGCCACAGCCTTGGATGCTCTTTCTTGAATCTGGCTCCTCACTTGTCGCAGGCGACGCGGAAACCGTAGTCGGCGTACTGAAACTCCGGAGGAATGCTGGAGCGAGCGGCGCAGCGCGACATCTTGATGTGGTGGCGCCAGGAACCCCCGCGGGAGGCACGGCGATCTCCGGTGTCGGGCCCTCGGGGATTGCGCTCGGGCGAGACCGCGTAGTAGCCAGATGCAAGCCAGTCGCCACACCACTCGTGGACGTTGTCACACATGTTGTAGAGGCCAAATCGATTGGCTTCGGCTTGGCCTACAGGCTCCGGGCCGTTCTGCCAACGGCCAGCGTAGTGCGGCAAGGACTGCGGTGGCGTGTCGCCCCAGGGATATAGTTCACCCTCGCGGCCGCCGCGGGCGGCGCGTTCCCATTCAGCCTCCGTGGGCAGGCGGAACCGCTGGCCCGTGCGAGCGCTGAGCCACTCACAATAGTGGACGGCTTCGTGCCATGAGACTGCGACGACGGGCTGCTCGGGATGATTAAAGTTGGTGTCGTCCCAGAATGGCGGTGGCGCCGGCGCAGTGTTACGAAGGAAACGAGCATAGTCGGCGTTCGTGACCTGGCAGGCGGCCAGCAGGAATTCGTCAATCCAGACGCGATGCACCGGCTTCTCGTTGTCCTGGCCGGTGGCGCATCCCATGAGAAACCAGCCCTCCGGAATACGCACAAGCGCGGGAGCAAGTTCGGCAGATCCGGATTGCGAGGCGAGTGTTGCCATGATCTCAGAGCGCCCGCAGAGCGCGGACGACGTCTTCGATTCTATTCTCCTGAAACAAGCGGATCGCCGCGATGCCAGCGGCGCCAGCTTTCATACATGAATCGGCGTTGTCCAGCGTGACGCCACCGAGCGCGAGCACAGGAATTTTCGAGCGGCATGCTTCGTGGAGAACGGCGAGGCCTGCGGGTTGAGCGCCGGGGCAATCTTTTTTTTCGAATACTGGGGCGAAGACGGCGAAATCAGCCCCATGCGACTGGGCACGCAGGACGTCGGCGTGAGTGTGGCAGGAGACGGCGATGAGAGGGCTGCAAGCTACGGGTTGCGAGCTGCGAGCGAGCGCTTGTGTCCAGACGTTTCGCGCTTCGAAGGCGGGAATGTCGTCGGAACGCAAGTGGACACCATCGGCGCCCGCGACGAGCGCCACATCGGTGCGCGAGTTGATTAAGAGACGAGTTCTCAGTTCCCGGTTCTCAATTCTCAGTTCCTGAATGATATGCGCGGCTTCGCGGGCGAGTTGCTTTAGGTCGCGCGCGGACAGATCTCTTTCGCGGAGCTGGATGCATTGGATGTTGGCTTGGGCCGCCTCCGCTATTTTCGCGAGCAGGGCTCTGCGGCGGTCAGGTTCATCGCCCGGGAACTGTGTGCGGTCGGTGATGTAGTAGAGCAGACAGGGGTCCGGCATCAGTTCTCAGCGTACTACGAATGTGGCGCGGGACACTCCTGTCCGCGAAAACGGCAGCACCATTGCTAATCCAGGTTGCCGTAGCTGCACACACCTGCCGTGCTGTGCTCGGCCTGGACGGGCGAGGGCACCCGTCCCCACATGGGCACTACTGCTGACCGGTGAACAACTTAAGGTTCTCTGCTTTCCAGCGCATCGCGGCGTAGATGCGATTGTGTCCGCAGGGGTGGTCGAAGAACACCCATTCCTCGAGCGGTCCTGGGATCACCTTCCTGTATTCGCCCAGATGGATCGCCGCCTGCGCAAAACTTCACGCCCCACCCATTGATCTCCGCCATACAACGTCCTGCGCTTGCTCCACCCGCCGCATGCCACCATCGCCGTCTGCGATCCCGGCGAATCCTCCTGCACCTCGGCGACAAAGTAAGTCCCATCCGAAATAAGTTGCATATCCACGCCATACACCGTCTTCAGAGCCCGCGCCAGTTGCGCCAAAGAATAATCCCCACCCTGCAGCCCCAGCACCGACGCCTCAAGCAAAAGACGGAGCGTTGGGACATCCCGGTCCCCTGCGAAGCGAATCGAAATGTCCATGCAACTTCGCCGGAGAAGAACTCTGGCGCGCCTCCCAGTGCGATTCGCGCTTTTCCGCCGCAAGTTCAGTTTTGGAAAGGCGTAGCCATGCCGACTTTCCAATTTGGCATCTCGCCTTGAGCGGATGTAGGATTGTTAGTATTCGCGGACTTAAGCAAGCACTCTATAATAAGCTTGGTTCTTAATGTCGTGATCTGAGGTGGAGGATGCGTTCCTTCTTCAGCCTGTTGCTTCTCGCCCTGATCGCCAACATCGGTGTCGCTCAACAAAAATCTTGCCAGGCAGGTCCGGCGGTCACCATCGAAGATCGCGATGGAGTTACAGCCAAAAAAATTTGGCTTCAAGGGCCATCTGGAAAGCTGAGTGCCCACGTTTTCATCCCAGATCGTGCCGAGCCCGTTCCGGGGTTTGCGTTCTCTCACTCTTCAATCCAATATCCCGACTCCCAGACCGACCTTCTTCTGTTTGCCAGAACCGTGGCGCGGGCCGGCTCGGCCATCATCATGCTCGACGGCTCCATTGACTGGCAGACAACCCACGATGATGTGAAAATACCCGCCGAAAACGTCGCCTGCGTCGCACATTGGCTGATGTCCAATGCGAATCTGGATTTAGAGCGGTTGTCGGTTGGCGGCCCGATGAAATTCCCGAGTGATGCCGATCCGTTCTGTCCCGAGCTTGGCAAGCAACCGTGCTGGCAAGCGTGGTTCTATGCCTATTGGGAGCCTTCACACGAAGCGAACTACACCAAGCTGATGAAAACGCCCGAAGGCCAGTTTTGGACGATGCGAAACATGCCGGAAAGCTTCGGACTAAAGGACGTCAAGCTGGAATGGCTGACGGGAGACCCCTCGCCGAAAGCCGCGGCTCAACGCTGAACTTGTATTGGCCGTGAACTGAAACTTCGCGTACTTCTGCAATCTTACTTCTCACTTCTGCCCTCCTGAACACTCCCCGCACGGGCACACTTCCCGCAAATAGACCCACGAATAAATGCCCAAATCGTGATTGTCGTTCCACGAAAATCTCAGCGCATACTTACCCACCGCCTCCGCCGCCAACGCCTTCACCGCTGGCTTGAACATCGGCAGCGCCCCAGGCGCCAGATTGGGCGCCTCGCCCGGCTTCCGTCCCGCCTTTCCCCGCTCGTCCTCACATAGCGCGCACGGACAGGCATCCCGCAAAAACTTGAACGTATAGACGGACTTGTGCCCGTCCTTCCAGTCAATCTCCATCCCCGTGCCGGTAGTCAGATGAACCTTGACCGACCGAGGATCATTCGCCAATCGAGGCGTTGGATCAACCACTGCCATACCGCCAGTATCGCATGCTCCCTCCACCGCCGCTGCCACGGGCATGTGAGGGATTTTTTTCGGGGGCTGGATTCGCGCTCGCTCAGCGAGCCTTGCCCTTGGCTGCGGGAATTTCGAATCCGATCCGCCGCCCGGTCGCAGGCGCTGGAGTCATGAGCTCGCGAATGACTATAAGAATCTCTTCGATATCCGCGTCGTGGTTCTCGACCCTTTCCTCCAGGTCTCTCAACTTAGCAATGATCCGCTGGTTGGTCGCCAAGGCCCCGCGCATTCGCACGAAAGCTCGGACGACAAAAATACTCATCTCAACTGCGCGCTTCGAATTCAGCACCGAAGCAGCCATAATCGCGCCATGCTCGCTGAAAGCATACGGTTGGTAGCGTCTCCCGCCGCGTCCCGTTTTTGAGGTCGCAATTTGCGACCTCAAAGCCCTCCGCTCTATTGGCTTCAACCGGAACAGGAAATCGGCAGGAAAGCGTTCCGCATTGCGCTTCACTTGTTCATTCAAACGCTTCACTGCGACCCCATAGAGTTCAGCAAGGTCCGCATCAAGAATCACCTTTTGGCCCCGCAACACCAAGATCTTCGACTCGACGCGTCTGCTAAGAACAGTAACTTTGTTATTCATAGTTCCGTCTCGCACCTCACTCACAGGCTGCCAACACTTCCCTGCAATCTGTACTGTTCGCTCCCACTTTGTCAGTGACCCGGCTCAGGCACGAATGTGATGATTTGGAAGGCCGAGCTGACGGTTGCGCATCAGCGCGCTAGTTTCCGCGATAGGGTCGTGGGCTAAACCTGCGATCCCAAAAGGTCGAGGGGGAGCTCAGGTTGGTCACTCGTGCGCGTCAATTCTGCAGTTGGGGCACCGAATCCGGTATCATAGAAAGACTTCATTTCCGGAGGGGTGATGGCTGTTCCTGTGTCCCAGATGTGGACGGTAGCCAGTTATGTCCTGCGCCAGAAACTCGCCCGGCGCAAGCGCTACCCGCTCGTGCTCATGCTCGAGCCGTTGTTCCGCTGCAACCTGGCCTGCGCCGGATGCGGCAAGATCCAGTACCCAGCCCACATCCTGAAGAAAGACCTCTCGCCCGAAGATTGCTTCAAGGCAGTGGATGAATGCGGCGCACCAGTGGTATCGGTCCCCGGTGGCGAGCCCATGATGCACCCGCAGATCGACAAGATCGTCGAAGGTCTGGTCGCGCGGAAAAAATACATTTATCTCTGCACGAACGCACTGCTGCTCAAAGAGAAGTTGCACCTGTTCAAGCCGAGCAAATATCTGAGCTTCTCCGTCCACGTGGACGGACAGAAGGAGCACCACGATTTTTCCGTCTGCCGCGAAGGCGAATACGACATTGCTATGGATGGAATCCGTGCGGCAGTAAAGCAGGGTTTCCGCGTCACCACGAACACGACGCTGTTTGACGGCGCTGATCCGAAGAGCGTGCGTGCCTTCTTCGACGAGATGATGGACCTGGGTGTCGAGAGCATGATGCTCTCGCCCGGCTACTCCTACGACAAGGCGCCCGACCAGAAGCACTTCCTCGGACGCGCCCGCACGCGCCGCCTCTTCCGTGCCATTCTTTCGAATCGCACGAAGGAATGGCGTTTCAACCAGTCGCCCCTATTCCTCGAATACCTGATGGGCAAGCGCAACTACAACTGCACTCCCTGGGGCATGCCCACCTACAATCTGTTCGGCTGGCAGAAACCTTGCTACCTGCTGCAGGATGGCTACGCGGAGTCCTACCAAGAGTTGATGGAGGCCACCGACTGGGACGCATACGGCACGCAGTCAGGCAATCCGCAGTGCGCGAACTGCATGGTGCATTGCGGGTACGAACCCACGTCGGTGGATGACACGTTCGGCTCGCACGGCGGGTTC
>WNGE01014798.1_pt1 | contig 15282 bp, 22 predicted proteins | sample 5400651 | NCBI WGS metagenome assembly WNGE01 (sample SAMN13153370, study PRJNA577476) | soil metagenome | isolation source: 60 cm soil or saprolite under grassland replicate 2 | place: USA:California | collected 2016-06-15 | reverse complement strand
CCGCGTGCTTGGCTAGCGTTCAGGTGAGCACGCGTCAGCGTGACCAGGTCGCCGGACCGGCCCGCTGGGCGGGCATCGCCCGCGCCGCGACCGTGGCCGCGGACGGCCTGGGCGCCCGCCATCCCGGTGCCGGCACAGGCGTGGGAGGGCCGACTGGGTTAGCGCCGATTTCCGCGCAACTGGTTCGGGGCAAGGTTCAGGCGAGTTCGTAGCGGAGGGTCCGGCCTTGCCACCAGAGGATGGCGAGGGGGCCGGGATCGGGGGCAGCTACTTGGCGGGCGGATCGTCGACGTTATCGCTGTGGACAACGCGCCCGAACATCATCGGACCGGGGGTCTCGGGAGGAGGCGCCTGCCGCCGGGCGATCTCCGCGTTGACGAGGTCGCGTATGTGGTATAGCTGCTCAAGGCTCAGGCTCGCCAGCGGAATCCCGTTGACTGTTGCGTCCATGCTTCACTCCGTGTCTGTCTTGACGCCGGCAGTCGCACTCATCCAATCAGACTGGAAGCCCTGGTCGGGTGTGGAAAACATCTTCCGCGACGGCAAGCTCGGTGCCGCTCTCCGGCATCTCCCCTCCGGATACCCCCAGGTCAACATGGCCTGGATGTGGGGGGCGCTGCTTGCCGCCAGCATGGCCGCCTGGCTGCACCAGCTCACCGCGATCACCGCAGGCGAGGACATCCTGGCAGGGCACGGCGTGCGCGGCGGCAAGGCCATGATCGCCACCTTGCGGTGGCGGCTGATCGCCGTCCCCGGCCGGCTGACCCGCCACGCCCGCCACCTGGTCCTGCGGCTTCCGCCCGGACATGCGCTGCTTCCTGAGGTCCTGGCCCGGCTACGGGAACTGCCCGTCCCAGCCTGACCTGCGCCTCCTGAGCCTCGGCTCCCCGTCCTCGTCCGCGGCCTGCCAGCCCCGACCCGAAGGAAGGTCCCAAACCGCGAACCCGGCGCCAGCTCCGGGGCCGTAAGCATGCCTGCTACCAGGAATCCGGGCGCCGCAAGATCATTTACGAGGGCAGCGATCAACTCACCGCGCTATTCGCGGAATCGGGTCAGAAAAGGCGACGCCGGCGTGTTGTACGAGTGCGCCCACCAGTCGACATTCTTCATGTACCTCAGTGATGGCGCGGGCCATCCACGGCGAGTTGCGCGTTCTGGTCCGTCCATGACATCGAGCGGGAATCGCCGATCTGAAAGACCGCGGCGTGACGTTCGAGCGCTACGACCTGCCGGGCATGAACATGGACGGCGACATCGCCACCGGGGGCGGCACGAAGGCCGCATGGTTCAAAGACCCCGACGGGGACCATCCTCGCTCTCATCCAGCAGCTGAGCTGAACCGCGCGGCGAAACCGACCGGTCACCAGCCCACCGAGCATGAGACGGAAGTAGGCACCCATGGGCCAGCAAACCAGATCAACCCGCCCAAACGCCGGTCAGCCCGCACAACGCGGGTGCTGCTGCTGGTAGATCAGCAAGAAGGATTGTTCAGCAGAATCCATGAGGCAGAGCAAACGCGGCGCAACCTGCTTGCTCTGGCCCGGGCCGCCCGGCTGCTGGGGATACCCGCGGTGCTGACCACCGCGCTCGCCGATGGGCCCAACGGGCCCCAGCTCAGGGAGCTGACCGATGAGCAAGAGGCGTGAGCGTGCAGTGCGCGTGGGACGAGACCGCACAACCTCCCGGGGTGAGGATCTCCGATCTTGCCCAGGGATGTGATGCAAGTCTTGCTTGGGCACTGCGCGGTGCAGTAAGTTCGCAGTTAGTTCGCAGCAAGTACGCATTCAAGCGGTAGCCACCCCAGTCTGTGCCTTCCTGCATCAGCTAGGGGCTGACTAGCTCACTGCGGACGGGACAGGTTCCGCCTCGCTCAAGCTCCCGGCTCAGCTATCCCCCCCCGGCTGGGCCGGGGTTGCGTTCACGCCCGCTGCACGGGATCCGCGGCGATGGCCGTGGCATCGCCACCGCTCTGAGCGGGGCGGGCGCGCGGGTCGTCGGGGTTGCCCGCGACCGCTGCTCGCCGGAAGAACTGCGCGCAGAACTCGGCGAATTCTCCACCGCGGTGTCGGCCGATGCTGCCGACCCGATGGTGGCCGGGCCCCCGCTATGAGATCCGCGTCGACGGCGGCCCGAGCCCGGGCGCCTACTGGCAATTCCTCATTCCAGCCGCTGCTGACCTGACGCCACACAGCGGGGGGACGGTGCCGGAAGGCGATGGCTGCCGCGTCAGCCCTCAGTCCGGCGGCAGCTCATAGCAGGAGCCCCGCTGGGCTCGGCCGGCGCGGCGGTGGCGTTGCTGGTGCGGGCAGGGTCACTGCCACTGCCGCCTGTGCCAGCCGCGGTGCCACCAGCCCAACCGCAGCATCATGATCGGGAGCAGCCACAACAGCGGCCAGAGCACCCACCCGCCTGAGGCGGCTCCGGCGATCAGGAATGTCGCGGCCAGCAGCGGCACCAGGATGAGCGGGCCCGGTAGCCGCGTGCCTGGCTGCGGGGGGCTGGATTCTTCCCGCGCCTGTGGCAGATCTGCCAGCAGCCCGCCAAGGTCACTGCGGGTACGCGCGGACAGGGCCTTGGTCACCCGCTCATCGAACTCCGCCTGGTCGAGCCGGCCTTGGCCGAAGTGCTCGCCCAGCTCGGTCACCACCGCATCGCGCTCGGCGTCGGACACCCGCAGGTCCGGGCGGGCATCCCAGCTGTTTCCGTCGGGCTGACCGGCCTGCGACCCGCCGACGGGCCATGGCCGCCGCCGCGCTGCGGCTCGTGCTGCATCTTGCCTGGTCTCATCCATGTGAACACACCTGGCCTTTGCCTGTGGCGACGGGACGACCGGGACGATCGCCCATCTGATTTCATCCTGAAACGATCACGATACGCAACTATATTCCCTCGCTATGATATCCTCGGCAAATGGATGAAGGTCCGGAGAGCCCGCCCGGCGCCGGCGAAGAGGACTTCGCCTACGTGCTCGTCCAGCTCGGATTGCACCTGGCCCGGCAGTTCGGCGAACGGCTCGCCCCGCTCGGCCTCGAGCCCCGCCACGCCGGGATGCTCACCCGGCTGGCCGCCCGCGAGGGGCTCTCCCAGCAGGCCCTCGGCGAGCTCATCGGGCTCAACCCGACCCGGATGGTCTTCCTGGTCGACGAACTCGAACAACGCGGCCTGGTCGAACGCCGGCGCAACACCGCCGACCGGCGCTCCTACGCGCTGTACCTGACCCCGCAAGGCGGCGACACGCTACAGCAGATACAAGCCGCCGGAAGCCGCCACCAGCACGAGATCGGCGCTTCCCTGACCCAGGCCGAGCGCAGCCAGCTAGCGAGCCTGCTGCGCCGGCTGGCCACCGAGCAGGGAATCACCGAAGACAACCTACCGGGAATCCCGCCGCGGCCACCCCACGTGGCACCGAAGGTGCCCTAGCGTCGCCCACGCGGCACCGCATAGATGAACGCTGAGCCGTGTCCGACGGCGCTGAACCTGTCGTAGAATCACCGCGGATCGCGCCTGACCAGCGGGGAATTCCCGCCCGCACCCACGACCCGCGCTGCCGTACCTGGGTCATTTACGGGATTGAGCCGCCATAACCACATTGCCGCTCTGTATCGTCCGGTTTCGTGAGAGGCGGGGAGCACAAGGCTGTTCATGCACGCCCGGCCGGCCTGGCCAGGCTACGGGATGCCGTCGGCTCCTGGCCGAAGGAAGCCAGCGTCCGGACAGCCCTCGCCGCTTCCGCTGCGGCGCTCCTGCTCATCGTGGCCGCCGTCGCGATCGCGCTGCTGGTGTCCGGCCACGGCATGGTGGCCGGCCCCAATACGGAGGCCGGCGCGGTACGCGGCGATCCGGCCGGCACGGCAGGAACGTCCGCCGCGATGCCGACGGCTTCACCGCAGCAGCGCGTGATCGCGCTCCCTTCAGCATCCCGGGCGACGCCTGACCCGGCCGCCTCGTCCCCGGCCGCGAGCCCCACTGCCGCTGTGACGAATCCCTCCCCATCTGCGACCAGTTCCCTACCACGCTGCCGACACGGGCACTCAAGGCATCGCCACTGCTGAGCCTGGAACTACGCGTGCTCCGGGACCGAACTGGAGACAGGGGTTAACACCACGGCGACCCGCACCTCGCCGGGCTTCTATGCGGCTCGCTCGTATTCGTTGATGAGACCGCCGAGGACAGGTCGGCGCTGGATCCGTGCCCGGGAAAGGTCCGCGACAGGGTGGTCGGGCCGCGGCGGGCAGAGCTGTCGGCTGCGATGGGGGCGGCGCCCGTTGTAATGGGTCTCGTACTTGTGGGGTGCCAAAACTGTGTCATGTGCTCTGACCTGCAGTGTCTGGACCATGTGAGGGTCGCTGTGGTGCCTGCTTGTCTCTGGCTGATCGGCGGCGGGGCCGAGAGCCGTTCGGTGATGAGCCTCCAAAATGCTTCTCGGCGGCGCGCTGCCATCGAGGGGACGTTGCAGGTCAAAGGCGATGACGCCGTTTCCGCACCCACAGGTGGGCCCGGTGTTTCGGCGCTGCTCAGGGCGTGGGGTCGACGGTCGTTGTTACCAGGGCATTCACACCTCGGAGCGCCGGCTTTGCTGCGTCAGCCGAACGCGCAGCGACCCAGAACCTCCTGGTTATGACCGCGGCACGCGCACCCGCAGGATGAGAGTCGCTCTCAGATGGAGGGGTTCCAGGCCGAGGAGGGACACTGCCGTCTGTTCGTCCGCCTTACCTGCGGCGGGACCACGCGGCGAGGGTACCGATCTGAAGACGCCTGGCAGGTACCCCGGCAGCGGTACCCCGGCCGGCCCGGCCTGCGCCACCGTCACGGCCACTGCCGGAACGCCTCTTCCCGGGGTGCCGGCGCTCAGCGTGTCGTCGTCCTCGTCGGCGAGGCACAGGGCCTGCTCGCGTTCGGCTGCCGCTCGGCGTTCGCGTGCCCGCGAAGGCGCGCCCGTTCAGGTTCAGCGGGAAGCTGCCCGGGAGCATGCGGTTGTGCGTGACGTGTGCGGGCCTGGGATCTGGGGCTGGCCCCGAAGCCATGCCCCGCACCGACAAGACGATGATCCCCAATGATCCGGCGACGGCCAGCAGCCTCCCGGGCGACATCGGATTTACGGCTTCTGGTCCGTGCACGGGAAGTAGAACTCGGCCGGGCCGTTCTGCCCGGTGAGGTCTTGGGTGCACACCATCCCGTAATCCGCCAGGCCGCCCACGATGGCGCTCAGGCCGCTGACTTTCCCGGAAAGCCCGTCGTAGCTGCTGGCATTCGCTGACCGTGCGTTCTGAAGCTCCTGGCTCATCGCGGTGAGCTGGTGCCGCATCCGGGTGAGCTGAGCCGAGGCCGAGCCCTTGTAAGACAGGAATATTGCCAGAGTGACCGCCACGGCTACCAGCCCGAGAACCCCGACAATGTAAGCGCCGATAACCGCCCATCTCCTTCCTGCCCGCGGCTGAGGCTGGAAGGCAAGTGGCATCGTGTGGTCGTCGTACTGGGGGGTCTGAGAGTACATTGTTTCCTGCCTTCCGGTCTAAGCGTTCGGCTAGCCAGCCCATGTCACAGGCCGGGCGCAGAGCCGTGTGCAAGTCGTCTAGCTCGGCGGAACGGTGCGCGGTCTCGGCGAAGCCCTCGGAGTAGGCGAGACACTCCGCATCCAGGTGCCCGGACGGCGGCCCGGCCAGCCCTGCGGGGTTCGCCGTCCCGGCTGCCCGTCCGGCCATCCGCGCTGCAGTCGCTACGGCACCATCGTCATCAGTCACGGAGTTCCTTCAAAGAGCGCTGAATGACCGTGGTCGCGTCTCTGCCGGTGGCGGCCGCTTCGCGCAGCAATTGCAGGTATTTCTCGTAGCGTGCTACCTGTTCCGGCTCGGCTAGCTGGTTCTCGCCGTCGATGGATTCGTTGATCACCAGGTCGTCATAGAGCCGGAAACCGAACGGCCAGACCGGCACCGCTGCTTCAAATGGAATGATCCCGAGCTCCAGCGACGGCAGGCCCGTAACGGCGATGAGCCGGTCGAGTTGTCCGGCTAGCGTCGGCACGGACACGGCACGGGTCCGTAGCGCCGCTTCGAGCATGACGACCTGGACGTGCTTGCCGGGCTGGTAGATCACCTGCTGCCGCTGCATCCGCTTGGCGACTACCCGGTCAATTTCGTCCTCGCCTTGAAGGCTGGTCGGCATGCCGGGCAGGCGCAGGAACTCCCGCGCATACTCAGCGGTCTGAAGGAGCCCGGAGATCAGCGCCGGCTGAAACTCGGCGATTCTCGTGGACTGCGTCTCAAGCTCCAGGATGCCGGCTTGCACGCCGTCGGCGCCGGCTACGCGGTAGGCGTCCTTCCATGCTGTGTACTCGATGCGGGCACCCCGGAGCATTGCGAGCAGGTCAGTGGCGGCTTCGGGCGAGCCGCCTGTAGCGCCGACCCACGCAGTTATGTCGTCGTCGCTGGGAAGCTGCTTGCGGGTCTCGATTTTCGACACCTTGCTCTGCTGCCAGCCGAGCGTCTCGGCCAGGCGGGCGCCGCTGAGGCCCGCGCCGACGCGGAGCGTCTTGAGGGCCTCAGCGAGCTGCCTGCGCTCGCGCTGGTACGTGGGTGTCGTCAACTGTGTCCTTTCAGGATGCGGCCCATAGCGCGGCGCGGCGCATGTAGTCGGCATAGGGGAGGGCGTAGTGCAGGGCGGCGTCCCGCCAGTAAGACCGGGTTACGATCGCGCCCAGGTCGGTGACCTGCTCGGCGTACTGGAACCTGCCGTCGCTGCCGTAGCGCATGACCCACAAGTCGCTTGAGTCGAACAGCCAGTAGTCCCCGAGCGCCGCGAGCGCGGCCAGCTCCCCGGCGGGAACCATGTGCTCGGGCAGGATGCGTACGTCGTCGCCTGCTTCCGTGTTCGGCCGGTACCACCACTCCAGTTCGTATCGCAGGTAGTCCGACAGCGGCTCGGTCACGAGGTGGATCCGCTGGAACGTCTTCCCGTCTGTGACCGCGGCGCGGATCATGCTGGTCCACTCATCCCGCGCCGGGTCCGTTACCGGCGGCTCGCCGGCGAGGAACGTCCGGAAGGACTGGTCTTCGTAGCCAACGCCGTACTGCTGGAGGGTTTCCAGCCGGTAGGCGGTGTGCCGGAAGCTGGTGAACAGCGCGGCGAACTCCGCGCTGTCCAGATCGGTGATGCGGCGGCCCATGGCTAGGCGAGCCCTCGCCGGCGGATCTCATCGGCTGCCGCGAGGATGACCTCGGGCCTGATGTAGACGCCCCGCTCGCCGGGCAGCACGTTGGGCAGTCCCGCGAAGGTGGCCGCGTCGACCTCGGGTGCCTGGACGACGGTCATGCCGTCTTCGCGCCAGTGAACGGACGGGCATCCGCCGCCGCCTGAGTCCGGGTCCTTGGCCAGCAGGTAGGTCTCCATGATCTTTCCCTTCTCACCATAGCCGCATACTGCGGCTTACGTGAAGCACTGAATGAGCATGACGAGCATAGCTCGGGGAGAACAGTGCTGGTAGACCCTAATATTGAAGAATATTCTGAGCATAATGCTTGACCTATGTCAAGTCGGACGCTTACGGTAAGTCGGTAAACCCACAGAGTGAGTGGATGCGCTCATCGCGCGGTGCGAATTGGCCGCTGAGCACGAATCCACTCAAGCAAGCGCACTGGCGCAGCTAACGCCTGGGGGTTGGGACGGAATGGCCGGTGATCTCCTTACCGGGCTGGCGGTGGAGCTGGTGCTGCTGGCGGTCGCGTTCGGGCTGGGAGCGTGCCGCCGCCGGGCGGTGGTCCTGCCCTCGCCATTGATGGAGGCGGAGATGGCGGAACTGCGGAGGCGACTGCTTGATGCGCTGGACCGCGAAGAGCACCTACGCCTGGGCCAGGCGCAGATGCCGCGCACGCAAGGCTGGGGCGAGCAGGCGTGAGCGAGCAGGGGAGCGTGCGGGGCTCGGTGCCGTGGACCGGGTCGGCGCGGAACGGGATGCCGCCCGGCCGGCCGTATGCGTGGCGGCGGCAGGGGCCGGTGGTGGCGTGCCCGGATCATCCGGGCCAGGTGCTGTGCCCGCTGCCGGGCGGCGGGGCGCGCGGTACCTGCCTGGTGGACGGGGCCAGTTACCAGATGGATGCTCCGGAGGCGAGCCGGTGACAGGCGCCACGATCCCCAGGCAGCGCGCCCGGGAAACAGACCCGGCGCCCGGCTGCGCCGCCTTGGCCGTCGACCCCTGGTGGCGGGCCAGGGCACCCGCACCCCGTGACCGGGCGCGTGCGCGCCCCGGTGAACGGACGTCGATTGGCAGGCAGGAAATGCTCAAGCTCTACGCCGTGCTCGCGTATGCGGCACTGGCCGCCGTGATCGTGTTCTTGATCTGGCGGCTGACCAAGGCCAGGGAAGCCCTGGCCGGCGCCCGGCGGACAGCCGCCCACGCCGAGGCGCGGCAGCAGGCCGCCAAACAGGCGGCCCGGACGGCGGACCAGCGGTGCCGGCAAGCGCTCGGGCAGATCGAGCGGTCACTGGCGCAGACCGGGCAGGCGCTGGAGATCGCCGGGCACATCAAGCTGGTCAGCCAGCAGGTCAACGGCCTGATCCAGTTCATCGCCGGCCCGTTCGAGGAGCCCCCGCCGGTCGGCCCGTCTGAAGAGCCGCCGCCGCTCCGGCACAGGCCGGGCCGGCACGCCCTGCCCGGCGGCGCGGGTCACCAAGACCTCAACGACGACGCGGAGACGCAGATGGAGTTCATCCCATGATTCTCGCGGTGTATGTCATCGGCTCGGCCGTCGCGCTCATCGTGCTGACCATCCGGTTGCGCGACATGCGCGACCAGCTTCGCCGGATGACGCGGGAGCGCAACACGTGTGTCCGCACCATCGAAACCTCGCTGCGTGCCCTTGCGGCCGAGGACCCGAGGGCGGCGCCGGCCGATGGTTCCGCGCTGCCCGACCCGATGCAAGGTCAGCGGTGGTGATGCGCGGTGATGTCGCTGGATGACGCGCTGGCGCTGGCCGGGCAGGTGCTGGCCGACTATGAGACCTCCCACGCGCGGGATGGGTCCGGCCTGGCGCTGGTCTGGGTTGACCAGCTAGTTGACGTCTTGCGGGAGCTGGCCGCCGCCGCCCGGCATGCCGGGGCGGCCGGCGATCTGGCGCATGTCACGCCTGCAGGCTGCCCGGCGGGCGGTCTCGGCGGCGGCCGCCTGGGCGGAAACGGGGGCTGGCTGGCCCGGATGGTGATGGCGTGGGCTGGCCGGGTGACCGGGAGGGTACCCGAGCCGCGGGTGGTGCTGTCGGCGGCCGAGGCGGACACGGCGCGGCAAGCGCTGGCTGATGCGGGGGCCTGGCACGGCGCGTTCGGGGATTGCGCGGCGTGCGTGGCGGCCGGGCGGTGCGCTGATGGTGCCCGGCATCACGGGCCCGCCGTGGCGTACGCGGCGCTGCGAGCCCGGCTGGACGGTGACCGGCCGACCACGGCGGTGGCGTGATGATGTCGCTGGATGACGCGCTGACGCTGGCCGGTCAGGTGCTGGCCGACTACGAGGCCTCCGGCCTGGACGCCGCGGCCGGGGCTGAGCGGATCTGGCCGGGCCGGCTAGCCCAGGCGCTGCGTGACCTGGCCGCCGCCGCGGCCGCCTGGTACGCCAGCCCGGTCACCGATCCGTCGGCGGTCGCGCTGGGCGCGGTGGTCCGGCAGCTGCATGAGGGCGTGGCCCGGGTGGAGGAGCAGGCGGCCCGGCTTGAGGCGGCCAGCACCACGCTGGCCCGGCAGCCCGCCCGGCCCGGAGGTGGCCAGGTCGGCCTGCGGCGGCTGGTGCGCCGGCAGGCAGACCGCGCGTCTGCGCGGCCCGAGCCGGGGTCGGTGCTGCTGTCGCCGGGCGAGGCCGATACGGCCTGGCAGGCGGCGGCCGATGCGGCGGCGTGGCAGGCCCGGTACGGGGACTGCGCCCAGTGCCTGAGCGGCGGGGGGTGCGCCGACCCGGCGCGGCACGAGCTGATCGCCGCCGCGTACGCGGCGCTGCGATCCCGCCTCGGTGGTGAGCGGCAGTGAGCCGCGGGAGAAGCGGCCGGACGGCGTGCCGCGGGCCCGTAGACCGCAGACGCATGACGCGGGCGGGCTGTGATAACACGGCCGTGGGCGTGGTGATCACCGGCGATGAGGGCCGGTACCTGATGTCGGTCCGGACCGCGTGGCCAGCCGGGATCGCCCCGCCGGCCGGGCACGTGTTCGACTGGGACCGGGCCGGCAGCTACCCTGATGCGGCCCGCGCCCTGGTCGCCGCCGAACTCCGGCTGCCGGTCAAGTCCCTGGACCTGGCCGCGGCCGGAGGCTGGCGGGCCGACCGGTGCGGCCGGCCACCCGGCTTGCGCGGGGCCGGCCACCAGTGGCAGATCTACACCGCGACCGCGTCCGGCGCCGCCGACCCGCCGCGCAGCCGGGCACGCCAGTCCCGCTGGCTCGACCCCGGCGAAATCCAGCAGCTCGCCACCCGGACCGCCGGGTACGCGCATGGGCAGCTGACTGACGGCCAGTTCCGCGCCCGCCCGGGGATCGAGGCGGCCTGGGTCGCCTTCCTCGCTGGCCTGGGCATCATCACCCTGACTGGGCACGACCTGGCCGTCATCGACCGCCTCGCCCAGGCCGGAGGCCCGCTGTGACCGGCCCGGCGCTGGCGGTCCGGGTGTTCGCCGGACGGCCCGAGCACTCGGGCCAGGTCCGCGCATGGGTCCGCGCCCTGGCCGCCGTGGCCTGCCCGGCGGCCGCTGATGACGCCGAGCTGGCCGCCGCCGAGCTGGCCGCCAACGCCATCGCCCACACCCGGTCCGGCCGGGCGGGCGGGACGTTCACCGTGGCCGTCGCGGCCGGGCCGGACGGGGTGACGATCCACGTGCACGACTCGGGTGCCGGCGACGGGCGGGTGCCCGGGCCGCGCCGGGCCGCCGACGACGGCCTGGCCGAGGGCGGGCGCGGGCTGCCGATCGTGATCGCGGTCAGCGCCGAGTGCGGGACCCGCCCGGTGGCCCGGTGCCCGGCGCGCGAACCAGGCGGCCCGGCCGCCCAGGCCGGCGGGTGCTGCGCCTGGTGCCGCCTGGACGCCGAGCCGCAGCAGATGGAGGACGGGTCCGCGCCGCCCGCACAAACGCCAGCGTCAAGCGGCGGACAAGGTCACGGCCGACGCGGATCGACGGCCAGGAGTATCCGGTGGACGGCGTAACGGGCCGGGCGGACCAGCCACGCCACCGGCCGGTCAGTGCCGTGGCCGAACCGCCCCGCAGGATGATCCGCCCGGGCCTATCTCCATCGGGAGTACGGCCAGTACTGCCAGGCCTGCGGTGTCAGGTTCGCGGTCAAGATCCCGCCAGGGCAGGTCACGATCACCATTTACGACTGGAACGGCGACGGCATTGTCGTCACGGCTCACGAAGACGGACACGTACAGGTAGCAGGCGAAGGGGTGAATGCCGCATGACCGGCAAAAACCAGCCCGACGATCCCCGCCGCGAGCCGGACGATACAGCCGAGTTTGATGTCATCCCGCTATTTACCGATGACCTGAATGGCCACGACCACGCTGGCGATTACCCGGGGGGACGACGCCGATCCCTGGTTTGGATGGGTGGTTCGCCGTGACCCCGAGCCCTAAGTGCGGCACCGTCGCGGCGCGTACCCGCTTCCTGGTGTTCTACCGCGTTGCGGGCGGCATCGACATGGCCGAGTTCGAGAGCTGCTGTCGTCTGCATGAGCCGCCGGGGTTCGTGATCCTGATCGACGAAGCCGAAGTAATCCAGATCGATGTCACGGACGGGTACGAGCGGTCCATTACAACCGACACCGATGACACGACCACGCGCAACCCCGAACCTGGCCACTACATCAACCCGGAACAGCCGTGGGCGTGGACGCTGATTAACGGCCTGCCGGAGACGGTTACGCACACTGACCCAGACGAGCGAGGGCTATTCGAGATCAGGCCACGCCCTGCCGAGGTCCCCACAGACAGCGGAGCGCCAGACGCCAGCCAGGGGCGTGTCCGTTAGCGTGAATGACTCCCGGCCCGGCCGTGCAACTCGGCCTATGCGCGCTAGCCGACCCGGAATGGTAGGTGAGATAGGAAAAGGATCGAGAACCGCGCTATGGGAGACGCGCAGCACCGAACGGTGCTGTCCTACCACCACTACCAAAACTACTACCAAGGAAACATTAGGTGCGTAGGCATCGGAGCCGCGCGCCATTCAGAAGGGAATAGCGGGAGCGAGAATCCGATCGGCCACAACTGAATAGCGAGAACTGAACAATGACAACTGAATAGAGGAACCTTCCGCTTGCGATGGGGAAGTCGTCAGCGGAGGGGAGTGCGAGGCTCCGGGCTGGATTTCCTGGTGGCCTCCGGGTTGACCACCATCCCGTGATGGCATCCAGGGATACCCTGCGCCAGCCCGGAGCCTCGCACCACGAGCCCGCGAGGCTTCCGGGCCGGGGAAATCGAAATGCGCCCCCAACTCAATACCCCACCACGGCCGGTAAGAGCCCGGAAGCCTCGCGTTAGACGCAGGACCCTCGGGCCCTCTCATCATTACCCCGGCGCTGGGAGGACCATCCCGGGGGTCCTGCCTATTTCAGGAACGGGAGAGGTATGACTATGGCAGGCAGCCTTACCGGGCGGCAGCGTAAGATCCTCGAGGTCATCAGGGAATCCATACAGCGCCAGGGATTCGCCCCGTGCTTTCGGGAGATCGGTGAAGCCGTGGGCCTGAGCAGCAAATCCAGCGTGAGCTACCAGATATCCAGGCTGCAAGCGATGGGCTACCTGCGCCGTCCTACTGCCCCCCGTCAGCCGCTCAGGCTTGCTGACTGAAACACATGGGTTACAGCTACGGACGCACGGCCGGCGGCGTCATGGCGCTGTCGTGCGATCACTGCGGTCACGTCGGGCGGGGTCCGGCGGCGCAGGTGCCCGCACAGCTCCTCACCGACTCGCGGCGCGGGCCGCGTCACGAACTGCGCTACTGCCCGCCCCGGCCCTGTGCGTGGGCTGCTTCACCAAACTGGGCGGCACCAGCGGAGTCCATGCCGGGCGCGTGCCCGGCAGTCTGTACACGCGCGTACCAGGCAGATCACCAGAACGCACATGCTCAGCATCACTGACCGGGCAGGCGCAGCAGGATACGAGGTCGACCTGTGCATGACATCATCAGCGACGTCATCGACTGGGACGAGGCGCGCAAGACCTACCTCGCCGGCGAGGGCCAGACGGGTGAGCGGTACAAGCAGCGGCTGGATGCAGCCGTGCTGATGGCCGAGATCGATGCCCGGTGGCAGCATCTGCCCGGCGGGTTCCACGGCGAGCGAAGACGGATCAAGATCCACATCCGGGCCGTCGCGGACGCCGCACCCTCGATGAGCAGCGAAGAACTATGCTGGCTGGCCATCACCGCCGCATCCACCTGGATACCAAATCCTGTACCTGCCGAGGCAACACAGCCTCACGGCATATCAGGTACCAATACTTGACTCGCTCCTCGTTCGCATGCCCTGTTCCCCTTCAGACCGCACCTGATCGAGATTGGCGCGGCCACACCGCTCACCGGTGGCGCGGGAAGTTCAGGTCCAATTGGGCGCGTGGCGTCGCTGTGCGCGGCCACTTGCTGGTCACGACCTTGGACCGGGTGAAGAATCGTACCCCGTCGGGGCCATAGGCGTGGGTGTCGCCGAACAGGGAGGATTTCCAGCCGCCGAAGGAGTACGCGGCGGCGGGTACGGGGATGGGGACGTTGATACCGACCATCCCGACCTCCACCTCGTTCTGGAAGCGCCGCGCGTGCGAGCCATCGGTGGTGAACAACGCGGTCCCGTTCCCGTAGGGGTTGGCGTTGATCAAATCGATGGCCTCGTCATACGACGACGCCCGCACCACGACGAGGACCGGTCCGAAGATCTCGTCGGTGTAGCAGCTCATCTCTGGGGTGACGTGGTCCAGCACGCTCGGCCCGAGCCAGAACCCGTCGGAGGAGCCGCCGATCACTGGGTGGACACGGCCGTCCACGGCGAGCGTGGCACCCTCGCGGACCCCAGAGTCCAGGTAGGACGCGACCTTGTCCCGGTGCGGCCCGGTGACCAGCGGGCCCATTTCGGACCGTTCGTCGGTGCCAGGGCCGACTCTTAGGCCGACCACCCGGTCCTTGATCCGCGCCACCAGTTCGTCGCCGACCGGGTCGACCGTGACCAGCGTGGAGACCGCCATGCACCGCTCCCCCGCCGAGCCGAACCCGGCCGACACCGCGGCGTCCGCAGCCAGGTCGAGGTCGGCGTCGGGCAGCACCACCATATGGTTCTTGGCCCCGCCGAGGGCCTGCACGCGCTTGCCCGCCTTGGTCCCGTTCTCGTACACGTACCGCGCGATGGGCGTAGAGCCGACGAAGCTGACCGCCTTGATGTCCGGGTGCTGGAGGATGGCGTCGACCGCCACCTTGTCACCCTGCACCACGTTGAACACGCCGGGCGGGAGCCCTGCCTCGGCCCAGCACTCGGCCAGGAGCACCGACGCGGACGGGTCCTTCTCGCTCGGCTTGAGCACCACGGCGTTGCCGCAGGCGATCGCGATGGGAGTGAACCACAGCGGCACCATGGCGGGGAAGTTGAACGGCGTGATCATGGCGCACACGCCAACGGGCTGGCGGATCGAGGTGACATCGATCTGCGTCGACACGGACTCGGAGAATTCCCCCTTTTGCAGGGCGGGGATTCCGCAGGCGAACTCGACGACATCGAGACCGCGGGCGATCTCGCCGTCGGCATCGTTGAGGACCTTGCCGTGCTCGGAGGTGATGGCGGCCGCTAGTTCCCCGCGGCGGCGCAACAGCGCGGTCCGGAAGTCGAACAGGATGCTAGCCCGGCGAGACAGGGTCGCCGAGCGCCAGGTGCGCCAGGCGGCGTTGGCCGCGGCAACGGCCGAGTCGACATCCTCCTCCGAGGCGAAGTCGACGTGCCCGGTGACGGCGCCGGTGGCGGGATCGTAGATCTCGCCACTACGTCCGACCGGCCCTGTCCACGGCTTCCCGTCGACCCAGTGAGTTATCCGCTTGCTCATCACGCACACTCCATAGAAAAATTAACCCCGACCCCGGTGGAGACGCTCTCCGAGAACCCGCCCTTGAGCAGGTGCGGGATGCCGCAGGCGAACTCGACGACCTCCAGGCCGCGGGCCACCTCGCCGGCCGCGTCCGAGGCCACCTTGCCGTGCTCCTCGGTGATCAGCCGGGCCAGGTTCTTCGTGTTCGCCTTGACCAGGTTGCGGAACTCGAACAGCACCGAGGCGCGCTTGGCCAG
>WNGE01005585.1_pt1 | contig 15284 bp, 8 predicted proteins | sample 5400651 | NCBI WGS metagenome assembly WNGE01 (sample SAMN13153370, study PRJNA577476) | soil metagenome | isolation source: 60 cm soil or saprolite under grassland replicate 2 | place: USA:California | collected 2016-06-15 | reverse complement strand
TCCGAGGCATTTAACTCACGCAGGAATCGGGAGTGGTCAGTTTGCGCGGATCTCTGCGTCGCCCTGCCTACGGCCGTTCAATTCCTCGCGGAGTGATTCGGGTGCGTCCTTCTCGTCAAACCTCGGCTCAAGAGGACCCATAGTTGTGGGAACCAAGAATACCACCAAGTGCGGTTGGTGGATTGTTTCATACGCAACCTAAAAGCAGAGATACCCCAGTTGCGTAAATCCACCAACCGCAGTTAGTGGATTGTTCATACCTAACCTAAATCTGCCTACAGTTCAGTTGCCTTCAGTTCTGAAATGAACCGGTGTGTTCCTTCACTGTTTCGGAGCACCTCTGAACCAGAAGCTTGAATTAACTGGTTTGTCCTGAATTTGCAAATCCACCAACTGCCGAGAGTGTGTAGAGAACGCATGTGGTTGAATTGAACAAGTTGGGAAGGGGGCAAGCGGAGATTCAGGCTTGTGGCGGTAGTGAGTCCCAGCGCGCCCCGCTTGTGTGCGGCCAGTCGCCTTATCGGGATACTAAGGGGAGCTTTGAGTTCTGGGTTGCTGCTAGCGGGTGCGTAGCGGGGGCGCGCTCGGCCTCGATTTGGTTGGATGCCTCTTTTGTCGCTTGCCCCCTTCCCAACTTGTTCAGTTCAACCACACGCGCTCGGCAATTGCTAATCCGGTCGTCAGCCTCGACCGTTGGACCGCGCCAAATATGCTTTTAGAAACCGCCCAGTGTGCGAGTCAGGGTACCGCATAATCTCTTCGGGCGTACCCGTCGCCACGACAAAACCTCCGGCATCGCCGCCCTCGGGCCCCAAGTCGATTACATAGTCGGCCGTCTTAATCACATCCAGATTATGTTCGATCACCAGGAGGGAGCCACCGGCATCAATCAAAGCGCGGAATGCTGCCAGGAGCTTGTTGATGTCATCGAAATGAAGTCCCGTGGTTGGTTCATCAAAGATGTAGAGAGTCTTCACGCCGGTGCGTTTGGAAAGATGGGCCGCGAGTTTGATCCGCTGAGCTTCGCCTCCGGAAAGTGTCGTAGCTGACTGGCCCAACCGCAGATAGCCCAGGCCAACGTCGTCAAGTACCCGCAACCGGTTTGTGATTTTTGACACCTCGCGAAAGAACGACATCGCTTCGCGCACGGTCATACTTAAGACTTCGTGTACATTCTTGCCGCGATAGCGTATGTCGAGAATCTGTTGCTTGAAGCGAGTACCTTTACACTCTTCACAAAGTAACTCAACGTCTGCCAGAAACTGCATCTCAACCGTGACTGTGCCGTCGCCCTGGCAAACTTCACAACGGCCTCCCGGAAGATTGAAGGAGAAGTGAGACGGGTCCAAACCGCGTGCTTGAGCTTCCCTCGTTCCAGCGAACACTTCCCGAATGGCATCGTAGACTTTGATGTAGGTTACGGGATTCGAACGAGGGGTACGGCCGATTGGCGATTGATCGACGAGAGTCACATCATCGATAAACTGACTGCCCTCCAACTTGTGAAAGGTTCCTACATGACCCTGCCAATCACCTCGCTGCTTTTTTATGCCCGCATAAATGCAATCGTGGATCAGAGTCGATTTGCCTGATCCGCTCACGCCGGTGATGCAAACAAGCATGTCCAGCGGTACATCGACATCTATGCCTTTGAGGTTATGTTCGCTCGCACCACGAATCGTCAGGCGTCGCTTTTGTGGACTGCGACGCTGCTTCGGTTCCTTGATTTCCGCTTCACCTCGTAAGTAACGCGCCGTTAAAGAACCTTCGTCGCGCATTAGGCCGGGAAAATCGCCTTCGTAAATAACGCGACCGCCAAGCTCGCCCGCAGCTGGACCGATATCGAGAATATGGTCGGCCGCTCGCATCATTTCGGCATCATGCTCGACTACAAGGACGGTATTGCCGATGTCACGCAGGTTGTGCAACAGGCGTATCAACCGTTCATTATCGCGCGGATGAAGGCCTATGGATGGTTCATCGAGCACGTAAAGAGCGCCCACCAGTGAAGAGCCAAGGTTGGTCGCCAACTGAATCCTTTGCGCTTCGCCACCGGAAAGCGTCGAGGCCAGACGATCCAGAGTCAGATACTCAAGCCCGACGTCGAGCAGAAAACGCAAACGCCTCCTGACTTCAAAGAGTATTCGCTCAGCAATCGCGCCCTGCTCGCTGGAAAGCATCAAGGAGTCGAAAAAGACTGTCGCTTCGCTAATCGATAGTGAGCAGATTTCAGGCAAAGTACGGCCGCCGAGTTTTACGTCACGAGCTTCCTGCCGCAAGCGCCCGCCCCCGCAATCCGGGCACAGGGTGTAGCCGCGATACTTCGAAAGAAAAACTCGTACATGCAGTTTGTATTTCTTCGTCTCGAGCCAATCGAAGAATCCTCGCACCCCGCTCCAATCGCCCTTGCCGTTAACGATTGCCCGCTGCTCCGCTCGTGAAAGCTGACTGAACGGCCCGGCCATCGAAATTTTTTCTGACTTGCAAAATTGTCGCAACTCGTCCATGGCCCATTCATGCTGGGGTCTGGTGAAAGGCTCGATCGCTCCTTCTTTTAAAGACAGTCCGGGATTGGGAATTACCAGATCGAGATCGAGGCCAATCGTGTTGCCGAATCCCTGGCAGGTTGGACAGGCGCCATAGGGATTGTTAAAGCTGAAAAGCCGGGGTTCGGGAACGGCATATACGGTGCCATCGTATTTGCACTCGAACCGGTCGGAGAAACGCAGTCGCTTTGGTTCCGCTTCAACCGTTTCAATAAGCGCTGTGCCATGACCTTCCTGGAAGCAAATCTCCAAAGAATCGACCAAACGTTGGCGCGCTTCCGGTCGTGCAGTAAGCCGGTCTACAAGAACAAAAACATTTTCGAAGTCGTCTCGAGTGTAATCATCCGGCGAGTTGAGTTCGATAATCTCGCCTTGGTGGAACAGCCTGGTGAAACCACGTTGCATCAAGCTCATGATATGAGCCGTTATGGTCTGACGCGGAGTCGGAGAAGTAGGGCGATTGGTAGACGAGGAAGTCCGGCGCTTACCTCGCCGTTTCATTCCGTCCTCCTGTTCCCCTTTCTCTCCGTTTCCGTTCGCCGACGTTTCGGCAATCCCGGTCCTGGCGGGAAACAGAACAAAAAAGCGGGCGCCTTCAGCAAGTGTTTCAAACACGCTGTCAGCGACAGATTCGGGCGAATCCCGGTAGACCTCACGACCACAGACGCGACAATACGTAGTTCCGACGCGTGCATATAGCAGGCGCAGATAGTCGTAGATTTCGGTTTGTGTACCCACTGTTGATCGTGGATTGCGAGTAGAGTTTTTTTGCCTGATGGCAATCGCTGGAGCTATGCCACGGACTTCATCAACGTCCGGCTTGTCCATCCGCTCGAGGAATTGGCGCGCGTAAGCTGACAAGGATTCTACGTAGCGGCGCTGACCTTCTGCGTAAATAGTGTCAAAGGCCAGTGAGGACTTGCCCGAGCCACTAACACCAGTAACAACCGTCATCTGATTAATCGGGATCGAGAACGAAACGTTCTTAAGATTGTTAACGCGGGCTCCGCGGACTTCAATGGCTTCTTCAGGCATGTTCGTTAAAAATTGCGCCGACTCCTCGGATAGGAATCGGGCAGCATTCGCAAACTTTGAATAATACCTTGAAGTGAGTACTAATGTGAAACGGCTGCCATTAATGGGGCAACTTTGGACGGATTACTTGGGGTATTGCCGGGCGTGAATAGTATCCTCACTACACAGAAGTGAATTTTTTAAGGAGCCCTGGGCAAGGTTCCTCCAGCCTAAATGAGTGCAGAGGACCAAACCTCACTCCATAGGAGTTAATCGGAGTTTGGACATTTTTTCCTCAGGTAACAGGTTATTCTATGAAGTCACGTTCGCTGCTAATAAGGCAAGCTCGACCCTAGCAGATGCCACGGCGCAAGGCCGTGGCATGTGCGCCTGAGAGCGCGTGTGGTCAGAGAGGTGAAAGTCCTCTCCAGGCATACGTTCTGCGGCCTGTAACCGAATACAACTGCGTCGCCAAGAGGCGGGGTGGAGAGCAGTAGGAGGTGAACGACCAGTCCGTACGCTAAGAAACTCGATTCGGCCGAGGAAACCCCGCTGAGCCTGCATGCCTGGGGCGAAATCAGGGCCGTGAAAGCGGCAGCGGTTGCGCTAAGGGGTAACGTGACAAAGCGACAACCGTGGGGACCAGGTGGGTGGAGACAGAATGGTCGAAAAGGCCGCACGTCGTGAATCAGGGAGACCTGACAGCCGGGCAAGAGGGGTGTTCATGCTTGCGTTTAAAGGAGCCGAAGAGCCCGAGCGGCATGTCAGGAGTCAGAGCGCCCATAGTAGCGAGGAAGCTCCTGTAATGGGAGTGGAGCAAAGGGGCGCAAGAAGATGGATACGTGAAGGACAGACCAATGGAAGAGCAACTAGCGATAGTGCCAGCAATGGCTAGACAAGCTGGAGAAGTGCGCGCCCGCTGGGCGTGACGGAACCTAAGGTGTGGACGGAACGAATGTTGACGGCACTCGAAAAAGGAGTGAAGGGAGGCAAATAAACGCTGGCCCAATGCTTTCTTTGCGGCGCAGGGGCTGTTCTCTCTTGTTACCGCCCAGGCGCAGCTTCGTCAATCCTCTCAGAGGTGACCCATCAACCGGAGAGCCGGATGCGGGAGATCCGCACGTCCGGTTCGGAGGGAGGGGGAGCGAAACCAATCGTCTCTCCCTACCCCTATCTGGATTTCGGTGGTCGGTTGCGGATCGCGGATTGCGAAGTGGGAATCTCAGATGCCGGATCTGGGGTTTTGAATCGAAAACATCGGTCGCTATTTCCCCGAACCGCGCTCCGATTGGTGTTAAGAATTGGAAAAGCAGGTGGAAAACTCCCGATTCTAAGTCCCAAAATCGAAACCGGGAATCCCAAATCCGAAATCCGACAGCCGAAATCGAACCATGGAAAACCTAATCAATGACATTCGCTTCGGCGTGCGAAATTTGCTCAAGCATCCCGCCTTTGCCGCAGTGGCGATAGTTACGCTGGCGCTCGGCGTTGGCGCTAACACCACAATCTTTAGTCAGCGCGACCCTGATGAGGCCTTTGCCGGTTTCACATCCTGAAAGCCTCGTATTTGTTTTCAGCGGCGGTCCGGGAGGTGTGTTCTCCTATCCAGACTATGTCGATTTTCGCGATCAGAATCAGGTGCTGAACGGTTTGATTGCTTGGGGGGGCATCTCGGCGGCCCTGAATAGTGACGATCAAACTGATCAAGTTAATGGTGCAATCGTCAGCGGCAACTACTTTCAGGTGTTGGGTGTTGGTGCAGAGATGGGCCGTGTCATCTCTCCGGAAGATGACAAGACTCCGGGCGAACATCCGGTCGCTGTAGTCAGTCACGGTTTATGGCAGCGGCGCTTTGGCGGCGATCCAAATATCGTTGGGCGGCAACTGTTGCTCAATGGTCACAGCTTCACGGTCATTGGCGTTGCGCCGGCTGAATTTGGCGGCGCCCAATTGGGAGTAGTGAGGGATCTCTACGTCCCGATGGCGATGCAGGCGACGATGCGTCCGCCTCGCGCCGGCTACTCCGGCGAGATGAACCCTGACTTGCTTAAGGTGCGGAGGAACCGCTGGCTTTACAGCATCGGCAGGTTAAAGCCGAAAGTAAAGCTCGAGCAAGCGCAGACATCATTAGCCGCTATCGCTAAGCAGTTGGAAGAGGCTAACCCTGATACGAACCGAGGTCGCATCGTTACCGTTTCGGCTTTCAGTGAGAGCTCCGATCCCGACAGTCGCAGACAGTTGGGTTCAGTAGCCACGTTGCTGATGTCGGTTGTTGGTCTCGTGTTGTTAATTGCCTGCGCGAACGTCGCTAACTTGCTGTTGGCGCGAGGCTCAGCTCGCAGCAAAGAGATTGCCGTGCGACTGGCCATCGGCGCAACTCGTTGGAGGATCGTTCGCCAACTGTTGACAGAAAGTGTCTTGCTCGCCACCTTGGGTGGCACGCTGGGTTTACTACTCGCCTGGTGGTCCGCGGCGTCATTCAGAGCCATGCCACCTCCCCCCGGGGCCTTACCGGTTACCCCCAACTTTGCGATCGATCTACGCGTTCTCCTCTTCACGTTTGGGCTCTCGATGCTCGCCGGAATCGTGTTCGGGCTAGCACCGGCCCTGCGTATTTCGCGACCGGCGATAGTGAGCGCGCTCAAGGATGGATCCTGGACGCCGGGCGATCGCAAGAGCTACTTCAGCCTTAAAAACTTGCTGGTAGTTACACAGGTGGCGTTATCGGTTGTGTTGCTGATTGCGGCCGGACTGTTTCTACGCAGCCTTCGTCACGCGCAGACCACCGATCCCGGATTTGACGCGGACAAGCTGGTGATCGTACCGCTGAATATCAATCTCTTGCGTTACACAAAGCCGCAGGGACGTGAATTCTACCGGCAGGCCGTTGACCGTGTAGAAGCCTTACCCGGAGTCGAATCGACGAGCCTGGCTCGCATAGTTGCACTTAGCGGTGGCAGCTCAACTCGCAGTCTTTTAATAGAAGGCAGCGGCGCATCAGACAATCAGTTTCGTAGCGAAGGAACGGGTGGTGGACTGGTAAGTGATACCTCCGTCAACTCAAATGTCGTCGGGCCGAAATACTTCGAAACGATGGGCATTCCGCTTCTGCGCGGTCGCGACTTCAATACGCAGGATACAGAGGACAAACCGCGCGTCGTCATCGTCAATGAAGCTTTTGCGCGTAAGCATTTTCCGGGACAGGAAATTCTAGGCAAACGGTTGAGTTTTAATGGCTCGGCTGGTCCCTGGCAAGAGATCGTCGGCGTCGTGCGTGACAGCAAATACATCAGTGTCGGAGAGTCTCCGACGCCCCTTGCCTATCTCTCGCTGCAACAGAATCACGAAACCGGAATGGTGTTGCACATCCGCGCGCGCGCGAATCCGTCGGCAATCATCGCGTCCGTGCGACGTGAGGTGCAATCACTCGAAAGGAACCTGCCCATCAACAATCCGGCGCCCATTAGCGAGTGGATAACGAACTCACTGTATGCGGCACGAATGGGTGCCATTCTACTCGGTGTTTTTGGTTTGTTGGCGCTCCTACTTGCCGCAATCGGTTTGTACGGGGTGATGTCGTTTGCGGTCTCACGTCGTACTCGGGAACTCGGCATCCTCCATAGCAGGGGTCTTGGCGGTGTTAGGAAGGTATAGGACTTTGGTCTTTGATTTGGACTTAGAACTTGGGTCTTTGGTCTTTGGACTTCGGCCTTAGAGTTGCTAGGTCCATGAGGTCATCAGTGCCGCCTCGCGTAGAAACTTAACCTCTTCACTCCGTAGGAGTGAAATGTTTATAGCCCGAGTTGAAATGCCCGAACCAACGGCGTTCGGAGGAGCGGAATGCAGCTAGAGCTTCAGCACGCTAGAACCGTTCCGCTCCTCCGAACGCCGCCGGAGGGGTTTTGTTCGTCGAGCTATAAACATGCCACCCCTAACGGGGTGAAACCGAGTTAACGCTTTTTTTTCACAGTTTCGGTAGCGAGTGAGTTATGGATGCTTCATCTCAACGTGCGGGCCATACCCAACTGGTCTAACGAGTGCGACTGGTGCGACTTCGGCACCGAGACCCACCCGCTACCGAGAGTGTGAAAACGCAATCATTGGTCATACGTAATTTGACATTGCTCATATCTCAATATGTTTTATCGCAGTAGCCATGGTCGCTTGTTACATCCCGGCGCGACGCGCGACGAAGATCGATCCTTTAGAAGCTCTTCGATACGAGTAACGTCGCATGGAGTTTTTTCACTCCGGAGGAGTGAGATGTTTATAGACCTCTATGCAATGTGGCACTAGGCGCCGTTCGGAGGAGCGGAATTCAAGTAGACCTGTACCCGTCAACGTTCATCCCGCTCCTCCGAACGGCGCCGGAGGTTGGAGAGTAGCCCCGACGCTATAAACATCACACTCCTACGGAGTGAAGAACCCATGCGATCAATCCAGGGAACGCAGGCAATCGGCACTCGGGTGTACTTGCGGCTGTTTGACTCAGGTGCTCTTGATGTGCGTTGCGCTAGTCGCTTGCTACATCCCGGCACGACGTGCAACGAAAGTCGATCCGCTGGTGGCGCTGCGATATGAGTAGGTGTTCTATTTGGAGTGCGCTGGCCCGGCGGCCCGGCAGCGCTTTGGCCGGTTTTGAGTCTCGCAATGAGCCACCATGGATTCTCCGCAGCGCGCCTAGACGACGAACCGATGTGAGCTAAAGCGGGGCGCCAGGCTGGCGCAGGCCAAAGCGGCGCCAGGTCGCCGCACTCCAAAGGGATGAAGCGTTTGAAGACAGGTGAGGAGGTAACGTGAATACACTGTGGCAAGACCTGCGCTATGGCCTGCGAATGCTGCTCAAGAACCCAGGCGTGACAGGGGTGGCAGTACTCACACTCGCTTTGGGCATCGGCGCGAACACGGCAATCTTTAGTGTCGTTAATGCCGTGCTGCTTCGACCCCTGCCTTACAAGAATCCCGATCGTCTTGTTTCCTTGTGGGCCAACGTTCCAGAGCATGGGCGTTGGCGAGTCACTCCCGCGAACTTCCTGGATTGGAAGAAGCAGAACACGGTGTTTGAGGATGTGGCCGCATTTGGCGCTTCGACCCTCACGCTGACGGGGGATGGCGAACCCGAACAAATCCTGGGAACCAAAGCGGGCGCCGGATACTTTGCGGTTGTTGGTATCGAGCCAATGCTTGGCAGATTTTTTCTGCCGGAAGAGTACGAGTCCGGCAAGGGACAGGTAGTGGTTCTGGGCCACGCCTTCTGGCAGCGAAGATATGGCGGCGATCCACACATCATTAACAAAGCGATCAGATTGGACGACGTCAGCTACACAGTCATCGGGATAATGTCTCCTGGAATTTACCCCGCATGGCCTACCACATCGGGCCGTATCTCTTTCGAACCCAGCCAACAGCAGTTCTGGACGCCAATGTCTTTCAGCGCTCAATGGGCGGCGGTGCGAACCGCGCATGTCCTGGGGGTGATCGGGCGACTCAAGCCAGGCATGACAATCGAACATGCCCAGGCAGAAATGACTACGATAGGAGCGCGTCTCGAGCAGGAATATCCCTCTAATAAAGGAGAGGGAATTATTGTTAATTCCTTCATGAACGAAGTTGTCGGAGAGGCCAAACCGGCCTTGCTTACCCTGCTGAGTGCAGTTGGTCTGGTGCTTTTGATTGCCTGCGCCAACATCGCTGGTCTGTTACTCGCGCAGCATGCTGCCCGTGGCAAAGAGATCGCAATCCGAGCTGCGTTGGGCGCGGGGCGCGGGCGTTTGGTTCGTCAGTTCTTTCTCGAGGGTTTGCTGCTTTCGCTGCTCGGAACTTCCGCCGGCATCGCTGTAGCCAAACTGAGCCTGGAGGCGATCGTGAAAATCATCCCCTCGCAGATTCCGCGTTTCACTGAGACGCAACTCGATTGGCGCGTACTCGGCTTTACGCTTCTGCTTTCGCTCGTTACTTGTCTTCTCTTTGGTCTGGCGCCGGCCTGGCACGCCGCCAAACCGGACTTGCAATCTACGCTCGAACAGGGCGGTCGTTCATCCGGTCCTGCTGGTCGACAGCGATTTCGCCAGGTGCTCGTCGTGTTTCAGGTAGCCACCGCCGTGATGCTGGTGGTTGGTGCTGGTTTACTCATCAAGAGTTTTTGGCACTTGCATCAAGTCGATCCCGGATTTAAGCCTGACCACGTGCTGTCGCTGACTCTTACGTTGCCACAGTCAAAGTATGGAGAGAATCAAAAAGTCAATGACTTCTACACCCAGTTAGTGGAGCGCATCTCGAGTTTACCTGGTGTCGAGGCAGCCGCGGTCGCCTACGATCATCCATTGCAGGCGAACTGGGTCGATGCGTTCAGTATCGAAGGAAGACCCGAACCCAAAGCCGGAGAGTCAACCACAGCGAATTTCAACCCTGTGACTTCGGATTACTTTCGGACCGTCGGGACGCAAATCATTGTTGGACGGCAATTCACGCCGCAGGATGATCAGGATCATCCTGGAGTTGCAATCGTCAACGAGGCGTTTGTCCGGCGGTACTTTCCGAACGAGAAAGCGCTTGGCCAGCGGCTGCGTCCCAGCCCTCCGGCGAGGATCTGGCGGAATCAACGACTGACATCATTTGAAATAGTCGGCATCGCTCGCGACGTGAAGTCTGCGGGACTAAATGCCGAAGCCGAACCCGCTTACTACCTGCCGGCAACTCAGGCGCCGCTGCAAGACATGACGATCCTGGTGCGAACGAAAACTGATCCGGTTGCACTAGTTTCGGCTCTACGCAACGCCGTCTGGGCCATCGATCCCAATCAGCCGATCGCGAACGTCAACACGATGGAAAAGATTGTTGCCGACAGCGTCGCCCAACCGCGGTTGAACATGCTGTTGATGGGGCTTTTCGGAGCGTTGGCCTTGATTCTGGCGGCGGTAGGAATCTACGGCCTGATGTCTTATGCGGTGATTCAACGCACTCAGGAGATTGGTATCCGTATGGCGCTGGGCGCGCAGCTCACAGATGTGCTGAAGCTCATTCTGAAGCAGGGTATGGCGCTGGCACTGATAGGCGAAGCGATTGGACTGGCTGGAGCACTTGCGCTCGCCCGTTTGATCAGAACCTTGCTATTCGGTGTAACTCCCAACGATGCAGTCACTTTTGTGGCTGTCTCCTGTGTGTTGACCAGTATCGCTCTGCTCGCCTGCTATCTTCCGGCGAGACGCGCCTCCAAAGTAGATCCGTTGGTTGCGCTTCGATACGAACGAAATTGAACCGGAGAAAAGGAGTAACTAGAAAATGCACACACTGTGGCAAGACCTGCGTTATGGAGTGCGAATGCTGCTCAAGAACCCTGGAATTACTCTTGTGGTGATCCTTGCGCTAGCCCTGGGTATCGGCGCAAACACCGCAATCTTCAGCGTCGTCAACGCAGTCTTGCTCCGACCGCTGCCTTATGACGAGGCGGACCGCCTCGTATTTTTAAATGAGACCAGCAAGGTCATGGACGAGATCTCGATTTCGTATCCAAACTTCACTGACTGGCGAAACCAGAATCACGTCTTCGAAAAGATCGGAGTCTACAATCGCAGCAGCTACAACCTGACCGGCGCGGGCGAGGCGGAACGAATTATCACGGGCCAGGTTTCCGCCGACCTCTTCTCCGCTTTGCGCGTCAACGCCGCAATGGGCCGCGTTTTTACGAATGATGAAGATAAACCAGGCGGGCCGCCCGTGGTCGTGTTGAGTTATGGATTATGGCAGCGGAGGTTTGGCGGTCAGACGAACATCCTGAATCAACCGCTAACGCTGAATAATAAGAGCTACACGGTCATCGGAGTAATGCCTCAGGGTTTTGCTTATCCAGGCCGCGTCGAGATGTGGGTCCCCGTCGGTCAGCTCTCCGATCAGTCGAGTTGGCTTCAACGTGGCAATCATCCCGGCCTGTACGGAGTTGCGCGACTTAAACCCGGCATCACCCTGGCGCAGGCGAAAGCCGAAATGGACACCATCGGCGCTAACCTGGAACAGCAATATAACGACTCGAACGCGGGCAACGGCGTCGGCGTACGACCACTGCTCGAAGTCTTTGTGAGCGACATTCGACGCGCGCTGTGGGTCCTGTTTGCGGCAGTGGGCTTCGTCCTGCTCATTGCCTGCGCAAACATCGCGAACTTGCTGTTAGCGCGCGCCACAGCACGCCAAAAAGAGATGGCGATTCGCTCGGCCATGGGCGCCGGTCGTTGGCGGATCGCGCGTCAGTTGCTGACCGAGAGCGTGCTGCTTTCTTTAGTAGGCGGCACGCTCGGGTTGCTCTTAGCGCGATGGGGCACCGAGCTGATTCTGTATATCAGTCCCGACGCGATTCCGCGGTCTCGAGAAATTGGTCTTAACTGGCAAGTTCTGGCCTTCACTATTGCCCTTTCATTTGTCACAGGAATCGTTTTTGGCCTCGTCCCCGCACTTCAGGCCAGCATTGTGGACGTTCACGAAACGTTGAAAGAAACCGGCCGCGGTGTAAGCCGCAGACATTGGCTGCGAAGCTCCCTGGTCATTGTGGAAGTGGCGTCGACGTTAGTCCTGCTGATTGGCGCCGGACTTTTGATTCGCAGCTTCTATAGGCTACAAAAAGTTAATCCCGGCTTTTCCTACGAGCACCTGACAAGCTTCAGCGTCGCGTTGCCGCAAAAGAAATATACAACCGACGAGCAACGTGCGGACTTTTACAAGCGTCTGCTCGAAAACATTCGTAGTGTTCCGGGAGTGCAAGCGACCGCAGCGGCTTCGGGGCTGCCGCTGGGCAATAACGGCTGGCAAACTTCTTTCCTTATAGCCGGTCAACCAGTTCCGCCGCGTAATCAAACTCCGCTTATGGAGGCTTGCCTGGTTACGCCCGACTATTTCCGCGCGATGAACATCCCGCTATTGCGTGGTCGCTATTTCGCAGACCGCGACGATCGTTCACATCTCGTAGGTCGTGATCTGAGCAAATTAAATGAGGATGAGAGGGAAATGGCCGGCGTTAATGCCATCGTTATCGATGAGGAGTTTGCCCGACGTTATTGGCCGAAAGAGGAAGCCGTCGGCAAACAGATACAACTTGGTAGGGAAAAGCCCTTGTTGTTGACGGTCGTTGGCGTTGTCGGCCGCGTAAAGATGGAAGGACTGAACCATGATTCACATCGAGTACAGGGTTACTTCCCGTTTAATCAGATTCCCAATGGAGGCATGACAGTCATCATCAAGGGTGCCTCCGATCCAAATCAGCTGATCGCCGCAGTGCGCGAGCAGGTAAAGGCAATCGATCCAGATCAGCCTATCTACAGTATTCGCACGATGGACGACATTCGGGCCGAGTCAATCGCGCCCGAGCGACTCAATCTGACTCTGCTCAGTATCTTCGCAGGTATCGCACTGGTGCTCGCGGTGGTTGGCATCTACGGAGTCATGTCGTACGCGGTTACGCAACGAACGCATGAGATCGGTATTCGAATGGCTATCGGCGCCGAATCACGGCATGTGTTTCAAATGATTCTGGGGCAGGGGATGACCTTAGCGCTGATTGGTGTCGCGCTGGGGTTGGTAGGTGCTTTCGCTTTAACCCGTTTAATGACGACGATGCTGTTCGGTGTGGGAGCAACTGATCCGGCAACGTTCGCAGCCATCGCGGCATTGCTTACTACCGTCGCGCTAGTCGCTTGTTATATCCCGGGCAGACGAGCAACGAAGGTGGATCCGGTAGTGTCGCTTCGTTACGAATGAAGAAAGGAATTTCGGATTTCGGATTTGAGACTTGGAACTTTCGTTTTGAGACTTTGGACTTGGGTCTTGGGGCTTAGGGCTTGAAACTTGGGACTGATCTTGCTCTTAGAAGGACTTTTGGTCTTTGAACTTTGAGCTTGGAGCTTTCGCTCGGTACGGGTCATGGGGTGAATCCCACCCACGGCAGTTATCCAACCTACAAAGAGCGCTTTGGAAATCTAAATCCCACCCACGGGAGTGGGTGGATTAATTCAGATCCAACCTGTTCACGTTAGAAGGACCTGAAGCAACCGATCTCACTTCTCAATGCGTGCGGCCGCTTTGGTGTCGAAGGCCGGATCTGAACCATCCACCCACTGCCGTCTACTGCCGTGGGTGGGATTCAAGAATCTCGATCAGCATCAGGTGTAGGCCGGATCTTAACCATCCACCCACTTCCGTGGATGGGATTTGATCTCATGACCCGTGGCTACACCAAAGCTGAAGTTACATGGGCGAAGACCCAAGATCAAAGTCCTAAGACCAAAGCCCACGACCAAAGACCCAGGTCCAAAGTCCGGAGGTAAAAACCATGGATACCCTATCTAAAGACATTCGCTACGGAATCCGCGGACTGCTGCAGCGGCCGGCTTTTACTGCCGTTGTTGTTGTCACTCTCGCTCTGGGAATTGGCGCCAACACGGCGATCTTTAGTGTTGTCAATGCTGTTCTCCTTACGCCTTTGCCTTATAGCGATCCCTCCCGTCTGATGGTTATCCATGAGCGCAAAGAAGGGAATAGCTGGACCACGGTTTCGTACGACGACTACAACGATTTCCGCGACCGCCAACAATCATTCGAGCAGGTGGCAGCATTCTCGGCTCCGTGGATTTTTAACGTCACAGGTGCGGGCGAACCAATACAGGTAAACGGTCAGTGGGTCTCAGCTAATCTGCTTTCGATACTCGGACTAAATCCGGTTGAGGGTCGCGGGTTAGTTTGGCGGGAACAAGTCAATTATCGGCCAATCGATCAACCTCGACGATCAGAATTTCACGGTTATCGGGATCGCGCCTCCACATTTCAAGATCGGTGAAGACAGCGACCTGTGGGTGCCTTTGGCGTTGAACCCAATCAACGGTCGCGGGCGGCTCGTTCGCTACCTTTCCGTCATCGGACGACTTGAGGCCAAGGTAACACCGGCGGCGGCCCAAGCGGACTTGAGTGTAATTGCGAGCCAACTGGCCGAACAGTATCCAGACACGAACAAAGACTTTGGCGTTGAGATCACGGCATTACACGAAGACATCGTCGGGAAGGTTAGGCCGGCTTTGGTCGTGCTCTTAGCCGCCGTTGCTTTGGTTCTATTGATTGCTTGCGCGAACGTTGCGAATCTGGCATTGGCGCGCGCCGTTGCGCGCCGCAGGGAGTTTGCGATTCGTTCGGCGTTGGGCGCAGGACGCAAAAGGCTGATGCGTCAGCTTCTAACCGAGAGCGTGCTTGTGTCTTTGCTCGGTGGCTTTCTCGGATTGCTGTTGGCCGTTTGGGGCGTTGATCTTTTGTTAGCACTCAGTCCGGAAAGTGTTCCCCGTCACGAAGCAGTTGGTCTCGACGCTCGTGTCCTCTTATTTACCCTCTCAATCTCGCTGCTTACGGGAATAGTCTGTGGCCTTGTTCCGGCATGGAAGGCTGCGAAGTCTGACCTCAATGAAACGCTGAAAGAGGCCGGCCAGCTTCATGGTTCAAGTTCAGGGCACCGCGGTTTCCAGAATGTTCTCGTGGTGTCTCAAATCGGGCTGGCTTTAGTGTTACTCACCGGATCGGTGCTCCTTATAAAGAGCTTCGCTTACTTACTGAATGTGAATGCGGGATTTGAGACACAAAATGTCCTGGCTGTACAGCTAACTCTTCCCTCGTCCAAGTATCCACAACCAGCACGGCGAGCCGAGCTTTACCAGCAACTCGAGCAGCGGCTTAAGGCACTGCCGGGAGTGAAGGCCG
>WNGE01007145.1_pt1 | contig 15285 bp, 12 predicted proteins | sample 5400651 | NCBI WGS metagenome assembly WNGE01 (sample SAMN13153370, study PRJNA577476) | soil metagenome | isolation source: 60 cm soil or saprolite under grassland replicate 2 | place: USA:California | collected 2016-06-15 | reverse complement strand
GCTGAGTACACGGTGATGTCGTGGCACTGATTGGTGTCCGATGGCTTTTCCAGTCCGTTCTTGCCATGAGTGCCGCCGTTATTCAGGCCGTTGAGCGCGCCCGTCCGCGGATCGATAAACACTCGCAGACTAGATACGACCTGCGCCTCTTGCGGCGCCGCCAGTGGCACCTTAATCACATCAATGCGAAACAGCGCCGTATTCGGATCCTTCTCCGGTGCTTCACCCGAGCAGCCGGACAACTCTTCGCTTTGGCGGACGAAAGACGTTCCGGAGACGTAGATGTATACGTTTTCCTTATCATTCGGATCGACCACCAGCGTATGCGTGTGCGAGCCGCGGCAAGTTTGCACCGCGGCCACCTGCTTCGGATTCTTGACGTCTGTAATATCGAAAATCCTAACACCCCTGAAACGATCTTTTTGCGCTGCCGGCAAGGTCGGCTTTTTCTCTTGTCCGGCGGGCGGCTGAGGCTCCGGCGGAAATCCCTGTGTACCGCAATCGAGGCGACCGTTGGGCATCTCCACTGACATGAAGAGGAGGTTTTTGTAAACCGACACATCGCCCTGCCCACCCGGACAAACCATCGAAGTCAACAAGGATGTCTTCGCCGGATTGGAGATGTCATAGATACTGACGCCATAAAAGTTCCCCTGAAACAGGTGATTACCCTGGAAGGCCAGGTCCGAATTCGCAAAAGCGAGCTGAGCAAGAACCAACTTTAACGGCTTGGGCATCTTCGTGGGATCACCTATGCCGATTAGACCCAGAGTCTTGTCGACCTTCGGATTATCAGGATCGTCGGAGCCGAGTTGAAAGGCGTCAGGCTTTTTGATGAGCATGACGTGCTTGATGCCCATCGATGTTTCAGCTGCGTCGTACATTCCGGGAGCAAGCTTAGCGCGCGGATCATTGGCATCGGAGCCAGTCATTCCAGCCGGTAGGGGTGCCGCCGGTTCAGGAGCAAACGGATTCCCGTTGCCTTCCTGGTTGGTCGGTTTTGTTTCTGCGGGCTTCGCGGCCTCAGGAGACGGAGATGGCGTTGAAGATGGAGATGGAGATGGCGTTTGCGCTTGGATTCTCGTTGCAAAACACAAGCAGAACAAAAGGGAAGCTACGAAAGCCATGGTGTGTACTCGATTCATCGTTTCTCCTCTAGAGGTTTTTCCCCCAGCATTGTTTGCATAATCCTGATCTCAGCGCGTTGGCCACTGTCGACATCGGTCGCGAAATTGAACAGTTCAGCGTCCTGCCCCGCGTCCCCAGTGTCGAACAAGTCCTTCACCATAATCAACGCGCCGCCGTGGTGCTGAATCATCCCAGTCAAAAATAGACGGTCGAACTCCTCGCCCTTCGCTCTTTTGAGAGCTGCCATTTGCTTGGCCGTAAGCATCCCCGGCATAAGCATCGAATGGGCGGACATATCCATCGACATATCCATGCCGGGCATTTCCGGCATCATCAGCGAAATCGGTTCTCCCCTGGCCTCGAGCCACCGTTTCATAAACTTTATTTCGTCCGACTGCGAGCTGCTGATTCGCGCCCCCAACGACCGCAGATTCTTGTTAACAGTGTGCGATTCGATGAGCGCGGTCATCTCAACCGCCTGCGCATGATGCATGATCATGCCCTGCATGAACCGCACATCTGCCGTTGAACGTGGCGGCAGTGTGGCCCTCGTCGACGCTGGCAGCGTCCGGGTTGGCTGGCCCGGCGCACCAGGCTGCACCACGACTGGTGTCGCAGGGTCAGCCTGCTGTGCGCAGACCGGCAGCGAGAACAAGCCTACGAGGGTACTGCCGGCCATCAGCCAGCTTCGCCACGCTGAAACTTTCATTACTGACCGGAGCTTACGCTTACTCTTAGCATGAAAAGTTTTGATCGACGTTGAATGGTCAAGCATTGAGGTGGCTCACTTTATCACAAATCGGCACCAGGGTCATTGGGGGTTAGGCTGCGATTTCGTGAAAGCCTACGCTCAGATCCGCGCTTCCAAGACCAGATGCGCAAAGTCGGACTGCCACAGTGATCTTGAACTTCTCTGACTGTGAGTAAATAACCAAAAAGAAATCTGTAAGGATCGCATACGCAGGTGCGACAACTGACTGAGGGAGCGGTTTGTCTCGGCCTGCTGAGCCGTAAGTTCGGGGGCGCGCTTAGTCGGCAGGCCGTGGCAGCCGTTTATTCGGGGCACATTACAAAGGTTATTGAGACTCTATTTAAATACAAAGAGGACGCTGAGACGCTGGCTACTGTGGAGGTTGCGGCCTTGCCAGGAGATGGTATGGAACGGCGGCTCGGTCTCTGTGAACATCTAAAACTGAGATTGCACCTTCTGGTCTGCGCTTGGTGTGCGCGGTACCTCAAACAGATTAGATTCCTAAGACAAATAATCCGACGGCGAACGTCTGTAGCTATACTAGAGAAATCTTCTTCGGACTCGCTCCATCCGGCAGTTCGCGAACGCATAGCTGAATCCCTGCGCCAACATGGCCGTGCCAACCATTAGCTTCTTGTAAGCTTTTGACTCCGAGTCCGACAACACTCGGAGGGAAGATGGAAACCGTGTAATCGATCTATTTCGGGAGCGACTAATTAAGCAGAACGATCCGCAACAATCAAAAACCGCGGCGATAGTCTGAATCTGCATTTGACGAAGGAAGGAAGGATTCATGGAAGAGCACAAACGTAAACGCGTTGTTATCCTCGGCGGTGGCTTTGGGGGTGTTTATACCGCGCTTCATCTTGAAAAGCTGCTGCGCAAGCGCGACGACTTTGAGATCCTGCTGATCAACAAAGAGAACTACTTCGTCTTTCAGCCCATGCTTGCCGAAGTGGTTTCCGGCAGCGTCGGTATCCTGGATACGGTCAGCCCCATCCGGCGGATGTTGCCGCGTACGGATCTTCATGTGCGGGAGGTCGAGTCGATTGATATAAAAAACTCGACCATCACGACGACTCCGGGATTTCGTCCGCACTCGCATGTGATTCACTACGACCACCTGGTGCTGGCGCTGGGCAATGTCACAGACTTTCGCGGCCTGCGCGGCTTGCCAGAACACACTTTTATCGTAGCAGGCGGCGGATTCTCCGGCGTTGAGGTAGTCGCCGAAGTAAATGACTTTGTGCGCGAAGTAATCAAAAACTACCCGCAACTGGATCCTGCCGATGTGCGTGTCGTGCTGTTGCACGCGCAGAACCGAATTCTGCCGGAGCTCGACGAAAGGCTGGCGCTTTATGCCCAAAAGATCCTTGCGCGTCGCGGCGTCGAGATTCGCCTCAACACAAAGCTGGCTGCTGCAACCGGAGACGAAGCAATTCTTGCCGATGGCACGCGCATTCCAACTAAGAGCTTGATCTCCACAGTGCCTTCATCACCAAACCCTTTGATTGATGCTCTGGACCTCCCGAAAGAGCGTGGCCGACTCAAAGCCGATCCCTCTCTGCTGGTCATGGGAACAGATAATGTCTGGGCGCTGGGCGATTGTGCTCTCGTGCCGATGACGGATGGCGGCATCTGTCCGCCAACGGCACAATTCGCCATCAGACAGGCCAGCACTGCCGCGCACAACATAGTCATCGCAATCCGGGGCGGTGAACGCAAGTCGTTCCAGTTTAAAGAACTCGGCAAACTCGCCGTGCTGGGCCATCGCTCGGCGGTGGCACAAGTTTTTGGCATCAACGTGTCGGGATTTCTCGCATGGTTTCTCTGGCGCACGATCTATCTCATGAAACTTCCCGGCTGGGGCCGGCGCCTGAAAGTTGCCGCATCGTGGACCTTTGATCTATTTCTGCCGGCGGAGCTCGTCCAATTGAAGCTCGAAAATTCCATGGGAGTTTCCCATGAGCATTTCGAACCCGGACAAGAAGTCTTTCATCAGGGCGACCTCGGCGACCGCATCTACATCATCGCGCGCGGGCAGGCGGAGGTATCACGTCAGGATGGGGGACGCGAGATCGTACTCGCAAAGCTGGAAGCAGGAGAGTATTTCGGTGAGATGGCATTGCTAAATCAGACGACCCGCAATGCAACCGTCCGCTGCCTGGAGTCGCTTGATGTTCTGAGTATTCACAAGCGCGAGTTCAGCGTCCTTGCAGCTAACCTGCCTGCGATGCGCGAGAGTTTTGAGCAGGTAATGAAGCTGCGACGGATGGCAACTGAGTCAGTGCTTGCAAAAGCCGTCATTAGAGGTTCTGCCGACGCCTAAACGAGTCCTCGCCACTGAAGAGTGAGCAAGCCTTGCAACGTTCGCGCTACACAAATCAGCTCAGAAACGTGAGGTTGAGCGCGACAGACGCAGTGCGAGTCCAATGACGAGTATTATTACGCCTATATAAAGCAGCCGATTACCAACTCGTAACGCAGTAGCGGAGTGTCCATATAAACCAGCTAAGACGTAAATGATTATGCAAGCAACTCCGGCTGCCATTAAAGATCGTCCCACACCCCTGAATCTCATTGCTCTAACCTTTGCTCTCTCACATCTACTTTACCATTGTGCCTGTGCGACTCCAGCGCGTGTTGGTGAAAAAGTCCGCGATCGGGTTACCACTTGAAGGTGCGCTTTCATCATAGGACCAGTAGACAAACATTGCCCGGCCAATGACGTAATCACGAGGTACGAAGCCCCAGTAGCGGCTGTCCTGGCTGTTATTTCGGTTATCGCCCATCACAAAGTAGTTACCCTGCGGAACAACGATCTCTTTACCGTTCCCTTCGTGTTTAAATACCGCATAGTCATCTTCGATAAAGTCGGGATTGTAATAAACGTCGTACGGCTCGTCCGGCTTACGCGGCGGTTCTTTCGTAATCTCAAGCGGATCCTTCTTGTTGTGGTCGATGGCTTCGATGCGATGCTCTGGAAGCACCTTACCGTTAACCACGACGTTTCTGCCCGCCATACTAATGACATCGCCCGGTAAACCAATCACACGCTTGACGTAGTTTGTAGTTATGGGTTTGTTATCAGGTCTCTCGTAGTCGCTCCTCGGATCGTAACGGTTACCGGGATATTTGAAGACAATGATATCGCCGCGACGGATCTCGCGCTGCGGCAGAAAAAACAAAGACTGCCCGGGCGCAAAAATAAACTTATTGACCAGCAGGTGATCCCCAATCGTAATGGTGTTCTGCATTGATCCGGTAGGAACCTTAACCGCCTGCACGATAAAGGTCATACCAAACAGGGCCATGATTACAGTGACCACGGCTGATTCGAAATACTCTCGCCAGACGGTCTTAGGGGGCCCCTTTGGCTGCGGCCCGGATGGATGGTCGTGTCCATTGCGATTAAACACTCGCGAGAAGGAGAATGGCCGTGGTTCAACCTTCTCTTTAGGAGCAGGTGCGGCCACTTGTGCTTGGGAAAAAGTCCTCTTCATTTGAAGTCATCCTAGATACGTTACCTGCGAGGGTCAAGTTCTTATAGAGGAAAGTCTGTCGTCTTCATACCTCACTATCTATACTTTGCTGTTTGCTCATCGCCTTCAGCGCCTGCTTTGCCGCAGCTACCTCAGCAGCCTTTATCGAGCGGCCTTCTCCTCTTACGCTTCCACCATCCCAGTTCAATTCAACGTGAAACGTACGACGGTGTGGCGGGCCGAGAGTTTCGACAACCGTATAGCGGGGCGCGGAAAGCCTCTCCGCCTGAAGTTTTTCCTGCAGCATTGTCTTGTAATCCGCCTCTGCAGCAGCCATCGGGTTGGCTCGACGAAGTTCGTCGGTGAGGGCGTGGCAAACGAATGCCGTCGCGGCAGCAAGTCCTCCATCAAGAAATATTGCGCCGGTCAATGCTTCCAATACATCAGCAAGCAGTGCATCCTTGCTTCGTCCACCACTTTTCTCCTCTCCGCGGCCGAACCGGAGGAAGTCGCCCAGGGTAAGCCGTAGAGAAGCATTCGCAAGCGTCGGGGCGCTAACCAATCGATGCTTCATCCTCGACAATTCTCCCTCCGTGACTTCGGGATAAGCGGTACAGAGATAGTCTGCGACTACCAGACCCAGCACGGAATCACCAAGGAATTCCAATGATTCATTGTGAAGTTGACGCGCTAGATCTTCGGCTCCTGGCGCAACCTGTTCATGTGCCCAGGAACGGTGAGTCACTGCACGCTCGAGCAGCGCTCGGTTTTGAAAGTTGTAGGCGAGGACTGTTTCCAGGAGGTCGAGATCGGGAACTCTGTTCTCTTGCTTCTTCAAAGGAGTTGATTGTATCACCACCTCAGCCGGGCAGCCCGGCTGAGGACCGGACAAACGCCGGAAGCATAGTCGAAACTAACGACAACGCTCCCGGCGTGGCGGAGTGAAGAGCGACTAGAGGCGCTCGGGCTTAGTGTCCGTGATTTCTCTTCATTTTCGGTTTGGGGGGTGTAGTAGTTGTCTTCGTTGTCGTATTGGACTTCGTAGTGGTAGCAGCCGGTGTCGTATTCGCTGGTGGCGTTGCAGAAGCAACCGGCTTTGTTGCGTTTGCGGTTGGGGCAACGGCGCCTGCCGGGCTTGAACCAGCTGAATTCGCACCCGAGGTTGGAGTAGACGCGGGAGCGCTAGCCGGCAGAGTAGTAATCGGAGTAGGCAGTGGTGGCAGAGGCTTCGACAAAACACTCGCAATCATCTCGTTCAGACCGGTATCCGATTGGTTGTGCCTGTACTTGTACCATTGGGTTAGACTTTCCATCCATTCTTTCTTGGCCGCCTGATTTGCTGGATCATTACCGGCAAGCGCTACGGCTCGTGCATAGGCATCGATCATTCGGTCAATTACCTGGTTAATGTTTTCCAGCGCCAGTTTACTTTGCGGGGTCTCATCTTTGCCCTCGCAGCAGGTTTTGTATTCGGCCGACAATTTTGCGTATTCACCAGCTTCATAAGCTCCCGCGATAGTGCCGTAAGTAAATGGGAGCTTCTTCAGCTTGCTTTCAAAGTGCGCAGCTTTGATTAAGTAGGGAAGCCCTTCAGAGGGATTCTTCTGTACCGTCAGCAATCCGATAGTATTGTTGAGATAGGCCAGCGCCTCCTCCTTGCCGCTGTAAGGGGTCCAGTTTTCGGGACCTTTTCCCGCCTCAATAAGCTGCATTGCCTTCTTGGCATAGTTGATCGCATCGGTGGTGAAATTATCATTCTTCGCAGTCGCTGCCGCATAACCCGCGTAAGCGAGATCGAGCATAACTTTTACGTTTTCTGGTTCATCCGCCAGGACTGCCTTACCAATTTCAAAAGCCTTCGCATAGTCCTTCTTGTTATAAACAAGATCGGAAATCTGGTCCTTGCGAGAGGCCTTGGCGTAGAGCGTGACAAAGTTCTGTAGGTAACTAGTAATCTGTTCCTCGCCGGCAACCGCGGGACAAGCCAGGTACTTTTTGGCGAGCTCATTGGCCTTTGCCTGATCGGTTTTTAGTTTTTCGCGAAATTCGGTATACCAGGCGAGTTTGCTCTCAGGAGCACATTGATCCTGACTATCAGGCTGCGATGGCGTTGCCCTGGCAAGCACCGGTGACGCCAGCATCGCCCCAACAGCGCAAATTGCAATCACTTCAATAATCTTTTTCATTAGTTGTTCACCACCTCCAAGATCTTTTCTTCTATCTCGACTACCCGGGGCTCACGAGCGACGTTCGCAGCTGCGCGATAGGGACACCATGAGATGCGACTTAAGCTAGACCGGTTGCCGATCTTCGCTTCGCAGCTCGGCGTAAGAGCCACGTGCACATGGCCAACTATCGGATCCTATATAAAGAACGCCCGCAATATTCCTGCAACTCCAACGAGCGTGTCAAGGCCCGACACGCATGCGGAAGTCCAACCCCAAAACAATTGCGCCGAAGCTCGTATCAGGTACGGGCTCCGGCGCAGATAGGTTTACCGAGCAGCGCTGTCTTGTTAAGTCTTATGGCTGACTGGGTTGAACTCGCCGCGGTCTCGCATCCCCTGAGGAGGCGCTTTTCCCAGTCGGCGGCGACGTCTGTGGCTGAGTCGCCGGCTTTGCCATTGCCGGTTTTTGACCATCAGGATTGCGTCGCTCGATGGTCATAAGGACGCGCTTAACGGTATTTCGCGGAGCCTGGTTTTCAGTGGAAACTGATTTGGGCGCAACAGCCTTCGTCGAAGGTGTTGCCGTCTTGATTGGGTCATCAGCGACTGCAACGTCGGCAGCTTTCTCAACTTCAGCCTCGACGGCCTTAGCCTCAGCAGCTTCAGCCTCGGCATTATCCTTTTCTTCCTCGTTTAGTTCGGCTGCCTTCGGGTCGTCACTGGCTGGACCAGGTGTGGTCGCTATTTGCAGGTTAACCGAGGTACCAAAACGATTGTTGAGCCCGCGATATATCTTGCCGGCGACTGCTGCCGGGAAGTGACTGCGGGCGTCTGGTCCCCGCGAAATTACCACTACCGCGAGGCGCGGATTAGCAAGTGGAGCGTAGGACGTAAAAAGCCCCAGCCATCCACCCTGCCCGATGCAGGTACCAGTCTTACCAGCGACAGTCTGAAGGGGATCGTAAGCTTTCTTACCTGAACCGTAGTTCACAGACCCCACCATTCCGGGAACCATTCGGTGCCACGTCTCTTGCTCGACATCGATCTGGCGACGCACCTTTCCTTTTAGCTTTGACTCTTCCTGAGCGTTATGCGCTACATAAGGGACGAGAAGTTTGCCACCGTTACCCATGGCTGAAACCAGAGTGCCCAACTGAACCGCTGTCACTTCAAAATCGTCGCCGTGAGAAGACATGCGGTTTAATGCAAACCCACTCTTTTCAGACGGCAGCCGGCCAGGATACTCATTAGGAACATTAATACCGGTTTTCTCTCCCAAGCCCATATTCCGCGCGTAACCCATCATCTTCTGGAAGCCAACCCGACCACCCACTTGCTGAAAGTAAGTATTATTGGAGTAGGCCAGAGCGTCAGTGAGGTCGATGTTATATCGCTCGGAAACGGGCGCCGTGTCAGTCGGAGCAATCACCTTCTCGCCCAAACCGGCAACTCCAGTAACGAGCTTAATGGTTGAGCAGGGTTTGAAACCGCGCCGCATGGCCCATTCCTGGTTAACAATGGAATAGATCCTTCCTGTCATGGGGTCCATCACAACGACGGTTCCAGCGTGATAACCAAGTGCATTAATCGCAGCGCGACGGACCTCCATATCTTCACCCGCGGTGTCGTCTCGGGCAATGAGGTTCTGCACTTCATCACGCATTGCTTTGTCCAGTGCTCTCTGTCGCGCTATTGCTGCCTGGCGCGCGGCTTCCGCACGCCGTCTAGCTGCTGCTGTATCGCGACGATGCCGAGCCTCTATTCGTCGCAGTTCGGCTGTACGCTCACGCTTTGTCAGTGGCCGGCGAAGTCTACGCTCGAGCAACTTGAGTGAGGAGGACTGTTCTCTCGCGATCAGCTTCCGCTGCTGGCGAACTTCTCGCACAGTTAAGCGAGTTCTTCGCCCGTGCCGGGTATCTCTGGCGAGCCTGCTAGAATGGCGTCCATTGCGGCGTCCAGCCGCACTTGAGTTTCTTTCCCGATGGGCGCGCGCAGCTTCCGATCGCGAGACCTTATTTCGCGACGCTGCCACTTTCTTTCTTCCAAACACAGTGGTCGAAAAGGAAAAGGTAATAAGAATAGACAGAAATATTGCGAATATAAGTGCATTAGGGGAACGACGGGACGGAAAAGTCAGGTTCATGCGGGCCTCATTTACTTTTTGAGAATTTGGATCGCTCACGTTTGCCGTGAGCCTTGGGCTTAAACTGAGAGTTACGAAGGTTCTGACGGCGTCCCATCCAGCAAAAGAACTCGATTTTGCATTCTTAAGAGGTTTCAAATCTCTCTCCTAAAAAATCCGGTCCCGAGGCTCCTATAAGTCTTGGTCTGGGCGACCATCAATCTGCAACATAGAGGAAGGGAGAGTTCCCTGAAAAAGGCGGTCCCCGGGGATATTTGATTTGGGACCGACACAAATATAACATTTGACAAGCGGTTCCGGCAATAGAAAAGTAACGTTTTGTACATAATGCCCTCGGTTTGGCTGGCGCCGTAATAAATTTCTTTGATCACAACCTTTTTCTTTGCTAACCCTACTTAGTGTTTGTGATGAGAATTTCGGCGCTGCTAAATAGTTTTCGAGCCAGGCTTTTGCTGCTCCTGGCAGTCCTCCTGGGCCTCACGCTGGGTGTCCAATATTACCTAAACCTGCGTGCCGTTCGCAGCAATGCCCATCTGATTGTTGAACAGGAGCAAGCCATTATGGCTGGCGTGGCGTTGGGCGTTAACAGCATTTCAAGCGCGGAATACCTGGATCAGATACGCAGCAAGCTGCAAGACCCCGATATCGATGAGAAAACCGGACGCGTAAAAAACGTGCTGGTGGTGGATAGTGAAGGGGTGGTACAAGACAGTCTTGTGGAAGATTACTCGCCCCATGAGACCGACGGCATAACTGTATGGTACCACCTAAAAGATGTTCCCCTTCCGCCCCTAAGTAGCGCCATGGAGCTGTCTGACGACGATCAAGCCCTACCACCCTGGTTGACAGCCTCAAAGCCGGCAAAGCCGGATGAACCCGGCGCGTTCTACTTTCCCCTTGAGACGACCAAGGGTCGATGGTACATCATCGTCGTTCTTGAATCAGCCAACACGTTGACAAGCATTCTCGAGCGCCAGGCGTCACGATCTGCGCTCTACACTCTGCTCCTCTTGCTTGCTACAACGCTCGTAACGGGCCTTTTCGTTTGGAGATTTACTAGGCCGATCAAATATTTGTCGATAGCAGCGCGAAGAGTGGCGGGTGGCGATTTCAGCTTTCGTGTGCCCGCGGACCGGCGCGATGAAATGGGAGCGCTTGCCGCCGCTTTCAATGAGATGACGGCCAAGCTTGCACGTGCGCGAGAGTTAGAAACGCAGCTCCATGAAGCTGAGAAGGGTGCCGTAGTCGGCCGACTTGCGGCAGCAATCGCCCATGAGATCCGTAACCCCCTAAATTACATAAACCTGACCCTGGATCACCTGCGCTCATCCCTGGCACCGGAGGATCCGGCAAAGCGCGAAACGTTCCAGCGTTTGGCGGGCCAACTAAAAGCTGAAGTGGCCCGCATCAACCGCCACATCACTGACTTTCTAAAGTATTCACGGCCCTCGGCGCTGGACTTACAGGCTGTGAATCTCCGCGTTGAGGTAGATGACGCTTTGCGGATGTTTGAAGTTCAGGCAGCCGAAAGCGGTATTAAGACGAATGTGGTGGAACAAGAAGCCTTACCTCTCGTCATGGCGGATCGGGATACTCTGCGCTCAGTGTTCACTAATCTAGTGATAAACGGTCTGCAGGCGATTGATGGAGGAAGTGGTAACATTAGCATCAAACTTTCGAGCGCTGAAGGTAATCGCGTGCGCGTGGAGATCTCCGATACTGGTAGGGGAATCGCCCCGGAAGATATCTCCAAAGTGTTCGAGCCCTACTATTCGACGAAGGAGACCGGAACGGGACTGGGCCTCGCAATTGTGAGGAAGGTAATTGAAGACCACGGAGGCACGGTTAGCGTACGTTCCAAGCCAGGCAGTGGGACAACGTTCACAATCATCTTGCCGGTGAAACCAGATGAGGGATGAGAAGGAGGGAAAGGAAGAAGGATGAAGGCGGAAGAATGAAAAGAGCTTGCGAGCTTTGCTCTCACCTTCATCCTTCATCCTTCTTCCTTCATACTTGATAACATGACCCGCAAAAACATACTCGTAGTAGACGACGAAAAGTCGCAGCGAGAAATTCTGGAGCTGATCCTTTCCGGGGAAGGTTATGACGTGACCACCGCTTCCTCTGGCGAAGCGGCGATCAAGTTTGCCAAAGACCGGCGTTTTGATCTCGCTTTGACGGATCTAAAAATGACGGGTATGGACGGCATCGAACTATTGCAACACCTCCTCGCCCTCGATTCATCCATTATCGTGATCCTATTAACAGCGCATGGCTCGATTGAATCTGCCAAAGAAGCACTGCGTCGGGGGGCCTTCGATTATTTGGAGAAGCCCTACGATAAGGATGAATTGCTGGAAACTATCAACCGGGCCCTCGATAAGCTGGATGCGATTGACGTTGAGATCATCTCGGCTTCTCCCAAGATGGAATCTGTTAAACGGATGATCTTGAAGGTGGCGCGCTCAAACTCGACCGTGCTGATTCGCGGTGAATCGGGAACGGGAAAGGAGTTGATTGCGCGTGCGATTCATAATCAATCGCCGCGAGCCCAGGAGATGTTTCAGGCTGTGAATTGCGCTGCCATAAATGAGAACCTACTTGAATCGGAGCTATTCGGTCACGAAAAAGGCTCGTTCACCGGTGCCCATGCTGACAAGAAGGGCCTGTTTGAAATTGCCGATCGAGGGTCATTGTTCCTTGATGAAATTGCCGAGCTTGATGTGGCCATGCAGGCCAAGCTCCTGCGGGCGCTGCAAGAGCGCAAGATTCGACGTGTTGGTGGCACTCATGAAATTGGAGTTGACGTGCGCGTCATAGCCGCGACCAATCGCGATCTGCGAGCGATGGTGGCGGACGGAAGATTCAGAGACGACCTTTATTACCGTATCAACGTGCTCTCGGTGGACGTGCCACCTTTGCGAGAAAGGCGTGACGACATTCCTGTGCTAATCGATTTCTTTCTCAAGAAGCACACTCGCAACACTTCGCGGCTCGTGCGCGGCCTTACTTCTGAAACGAGGAAACTGATGTTGGATTACAGTTGGCCAGGCAATGTTCGTCAGCTTGAGTCGGCCATTGAGCGGGCCATCCTGCTCTGCGAAGGCGATCAAATTACGATTGAAGACCTGCCGCTTGAAGTTAGACAGGAGTCACGGCCAACTGTGCAGGGTGCATTCAAACTCCCGCCGGAAGGGATCAATTTCGAGGATGTCGAGCGCGATTTGCTAATTCAGGCGATGGAACAAACGGACTACAACATAACAAAAGCCGCGAAGCTGCTCGGTCTTACTTTTCGGACGCTGCAGTATCGCCTGGAAAAGTTTGCTATCAAAAAACCCGAAGGCAAGAAGGAAGCGGCGGGATAGAGTCATAAAATCTGCCGGCTAACAATCTGTCAGAACGCAAGTACTACCGCCGATTACGTTCTTTAGGGGCAAACCGATCCTGGCGAACGGAGGCTGACCATGACATTTCTCAAAGCCCTTCTGCTTTTGACCGTGTTGTTTTTGGCTGGGTGCAACAGGGCGCAAAACGAGTCGGGGACGGAGCAATTACCGAAGAGCGTCCCTGATAGTGTTTCAAAATCCGCTGTCCCGCGCGAATCAGAAAAAACCTTCCAGCAAGTCTCGCTTAACCAGGCCGACCAGTCACAATCGATGGCTGAGGCGATGAATCGCAAGATTCTTCGTAACGGCGATCTCAAGTTGGAGGTATCAGCTCCCGCAGACGCTCAGCGCAAAATCACCTCGATCGCTGAGTCGCTGGGCGGGTTCGTTGTCACGTCCGAGTCAAAACAGCGCGATACGGGCGATCCAGCGAAACAGCAATTGGAGGTTACTCTTGTCGTCCGTGTGCCAGCGCTGCAATTCGGCCCTGCGATGGACCAGATTCGCGGCACTTGTGATCGCGTGATTCAAGAGAAAACCACTGGGCAGGACGTAACGGAGGAGTTCATCGATCTTGAGGCACGCATTAAGACGCAGAAAGCGCTGGAACTTCAGTTCCTTGAGATCATGAAGCAGGCAAGTAAAGTAGCGGACGCGCTTGAAGTGCAGCGTCAGATTGCCGATGTGCGAACCGAGATTGAGAAGCTGGAAGGTCGCAAACGGTTCCTGGAAAACAGAGCCAGTTTGTCAACCATCACAATTAGTCTGCAAACTCCCGCAGCGATCGCCCTTAATACATCCGGTTTTGGCAGGGACATCAAAGAGGCCGTGGCGGACGGTGTCGCCGTCGCCAACGCGATCGTGATCTTCCTCATCCGTTTCGTGATCGTGATGGTCCCAATCCTCATTTTGGTTATTCTTCCCGGTGGGCTGTTAGCTCGCTATGTCTTCCGCCGAGCCAAGCGATGGCAACCCGCGAGCGAATTACATTCCACTTCAAAGTCCGACTAATAGAAAGGTACAGATGCCTCGATCGGGTCTCATTCTAATCAATTTCTTCCTGCTGCTTGCCCTGACGGCTTGTGCAAGATCTAATCAGAATTCTCCTGGCGAATTGACGGTCAAGCCACCCGCGGCGACGCAAACCGGGAAGGTTTCATCCGAATCCGTGGTAAAGATTACGACCCAACTTGTCAAACTTCCTGTAAACGGTTCAGCAGAGGCAATTGTACATATCACTATCCAGCCCGGATATCACATTAATGCAAACCCACCGACTTACACTTACTTAAAGGCCACTGAGCTGGCACTCCCGGAAACCGAGGGAGTCACAGTCGGCTTCATCAAGTACCCGAAGCCTATGACCAGGAAGTTTTCCTTTGCTGAGAAGCCTCTGGATGTATACGAAGGAGAAACCGAATTAAAGGTCCTTTTGAAAGCTGCCAAATCATCGAAGCCGGGTAATCACTCCGTAGCCGGCAAACTGCGCATCCAAGCTTGCGACGATCAGGTTTGTTATCCACCTGGCTCCCTTGAAGTCATGATTCCGGTAATGATTACGTGAAGACATTTTGGCTGATTATTGCGGTCCTTTGTATCGCCGTTGGCGGGGTCTTTCTGTGGCGCGGGGACCTTGATACGGCGTTTGTTGTGGCAACTATTGGGACCATTGCCTGGTTTCTCAACTATCGTAGTCAAATGAGGGAGATCATTAACGCAACTGAGTCTAAGCAGCAAAAGATCATGGGGGCACAGAATTCAGATGATGATTAAGCGAAGCCAAAGCGTTCTTTTTCTTCTTTTCACCATAATGTTGCTGGGGGCTTCGGTCACACGCGCGGCGGAGGAAGCAGAAGTTCGCGGAACAGTCCAGCGTGTTTTCCAGCAATTGAAGTCCCGAGATTACGGCGCCCTGTACGACTCGCTGCCGGCAGCAACGCGCACAAAGATGTCGCGGGCGCGGTTCACCAGCGGGCTGAAGCGTGCACAGGACATGTACCTACTCGACCGCATTGACGTTGGATCGATAAGAGTCTCAGGCAACATAGCGGTCGTGGACACAGTCCTTCATGGGCGGGTTGTGAGCCCAATCGAGACAGAGGGGAAGATTGTCGTCCAACAGTATCTCGTTCGGGAAGAAGGGAAGTGGCGTGTGGCAACAGGCGATCGAGGAACTATTCAGCGATTCCTGAGAGTCAATCCCGCTTTTGGTCGAAAATTTCCTA
>WNGE01015004.1_pt1 | contig 15288 bp, 27 predicted proteins | sample 5400651 | NCBI WGS metagenome assembly WNGE01 (sample SAMN13153370, study PRJNA577476) | soil metagenome | isolation source: 60 cm soil or saprolite under grassland replicate 2 | place: USA:California | collected 2016-06-15 | reverse complement strand
GCCCAGCGGATGCCGCGCAAGATGCGCCGGCTGGCGCTGCGCTCGGCGCTGGCGGTCAAGGCCAACGAGGGCCGGGTGGCGATCCTCGACGGCTTCGAGCTCGAGGAGCCCAAGACCCGCGTGGTGGTCGACCTCCTGCGGGCCGCCGGCGTGGACACCTCGGCGCTGGTGGTGCTGGCCTCGTCCAACGACCTGGTCCAGCGCTCGTTCAACAACCTCCCCTGGGCCAAGGTCGTGCTCGCCAGCAACCTCAGCCTCTACGACCTCTTCACCCACGAGTACCTGGTGATCACCAAGGACTCGCTGGAGCTGCTCGAGGAGACTCTCGAAGGCCCCACGAAATCCGCCGATTTCGCGGGGACCCCACCAAGGAAAAAGGAGAAGCCTTCCAAGTGAGAAGCGCCGACCAGGTCGTGCTGGGCCCCGTGATCACCGAGCGCTCGTATGCGCTCTACCAGCTCGGCCGCTACACGTTCCGGGTGGCCCCCAACGCCACCAAGCCGGAGATCGCGGCCGCGCTCGAGCAGCACTACGCCGCCCAGGGCATCGAGGTGGTGGCAGTCAACACCATCAACATGCACGGCAAGACGCGCCGCACCGGGCGCCGCGGCATCACCGGCCGGACCTCCAACTGGAAGAAGGCGATCGTCACCCTCGGCCCCGGCCAGAAGCTGGAAGGCCTGTTCGGGTCGGTGTAGGAGGGCCATGCCAGTCAGGAAGTACAAGCCGACCAGTCCGGGCCGCCGCTTCATGGCGACCTCGAGCTTCGAGGAGATCACTGCCAACGAGCCCGAGAAGACGCTGCTCGAGAGCCTGCCCGCGCACGCCGGCCGCAACAACCAGGGCCGCATCACCGTCCGCCATCGCGGCGGCGAGGGCCGCCGCCAGTACCGCAAGATCGACTTCAAGCGGGACAAGCTGGGCGTGCCGGCCAAGGTGGCGACCATCGAGTACGACCCCAACCGCAGCGGCCGGATCGCGCTCCTTTTCTATGCGGACGGCGAGAAGCGCTACATCCTGGCCCCCCTCGGGCTCAAGGTCGGCGACCAGCTGATGAGCGGCCCCGACGCGCCCATCCGGGTGGGCAACGCGCTGCCGCTGCAGCGGATCCCGACCGGGTCCACGATCCACGCCATCGAGCTGACGCTGGGCCGGGGCGCCCAGCTCGTGCGCTCGGCCGGCACCAGCGCGCAGCTGCTGGCCAAGGAGGGCGACTACGCGGTCGTCCGCATGCCCTCCGGCGAGCTGCGCCGCATCCACGTCCGCTGCACCGCCACCATCGGCCAGGTCGGTAACCTGGACCATGAGAACGAGTCCGGCGGCAAGGCCGGGCGCTCGCGCTGGCTGGGCATGCGGCCCACCGTGCGTGGTTCGACCATGAACCCCACCGACCACCCGCACGGTGGCGGCGAGGGCAAGACCGGCCCCGGCGGCAACCCGCAGACCCCGTGGGGCAAGCCCGCCCTCGGCTACCGCACGCGGAAGCCGAAGAAGGCCTCCGACAAGCTGATCATCCGTCGCCGGGAGAAAAAGTAAGTGTCGCGTTCGACCAAGAAGGGACCTTTCATCGACAGCAACCTTCGCGAGAAGGTGGAGAAGCTCAACAAGAGCCGGGACCAGAAGGTGATCCGGACGTGGGCGCGCGCCTCCACCGTCTTCCCGGAGATGGTCGGCCACACCATCGCCGTCCACGATGGGCAGCGCCACGTGCCGGTACTGATCAGCGAGAACATGGTCGGCCACCGCCTGGGCGAGTTCGCGCCCACCCGCCGCTTCCGCGGCCACGGCGACAAGACCGAGAAGACGACGAGGCTGCACTAGAGAAATGGAAGTGATGGCGAAGGCGAAGTACATCCGGCGGACGCCGCGCAAGGCGCGGCTGCTGGCGGATGTCGTGCGCGGCCTGCCCGTCAGCGAGGCGCTCGCCTTTCTCGAGTTCTCGCCGCGCCACGCCGCACTCGACGTGGCCAAGGTCATCAAGTCGGCGGCGGCCAACGCCGAGCACAACTTCAACCTCAACCGCGAGGACCTGGTGGTGAAGGCGCTGATGGTGGACGAGGGTCCGACCATGAAGCGCATCCGCCCGGTCAGCCGTGGCATGGCGCATCAGTATTTCCACCGCACCTGCCACATCACGGCGGTGGTGGAAGACCGCGAGGAGGCGGTGCCGGTGGCACGCGCTCCGCGCGCCTCCACCCCGACCACGACGCGCGCCCCGCGCACAAGAAGGAGCACCACCTAGTGGGTCACAAGGTTCATCCCAACGCGTTCCGGCTAGGCGTCTACCGCACGTGGGAGGCCAACTGGTTCGCGCAGAAGAAGGACTACACCAAGCTGCTGCACGAGGATCTCGACATGCGGCGCCTGATCCTGCGCCGGCTGCGCAACGCGGGCATCGCCAAGATCGAGACCGAGCGCTCCTCCAACGCGCAGATGACGGTCACCATCCACACCGCCAAGCCGGGCATCGTGATCGGCAAGGGCGGCGCGTCGGTCGACCAGCTGCGCGAGGACCTGGAGAAGCGCTTCGGCAACCGGGTGCGGATCTCGATCCAGGAGATCAAACAGCCCGAGCTCGACGCCCAGCTGGTGGCCGAGAACATCGCCAGCCAGATCGAGCGCCGGATCAGCTACCGACGCGCGATGAAGCAGTCGATCCTGCGCACCATGCGCTCGGGCGCCAAGGGCGTCCGGGTGGCGCTCGGCGGCCGCCTGCGCGGCTCCGAGATGGCGCGCCGCGAGTGGGACCGCGAGGGCCGGGTGCCGCTGCACACGCTGAAGGCCGACATCATGTTCGGGCGCGCGACGGCCCGCACCACTTTCGGCGTGATCGGGGTCAAGTGCTGGATCTACAAGGACAACTTCGTGATCGCGCCGCGGGGCGGCGCCCAGGCGGACGAGGAGCTGGCGCCGCAGCCGGCCGCCGCGCCCGCCGAGATCGCTGCACCCGTTGCCGCACCGGTCACCACCGAGCCCCAGCCCGCCGTGGTCGATGCCACCCCCGTCGATCCCGGTTCGCCGGCCGTGCCCGACGCCGTGGTCGCCGAGCAAGTCAAGGCCGAGGAGTCCCCGAAGGCGCCCCGCAGGCGCGCCACCAAGAAGTCCGAGCCGGCCGCCGCGGTCGAGCCGGAGAGCGAGGGCGATGCTCCTTCCTAAGCGCGTAAAGCATCGCAAGCAGCACAAGGGCCGCCGCGGTGGGATCGCCACGCGGGGGGCCACCATCGCCTTTGGCCAGTACGGGCTGCAGGCGATCGAAGACTGCTGGATGACCAACCGTCAGATCGAGGCCGCCCGGCGCGCCATGACCCGCCACGTCAAGCGCGGCGGGCAGATCTGGATCCGCATCTTCCCCGACAAGCCGGTCACCAAGAAGCCGGCCGAGACCCGCATGGGTTCCGGCAAGGGCAACCCCGAGGGCTGGGTGGCCGTCATCAAGCCGGGCCGGATCCTGTTCGAGATGGGCGGTGTCGACCACGAGACCGCCAAAGAGGCGATGCGCCTGGCCGCCGCCAAGCTGCCCATCAAGACCCGCTTCGTCGAGCTCGAGACGGTCGGCGTAGGAGGCGACGAATGACTACCCCAATAAATCTGCGATTTTTCGGGGGCCCCAGATGAAGCTAACCGATCAGCTGCGTGACCTCCGCGAGCTCGACCAGGAGGAGCTCGATGCGCGGCTCAAGCAGTCGCGGCGCGAGCTCTACGAGCTCCGCTTCAAGCTGGCCGTGGCCCCGCGACCACAAGATCGTGGTCGAGGGCGTCAACATCCTCAAGCGGCACAGCAAGGCCGGCCAGTCCCGCGGTGGCCGAGCGCCCGGAACCCTCCGCGGAGCCCGCTGAGGACGACGAGGAGAAAGACACCTGATGACCGACGTGCAGACCAAGCCGGGCGAGACCGCCGAGCAGGCGCAGCGGGCCTTCCGCAAGGTGCGCCTGTGCCGCGTGATCTCGGACAAGATGGAGAAGACCGTCGTGGTCGAGTTCCAGGACCTCAAGAGCCACCCGCTCTACAAGAAGGTGCTGAAGCACCGCGTCCGGTTCAAGGCCCACGACGAGTCCAACGCCTGCAAGGTCGGCGACCTGGTCCGGATCATGGAGACCCGCCCGATTTCCAAGGAGAAGCGCTGGCGGGTGGTCGAGATCGTGGAGAAGGCTCGCTAGCGATGGTCCAGCAGGAGACCCGTCTCAAGGTCGCGGACAACAGTGGCGCCAAGGAGCTGCTGTGCATCCGCGTCATGGGCGGCCACTACCGCAAGTACGCGCACGTGGGCGACATCATCACCGCCACCGTCAAGTCGGCTCAACCGGGTGGCCAGGTCAAGAAGGGCGAGGTGGTGAAGGCGGTCGTGGTGCGCGTGGCCAAGGAGTACCGCCGCCAGGACGGTTCCAACATCCGCTTCGACGACAACGCGGCCGTGATCATCAACAACCAGATGAACCCGCGCGGCACGCGCATCTTCGGCCCGGTGGCCCGCGAGCTGCGCGAGCGCAACTTCATGAAGATCGTTTCCCTGGCGCCGGAGGTGCTGTAGCCAACTCATGCTCACCAACAAGAACGAATCCCAGCCCAAGCGTCTCGACCTGGCGCCCGGTGACACCGTGGTCGTGATCGCCGGCAAGGACCGAGGCAAGCGCGGCCGCGTGCTCCGCACGCTGCCCCGCGACCACAAGATCGTGGTCGAGGGCGTCAACATCCTCAAGCGGCACAGCAAGGCCGGCCAGTCCCGCGGTGGCACCCGAGCCATGCAGGGGGGCATCGTCGACTTCGAGGCACCGTTCGCGTATTCCAACGTGATGCTGGTCTGCCCGAGCTGCGACAAGCCGACCCGGATCCGGCACACCGTCCTGGACTCCGGCAAGAAGGCCGTGCTCTGCCTCAACTGCGGCGAGCCCTACGAGCGCGTGCGCCAGGTGGAGACCCAATGACCACCCCACAAAATCTGCGATTTTGCGAGGACCCCGGATGAGCGAAGTCACGACCGAGCCCCAGGCCGAGCAGGCCACCGAGAAGGCGGCCGAAAAGGCGCCCCAGAAGCGGGAGCGCAAGCCGGCCCCGGTGCCCGGCCTGCTGAAGACCTATCTCGAATCGGCGGTGCCCGCGCTGACGCGCGAATTCGACTACGCCAACGATATGCAGGTGCCCCGCATCAACAAGGTGGTGGTCAACATCGGCATCGGCGAGGCCAAGGACAACCCCAAGGCCCTGGAGGCGGCGGTCGGCGACGTGCGCACGATCACCGGGCAGCAGCCGATGACGATCAACGCCCGCAAGTCGGTGGCCGCCTTCAAGCTGCGCGAAGGCCAGACGGTCGGCATCAAGGCGACCCTGCGCGGGCGGCGCATGTGGTACTTCCTGGAGAAGCTGATCGGCGTCGCGCTGCCCCGCATCCGCGACTTCCGCGGCGTCAGCCCCGAGGGCTTCGACGGGCGCGGCAACTACTCGCTCGGCCTGCGCGAGCAGATCATCTTCCCCGAGGTCGACTACGACAAGATCGACAAGATCCGTGGCCTCGAAGTCTCCATCGTGACCACGGCCGGGACCGACGACGAGGCACGCTCGCTTCTCAGCAAGCTGGGCATGCCATTCCGAAAGCGAGGTGCTGTGTAGCTTGGCGAAGAAATCATCCATCGAGCGCTGGAAGCTGGCCCCCAAGTTCCCGACGCGGTTTCACAACCGCTGCCGGCTCTGCGGCCGTTCCCGCGCTTACCTGCGCAAGTTCGGCATGTGCCGAATCTGCTTCCGCACTCTTGCCGCCGAAGGCCGCGTGCCCGGCGTGACGAAGAGCTCGTGGTGATGGCGGCACTGACCACGGTCAAGACCAAGGTCGAGACGGGCGTCGTCTCCGACCCCATCGCCGACATGCTGACGCGCATCCGCAACGCCAACCACGCGCGCCACACCGAGGTCCGGGTGCCGAGCTCCAAGCTCAAGCTGGAGCTGGCCCGCGTGCTTCACGACGAGGGCTACATCGCCTCGTTCGAGACCGAGCACAACGAGGGGTTCGCCGGGGAGACCCTGCGCATCCAGTTCAAGAGCCGCCCCGACCGCCAGCGGGTGATCAGCGGGATCAAGCGGATCAGCCGTCCCGGGCTCCGCGTGTACGCTCGCAAGACCGAGATCCCCCGCGTCCTCGGCGGCCTCGGCGTCGCCATCTTGTCGACCAGCCAGGGCGTGATGAGTGGCCGGCAGGCCCTCCGCGCCGGCGTGGGCGGCGAAGTCCTCTGTTACGTCTGGTAGGAGTCAACCAACTTTGTCCCGTATCGGAAAGCTGCCAATCCCGGTGCCCAGCTCGGTCACGGTCGAGCTGGACGCCAACCGCGTGAAGGTGGAGGGTCCCAAGGGCACCCTCGAGCGCACCGTGCCCGCGCAGGTCTCGGTGAAGCTGGAGGGCGACCAGATCCTGTGCCAGCGGCCGACCGACGGCCGCGAGCATCGATCGCTCCATGGCCTCACGCGGACCCTGGTGGCGAACATGGTGACCGGCGTCAGCGAGGGCTTCACCAAGCAGCTGGAGCTGGTCGGCGTCGGCTACCGGGTGGCGAAGCAGGGCGACGTCCTGGTCCTCAACCTCGGCTACTCACACCCGGTCAGGTACACCCCCACCAAGGGCGTGGCCATCGAGGTCGCCGACCCCACCCACTTCTCGGTGACCGGGATCTCCAAGGAGGACGTGGGCCAGGTCGCCGCCGAGCTGCGCAAGCTGCGGCCGCCGGAGCTATACAAGGGCAAGGGCGTGATGTATCGCGGCAAAAAGATCCGCCGCAAGGCCGGCAAAGCCGGCAAGGGAGCCAAGTAGTGCTCAAAGTTTTCGATCGCAAGGGCGCCCGCGCCAAGCGGCATCGCCGCGTGCGCGTCAGGCTCACCGGCACCGCCGACCGGCCGCGGCTGTCCGTCTTCCGCAGCCTGAACCACATCTACGTCCAGGTCATCGACGACAGCAGTGGCAAGACGATGGCCGCCGCCTCCACCGTGGCGCTCAAGAGTGGCAACAAGAACGCTGCCGCCGCGGCCGCGGTCGGCAAGGCGATCGCTGTTGAAGCCACGAAGGCCGGGATCAAGACCGTCGTGTTCGACCGTGGTGGCTTCCTCTACCACGGCCGCATCAAGGCGCTGGCGGAGGCCGCCCGCGAAGCCGGCCTGGAGTTCTAAGTGAGGACCCACTAGTGGCAATCAGAAACCCCCAGTACCAGAGCGACCGCTCCGATCTTCTCGACCGGATCGTCTCGCTCAACCGCGTGGCCAAGGTGGTCAAGGGCGGTCGCAAGTTCAGCTTCTCGGCGATGGTCGTGGTCGGCGACGGCAACGGCCGCGTCGGCGCCGGCCTGGGCAAGGCCAAGGAGGTGCCGGAAGCCATCCGCAAGGGGATGGACATCGCCAAGCGGAACATGATCAGCATCCCCATGGTCGGGACCACGATCCCGCACGAGGTGCGCCTCAAGTGGGGGGCGGCCCGGATCATGCTCAAGCCCGCCGCACCGGGCACCGGCGTGATCTCCGGCGGGGCCATGCGCGCCGTGCTCGAGGTGGCGGGGGTCAAGGACATCCTGACCAAGTCGACGAGCACCAACAACCCCATCAACACCGTGCGCGCCACTCTGGTCGCCCTGGAGTCGATGCGCACCGCCCAGCAGATCGCCGACCTCCGCGGCAAGAGCGTGGAGGAGATCGTCGGCCGCCGCCTGGCCCAGGCTTACCGGCGGGCGGAGGAGACCGGGCACGTCGAGGGCGGGCCCAAGGTCGAATCCGGCGCCGCGGCCGTCGGCACCGCCACGCCGGTGGAGGCAAGGAGCGTCGCCCCGGCCCGCGCGCCGCGCCGCACCGAGCCCAAGGCCGTGGCCCCCACGCCCGAGGCGCCCATGGCGGTCGAGCCGGCCGCGGCCGACGAGCCGCCGCCCCCCGCCCCCGATCAGCCCGCGGAGCCGGCGCAGACGCCCGAGGCCCCGGCCGCCGCTCCCACCGCGCCGCCGACCGGAACCGACGAGGCGGTGGAGCCCCGCAAAGACACGGAACCGGAGGCCTAGCGTGATCAAGGCCACCTACAAGAAGAGCTCGATCGGCTACAACGAGACGATCCGGGCGACGGTCCAGAGCCTCGGCTTCCGCAAGCTCAACCAGACTCGCGAGCTGCCCGAGAGCGACGCGGTCCGCGGCATGCTGAAGAAGGTCGACTTCCTGGTCGCCGTCGAAGGCCAGCCCTGGAAGCCGCCGCAGCGCTCCCGCTACAAGATCTGGCGCAAGCGCTCCAACAAGAAAGACGCGAGAGGTAAGTAGTGAAACTCCATGACCTGCGCGCGCCCGAGGGCGCCCGCACCAAGAAGCAGCGCATCGGCCGGGGCACGGGCTCGGGCCGGGGCAAGACCTCCGGGCGCGGCCAAAAGGGCCAGAACGCACGCAGCGAGGGCTTCCGCCTCGGCTTCGAGGGCGGCCAGATGCCGCTCAGCCAGCGGCTGCCCAAGTTGGGCGGCTTCAAGAACCCGTTCAAGATCTACTACCGGCCGATCAACCTGAGCCGGCTCAGTCGCTTCGAGGCAGGCACCGAAGTCACCGCCGAGGTGCTGTACGCGGCCGGCCTGGTCCGTCCCGGCGAGCCGTACAAAGTGCTGGGCACCGGCAAGCTCGGCCGCCCGCTGACGGTCACCGCCGACGGGTTCAGCCAGGCCGCCCGCGCCGCCATCGAGAAGGCCGGCGGCAAGGTCGTCTTCATCGGCGGCGAGCCGGAGGCCAGGGTCGAGCGCAAGCCGAAGACGGCGAAGCCGGTGGCGGCTGACGAGGACGAACCCGAAGTCGTCGCGGAAGAGCCGGGAGCGGTCTCCGACGAGAAAGAAGCGGACGAGGACGACGAGCCCGAGACCTAACGGCCGATGAACCTGCTCCAGGCCGTCTACAACGCCCTTCGCCTGCCGGAGCTCCGGAACAAGCTCCTGTTCACCGCGATGATGTTGATCATCTTCCGGCTGTTCGCGAACATCGCGGTGCCGGGAGCCAACACGGCGGCGCTGCAGACGCTCTTCAACAGCACCGCGCTGCTCGGACTGCTCGACCTCTTCTCGGGCGGCGGTCTTTCGCAGTTCAGCGTGGTCGCGATGGGCATGAACCCCTACATCAACGCCAGCATCATCATGCAGCTGATGACGGTGGTGTCCGAGCGCATCAAGGACATCTCCAAGGAAGGCGAGCAGGGCCGCCGCCGCATCACCCGCTGGACGCGCTACCTGACGGTCGCGCTGGCCGCCGGCCAGGCCTACGGGCTGACCGTCCTCTTCCAGAACAGCAACCCCGCGGTGCTGCCCGCCAACATGGAGTGGTTCACGCGGCTGGCGATCATCCTGACGCTGACCAGCGGCTGCGTGATGCTGATGTGGTTCGGCGAGCTGATCACCGAGTACGGGATCGGGAACGGTATCTCGCTGATCATCTTCGCGGGCATCATCGCGCGCGGGCCACGCACGCTGGTGACGACGGTGCAGTCGCACACGACCGGCGCGGGGGTGGCCGACTACCTACCGTTCATCGTCTTCGGCCTGATCGCGCTGGGCGTGACCGCGTTCATCATCGAGGTCCAGCAGGCGGTCCGGAAGATACCCATCCAATCCGCGCAGCGCGTGTCGGGGGGCACCCGCACGGTGCAGGGGCGCGCCAGCTACCTGCCGCTGCGCGTCAACCAGGCGGGCGTGATCCCGATCATCTTCGCGATCTCGATCATGTTCTTCCCGACCATCCTCGCCAACTATTTCGCGGCCGCGCCGCCCGACACCGTCTTCTACAAAGCGTCGGCCTGGATCCGCACCAACTTCGTCCCCAACGGGCCCAACATCACGATGGACATCGTCTACAACGCGCTCTACTTCCTGTTCGTGTTCGGGTTCACGTACTTCTACACGGCCGTGACGTTCGACGTCTACGACGTGGCGGACAACCTCAAGCGCTACTCGAGCTTCATCCCCGGGATCCGCCCGGGCGTCCAGACGGCGCGCTACCTGGGCTCCGTGCTCAACCGCGTCACGTTCGCGGGCGCCTGTTTCCTGGGGTTCATAACCGTCGTCTTACCAATCCTCACGTCCCGGATCACGGGCATCGGTTCGCAGCAGCTGTACCTGGGAGGCACCGCCATCCTGATCGTGGTCGGCGTCGCGCTCGACACCATGAAGCAGCTGGAAACGCAGCTGATCATGCGCCAATACAGGGGATTCATTCGGTGATGTCCCCCGGTACCCACCCATGAATGTCCTGCTCTTCGGCGCGCCCGGCAGCGGCAAGGGCACCCAGGCCGAGTTCCTCAAGGAGCGCTACGGGATCCCGCAGATCTCCACCGGCGAGATGTTCCGCGCCGAGGCGGCCAGGGGCACCGAGCTCGGCCACAAGGTGCAGGAGATCATGGCCTCCGGCCAGCTGGTGCCCGACGACCTCACCATCGAGATCGTGCGCAAGCGCCTGCAGGAGCCGGACACCCGGCCCGGCACCATCTTCGACGGCTTCCCGCGCACCATCCCCCAGGCCGCGGCCCTGGACCAGGTGATGGTGGAGCTGGGCCGCCACTTCGACCGCGCCCTCTACCTCGAGGCGCCCGAGAAGGACCTCACCGAGCGGCTGGCCGGCCGCCTCACGTGCCGCACCTGCGGCCGCACCTTCCACCCCAGGTTCAACCCCCCGCCCGAGCCGGGCATCTGCCCCTACGACGGCACCCCGCTCGTCCAGCGCGAGGACGACAACGAGGAGACGGCTCGCAAAAGGGTCGAGGTGTACCTTCGAGACACGATGCCAGTGATCGACTACTACCGACGAAAGGGGCTGGTCACAGAAGTCGACGCCCTGCGCTCGATCCCCGAGGTCAAGGCGCAGATCGAGAAGGCACTCGCCGAGGAGGCGGCGTGACGACCCGCTTCCTTGCGCTCGACGCGCCCGAACGCCGAATCTCGCGGCCCCGGCCGGGAGTCGAGTCGTGATCAACCTCAAGACACAGCACGAGCTGGCGATCATGCGCCGGGCCGGGCTGGCCCTCAGCAAGGTCACCGAGGAGCTGGTCCAGCACTGCCGGCCGGGGGTCAGGACCGCGGAGATCGACAAGCTGGCCGACCGCCGGATCCGGGCGGCGGGGGGGCGCCCGGGCTTCCTCGGCTACAACGGCTTCCCCAAGTCGATCTGCATCTCGATCAACGACGAGGCCGTGCATGGGATCCCGGGCAGCCGCAAGATCGCCGACGGCGACCTGGTCAGCCTCGACCTCGGCCTGGTGATCGACGGCTTCTGGGCCGACATGGGGGTGACGGTGCCCGTCGGCGAGGTCAGCGCCGAGAACATGCGCCTGCTCACGATCACCGAGGAGGCCTTCTGGAAGGCGGTCGAGCAGTGCGTGCCCGGGAACCGCCTGGGCCAGCGCCGTCCAGCGGCATGTGGAGGCGGCGGGCTTCAGCGTGATCCGCCAATTCGTGGGCCACGGCATCGGCCGCAACATGCACGAGGACCCCCAGGTCCCCAACTTCGGGCGCCCCGGCACCGGCCCCGAGCTCAAGCCGGGGATGACCCTGGCGATCGAGCCGATGGTCAACGCGGGTTCGCCCGACGTCTACATCAAGCCCGACGGCTGGACCGTCTGCACGGTCGACGGGCTGCCCTCCAGCTACTACGAGCACACCGTGGCCATCACCAAGGAGGGGGCCCAGATCCTGACCTCCCCCGAGAGCGGGTTGGCGAACGGCCAGGTCGCGGTTTGAGGTACAATCGCGGTTCGTGCCCAGGCGCCCCGAACTCGTTCGAGGCGTGGTTTTGGAACCCCTCCCCAACGGCATTTTCAGGGTGGAGCTCGAAAACGGGGCCAAGATCCTCGCCCATGTCGCCGACCGCCTCGAAACCCACTTCACTCGGCTGCGCGCCGGTGACCGGGTGGGCATAGAGCTGGCCGAGAACGACAACAGTCGAGGAAGGATTAGATCAATAGCGAGATAGAGAGGTTCCGGGGTCCCCGCGAAATCGCAGATTTCGTGGGGTGGAAGGGAAATCAACAGATGAAGGTGAGACCGTCGGTAAAGAAGATGTGCCCCAACTGCAAGCTGATCAAGCGCGAGGGGGTCGTGCGCGTCCTGTGCTCGAACCCCAAGCACAAGCAGCGCCAGGGCTAGGCATGCAGCCGACCGGATCCCTAGGAGAGGAGTAGGAAATGGCGCGCATCGCCGGCGTCGACATCCCCCGCGACAAGCGGGTGGTGATCTCGCTTACCTATATCCACGGCATCGGCAGGACCACCTCCGCCAAGATCTTGCGCCTCGCCAACATCGACTCCGACCGCCGGGTCAAGGACCTGCCGGACGAGGAGGTCGGGCGGCTCCGCCAGGTCATCGACCGCCTCTCCGCCACCAAGGAGATCCTGATCGAGGGCGACCTCCGGCGCGACGTTGCCATGAACATCAAGCGCCTGATCGAGATCGGCACCTACCGAGGGATCCGCCACCGCCGCGGCCTGCCCGTGCGCGGCCAGCGCACGCGCACCAACGCCCGCTCCCGGCGCGGTCCCAAGCGCACGGTCGGCGTGCGCCGGAAGAAGACCAAGTAGGGCTGGGCTGATGGCCAAGAAGAAGAAGTCCGTCCGGACGCGGCGCCGCGAGCGCAAGAACGTGGTCACCGGGCAGGCGCACATCCAGAGCACCTTCAACAACACGATCGTGTCGATCACCGACGTCACCGGCAACGTGGTGGCGTGGGGCTCGGCCGGCGGCCAGGGCTTCAAGGGCAGCCGCAAGTCGACCCCCTACGCGGCCCAGCAGACCGCCGAGCATCCGCTCCCTGCAGGCCACCGGGCTCGAGGTGACGGCGATCACCGACGTCACGCCGATCCCGCACAACGGCTGCCGCCCACCCAAGAGGAGACGCGTCTAGTGGCGCCCCTCGACCGTCCACTGTCGCTCAGCGGCCCAGGCGGTCGATCGGCGCCTGCGGCGCCTGGCCGGCGTCAGCTCGTGCGCGCGCTCGGTCACGCACCTACAGGTGTGCTCCCTCGGGTGCTCGTCGCTTCCTTGGCCTCAACCGCCGATGCAGCTGATCGCCGGCGGCCGTTCGAGGGTCACCACTTTGGCTAACTACCACGGCCCGGTCTGCCGTTTCTGCCGCCGCGAGGGCGCCAAGCTGTACCTCAAGGGCGAGCGCTGCTACACGCCCAAGTGCGCGATCGAGCGGCGCGCCGTCCCGCCCGGCATCCATGGCCAGGCCCGCCGCCGCAAGACCTCGGACTACGGTCTGCAGCTGCGTGCCAAGCAGAAGGCGCGGCGCACCTACGGCCTGCTCGAGAAGCAGTTCCGCAATTACTTCGACGCCTCCGTCCGCGAGGGCGGAGTCACCGGCCTCAACCTGCTCCGGCACCTCGAGCTGAGGCTGGACAACGTGGTCTACCGGCTGGGACTGGGCGCTTCGCGCAAGCAGTCCCGCCAGCTGGTCTCGCACCGTCACTTCGAGGTCAACGGGCGCCTCGTCAACGTGCCCTCGTACCGGGTCAAGCCCGGCGACGAGGTGCGCCTGCGCGAGGCCTCCGCCACCAACGGCGCGGTCGAGATGGCGCTCGAAGCCTCGAACGTGCGCACGGTGCCGTCATGGCTGGCCTTCAACGACGAGAAGCGGTCGGCCAAGGTGCTCGCGCTGCCGGAACGGCCGGAGATGGAGCAGGGCGTCGAAGAGCACCTGATCGTGGAGTTCTACAGCCGCTAAGGCTGGAGGGAGAGTTTCGTTTGGCAATCGACATCCAGGCACCGGTAACCCCACAGGTCCGCAAGGTCGACGACGGCGAGGCCGCTGACGACCGCTACGGACGGTTCGAGATCGAGCCTCTCGAGCCCGGCTTCGGGACCACGCTCGGCAACACGCTGCGGCGGGTCCTGCTGTCCTCGCTGGAGGGTGCCGCCGTAACCTCGATCCAGATCGAGGGCGTGGCCCATGAGTTCACATCGGTCCCCCACATCAAGGAGGACGTGACCGAGCTCATCCTCAATCTCAAGCAGCTCAACCTGAAGAGCCACACCGACGACCCGGTGACCCTGATGCTGGACGTCAAGGGCCCGGCCGAGGTTCACGCCGGCGACATCCAGACCAGCTCCGACATCGAGATCGTGAACACCGACCTCTACCTCTGCACGATCGCGGCCAAGGGCCACCTGCGGATGGAGCTCAACGTCGAGAAGGGCAAGGGCTACGTGCCCGCCGACCGCAACAAGCGAGAGGGCCAGCCGATCGGGGTGATCCCCATCGACGCCATCTTCTCACCCGTCCACAAGGCCAACTTCACCGTCGAGAAGACCCGCGTCGGGCAGTCCACCGACTTCGACCGGCTGCTGATGGAGGTCACCACCGACGGCACGCTGACGCCGGAGGAGGCGGTCAGCACCGCCGCGCACCTGTTCACGCAGCACCTGACCCTGTTCCTGCAGTTCCCCGACGCGATCGTCGCCGACCAGCCGCGCAACGCGCCCGGCGCCGGCGGCCCCCGCACCAACGACACTCCGATCGAAGAGCTCGACCTCTCGGTGCGGGCCTTCAACTGCCTCAAGGCCAACGACATCACCACCGTCGGCCAGCTGATGACCAAGAAGGAGGAGGAGCTGCTCGGGCTCCGCAACTTCGGCCGCAAGTCGCTGGACGAGATCAAGGAGAAGCTGGTCGAGAAGGGCTTCGTGCAGCCGGAGGAGATGGACTCGGTCTTCCGCTAGACCGAAAGCACCGATGCGACACCAGAAGAGCGGCCGCCGTCTCAACCGCGATACCGACGCGCGCAAGGCGCTGATGCGCAACCTGTGCTCGTCGCTCCTGGAGCACGGCCGGATCACGACCACCGAGGCCAAGGCCAAGGAGCTGCGGCGCTGGGCCGAGCGGCTGATCACCACCGCGCGCGACGGCAGCCTTGCCTCGCGCCGCCAGGTGGCGGCCGAGATCAGCCAGCCCGAGGTCGTCGAGAAGCTGTTCAGCAACCTGGTGCCCCGGCTCGGCGAGCGGCCGGGTGGCTACACCAGGATCATCCGCAAGGGCCCCCGCCTCGGCGATGCGGCTCCCATGGTGGTCATCGAGCTCGTCGACTGATCCGACCCGGCCTCCGCGGCCGGCCTGCGTTTGAAAAGTGAATATCAAGGTCGTGCTCGAGTACGACGGGACCGGCTTCGCCGGTTGGCAGCGGCAGTCCGAGCGCCGGACGGTGGAGGGTGAGCTGCGTGCCGCCCTGCGCCGGCTGGCGGGCCACGACGTGGACGTGGTGGCGGCCGGCCGCACCGACGCCGGGGCGCATGCGCTGGGACAGGTGGTCAACTTCCGCCTCGACC
>WNGE01005600.1_pt1 | contig 15288 bp, 16 predicted proteins | sample 5400651 | NCBI WGS metagenome assembly WNGE01 (sample SAMN13153370, study PRJNA577476) | soil metagenome | isolation source: 60 cm soil or saprolite under grassland replicate 2 | place: USA:California | collected 2016-06-15 | reverse complement strand
AACCGCGCAGGAGTACCAACAAGTGATCGATGGCTACCCGAACACCGCCGCCGCGGCCGACGCTTACATTTTGCTCGCAGAGGCCCAGAGAAAGGAAAAGAAATTCGCGGAGGCAAACACGACGCTTCAAACCTTTATCGCCAAATTCCCGCAACACGAGCTTGTGAGCACGGCGCGAATGGCGATGGCGGGTAATCTGGAATCGATGGGAAAAACAGATGAAGCGTTGGCAATGTATCAACAGGTCGCATCCGACAACCCAAACGGTTTAAATGCCCCTGTGGCTTTGCTGTCACAGGTGTACATTCTGAAGGCAAAAAATCGGAACGATGACGCGCGCCGCATTTGCGAAAACATCATGACGCAATACGGAACCAGCGTTTGGGCCGGTGAGGCAATGCAGCAATTGCGCTTACTCAAACCGAGTAGCTCATCGGCGCCGGGGCTGACACCTGCCGCAACGATACCGCCCATGATCGCAGCTCCTCCAGCTCCTCCGCCGGCTCCGCAAGCTCCGCCACCGGGCCCGCAAGCTCCGCCACCGCCAAAAAAGCCGTAGCCGAGTTCATGGATGCTGTAGCCACCGGCCTGTGGCCGGTCTCTCGCTGCGGTTGCCGCTTATATTACCCGAGACGGCCCGCAGGGCCGTGGCTACAGGCGTTGCGTTTTTTAACTTGCCCTAGCGTTTCGAGAACTGGAAACGCTTCCGCGCGCCGGGTTGTCCGGATTTTTTTCGCTCTTTCATCCGCGGGTCGCGGCGAAGCAGACCCTCGGCCTTGAGCGGCCCTCGCAGATTGGCATCGACCCGAAGAAGCGCACGCGCGATAGCGAGCTGCGCGGCACCAGCCTGCCCGATGGCGCCGCCGCCGCTGGCGTTAATCCACAAATCATAAGCGTTCACGGCCTTCGCGGTTTGAAGCGGCTGGAGCACCACGTTTTGCAATGGCACGGTTGGAAAATAATCTTCGAAGCTGCGGCCATTGATATCAATTTTTCCGCTGCCCGGCGTCATGCGAATGCGGGCGACTGAAGTCTTGCGGCGGCCTGTGGCGACGAATTCTTCGGTTTGTGGCATGGGATTATGAATTCCTCGCGGTGAGTTTCACAGTTTCAGGCTGCTGCGCAGCGTGGCGCCCGGACATTTTCAGATTTGTGCCCACCGACGTACCCGGAAAAATTCATGTAACTTTTTTGTTCTTCCTTCTTCCCGGTAAGTCGCACTTTTTCTGCGTTGATGACGATCACAAAATCGCCCGTATCCACATGCGGCGTGAAAACGGTTTTCTCTTTGCCACGCAAGAGATTAGCAGCTTTGACCGCTACCCTGCCGAGCACCTGGTCGGATGCGTCGATTACCCACCACTTGCGCGCGATTTCGCTTGCTTTGGCAGAAAATGTTGTCATCGGAAAAAAGGGCACGCAAACTACGGGCGGCGCAGAGGGATGTCAACCTGAGAGCGCCCTTGCGACACATGAGTCATATGCGACACATATGTCGCATCACAGAAATGTCCCACTCAACTTTAAAAACAGCGATCACGCCACGCCGAGACGAAGATTTTCCGGAATGGTATCAGCAGGTCATTCGCGCTGCGGAATTGGCCGAGCCTTCGGATGTACGCGGTTGCATGGTGATTCGCCCGTGGGGCTACGGCATTTGGGAAAACATGCAGCGCCAACTCGACGGGATGTTTCGCGCCACTGGGCATCGTAATGCGTACTTCCCACTGTTCATTCCGCTGAGTTACTTCGCCAGGGAAGCCGAGCACGTCGAAGGCTTCGCCAAGGAATGCGCCGTCGTCACGCACACGCGCCTGGAAGCGGATGCCGATGGAAAATTGAAACCGGGCAGCCCGTTGAGCGAACCACTTGTAGTAAGGCCCACTTCAGAAACGATCATCGGCGCCAGTTACGCGAAGTGGGTGCAATCCTACCGCGACCTGCCAATTCTCATAAATCAATGGGCGAACGTCGTTCGCTGGGAAATGCGGCCGCGGCTGTTTTTGCGCACAACTGAATTTCTCTGGCAGGAAGGTCACACCGTTCACGAAACCGAAAGCGAGGCACGCGGTGAAACGAGATTGATTTTGGATTTGTATGAAAGATTTGTCCGAGACCATCTTGCGATTCCGGTTTTCACCGGCGCGAAATCCGAAAGCGAAAAGTTTCCGGGCGCCGTGGAAACACTGACGCTTGAAGCAATGGTGCAGGACCGAAAGGCGATCCAGGCCGGAACGTCGCATTTCCTCGGCCAAAACTTCGCGCGCGCCAGCGGAATTCAATTTCAAAACCGCGAGGGGAAACAGGAATTTGGCTGGACGACTAGCTGGGGAATGACCACTCGGCTGGTTGGAACGCTCGTCATGATGCATGGCGACGACGACGGACTCGTTCTGCCGCCGCGAATTGCGCCGACGCAGATTGTGATCCTTCCAATCACAGCGAAGGAGGAAACTCGCGCGGCGGTCTTCGAGGCCTGCGACAAGCTTGCAATGGGCTTGCGCGACAGTCGCTATGCCGATTTTCCTGTCGAAGTGCTTGTCGATCGCCGCGATCTCGGGGGCGGCGTCAAGAATTGGGAATGGATTAAGAAAGGAGTGCCATTGCGCGTCGAGATTGGTCCGCGCGATCTTGAGAAAAATGCCGTCGAAATCAGCCGGCGTGATCAAGCAGTTAAGTCGAAAGAGTCGATGCCGATGGAAGAATTCGTTGTGCGTGCGCCGGAAATTCTCAGGTCGGTTCAGGATACTCTCCATGCGCGAGCGAAAAAGTTTCGTGACGAGAACACGCGCGTGATCGATTCGAAGGAGGATTTCTACGATTTCTTCACGCCGAAAAATCCAGAGAAGCCGGAACTCCACGGCGGCTTTGCGCTCGCGCACTGGAACGGGTCACGTGAAATCGAAGAACGAATCAAGAACGACCTCAAAGTGACCATTCGCGTCATTCCGCTCGATGATTCCTCGGAGCCGGGGAAATGCATTTTCACAGGTGAACCGAGCCAGCGTCGGGTCGTTTGGGCCAAATCATATTGAAAGCCACGGCGCGTGTGCAGGCGTGCCAGTTGACTGCGTAGTCGCCACTCGCTTAATTCCGCTGTGCCGATGGAATTAAAGCTTTACAGTCGCGAATGGTGCTCGTGGTGTATTGATGCGAAGGATTATCTCAGCGAAAAGGGATATCGCTTCGAGGAGATTGACGTTGGTCAAGATCGCGAAGCGTACGAGGATATGAAGAAGCTTTCCGCACAAACCTACGTCCCCACGTTTGTAGCCGGCAACAAGGTCCTGGCCAATTTCGATACGGATCAACTCGAAAAATTTCTTTACGAGCACCAGATCAATCCGTGATGCTTTTTGGCGTCTTTCTTACACTCGGCGTGGCCGTGTTCAGCATCGGCCTGCGCAGTTTTCAAAATTCGTATTTACAAAAAGCGGGCGCGCTTGGCATTCTGGTCGCCACTTACCTCGCGGTTTATTTCATTAGTGGCAGCTGGATCTGGGGTTTGGCCGCCGCGGTGGGCTGGCTGTTTCTTCCGTGGCTTGAAATTCTCACCCGGATTCGTGCGCTCCGGCTTCCAAAGGAAAAACAGCTTCGGCCAAAAAGTCCGCCCTCTTCGGACACTTTCCCAGCATTGAGTGACATTACGCGAGAAATCGAGGACGAGGGCTTCGTGCACGTAGGCGACGCCGGATGGGATTGGGAAGATTACCGGCAATTTTTCCGGTTGTTTTACAGGGAAGAAGATCGAGCGCAGGCCGCCATCTGCCTCAATGAGCAGCATGATTTTTCGTTTTATTATCTGCGCATTTCGTCGCGAGCCAGAGATGGCACGGCTTGGACAACGTGGAATTATCCGCTCTCCTACGGCTTGAAACTCACGCCTCTGTTCCGCATCAATCGACAGCGGGCGGATCGATCATTTTGGCAGCTTTATCAAAGTCATCGCGAGTTTCTCCGGCGGAACGGCGTTGATCCCGCTCAAATCGACCCGCTCGACGAAGAGCGAATCGAATCTGAAATGGAGAAGGATCTGCGCGACCAAATCGCGCACAACATTCACAAAGGCGTCCTCAAACAAACCGCCACAGGAGACGTGAAATATTCCTGGCGCGGGATGATCTATCTTTGGTGTCAATTTCTGGTCGATCTGGTGCGGCTGTAGCTAATTTTCTATCATCCTGAGCGGAGCGTAGCGAAGTCGAAGGATCTCGTTGCGTATTGAAAGGTCGTTCAGTGGTTCTTCGACTCGCCGGGAATCAAACAAGCGATTAATGTTCATCTGAACTTGATTCATGCTGAGTATTGAACGATCATACTGACATGCTGACTGAGCGCCAAAGAAGCGTTCTTGATTTTATTCAGCGCGAGCAGCGCGACACCGGAATCACCCCGAGCACGCGCGAAATCCAAAATCATTTCGGATTCGCCAGTCAGACATCGGTGATGCAATACATCGCCGCACTGGAACGCAAAGGGTTTCTCAATCGGCATGCGCGGAAAGCCAGGGCACTAATCACTCCAGCCATGAAGGTCAGGATTACCGACATTCCAATCTACGGGCAAATCCCGGCCGGCATGTCGGCGTTAACCGAGCAAACAGTTGAAGGTCACGTCTCGCTCGATATGCGCTCGGCAAATGTGGTAAAAAATCGCGGCACGTTTGCCTTGCGCGTCCGTGGCGACTCCATGATCGGCGCTCACATTCTTGATGGTGACATTGTGATTTTGGAAGACACCAAAGAGGTGCACAACGGCGATATCGTTGCGGCGTTGATCGACGGCGAAACGTCGTTGAAACGTTATGTTGTCGAGCATGGCCGCCCGTATCTCAAAGCGGAAAACCCGCGCTATCCAGATCTGGTTCCGGCTCGCGAACTAAAGATCCAAGGCGTGATGGTATCGCTGATCCGCAAACAAGAGCGCCGAAAAAGGCAGTGAACGTTCCGTTATTCCGAGCGAAGTGGAGGAATTCCGTAGCAACAGCGAGAGATAAATAGCGGGCTCCTTCGACTCCGCTTCGCTGCGCTCAGGCCAGTTATTAGGTTCACTTGAACATATCACTTGATATGCAATGTTTTCTTTCAAATGGCTGCGACTGGCAAGATTATCAACCTTCGCAAACTGTTGGCGGAGCGTTTTCCTCATGCGCCTGCCACAGCGGCAACGCATTTAGTCACTGGTTTATTTTTTCTTGATGAATCCACCAATGGCGGATTGCCGCGAGGCGCGATCACCGAATTGATCTGCCCGCGAACAAGCGCGGGAAGCGCATCGCTCATTCACGCCCTGGTCCATGCAGCACATCGTGATAATTATTTCCTGGCGCTGATTGATGGGCGCGATTCATTCGATCCCTGTGGATTGGATAATGCCTCGCTGCGACATCTGCTTTGGGTCCGTTGTAGCAAAGCATCTGAAGTGATCAAAGCGGGTGATCTGCTATTGCGGGATGGCAATTTCCCGCTGGTGATTCTGGATCTGGTGCTGAACGCGCCGGAAGAATTGCGCAAAATTCCTCAAACGAACTGGTATCGTTTGCAACGGCTGGTCGAATTAGCCCCTGCGGCATGCCTGGTGCTCACCCGCTATGCAATGGTCGCCAGCGCGCAATTGAAACTCGTTCTCGAAAATTCGTGGAACCTCGACAGCCTCGAAGACGAGAGTGCGATAGCGGAATTACGCTTTCGTGTTCAGCGATCATATGTCCGAGCGGAGGTCGGCAGTCAGTGACCTGGAGTCCAGCTGATTATGTTTGCCACGATTTATTTGCCGAATTTCTATTTGCAGGCCGCTACCCGACATCAGCCGGAACTTCGCGCAAAACCACTGGGATTGATCGAAGAACAGCAGAGAAAACCGATGATCATTCAACTGAACGAGCCCGCGCAAAACGCCGGAATTCGAAAAGGAATGACCCCGAGTCAGGCTCTGGCGCGATGTTTGTCGGTGGTGATCAAGGCCCGGGCATACACCCAGGAAAAATCGATCCAGGAAATCTTACTTCATTATGCGTTTAGCTTTAGTCCGTTTGTAGAAGCAACCGCACCTGGGATTTGCACCGTTCAATTCACAGATAACCGTAATCTCAGCGAAAAAGTTTCGCGCGTTATCGAGCGATTGCTCGAATGCGAAATCGCCGCACAAGCGGCGATTGCTCCCACACCGGATACCAGTTTTCTTGCGGCACATCTGGCCCGGCCACTTTTGCAGATCGAGAATGCAAAAGATTTCCTTGCTGCTCTGCCAATCGAGACGCTTGCAATAATCGGAACACAGGTCAGCGGTTCTTCTTCGGTTTAATTTTTTCCGTTTGCTTTTCCACGAAAGATTTCACCCGGGCATACTCCTTGTGAACGCCAGTGGCGAAATCGCGCGGTCCGTACTCGAACAGCACGACAAAGCCAAAAGTGAAGACGATGAAGAGAGCGAACCAAAAAAGCGCGCGCAGAAGCGCCATGCAAAAGATTAGCCGCTGCGAATCGGGTGATCAATAGCGGACGGCACACAAGCTCTTGAACGCAATGCTGAAGCTGCCAAGCTACTTGGCCATGCGCGTGCCGTTACTTGATCTCGGCCAACAATATCGTGTTCTCAGTAAACAAATTCGTGAGGCGATTGACGACGTCCTCGACAGCCATCGTTTCATCCTTGGATCAAAAGTACAGGAGTTCGAAAGCGCAATCTGCCGGTATTGCGATGTCCCGCACGCGATAGGTGTTTCATCCGGAACAGATGCGTTGCTGGCCATCTTGATGGGGCTGGGCATCGGCCGGGGCGATGCCGTCGTGACGACGCCCTACACTTTTTTTTCCACTGCCGGATGCGTCGCGCGCGTCGGCGCAAGACCAGTTTTCGCCGATATTGATCCCCGAACGTACAACATTACTCCATCTGCGATTCAGGAGTGCATAGAGAACAATGGCCAGCTGGACTCGGATGGCGCATGGAGATTGAAAACTGGAGAGAAAATCCGCGCTATTATTCCCGTTCACTTGTTTGGCTCGTGTTGCCAGATGGACGCGTTTCGTGAAATTTCGGAACACTTCCAGCTTCACCTAATCGAAGATGCGGCGCAGGCGATTGGCGCAGAATTTCCATTCGGTGACCGAGCCGCCAAAGCAGGGACAATGGGCGAAGTTGGGTTCTTCAGCTTTTATCCTTCAAAGAATCTGGGAGCGGCTGGTGATGCGGGCATGATCGTTTGTCAGGATGAGACGCGGGCGAGCAAGTTGCGGATTTTGAGAAATCACGGAATGGAGCCGCGCTATTTTCACCATGTTGTCGGAGGCAATTTTCGCCTCGATGAAATGCAGGCTGCAATTCTCGGCGTTAAGCTCCCATTTTTGGAAACGTGGGCCGCTGCACGGCGAGCAGCCGCGGATTTCTACGGATCAGAATTTGCGCGCTCGGGATTGACGGAAAGAATCACTCTACCTGCCGAACCGTATCGCGATTGCGGCCTGACGAATCACCACGTTTATCATCAGTACGTTATCCGCACACCAAAGCGCGATGCCTTGTACGAGCATCTAAGCAAACGCGAGATCGAGACTGCGATCTATTATCCACTCGGATTACATGAGCAGAAGTGCTTTGCCCATCTTGGTTACAAAAAAGGCGATTTTCCTGAGACGGAGCACGCCGCGCGCGAGACGCTGGCGCTGCCGATTTATCCTGAGATTTCGCGCGACGCGCAGCGATACGTGGTAAACGCAGTCGTTGAATTTTTCGAATAACAATCGAAAATGACGACTCCTGCGCAGACTCGCCGCGGCGAGTGTTCCGGTAGATGGGTAGGTACCGAAGTGGCCAAACGGGGCAGACTGTAAATCTGCTGGCTTTACGCCTTCGCTGGTTCGAATCCAGCCCTGCCCAAATTCTCTTCCGCGTCTGCGGAAATGGATGCTGGCGATCTTACTGATCTCTGCGCTGGCCGCGATCTCGGCGACCATAGCCGCCGCCGCCGCCGCCGCCGCCGCCGTACCCACGGCCGCCACCACCGGGCGGTCGCGCTTCTCGGGGGCGAGCTTCATTTACTGTCAGCGGCCGGCCTTCGATTGCCTGGCCATTGAGTTTCGAAACGGCGTTTTGAGCGTCCTCGTCCGAACCCATGGTGACGAAAGCAAAGCCACGCGACTTGCCGGTGAATCTGTCCTGCATGAGAGTGACTTCCTGCACAGCGCCAGCCTGTGAGAAAAGTTCTTGCAGCTCGTTCTCTGTGGTGCTGAACGGAAGATTGCCTACGTATAGTTTAGTTCCCATTGAGTTTATTCTGGAAACGCAGCCAGGTCACTGTTCCCGCTTATCGGATTTCAAATCGCCGCTGAATAAACTCAACTGACAATCCACCAACTGCCGGGCTTTGGTTTCCGTTTGGGCTCATTTGTAAGATGCTTATTGTAAGAAAGCAATAGGAAATCGCGGAGCAATTATTCTGCTTAACCATGGCTCAATCAAACAGGGTTAACGGCAAAAAGGTCACTGCGCGTGTGGCAGTTGTGGCTGCAGGCGTTGTCAGCCCTCTGGGATTTGGCCTGAAGGAAACGCTTGATTCGCTGCGCAACTCGCGAGATTGCGTGAGCCCGGTAAGGCGTTTTTCGGTCGAGCAATGCCGGTGCAAAACCGCTGGTCAAATCCCCGATGAGCGACTGCTCGCGGCTCGGGACGACGCACCGCGTCCCCGTCGGCGGCTGCATCGCGCCTCGCACATGATGATTCAAGCGCTAAACGAACTCCTAACGCAACAATCCCAATTCAAACCGGAGCTGACGGTAATCGGGACAACGAGTGGCGGCATGTCATACGGTGAAGATTACTACCGCTCAGTGCATCAAGCTGGGAAGCTGAGGCACGCGCCCACGTGGATCGCAAATTACCCGGCGCAAAAGCCCGTGATCGATGCTCAAGAGGCTTTTGGGATTTCTTCGCCGTGCCAGGTGATTGCGAACGCTTGCGCTTCTGGCACGAATGCCATTGGTCACGCGTTCGAATGTGTACGGTCGGGTCGCTACAAGCGAGTGCTGGCCGGAGGTTATGACGCACTATCGGAAATGGTTTTTGTCGGCTTCGATTCGCTGCAAGCGTCCACGCCAGATAAATGCCGGCCGTTCGACCGTAATCGTACAGGGATGGTGCTGGGAGAAGGCGCTGCACTTCTGGCATTGGAAAATCTCGACCTCGCTCAACAGCGAGGTGCGCCAGTCCTTGCCGAAATTATCGGCTACGGCATTTCCACAGATAATTATCACATCACACAGCCGGATCCTTCCGGCATCGGAGCGCAACAGGCGATGGAGCGAGCGCTCCACAGCGCGGAAATTTCGGCGCGTGACGTCGATTACATCAACGCGCACGGAACAGCCACGGTCTTTAATGATACAGCCGAAGGCAAGGCGATCAGCTCATTGTTCAATGGCGTGTCGGTGAGTTCGACCAAAGGCATGATGGGGCATTCACTAGGCGCCGCTGGCGCAATCGAAGCGATTGTTTGTTTGCTGGCGCTCCAGCATCAGTTGCTTCCTCCCAATATCAATTTTGCGACTTTAGACGACAATCTGGATTTAAATATTGTAGCGAATGAGGCGCGCCCCGCTGTTCTACATACCGCGCTTTCGAATTCTTTTGGCTTTGGCGGTACGAATGCTTCGATTCTGATGCGCAGGTCCCACCGTCGCCAAGACTACGGCGGACCAGTTGAAGCATGAGTCTGGCGATTGCCGGAATGGGGTGGGTGACCCCTCTCGGAAGCGGCATTGATTCAGTTTGGAAACGACTGCTTCAGGGGCATGAAGCATCCGCCACAACGGTCTCCGAATCAGTCAGCGATCGGCGATACACGACCTTCCGTGTACCTGAATCTGCTCTGACAGGGTTCGCACATTCAAGGCTTCGCCGGGCCAGTGTGATTTCGCGATTTGCTGCGGCAGCGGGTTTGGAGGCGTTGCACAACGCAGGAGTAAAGCTGGATTCGCAGAGCGCGGAACGGACTGCGCTCATCTTCGCGATCTCAAATGGCGGCGTAATTTACACAAAACGTTTTTATCGCGATATCCTTGAGGCTGGCGCACAGTCGGCCAGTCCGCTTTTGTTTCCAGAAACCGTTTTCAACGCGTCGGCGAGTCATCTTGCGGCGATTCTCGGCATTACCGGCGCTAGTTATACATTGGTGGGCGACGGAGCCGTTGGAGTCGCGGCAATAAAAATGGCCGAAGACATGATGGCCAACAACGGGCTCGATTATTGCGTGGTTGTCGGGACGGAAGAAGTCGATTGGCTGTTGTGCGACGCGTATCGGCGGTGGCGCTTGCTTCGCTCGGCGCCTCCAATTGAGCCCTTCAGCAATCAGAGGAGAGGAATGATTCTAGGTGAAGGAGCAGGGGCGATTCTGTGCGCGCGACAGGGGCGAATCACAGTCGAACGCATCCACCCCGGTGGATTTTTCACAAAGCGCGCGCAAGCGGCGGAAATTTTGAAGGCAATTCTGAGAGATCTCGGACACAGCGAAATCGATCTTGTGATATCGAGCGCGAACGGAACGTTTGTCGATCAAGCAGAACACGCGGCGCTGGAAGAAATTCTTCCGGATGTGCTTGTTTATACAGGTAAACCAGCGCTTGGCGAAAGCGTCGGTGCTGCGGCACTGTGGCAGGTCATCCTGGCAGCTCAGGCTTTGCAACAACGGGAGCTTCCGCCTGTGCTCCACGCAGACTCAGCCGTTTCATTGCGGCTTCCCCATGTGCGCACGGAAATACCGCAAGCGCGCCAGGCAATTGTTCTCGGCTGCGGACTCAACCAGCAGGCAGCAGGGTTACGACTCGCAATTCGCTGATGAATCGCATCAGCGAAGCGGCACGAGCCTCCAGTTCAATTTTCCATCTTCGATTTCAAGCCATGCTACGCTTGGAGGTGCGCCTTGGTTGGCGCGCGTCACGCAACCTGGATTTAGAAATAAGACCTTTCCACGTCTCTCGTGTCGCGGCACATGCGTGTGTCCATGTAACACGACGTCGACATCATCCGGCGAATGATCAGGCGGTACATGTTGTAACCGTAACTTCAATCCGCCACGCACGAGATCGACAACGAGCGGCCAATTCGGATTGCTGTCGCAGTTTCCTCGTACGATTGTCAGTGGCGGCCTGACCGCGCGAAGCTCATCGAGAATGGTCTCCGTGCAAACATCACCCAGGTGCCATACTTCGTCAGCGTCTTTAGCGAGTTCATTCACTTTTTGCGGCAAACGGTTGTGCGTGTCTGCAAGTACGAAAATGCGCAACGTCTCTTTCGAGTTTTTCTGGTTCGTCATGTCACATTTAAGGCCTTTTAGCAGTCGCATGGCTGGGACAACATAGGCGCCCTGATGATCAGAACAGCTGTTACCCTTTGTACCCTAATCGTGGCTGCTTGTGTGTGGAATGCAATTGCCGAAGATAGGCCGAAAGTGACGCTTACGTTTATTTGGCACGCTGGCGACAGGGCTAACCTGTTTCAGAAAATTGCGCGGCAATATACGGAGGAAACCGGCGTGGAAATTAACGCGGTGCTGCCCCCGATGACTAACGAGTGGTACCAGCGAATCGCGGATGAGTTCGCCCGAAAGGGCGCGGGATTCGATCTGTGCATCTTCGATAGCCAAAGTATGTCTGAGTTTGCTTCGCAAGGACATGTCGTTCGGCTGAACGATCTGCTGAAGCGAAGCGGGAAGATCAGCGCGTCCGATTTCGATCCATCAGCGCTGAGACGTTACGCGGAGTACCCGGAAGGTTCCGGGAACATTTATGCGTTGCCCATCAACCAGGATTGTGTGGGCCTGGTGTATCGACGCGATCTCTTCGGGGCCCCGAAAGAGAAGACTGCGTTCAAAGCGAAATACGGCTATGACCTGGCAACTCCTGAGACGTACGACCAGTTACGAGACGTTGCCCAGTTTTTCACGCGTCCTGATCAGAAGCTATTCGGAATCGCGTTGTACGGCAGCGAAGATTACGACGCGTGCACTTCAGCGTTTCTTAATTTGTTTTGGTCGTTCGGCGCTGAGTTGTGGGATCCCAAAACGGGCAAGGCGGAGGGTTACATTAACTCGCCGCAAGCGAAGAAAGCGCTGGCTTTCTTCAAAGATCTTTTTGCGTACGTGCCTCCGGGATCACAGGACGCCTATGTTCCCGAAGTGAACGACGCGGTAAAGTCGGGGCAAGCGGCGCTGGCAATTCAGTGGTACTATTTCTTTAACGAATTGCTGGCCGACACAAAGCCGCCGGCGCGATTGGCCTTTGCTCCTTTGCCCGGCGAGAAGGATGCCACGGGCAAATTGCGTCGCTTTGTGATGGTCGGCGGGCAAGGCGTATCAATCAGCGAATACTCCACGCACAAAGAGGAAGCATGGAAATTTCTTGAGTGGTTCATGTGCCGGCCGCAGCAATGGAAATGGGTGGAAGGCGGAGGAATGACCGGCTTGGCCGCGATTTTAAATGATCCAAAATTTCTTGAAGCCGCTCCGCCGAACAAGACGTTTCCGCTTTCGATGAGTCTGACCAAGGACTACTGGCATTTGCCCACCTACCCGCAGCTGCTCCAGACTTTTCAGCGTTACGTCCATCAAGCCATTAATGGTCAACTTTCGCCAGAGCAGGCCCTCGATGCATGCGCGGCGGATCAGGAACGGATTTTGCAGGCATCGAACACTCAAAAAAAGGAAACACAATGAAGACGAAGCATCCTCTCGCTATCAACGGCATGCACCATGTATCGCTGCGTGTGAGCGATATGGATCGATCGTTGGCGTTTTACCGCGATGTACTGAACTTTTCTCCGAAGACCTCCTTTATGCTCGATGGGCTTCGCTTCGCGATGTTGGAAACTGGCAACGGTGTTTACATCGAGCTGGTCGAAATGAAGCAGCCGGTGCAATCAGTCGGCGAACACGAGGTTTTTTGGCACTTTGCGCTGCGTACGGACGATCTGGAGAAATCTCTGGAAGCTGCCGTTAACGCTGGCTGTGAAATCACCATTCCGATTCGGCCATTGGATCTGCTCAATAATGTCACCGAGAAATCATGGCCGATTCGCGTGGCTTTTTTTCGCGGCCCGGACGGCGAATTAATCGAACTCCTCGAGGATAAAACCGGCAACACGTAGAGCACGCTTGCCAATTGCGACTGCGCGTCCCGCGTCAGTTCATCAAAGCAAAGCTGCGCGCGCCAGGCATGCAGTTTGTTGACGAAGGCGATCTCGGACGCGACGCTCGATTAATCCCGCAGACGCGGGATAATTCTCGAGCATGGTCATTGAAGTGAAAATTCCCGCAGTAGGTGAATCGATTACCAGCGGTGTCGTCTCTGCTTGGCATAAAAAATCCGGAGATTTCGTCAACGAAGGCGAACCGCTCTTTACGCTCGAGACCGACAAGGTTTCCACGGAAATCGTCGCCGAAAAAGCCGGCACCCTCGAAACGAAAGTGCCCGAAGGGCAGGAGGTGAAGATCGGCGAAGTCGTTGCGACAATTGATGATTCAAAGCAGCCGGCCGAACAAAAGAAAGAAGCGCCGTCAAAGAAAGCGCCGGAGCAAAAGAAAGAAGCTGAGCCATCCAAAAAGCCGACAGAAAAAAAGGAACCTGTAGCCGCAGGCGTCGACCGCAGCGGGCCGGAGTCATCCCGAGACATCGGGACCACAACGCTTTCGCCAGCAGTTCGCCGCATCGTGGAAGAAGAGAAGCTCGAGGCCGAGAAAATTCGTGGCACAGGCGAGGGAGGACGCCTGACAAAAGAGGACGTGCTCGCGGCTGTGCAGGAACGTGGCAAGGCCGGGGAAAAGATTGACACCCGCGAAGTGCAACTATCCGGCGACGGCCGTTTCGTCCGCAAAAAAATGTCGCCGTTGCGCCGCAAAATCGCGCAGCAACTGGTGATAGCGCAGCACACGGCCGCGATTCTCACAACATTCAACGAATGCGACATGAGCGCCGTGCAGGAGTTACGCCGCAGCAAACAGCAAGAGTTCACGAAAAAGAACGGCGTAAAACTCGGTTTGATGTCGTTCTTTGTTAAGGCTTGTGTGGAGGCGCTCAAGGCCGTGCCGGTCGTCAACGGCCGCATCGAAGGCGACGATTTTATTCAGAACAACTTCTACGACATCGGTGTAGCCGTCGGCACCGAACGCGGACTGGTTGTGCCGGTCGTGCGTGATGCGGACAAGAAAAGTTTTGCCGACGTCGAACGCGATATTACCGCTTACGCTGCAAGAGCGCGCGATGGAAAACTCAAGATCGAAGATCTGCAAGGCGGCACATTCACCATCACAAACGGCGGAGTGTATGGATCGCTTTTTGCCACGCCTATTTTGAATTTTCCGCAAAGTGGAATTCTCGGCATGCACAAAATCATGCCGCGACCCCTAGCCGTGGATGGGAAAGTGGATGTCCGCCCGATGATGTATCTTGCGCTCAGCTACGATCATCGCGCGATCGACGGAAAAGAAGCCGTTACCTTTCTCATCAAAGTGAAGGAATGCATCGAGGAGCCGGAAATGCTGCCGCTCGACTTTTAGACCAATCCCGTCACGAATGCTTTCTCATTAACAACTGCGCTTTTCGCCAGGTGTTACTCGTCTGAGCACGCACTAAGCCGTTTTAACGGCTTCGTCGCGTTGAATTGCGAAAAGCTGTTGAAACAGCTTAGTCGTTAGCGCCGGTCTAACACCGGGCTGAAGCCGCGGTGTTAATGATGATACAGTTGCGTGTGCGATTGTTTTCGCGAATGCTGAGTGACAAATATTCATGGAAAAATTTGACGTTGTAATCATCGGGTCCGGACCGGGAGGTTATATTGCCGCCATCCGCTCCGGTCAGCTCGGATTGAAAACAGGCCTTGTCGAGAAAGAGAAGGAATTGGGCGGCACCTGTCTGAACGTGGGCTGCATCCCTAGCAAAGCGCTTCTCACGTCGAGCGATCATTTCATGTTCGTAAAGAAAGAGGCGGCCAAGCACGGCATCGTGATCGACGGCGCGCGCGTTGATCTCGCTAAAATGCAGGAGCGCAAGGACAAGGTGGTGAAGACATTCAACAGCGGGGTGCGCTCGCTGATGAAAACAAACAAGGTCACTGTTTTTCCTGGCTTTGCCACGATCACAGCGCCTGGAAAAATTTCCATCAAATCCGCGGATGGTCAGACGCAGGAGATCGAAACGAAAAATATCGTCATCTCTACCGGTAGCGCTCCGGTCGAACTGCCGTTCGCAAAATTTGATGGCAAAACAATAGTCAGCAGCACCGAAGCGCTGGAATTCAGGG
>WNGE01006068.1_pt1 | contig 15290 bp, 15 predicted proteins | sample 5400651 | NCBI WGS metagenome assembly WNGE01 (sample SAMN13153370, study PRJNA577476) | soil metagenome | isolation source: 60 cm soil or saprolite under grassland replicate 2 | place: USA:California | collected 2016-06-15 | reverse complement strand
CGGTCGCCACCCCCCAGGGCCCCAGGCTCACCACCGTCAGGCTGCTTGAGCAGGAGCAGCGGATCGTGCAGGTCGCCCGCGCCAAGGCGCACACGCGCATGCTGGCGCCACGGCCCGACCTGCTCGCGCGGATGGTCGAGCTTGCCGAGTATTCGGGGCCGCGGCTGTCCACCGAGCAGCAGGCCGCCCTGGCGTGGCTGGCTCGGCCGGTCGGGTGGGCGTCGCTGGAAGGCTTGGCCGGAACTGGCAAGACTACCCTGCTGCGCCCCCTCGTGCGGGCGTACCAAGCCGACGGCCAGCCCGTCGTCGTGGTCGCGACCGCCGCGGAGACCGCCCGGCGGACCGCCTGCGAGCTGGGCCTGGACCGCGGCTGGACCGTCGAGGCGTTCTGTGGCGCCGTCCAGCATGGCCAGCTCCGCCCGCGGGACGACTGGCTGGTGCTAGTCGAGGAGGCCGCCATGGTGGACACCCCCCGCATGGCCACCCTCCTGCAAGCCGCCGAGCCGGCCAGCATCCGCACCCTCGGCGACCCCGAGCAGGCCCAGCCGGTCGGCGCGGGCGGCTGGCAGCGGCTGGTCGACCCGGTCATCGGCGGGCACGCCGAGCTGACAACCGTCGTCCGCCAGCGCCACCGCGCTGATCGGCAAGTCTGTAAGGCGATCCGCGACGGCCACGCCCCCCAGGCGCTCGCCGACCTGCAAGCCCGCGGCCGGCTGCACCTGGCGCCCAACCGCTCCTGTACGGTTAAGGAAGTAGTGCACGCCTGGGACCGCCACCGTGCCGCCTGCGGGCTTGCGGGCGTGGCGATCGTCACCGACACCGACAACGCGACGGTCGACACCCTCAACGCGTTGTGCCAGCAACGCCGCCTGGCCACCGGGGAACTCACTGGCCCGGGCGTCCAGCTCACTGACCGGGTGACCGGCCGAAGCGAGCGGCTCTACGAAGGCGACCGGGTCCGGTTCATCCACCCCTACCGCACCCGCGACCTGGTCCCGGTCTACGTCGCCAACGGCACCGGCGGCCAGGTCCTGGCCGTCGACCCCGACCATGGGGTGGTCACCGTCGCCTGCGACGACCGGCGCACCGTCACCCTCACGCCTGCCGTGCACGAGGAGGCGCAGCCGCTGCGGCTGGGCTACGCCGGCCACGCCCTCAAGCTCCAGGGCGGCCAAGCCGAGGTGGTGCTGGTGCTGCCGGGATCGTGGCAGACCTCGCGGCAGTCGGCCTACTCGATGGCCACCCGCTGCGTCCAGGAGCTGCACGTCTATCTTGACACGGCGACCCAGCAGAGCGGCCTCTACCGCGATGCCGACCCGGTCTGGGCGCTCGGCCAGCGGTGGACCCATGACGCTGGAAAGCGCGCCGCCACCAGCCACCTCGACCGGGCGGAGCCCGGCGGCCCACCGGGGCGGTCGAGGGTCGACGACGACCTGGTCGTGGCGCCACCCGAGCCGGACGAGTTCGTGTCGGCACGGTCGGCGCCCGAGCTGTCCCACGGGCGCGACCTGGAGGGTGGGCTCGGCATCGACCCATGAGCCCTGGCCTGGTTCTGCACGAATCCCGCTGAGGCAGCGCCCCAGATCGGCGTTCACCCTCGCTAACGCCGATCTTCGCGTCGTGATCACCTACCCCAGTGCCGGCTGGCATGCGAGCGTCAATCCCTTTGCTGGCAAGCCGGCAGGCCACCGCGACGATCGGAACGTGAGGGCGATCTCGCTGCCTGCTCGGGGATCGTGCGCCACATCGTGCATCCCGGATTCACCCCGGCTTGAGCCCATCGCGTCAGCGGTGTCAGGGGACGACGAGGTCAGCGCGCGCGCCATCACCGTCGCCGTGACCTCGAAGCAGTCAGCGACCGCCCCGGGCGGCCAGCAGGTCTGCCGGAGTCGGATCCGTTGCCAGCAATGGGATGCAGCAGCAGGAGAATCGCAAACCGACGGCGACCATCGGGGTCCGATTCGCTGCATGAAAATCGGCGCTAAAGAGCTACAGAAAACACCTACACCGGAATTGGACGCGGACGGGTCACCTGCCCGAGGGCTGCGCGTCGAGCGCCCTGACTCGAGTCGCCCGCACCGGGCGTAAGAAAGACGCCCGGCGTATTTCGGCTGCCGGGCGTCATGGAATGCTGATCGGATTCTAGGGAACTTGAAGCGAGGCCCGTCGCCCTTCGTAGATCCTCTGGGTCGGTGATTCCAGCGCGAGGCGATCCAGGCAGTACAGACGCCAGAACGCCTGCCAAAGATCATCCTGTGGCTCAAGGTAGCGAACGTTGAGTCCCAGGTCGATTGCCCGCTGGGCGTCGATGACAGCGCCATGGGAAAGGTACTGTTCGACGTTGTTCAGTTCCTTGGCGATCTCTTCGGCCTTGTCGGGATCATCCTTGAGCGAATACTGCTGCAAGAAGTAAGAAGCCATGTCCTGAGAGCGCTTCAGAGCCTTCTTGCAGAAGTCGATGAGGGCTGGGTCGAGTTTGTCCAGCAGTGGGAAGTAGGCGGGAGATAGCGCTCCTCCACCGACCGAGTTCACGATCTCCTCGAGCCCGTCGAGAAACGTAGCTGTTCAGCAAGAGGTCAGAGGCATGATTGGGACACAGTCACACCTCCCGACTCCGGCTTCAGATGTGGCGAAACTATGACATATCAGCCGCTCAGACTGATCGGACGGTCGGATCGGCCCACGAACCGGTCTTGTGAATCCGCAGGTCACAGCCTCGTGCAACGCTCTGACCTCTTGCTGAACAGCTACCGAGAAACGATTGGGCTGGACGCCCCATGCGCTCACCGCTTGCCGTGGTGATCTCGACCTGTGGGTCGATGGGGCCAAGCTCGGAGCAGTAGCCCATCACGATCTCGTCGGCGCCGATGGCGATGAGGGTGGCGGCGCTCTTGGCGCTGTCAGGCACGATCACCCGGAACGCGGCGGCAGCCCCGATCTTCTTGCGGCACATCATGATGATGCGTTCGGCCTGATCGATATCTCCGCCGTTGCTGTGGAGGAGCAGATCAAGGTCTTCACCCTCGGTCACATCGTCGAGAAGGTCAACGAACGGTGGGATATCGCCTGAATTGATCGATGCTGCAGGGCCAGCGACATAGCAGACGAGACGGCGCCCACTTCGCTGCTCGATCTGTCTGATCCGGTCCTGTCGGGTGTAGCGCGCCTGCTCAAGGGCGCTGTACAGGGGCGTTTGGGCCGGCACAGGGATCGCAGCGGCGTCAGACGTTGTAGCGGGGCCTGGCTCTGACTGCCCGCTGTTCTGCGGGTTCACGGGGCCTGCTTCCACGCTGTTCCTCGTATTCGCGGCGGCGGCGGCGGTAGTCGTCGAGTTGCTCATCTAGTGATAGGTGGCGCTCTCGGATCTCTTCAAGCTCTTCGGCCAGCCTCTCCTTGATGTCTGGATCCTGCATCGTATCGCCTCCGGGCGGTGGCAGTGCAAATGCACTGCCATGGTCGTTATCTCTGCTGGCAGAGGACCGGTTCCAAGAAGGCGAAAGCGTGGCCCGAGGCATCGCGCCGCAGCGAGGGGACGATACAGCATCGACGTCTGGGACTGCTGTCTACTGCGTCCACGTTAGCTTCTCTAGGAGTTTCTGCTGCCTCTCCAGCGAGGTGCGCAGCCGCTGCTGGAACTCGGCGTCCTTACGCCGGGCCTGCAGGTGGGCGTTGATCGCCTCCCGGATCTCCTCGGCAACAGGCACGTTGTCGACCCGGGCGACCGCCTCCAGCTCGGCGGCTTGGTCTTCGGACAAGCGAATCGTGAGTGCCTTCTTATCCACCTCAGCTTCCTCCTTCCTCCTGCCGGACTAACCATCAAACCATCACGATGCTAGAATGTCAAGGTGCTATGCACCTTGATGCAGAGCTTCATGTTGCACGCACCGTGCTATCATGCCATCGCACAGTGACACGCACTCCCTCGGAGAGGGATGCCGACACGAGGAGGCCGACATGGCCAAGGGTCGCAAGACCAGCGCCAAAGCCGCGAAGGCGGCGTCCAAGGTGCTGCGCGACGGTCGGAACAGCAAGGCGTCCAAGACCGCCGCCGGATCGGCGCTCAGTCAGCGGGCCCCGAAGCCGAAGCGGAAGGGGCGGAGATGACCAACGTCACCGATATGAAGATGGATGTCCCCTGCCCTGAGTGCGAGCGCCCCATCCCCGTTCGCCTCCGGGACATCCAGAACCGGCGGCTGGTCGTAGCTATTCAGCGAGAGCGGAATGGTGTTGTCGCAGGTCAGCGGGAACGTTCACGCGACCGCGTGGCCCGTGCCGAGGTCGATGGCACACCGTCGGCGTCAGCCAGGGCTGAGCGCGGGCGGCAGCCACGGCCCGGTCGCAAACAACTGCCGCAGCGCCTCGAGCTTGTCCACGCCCCACTTGGCGGCGGTGGCCAGGTAGGACTGGACCACCGCGAAGTCGGCCAGCCCTTGCAGGGTGCGCCAGCACCCACCCGAACTCCGCTGCTGCACCTTCACCGGCCGAACGTCCCGTTCCGCCTGATTGTTGGTGAACGCCACCGAAAGGTCGGTCGCAAACCGCAGGATCATCGCCTCGTGCTGCTGGAAGCGGCGCGCCAACCGCAGCCCGTCGGTGGCCGTCCTGGTCCGCTTGCCCTGGTTGGCGACGATCCCGGTCGTGACCGCCCCCCGATACCAGGCCACGATCTCCGCCAGCGTCGCCTGCTCCAGCGCCGCGGCCCCGACCGCCCGCGCGGCCCCGGCGGCCTTGTTGGCGTGCACCAGCAGGTCGGCCATCGAGCTCGCCCACGCCTGCCCGCTCGGGTCGAACTCCCACACCTCGCGCAGGTCGCGGAGCAGATGCGCCCCGCACCAGGCATGCAGCGCGTCGGTCAGATGCCCGTACCCGGCGTAGCCGTCCCGCACGATCGTGCCGCTGTAGCCGCCCAGCACCCCACCAGCGTCGATATCGTCGGCGGACCGCCCGCCGGTGTGCAGGTGCGTCAAGAACTCGGTGCAGGCCACGTGCACGTACACCAACCCGCCCCCGGCCCGCCCTGGCGTCTCGTCCACATACAGGACCCCTGCCTGCCCAAGCAGCGCACCGACCCGCGCCATGAACGGCTCCAGCAACCCCGCGGCCCGGCCCGCACCCCGGCCACAAACCCCACCGAGCACCCCACCCCCAGCAGGTCGCCCAGCAGCCCGCCGCCCGCCCCACCGGCACGTGGTTGGCCACCGTCAGGTTGGCGGCATGAGCGCACACCCCCGGGCCGTACTGCGCCCGCCCGGACGCAAACCCCGGCGCCTGCCCCACGCTGGTCACCCCGCACACCCCGCAGACCCGCGCCTGCACCCGGTACTCGGTCACCACCGGCCGCGGCGGCGGCGGGGGCGCCTCCAACACCTGCCGCTTGTGCTCGGCAGCGGCCGGCGCGTCGGCAAGGTCGTGCCCACACCCGGCGCACCGGTCGGGTGCGCACACCACAATGTGGTCCGGGTCGGGCACCTGCGCCAGCGTGGTCCCCGGATCGCCAGGCTGCTTGCCGGGCTTGCGCCCCGACCTGCCACGCAGTGACCGGCCCTTCGGCTTGCGCGGCGTCTTGGTGTAGGGACTATCAGAGCTGGGCGGCCGGTTGGAGTTCGACGAGTCCCGGCCCGCCTGCCGCTCCAGCTGCGCCACCCGCTCGCCCAGGACCACCACCTGCGACCGCAGCTCCACGATCTGCGCGTCGGTCACCGCCACCTGCGACCGCAGTCCCGCGATCAGCGCGTCCCGTGCCGCCAGCTCGGCCTGGTGCAGCTCGGCCTGGGTAGCGATCACCCCCCGCAGCTCGGTGTTGACCGCACGCTGCCGCCCCAGCGCCGCGCGCAACTCCTCGACCGACAAGGCGGCCAGTTCGCGCGGCGGCTCCGACATGGCCGACATGATCGCCACGCCACCAGCCGAAGGTCAACTCGGTCAGCTCACGACATCCGGTCGTCCTGCCAGGGTCACCACGACCGCGTTCACCCTCGCTGAATAGCTACGTGGAAACCGCATGATCTTGGGCGTTCGTGCCTGCGCTTCACTATCCGGCATCACGTCACGAACGGGACAGACTCACAGAACGCCGGAGCCCTGCGGGTACGGAACACTAGAGCGCGCTCGACAAGCCCGTTGTCCGCTGCCGCTGGTCACCGTTCGTCGCGCGGTTTCCTCTCCAGAGGGCGTCGTCCTTCAGCCAGTCATGGCACTTGAATGCTTTCACATGGGTGAGGTTAACCTCGCTATCGAATGTCGCGAGGACTCCGCCGACGACCGCCGGTCCTGTGTTCTTGTCATTGGCGACAGCACGGAAGAGTGCCAGCCGTAGCGCCTCGTCATCCTGGAACCGCTGCCAGGCCAGTTGGAGATCGGTGGCCGTCCTGATGCCTAGCTGACGAAGTCGCGCCCGTCGTGCGGAATATGGATCCTTGGGTGTATTCGGCATATGCAGGCAAAGGAAGGCCTGGTCGAGCCAGTCGACCAACCTGCTGATCGGGACCCGGGTTCGTAGCATCACGTCGACCAGGTTGGCGGTGGCGAGGTTCTGCATGTCCTCGATACCTTCCTCGAGGAGCCGCGCCTGATCCCAGATGCTGAGGCCATCCAGGTCGCTGAGAGGGTAATCGGTCTTGATGGTTGGGACGAGCCCGCCGAACGACTTCGTCAGTGCAGCCTTCAACGCCTGGATCCCGATCTGCGGGAAAATGCCGATGAAGAAAGCGAAAATCTGCTGCTGGCGGCTCGACCCAAAGGGGATCAGTCCCACGGTGGTCACCACGAGTGTGACGATGACGATTCTGGCTACGGCGCTGATGTATGCGCCCGTCTTGAGATCGTCCCGGTAGTAACGACGGATCAGGTCCTGCAAGATGAACCAGTAGGCGCCGAGGAAGCCAAACTGAAGCGCCTTATAGGGCACCTGGGGCTGGCCTGACAACCGATGAATGAGCTCGAAGTTGCGCAGGAACTCGGGCTGCACGACGAGTGCCCACCCGATGCCCAGCAGCAGGGTCGTGACGAGGACCGGCGAGAACGTCTCGGTTCGATCGCGTAGGGTTGACCGATCCTGACCCTGGTCCTGGTAGATCAGGCTCGACGTGCTGACCGAGCTTCTACCGTAGACTGCTTCGAATTTCCTACGGTAGAGGTTGTCCTTGGTCTTGACCTTCGACTCGGCCTGAAGTTCATCATGCGCCACCTTCCAGCGGGGATAGTAGCTCGTATGCTGGGGAGGCGCCGGTAGGTTGCAGTCCTGGTCGATGCGTAGACGAAACAGGTTGATGACGAATTCATCGTAGAGGCTTCGCCCCTTGAACCTGATGAACTGCATGTACAGCCAGCCTGGCAGGAAGGCGAGGATCGCCGCGATGACCAGCTTGAGCATGAAGATTCGGCTGCGCTGCTCAAGGACGACCGTCGGCACGATCGTGAGGAGCACGACGCCGAGCAGCAGCGTCCACTGCAGGAGGCGTTCAGTTGGTCGCTGGCCAATTGGGGTGGACTCTTGTTGCATGGCCATCGGTGGCCGCCCTTCGAGCTGACAACTCATACCGAGCTCGTTCCGAAGCATGCGCCCCAGCGGGCCGCCGCACGGTGACGATCATCACCCCGCCACCGTGATCCTTGTCACCCTTCCCGCCGTCATCGGCACCCGGCCGGGTGCCGAACTGGCTCGGCCTGCCATTCCTGCGGGTCACGTTTCGGCGGCATCGACGCCGCATGCTGCCGCACGCACCGAAAGCCGTCAGGTCACCGAGGCACAGAGCGCGTATTGCATTCACGCAGCTCACGGGTATTCCTACAAGAGACTCGCGCTCTCGGGCGACAGCGTCGACGTCGTGCAGCCCAGTGAGCTGCGGGGCAGCGGCTATGCCTGTCACCGGAACGGGCGAGCCTCTTGTAACGCTGCCTTGTTGGAATCGGGAAAGGTGCAGGTCAGGGCCTCGTCGGTCCGTGGCGGAGGCAGAGCATTTGCGCAGGTGGAAGCGAGGGAAGTGCATATCAGTGCCCCGGCCTCAACAAACCACCGGTAAATGCTACGTTCCTTAAGCGCGGTATAGTTGGCCTGTCCGCCTTGTATCAGTCGTGCCGCCGCCAGGCGGACGAGGGGGAACACATGGCCTCACCGCGGGCACCTTGAGACCGCCAAACGCTCGGTCAGCTCTTACCAGCGGTCGCCACGATTCCGGAGTGTCAGCGGAACAGCTCCTCGACGTCGAGCATGACCCGGGTCGCCCGCTCGTTGAAGCGGCCGGGACGAAACGGCGCCAGCAGCCACTCCGGCTCCCCGGTGGCGATCTCGTCGGCGACCAGCCGCCCAGGCACCGGGGCCAGCGTCACCCCCTTGTGGGTCACGGCCAGGTAGAGGCTGTCCAGGCCGGGCACGGGACCGACGATCGGGAGCCGGTCGGCGGGCATCGACCGCCAGGCCAGCAGCGTGCGGGCGATCCGGGCGCCGTAGAGGACGGGCAGGAAGCGGGCAGCCTGGCCGAGCAGCGCCCGGGCGTGCCGCCCGCTGGGGTCGTGGGTGACCATCTCCTGGGAGCCCTCGCCGAGCAGGACCGAGCCGTCCGGCCGCTGCCGCAGATGCACCTGCGGCCCGGGACCGCCGGGCAAGTAGACCACCTTGTCGGTGAAGGCGGGCAGCGGCTCGGTCTGGACCAGCAGGCCAGGGCTGACCAGAGTGGCGACGTCGAGGCCGACGGCGCGGGCGACCGCCACCGACCCGGCCCCGGCGGCGAGCACGATGATGGCCGGCCGCAGCATGCGGTCGCCGAGCTCGACCAGGATGCCGTCGTCGTCCAGCCGCACTCGGGCCGGCTCGACGAGGAGCAGGCGCCCGCCGGTCGCCACCATGGCGGCCTGGGTGGCGGCCACGACCAGGTCGGGGTCGACCTGCCCGTCCCATGGGGCGTGGCAGGCAGCCGCGACCGGGCCTGGCTCGGCGGCCGGCAGCAGCTGGCGCAGGTCCGTCTGGTCGACCGGCGCGATCGGATAGCCGCGGGACCGGGCACGCTCGACCTGCTCGGCCAGCTCGCGTCCCTGCTGCGGCTCGGCCCGAGCGCCTCCGGGTAGCTCATCGCTGCTTGCTGACGCTGGGATCAGCGGGCGGTCCGGGTTACCCCGGCAGCGACTGCCCTGCGGCCGTCAGCCTTGCCGGGAGGCGCCAGGTATGGACCGGCTGGCCGCTGGCGGCGCACTCCAGGTAGCGCTCCAGCATCGCCGCCAGCGCGCCCTCACGGCCCATCCGCGGCTCCAGCGCGGCCAGCACCCTGCGCTGCCACACCGCGCCGGTCTGCCCGCTGGCCACCCGTGTCGCGATCACCCCGAGCAGGCGGTCGGCCTCCGCCGCCGCAACCCCGGCCCCCACCAGCCCCTCGTGGGCGGCCGGCAGCAGCTGTGGCACCAGCTCGGCGGCGGGGAGTGTCGTCAGCCGGCCATCGTCCCCAAAGGGCCAGCTGAGCTCGGCGGCCAAGCCGTGCTGAGCGGCCCGGTAGAAACTGTGCTCGGCGCGCTCAAACGACAACGTGTAGGTCCATCGCCGGTCCTGCCCGGCCAGCCACAGCGACAGCCCAACCAGCAAGGCGGCGTTGGCCAGCATGTCGACCACGGTGGGACCGGCGGGCAGGGCCCGCATCTCGATGCGCAGGTGACCCCCCGAGGCCGGGTCGTAGACTGCCCGGTTCCAGCGCCACACCGTGCCCTGGTGCAGTCGCAGCTCCTCCAGCGGCGGCGCGCGCCACTGGTCGCCGCCATCGGACGGGTCGTGGTCGCCGAGGACCGGCAGCAGCGGCTGGTGCAGTCGCACGCCCTGGGCGAACAACTCCAGGGCTCCGCCCCGCAGCCACCCGGTCCCAAACGCCACCCGGGCGGGCCGCCGGCGCAGACCACGCCTGTCACGTTCGTCGAGCGACTGCTTGCACAGGGCGATCCGGGTCTCCTCCCACAGCCGGTGGCCAAGGAAGGTGGGCGAGTTGCCGGCCACCGCCAACACCGGCGCGGTGGCCGCCTGGACCGCGTTGTAGGTGCGCGTGAAGGCGGCCGGGTCGACCCGCAGGTGCACCTGGAAGGAGGTGGCGGCGCCCTCCAGGCTCACGTCGTCGCTGGCCAGCTCGAGCGGGTCGGCGCCGGCGATGCGGAGGTGGAAGGGGTCGTTGCGCAGCCGTTGCAGGCCGCTGTTGAGCGCCCGGTAGCGCGCCACGTCGCTGATGACGCCAGGGTGGAGGTCGGCGTGGCCCAGCGTGGGCAGGATGCCGATCAGCGCCAGCCGGCCCCCGTGCGCCCTGGCCGCCGCAGCGACGTGCTCCAGCAGCAGGCGCAGCTCCTCTCCGAGCACCGCAAACGGCCAGCCGGCCAGCGGCGTCGGGGTCGCGTTCAGCTCCAGGTTGAACCGGTCGAGCTCCAGGTTGACGCGGGGATCGGCCGCGGCGGCGCGGACCGCCTGGTTCCGCAGGCGCGGCCTGGCCGCATCGTCGACCAGGAACAGCTCCAGCTCGGCACCAAGCGTGGCAGGGCCCACCCCGAAGCCAGGCCGCTGGAGCAGCCGCCCGAGGGTCGACAGGCATTGCTCCAGCCGCTGCTGGAAGCGGGCGTAGTCGAGCTGGTCGAACGTCTCTCGGTCGATGCCCTTCCCCACGGCAGGAACCCCCTAGCCCACCCCTAGCCCCACCAGTTCCACGGCGCGTCGTCGGGCAGCGCGATCCTCCGCCCGGTGAGCAGCGTGGGCAGGATCCGGACGTAGTGACCCTTGGCGCCCGGCGCCCAGGGGTACAGCGGCAGCGCACGGACCCGACTCAGCTCCACCGGATCGGTGACCTCCGTAGCCTCCCCCCGAACCAGGACGCTCCAGCCCGTGCGGGTCGCCTCGTCGACCCCGTCGACCTCGAACGCGACCCGCGCACCGCGGCTGGCCACGTCGAGCTTGGTCCCCTCGTCGGTACGGAACAGCACGGTGTGCTGGTCGAAGACGAAGTTGACAGGCAGCGCGATCGGTCCGCGGTCGTCGACCAGCACGAGGCGACCCAGGTGCTGCCCGGCCAGCAGCCGAAAGCACTCATCCTTGGTCAGCTCCTGCCAGCGGACCTCCTGCATAAGTCCTCACCTCTTCGAGCGCGACGTGCGCCGCCAGGGGCGGCCTGGCCATCCGACCCAGGCTGGCTTCCCCGAGCCCGCTGGCGTAGGGGCGAACGTCCGGCCCGCTGTGGGCCATCCGGCCGGCGCGGCCGCCGCCCCTGTTGAGCGCCCGGTAGGGCAGCCCGCCGGCCGATAAGCCAACTCGGGCGCCACAAGGTCGGGGCGGGCTAATCCTCGCCCTCTGTCTGCTGGCAGGCGTTACCGAAAGACAAGAGGTCCTGGGTGAGCGGGTTCAGACGAACTCCGCTTCCAGGGTGGGAGCAGCTCCGCCGAGGACGCGACCAGCAACGCGTGGTGATGCGGTCGACCGTGTCCCGCGGCAGCAGGCCGGCGGCGTCGATATCCTCGCCGCAGAAGTCGCACCGCAGCGGGCTGAAGGTCTCGTCGGACAGGCACTCGACGTCGTTGCCATACCCGTAGGCACGCAAGCACGGGTCCTCTCCTTCCACACCGGACACGATGAACGGCCTTGCTAGCAAAGATCGGCCGTGCCGGCAGCCGGTTGCACGACAAGGTGCCTGCCTTGCCAGCCGATCGACCCATCCGACCGGCCGCCCAGCGCCGCTCCGCCCCCTCGGCAGAGCGCAAGGCACCCGCCCCCTGATCGGGTCCAGCCGAGGGTCGCGTTGCGGTGCGGCGGCTGGTCACGGGCCGAAGGACGGGCGGATCTTGGGTCCAACAGCCCTTGGCGCAAGCGCGCTCGCCCGGCAGATTTGCCGCATCGTCCAGCGGCGAGGAGGTGCGAGCTCAGAGCGACGAGCGCAGGCAGCATCCGACCTGCACGTATCAGGACCGACCGGCAAGGAGGCGATGCGCATGGACACCCCGCCCGGCCACCTGGTGGGCCACCGCTGACCGGTGCGCCCAGATCTCCCCCGCTCCGTCGGCCGACGATCCTCCCACAAAGCAGGCGCGCGGCGACCGCGACAGCCTCGCCGGTCCGACCGCGACCGCAGATAACCGCTCGGCCGGCGGAGTGCTATCTCCTCACCGTCGACCCCAGACGGAAATCCATTGAGCCGCCACCCTGGGCGGCCGTCCCCGGCGCCCGGCCAGGCATGCCAGGCGGATCACCCCAGATCGTATGCACCTGCACGAGTGTGTAGTCATTGACGAGGTCCTCCCGCTCACCGAGTCGCTCGCCGAAGCCGCCCAGAATCACCTCATTGGGCCGCATGGCCCGGGCATGATGGGTCTTGGGGCCCTGGGACCCGGGTGACACTTGGGCTCTCCTGGAGGAAGCCGAACGCTGCGGTCCACGGTGCGTCGCTCCACGGTGTTCGAGACAGGAGGCGGCCATGGCCATCATCTTGCTCGTGGAGGATGGACCCGGCGTCGGGCGCGAGCTGCCCGGCCTGCTTGCGGCGGCCGGGCACCGGGTCGTGCGGTGCGGCGGCGGGCCGACGCCGCTTGGCGCCTGCTTGCTGCTGCGCCAGGGCAGGTGCCCGCTGCCCGACGCCGCCCAGCTCCTGGTGTTCGCCTGCACGCTGAACCTGCCCCTACCCGGCCGCTCCTACCGCGGCATCCACCTGCTCCATGCCTACCGCGCCCACCCCGACCACGGACGGCTTCCCCTCGTCCTCGTGGCCGTCGCGCCCCCACAGGACCTGCAGGGACCGGGGCCGACCGAGGTCGTGGGGACGTTCGCGGACCCGGCTGCGGTGCTTGCGGCCGTGAACCGACTGCTGCAGCCCCCCGGCCAAACGCCAGTCCCACCCGCCGCTGACCACGACGACATACGCCGGGCAGCGGTCGGGTGAGCAGGGCGATCGCCCACAGCGCCCGCGAAGCTGTCAGCGCCCCTGCGCCCGGAACCGAAGGACGGTCTCGGCATGCCGCCGGCCCTCGGCCGCCACTGGCAGCTCGGCGGTTCGCCGCACCACGGCGCGCCTTCGCCACCGGCGAAGGCGTGGTTGCATTCGGGACAGTTGACCTTCAGCTCCTGGCAGAGAAACGGGCAGTCGTACCAGCCGCACGACCTCGTGCCCGTCCCAGCCACGAAGTCGTAGGCGCGCCCAGGGCACTGCTGGTAGACGACCCGCGGCTCCTCGGGAGCACGCTGCCGGCGGCGCACGCCCATCACCTGACCTCCTTGCCTCGCCACCCAGTCCCAGTCATCTGTGGCTCGGGTCAGCGTCCTGCGGCTGGTCGCGGGCAACAGGGCCAGGCGGCTCCAACGGCCAGCGTTACGGCAGCTTCACGTACCCGTGCCGCATCTTCCACAGGAAGTACTTCTCGAAGGCGATCTTGGCGGCGTGGGACTGCGGGCCCGGGATCATCACCCCGTGCTTGCGGGGCGGCAGCATCCGGTCGGCGAGGATCACCACCCCGTTGTTGCCGGCGTCCATGATGCACACCGCCGGGATGTCACCGAAGTTCTCCTGCTTGGTCGGCTCCTCACCGCGGATCTGTGCGGCGATGTTCTCCGCCGCCACATGGGCCATGGTCTCGGCGGGGAACCCGGTCTTGGGCACGCCCACGGCGTTGGCGGTGGTCCAGGGTGCGTTCACCGCGGCCGCGATGCCGACCGCGTAGACGTTGGGATACTGCAGCGTCTGGTAGGTGTCCTTGACCTCGATGAACCCCTTGGGATTGCCCAGGCCCGAGGCGTTCACCACCTCGGCGCCGACGAACGGCGGGACCACCATCGCATACTTGAACGGCACCTTGCGCCCATCGGCCAGGCGGATCTCGCCCGGGGCGACCTCCTCCATCGCGACGTCGAAGATGCCCTGGATGCCCTGGTGCTTGAAGAACATCCCGAGCAGCTTCTCGCCGCCGGGCAGCCCCCCGATCCCGAAGTGCCCGGGGAACGGCTCGGCGCTCACGTAGGCGACCGGCACCTTCAGCTTCTGCTTCCGCAGGTGGTAGGCGGCGTTGAAGACGAACTCGTAGGCGGCGCCGAAACAGGCCGCACCCTGGGTGGCGGCGACCACCACCGGGCCGGGGTCGTTGACCAGCCGCGCCCAGCCCTCGGCGGCGTCGACCGCCCCCTCCAGGGAGGTGATGGAGTAGGCGTGGCCGCCCGGTCCCAGCCCGGGGACCACGTCGAAATCATTGCGGTAGCCGGTGGCGATCACCAGGTAGTCGAACCCGAGCACCCCCTGGGTGGTCTGGACCTGTTGGGCCGCGGGGTCGATCTTGGTGGCCTCGCCGTGCACGAACCTGACCCCGTGGGAGGTGAAGGTCTTGGCCACGGGGAACACCACGTCCTTGACCTTGCGCCTGCCGAACGGGATCCAGATAAAGGACGGGTTGAACTGGAACCGGTCCGACTTGGCCACCACGGTGACATCCACGCCGTCCTGCAGGTCGTGCTTGAGGCTGAGCGCGGCCGTCAGGCCGGCGAAGTTCCCCCCGAGCACCAGCACGTTCCTGTTCGACATGCGCCGCTCCTTCCCTGAGGCCTCATGGTAGGCGGAACCATGCTGTGCTGGCCCCTCGATCAGCTCCTTGCGCGGCTCGCCGACGTCCCGGCGCCAGCCGGCCCCACGCCGTGACATCGGCGTCCTGGCCCGCGACCGTGCTCCGATCGTGGGACGTCCACCAAGGCAAGCAGGATCGAGCCCTCCGCAGGAGACGTCGAGGCGCCTCGGCTTGCCCTCCACCCCTGATTCCCTGCCCAAGCCTGACCAGGGCGGTGTTGAGCCTCGTGAGGGGGAGGATGATGTTGAGCCGACCGGGGGAGGGATCGGATGAAGTGTCGAGCAGCCGCCGCGGGCGCTGCCGTCATCGGTGGCGCGGTCGCGGCCTACATCCGGGTGGTCAGGCCGTGGCTGCTGCGATGGGGGCGACCAAGGAGGAACGCGACGCCACCCTGGACGGCGACGACCTCATCCCCAACCCCGACCTCATCGCAACCCGCGCGATCGGCGTTCATGCCGCGGCAGACCAGGTCTGGCCCTGGATCGCCCAGCTCGGGCAGGGACGGGGTGGCTTCTACAGCTACGACGCGCTGGAGAACCTGGTCGGCTGCGACATCCACAGCGCCGACCGGGTCGTCCCCGAGTGGCAGGACATCAAGGTCGGGGACCAGGTCAAGCTCCACCCGGAGGTTGGGCTGGGCATCACGGTTGTGGAGCAGGGCCGGGCGCTGGTGCTGCGCGGTGGCGTGCCGATGGGCGCCGTGCCGCCCCCCTACGACACGACCTGGGCCTTTGTCCTTGGGG
>WNGE01017746.1_pt1 | contig 15291 bp, 17 predicted proteins | sample 5400651 | NCBI WGS metagenome assembly WNGE01 (sample SAMN13153370, study PRJNA577476) | soil metagenome | isolation source: 60 cm soil or saprolite under grassland replicate 2 | place: USA:California | collected 2016-06-15 | reverse complement strand
TCGTGCGCTTCCGGCGAAAACAGCATCGCTACAGCAGCTCGTCGACGCGAGTGAAGAGGTTGCGCGACTCCTCGCGAAACGCCAACCAACTGAACCACGCGGCGTAGACCTCCGGCCGGTCGGCGAACGCGCGCTCGTAGTTCGTCGTCATCGAGCGGCATTGTGCGAGCTCCGGCGGTCGAAGTCCAGGTGTGCGCCTCGCGCCTATTGCGGCCCGGGCTGAGTGAGAGGGGGGCCCGAGGGCCGCCCTCTCGGCGTGCGAGGGTGCGCCGTCGCTACCTCTTGATCAGCGAGCGCTGGACGATCTTGCTGCCGGCGTGCGACTTGTCGACGGCCTGCAGCTTGACGGTGAAGCGGCCGACCGTGCGGAAGCGCGCAGCCGGTGTCCAGTGCCGCGAGGCAATCGTGCACAGCGTCGGCGTGACGCTGAACTTGCGGCCGTACGAGAGCACACCACGCGTGGTGTCGCGCTCGAAGACCGTGACCGCCTTCGCGGTGTCGTCGCAGACCTCGAACTTCGCGTAGACGCGGATCCCGCGCCGCTTCAGCGAGATGAAGCGGATCGTCGGGGCGCGGTTCCCGGCCTTCGGAGGCGCGGTGACCACGGCGGTGACGTCCGTAAACACCGTCGTGGAGCCCCGGGCGTTGCGGGCCGTCAGACGGACGCGAAGCGTGAAGCCGAGATCGGCGGTCGTGACCGTGTACCGGTCGGTGGTGGCGCCGGCGATGTTCCCGCAGCCGGTGCCCAGCGCGCTACAGCGCTGCCACTGGTACGCGAACGTCGGGTCGCCCGTCCACGTGCCTTCGTCGACGCTCAGATCCTGGCCGAGCTCGGCATCGCCGAGGATGATCGGCGGGAGGGTATTGGTCGGGGCGCCGCCCGACGTGACCGTCGCCGTCTGGCTCGAATACGCGGTCGCCTTGCCGTCAGCGTTGACGGCGGTGACAGCGGAGCGGACCGTGTGGCCTGCATCAACGGAGACCAGCGTGTACGACTTGCTCGTGGCGCCGGTGATGTTGCCGCACGACGTCGAGCTGCTGCACCGCTGCCACTGATAGGTGAAGGACGTCGGGCTGTTGGACCACGACCCGTTGCTCGTCGTCAGCGTCTGGCCAACCTTCGGCGTGCCCGACACTGTCGGCGGAGAAGTGTTCACAGGCGCTGCCTGCGAGCTCGCCGACGCGACCGATCCGGTCAGCATCGCGGCGAACAGCGCAAAGAGTGCCGGGAAGATGAGTTTTCTCTTCATCGAGGCTCCTTCGTTCATGGCACATGCAATGGCGGGTTTCCCCGCCATAAGTACAACTCACAAGAGGTATTTGTGGTTGCTTGGGAGTGGCCCAAAGCCAGTAACGGCGCGGATCAGACAAGGTCGATCCCGGCCTGGCCGGTACCCTGACCTCGTGGCCAGCGAGCGCTCGGTGAACGTCGGCGGAGTCCGGATCGGCGGCGGTGCCCCGGTCGTCGTCCAGTCGATGACGCTGACGAAGACGCACGACGTCGAGGCGACGACCGCCCAGATCGCGGCGCTCGCGAGCGCCGGCTGCGAGATCGTACGGGTGGCGGTACCGAAGATCGAGGACGCCGAGGCGCTGCCGCGGATCGTGCGCTTCTCGCCTCTGCCCGTGATCGCGGACATCCACTTCAACGCGTCGCTGGCCCTGAAGGCGATCGACGCAGGCGTCGCCGCCGTGCGAATCAACCCGGGCAACATCGGCGGGCCGGACAAGGTCGAGCTGGTCGTCAAGGCCGCCAAGAAGGCGGGCATCCCGATGCGAATCGGCGCGAACTCGGGCTCGCTGCCGAAGCACCTGTCCGAGCTCGCGCAGCGGGACCAGGCGGAGGCGCTGGTCGAGGCCGCGCTCGAAGAGGTCCGTCTGCTGGAGCAGCTCGACTTCCAGGACTTCAAGATCTCGGTCAAGTCGAGCCACGTGCCGACGATGATCCGGGCGTACCGGATGCTGGCCGCGAAGGTGCCGTATCCGCTGCATCTCGGCGTCACCGAGGCCGGGACGCCGTTCGCGGGCTCGATCAAGAGCGCCGTCGGCATGGGCGCCCTGCTCGTCGACGGCATCGGCGACACGATTCGGGTCTCCCTGACCGCAGACCCGGTCGAAGAGGTGAAGACCTGCTGGGAGATCCTCAAGTCGCTTGGTCTGCGGGGACGTCGGGTTCATCTACGCCCACGGGCGCGTGCTGAAGAAGGTCTCGAGCGACATCCTGATCGACGAGCTCTTCCACGAGATCGACCGCTGGATCGCCGACGGGATGTACCGCCCGAAGCGGCTGAAGATGGCGAAGCCGGCCGCCCTGGCCATGGCCGAGGCATCTGCGATCCCGCTCGAATAGTTCGGTAGCCTGCGCGGGCAACGATGATTGCCCGCCTCTCACACCTGTTCGTGCCGACCCTGCGGGATCCGCCGGCCGACGCCGAGGCGGTCAGCCACCAGCTGCTCGTGCGGGGCGGCTACATCCGGCAGGTCGCGGCCGGCATCTGGACGCTGATGCCCCTCGGGTGGCGCGTCCATCAGAACGTCGTCCAGATCATCCGAGACGAGATCGACGCGATCGGCGGCCAGGAGATGCTGATGCCGGTGCTGACGCCGTTCGAGCTCTGGCAGCTGAGCGGGCGCGACTACATCGAGGAGCTCTTCCGGCTGAAGGACCGCAACGGGCGCGAGTACGTGCTGCCGATAACGCACGAGGAGACGGTCACCTTCCACGCGCGCGAGCTGCAGAGCTACCGCCAGCTGCCACAGATCCTCTACCACTTCTCGATCAAGGAGCGCGACGAACCCCGTCCGCGCGCGGGCCTGCTGCGATTGCGCGAGTTCATCATGAAGGACTCCTACTCGTTCGACCGCGACGAAGAAGGTCTCGCGAAGAGCTTCGAGCTGCACCACGGCGCGTACGACCGCATCTTCGAGCGCTGCGGGCTCAAGGTGTACGGGGTCACCGCCGAGTCAGGAATGATGGGCGGCAGCGGCTCGATGGACTTCCTGGCGCCATCGGGCTCCGGCGAGAACACGCTCGTCACCTGCGAGAACGGCGACTTCGCAGCCGACCTCGAGGTCGCACGCGGCGTTCCGCGGCCGGCAGTCTTCCCGGAGACGCTCGACGCACCCGCCGAGGTCGAGACTCCGGGCGTCGAGACGTGCGAAGACCTGGCTCGGTTCCTCGAGATCGACGTCGCCGCGACCTCGAAGGCGATGCCGATGACCATGGCCGACGGCAAGGTCGTGCTGGCGCTCGTGCGCGGCGACGACCGCGTCGAGCCCGCGAAGCTCGACGCCGCGCTCGGCCAGCCCTCGCGGCCGTCGACCGACGACGAGATTCGCGCGGCGTTCGGCGCGTCAGGAGGCTCGCTCGGCCCCGTCGGGTTCGCCGGCGAGGTGGTGGCCGACGAGGCGCTGCGCGAAGGGCAGTTCGTTGCAGGAGCGAACCGCGACGGCTTCCATCTGCGCGGCGTCGAGGCGGGTCGAGACTTCCAGCCGCGGTTCGCGGATCTCCGCCAGTCCAAGGAAGGCGACACCTGCCCGCACTGTGGGGGGCGCCTGCAGTTCGAGACCGCGATCGAGGTCGGGCATATCTTCAAGCTGGAGACACGCTTCTCGGGCCCACTCGGGGCGTCCTTCCTCGACGAGGACGGGAAGGAGAAGCCGCTGATCATGGGCAGCTATGGCATCGGGCCGGCCCGGGTCCTCGCGGCGATCGTGGAGCAGAGCCACGACGAGCAGGGGATCATCTGGCCCGCGTCGGTCGCGCCGTACGACGTGCACGTGATCGTGCTCGGCGGCGCCGAGGAGATCGCGGAGCGAGCAGCGGAAGCCCTTTCCGCCGCCGGCAAGGACGCTCTGCTCGACGACCGCGACCAGCGTCCGGGCGAGAAGTTCGCGGACGCCGACCTGATCGGCATCCCGATCAGGATCACCGCCGGCAAGAAGAGCCTCGAGGACGGCTCCGTCGACGTGCGGAACCGCCGCACGGGGGAGGACCGACGTGTCAATGTTGCCGACCTCGGCAAGGAGGTGACGTAGTGGCAAGAAGGCGGAGGTATGCGTCCGAGCCGTTCGGCCCGGCGGTCGAGCGGCTGATGAACGAGACCGGCGTCACGTATCGCGCGCTGGCCGCGAAGACGGGACTCTCCGCCGGCTATCTCAACCACCTCGTGCACGGCAACCGGCCGGTGCCGTCGAACGACGTCGTCGAGACGCTGGCTCGCTCACTCGACGTCGAGCCCGAGCACTTCCGCGAGTACCGGGTGCGCGTGATCACCGAACGGCTCGAGGCGATGCCCGACCTGGTCGACCGGCTCTACAAGCGGCTCTCCAGCTAACAGACTGGTACCGCTGGCGTCTAAGTCGGTAGGCCGGTGGGGTCCCGGCAAGCGACCACTGGGGGGTTAGGGGCCCCACCGACCATTCCCTTGCCTCGGTTTGCGTCAGGCGGGCGTCGCCTCCGCCTCCTTGACGGGCGCGGCAGCCGACGCCGCCGGCGTGTCGTCGTCGGCGATCCGCCGGTGGTACGTGTTCTCGTAGTCGGCGAGGTCGAAGTGGTCAAGGAAGTGCTTCGCAGCGTCGCGGCCATTCTGCAGCAGCATCTGCTGGTTCTCGAGCGAGATGTTGAAGTCGGTGGTGCCGACGTTGCCGGCATCGACCGCCACCGTGCGCACGCGCGTCGAATGTGAGACGAAGCGTGCGTCCCAGGCCTCCTGCGACGTGTGGAAGATGTCGAAGCCGAAGCGGATCGCCCAGACGGTGCGGGAGACGACCTGGTTGAAGCCGCCACCGACACCCTTGCCGCCTGTGAGGGTGAAACCGAAGGTCGGCCGCTTCAACGGCTGGTCGGGTGCATCGACGTCGAACAGCCAGACCGGGAAGTTCGAGAGCGTCCCGCCGTCGATGATCGTCGAGCGCTGGTGCTTCTGCTCCTTGCGCGTGAGCTCGCGGAACGTCGGCGCGCGACCGCTCGCGGCAGTGATCTTCGCGATCTGACTGTCGACGAGGAGCCGGTCGTCGAGCCGACCGGCGGCCAGCCGGTCGCTGTCGCCTGCGTCCTCGACCAGCACGCGGTCGCGGACGAGCTGGACGGGCTCGAAGAAGTACGGGATCGACATGCTCATCCGGGCCGCGTCGGCGATCTCGAACGTGTCCGGGTCGATCGCGACGTCCTCGCCCGGCCGTCTGTAGCGGCGGAGGTCGTCCGGCAGCACGAGGAGTGCGCGGTTGGTGACGTCCACCGCGATCAGCTTCAGGCGGCTCCCGCCCTCGGGCGTCTTGGTGGCCGCGAAGGTCTTGCCTTGCAGCTCCTTGCTGAACCACTTGCGGAACGCCTCGCCGTGCGCCAGGCCGTGCCGACGCATGAGGTTCAGACCGCCGCCGAGATACATGCCGCCCGCTGGGAAGTCCTGGAAGGCCCCGAACTTCGTGTCCTTGAGCAGGTCGGCCATGTCTGCGGCGTCGTGTCCGCAGGCCAGGTAGCAGGCGATGATCGCGCCGGCGCTCGCGCCCGCGACGTTCACCCATCTGCGCACCGGCTTCTCGGGATGCTCGGCAAACCCGAGCAGGGCGCCTGCAAGCCCCAGCCCCTTGACACCGCCGCCGCGGAACACACCGTCGGCTTCGTCGATCCAGTCCATGTCTTGCGACCCCCTTTTAACTGGTAGGGAAGGGGCCGCAGATCTCTGACCCTACCGCCGGAAACACGCCAGGACAAGAGGCCCTATCGTCCCGAGCATGAGCGCAACGCCCCTCTCGGACGTCGTTGCTCGGATGCGGGAGATCATCGCGCCGCTGCCCCGTTCGGACGGGGTCGCCTGCTTCACGCGACTTTATGCCGAGGTCACGGAGGGCGTGCGCGCCGATCTCGCAGGCGTGGTCTTCCACGACCCCCGCTTCCTCGAGCACCTCGACACCGCTTTTGCGGATCTCTTCTTCGCGGCGTTCGCCGGCTCCATGCGTGATCCACACACAACCCCGGCGGCGTGGCTGCCGCTGTTCGAGGCGCGTTCGCGGTATGGAATCGCGCCGCTCCAGTTCGCCCTGGCGGGCATGAACGCCCACATCAACCGCGACCTGCCGCTCGCACTCGTTCACACGTGCAACGAGCTTTCGATCGGGCTCGACGAGGGCTCGCCGCAGCACGGCGACTTCGAGCGCGTCAACGGCGTTCTCGCGAAAGTCGAGGCGCGGGTCAAGCGCGAGTACTTGACCGGTTGGGCGCGCGCAGTCGACCGGATCCTGCACCGTGCGAACCGCCTCGACGACGTCGTGGCGATGTGGAACGTCGCACGAGCCCGCGACGCAGCGTGGGCGAACGCCGAAGCGCTCTGGGCGCTGCGCGACGACGGCGGCCTCACCGCGCGCTATCTTGCGGCGCTCGACCGGATGGTTGGCTTCGCCGGGCGCGGCCTGCTCGTGCCGGCCGAGAGCTGGGCCGCGAGGCTCGCCCGAAGGCTCTAGGGCTGGGTCGCGCGCACGAGCTGCAGCATCACGAGCAGCCCGACCAGCACTGCGATGACCGCGCCCACCTTCTGGGCCGCCGCGACGTCGAGCAGGCGCAACACGCCCCAGACGACCAGGTAGCTCCAGCCGGCGAGCGCGGCGCCGTAGACCAGGGCGAGGCCTCGCTCCCTGCTCGCCGGCGCCTGGTAGGTCGGCGCGAGGCTGAGCTGCGCCTCGAGCTCGTCGACGCGCCGCACTGCGTGCCCGTAACTCTCCGTGTTGCCGAGCTCGTACAGGAGCACGCCCAGCGTTGCGACCAGGCCGAGCGCCCCGACGGCGAGACGCTGCGCCGCAGGCTGTGGCCGGCCGAGCAGGCCGACCGCAGCGCCGGAGATCGTGGGGACGAAGGCGAGTAGCTTGAAGCGGATGTCGTTCAGCGAGCGAAGCTGTTCGAGCAAGTGCTCGTAGTCCAGGCGTAGCCGGTCGTCGCCGGCATCGGTCGCCATCTCAAGCGTGAGCCGTCGCGGCCGGCGCCACGGCGTCCCCCGTCGGGACGGCGCGTCGCGCCGCGATTCCCGCGTACGCGATCAGTCCGGCCCCGAACAGCCCGATGAAGCCGCCGAGCCCCGGCGACGCGATGCGGTCGACCTCGAGCAGCGGGATCGCGATGTAGCGCGGCCAGAGCAGGAGGGTCGCGATGCCGCAGCCCAGGAGCACCCCGGCCGCAAGCTGGCGTGAAGCGCCGAGCTGCGGCAGGACGAGTGCGACCGCGATCGCCAAGACGGCGACGAGGAGCAGCTCCCACCGCTCGACGTGGTTGCCATCGAAGACCGAGCTCGCGTATTGGTGTTCGGGCCCGGGGCCGCCGCGGTTGAACTTGACGGCCATCCCGACGAGCGTGGCCACCGCGCCGCAGGCCGCCGTGACTCGAACAGTCAGGTCGAGCGGCTGGTCGGGCGCTCCGGCGCCGACCGCGCGGAACAACGCTGCACCGGCGGCGAGCACGAGCAGGCCGCCCACGAGGGGGAGCACGAAACCGGCCGCATGCCCCTGCGGCGCCACGAGCACGCCGCCGTACAGAGCCGTGCCGAGCAGGCCCGCGGCGAGGACGAGGCCCGCTGCGAAGGGCAATCGGTCGCGGCGCCGGGCGAGCAGGAGCCCCGCAACCGCGACGGCGGCGACCCCAACCGTCGGCAGCGACGTGAAGAGGCCGGCGAGGCGCCAGAGAGCAGTGGAGCCGTTGAAGCTGTCAGGCCCGCCGAAGCTGGGGTGCAGGAAGGTCTCGTGGCTCGAGTTCTTGACGAGGATCCCGGCAAGCAGCAGCGCCGCACCGATGAGGCCGCCGACGACGGGAGCGACGCCGACGGCAGCCCGATCCGCCGGCGGTGTCGGCGGCACGGCCGAGACGTGTCCGACGACGCTGTCCAGCTTGCTGATCAGCCGCGCCATCAAAGGCTTCCAGGTGAGGTTTGTCAGCGCGAGCGCATTGAGGTCGCAGAGCGGCTTCAGGTCGTCGGGCAGATCCTCGGGCCGCGGCATCGGCGCGCCCTGCACGAGCACCGGCACGACGAGGATCCCGCGCTTCAGCGCGTTGGCGACCTCGAGGCGGAGGATGTCGTTCGGGTCGTCGAGCCGCCGCCGGCCATGCTCGTCCGTGACCGTCAGCCACGATTGCCCGATCACGGCGACGAGCGCGTCGATCGAGCCGACCGTCTCCTGGATCTTGATCTTGAAGTTCTCTCCGGGGCCGATCGCGTCGATGTCCATGAACACGTCGGCATCGCCGAAGTGGTTGTCGAGCCAGTCCGTGATCCGCCCGGCGTCCGTGTCGGCGTCTGCTCTCCGATAGCTGACGAAGATCTTCGCCATCGCGCCGTCACGCGCCCTTGTCCGCGGGCTGTGCCGGCTCGGAGCGGGTGGCGACCCACTTTGCGTTCTCCTGCGAGATCAGGCCCTCGATCCGCTCCGCGAGCAGCGTGTGCGGGTTCGCGCCCCCGTACGGGCCTGCACCGGCCAGGTAGAGGTACTTCTCGTGCTTCAGCGCCTCGCACGTCGAGCGGTAGGCGGTCCAGTTGGTCTGGTACTGGTTGACGTGCTGGATGCCTTCGAGCACGACGATCAGGCCGCCGAGGACGGCACCGCCGGCCGTCGGCACGTGAAACGCCGCCATGATCGGGATCGACGCGGCGGCTGAGATCTCCACGAACTTCAGCCACTTGAAGAGGTGCTGGCAGCGGCCGCTCTTCCGGTCGTACCAGGCGATCTCACCATCGAGCCGGAAGAGCGTCGGGTCGTGTGTCGCAGGGGGCTCCGAGCCGTTGGCGGCGACGAGCGAAGCGGGGTGGCGGACGCGGAAGACCATGGCTAGACCTGCCCCTCGGTCGCCGCCGAACGCGGGAGCCGTGCCTCGAAACAGTGCCTTCGTCGCCGTGGGAGACGAGCCACGGATCGGCGCCGCCCGAGACGAGGACGCAGACGTGGTGTCCCTCGTTCGGCGGGGTCCAGACGACGAGGTCGCCGGGCTTCGCCGCACTCCGCGGGATGTGCTTGCAGTGCGTCAGCATCGTCCCGGTGAACCCGCCTGCGGCGGCGTTGTAGGGGCCCTTGACGTTCGGGTTCGGCGCCTTCGCCCAGCTGTAGCAGAGCGTCGCGAACGCGGAGCAGTCGGTGGCGAGCGGCAGCGCTCCCGGCGTGGCGAGGGCTGCGAGCCGCGCGCCGCCGTTGGTGTAGGAGATGAGGTTGGTGTGGGCGACGCCCCAGAGCGCCCATTTGACGATCGCCTGCCTGATCTGCGCTTCGCCCGGCGCGGCCGCAAGCCGCTTCGCACGCAGTTGCTTGTAGGCGGGAGGCAGGGGCTTCTTGCCGGACAGGTAGGCGGCGAGCGCCGGTCCGAACGACCCGTCGACCTGGCCGGGCGGATACCCGAGGGCCCACTTGGCACGCTTGGTCGCGTCTCGTGACACCGAGCCGTAGTCGCCGTCCGCGGTGCCCGGGGCGAAGTCGCCGAACGGGTTCTTCGCGAGCAGCCGTTGCGCCTCGACCACGTCCGGGCCGGTCATGTGCGGGTTGGCAAGCTGCAGCGCCCGCGGCGCAATCGATCCGAGCTGCACGGCGCCGATCTGGACGAGCCGCTTGAGGATCACCGCGGCGCCGCACTGCTGCGACACCGCGCTGGCCGAAAACGTTCCGTCGCCGACGTACTTCCCCTTCGTGTAGTGGTTCGAGAAGCTCCACAGGTAGGGGGTCGGCACGGGCGGATGCTGGCCGCGGTAGCCCCAGCCGTTGTAGAGCTCGAGCCTGAAGAGGAGGCCGGGCAGGCTCCAGTCCGTCCAAGAGCCGAGGCCCTCGAGCTTGAGCGCGTCCGTGGCGCTCTCCTCCCAGGTGAACGGGGGGTGGCCCGCGGCCGGGCGGCCGGCGGGGACGTGCGTCGTCCGTGCCGAGAGCGGAGAAGTTGAGGCTCGCCTCCATCGCGTGCACGAGGCCGACCAGATACCACGGGATGCCGAGCGGCTTGCCGACGGTTTGGTAGCGGTTGCGATTCGCGCTCACCCGCGCGGCCATCGTGCTGGCCGCGGCGAGGCGGGCCGGACGGATCAGACAGGAGTCGAAGAGGAGCTGGTACTCGTTTCTCAAGTTGGTCGTGAGCGTGACTGCCATGCGCCCGGTCCTTTCTACGTCGTTGTTGGTTTGGACTCGGCCCCCGGCGTCGGCGGCCCGCTACCGCGCAGGTTCGCCACCTTGCCGAGGAGGTCGAACCAGAACGGGGCGCCGAGTGAGAGCGCGAAGATCGTCACGAGCAGGCCGATCGATTTGCCGAGGCCGGACCAGAAGCTGTGAGGCGCGTTCGCGTGCGACCAACCGAACGGGAGGCCGAGCGTCTTCACCTCGTCGACGCAGTCGGCCGCCTTCGTCGGCCCCGACGAGTTGGTCTTGGCACACGCCGCGCGCCCGGCCTGCACGGTCTTGTTCGCCTGTGCCACGACCGCGGCCCGCAGCGCATCGTCCTTCCAGAGTCGCTGGCCGAGGGAGAAGCTGTCGGCATTGATCGCAACGACGAGCGCGAAGCCGACGATGAACAGGATCAACTGGACGCGGCGCTTGTACCAGCCGCTCGCGCGATCCATCACCTCGTCGAAGGAACGCTCGAGCGCCCCGCGGAAGCGCACGAAATCGCCGTCCGCGTCGTCGAGCGCGTCCTGGAGAACGCGCCTGATCCGGTCGCTCGGGACCTGCTTGACCGCCGCTTCTGCGCGCGCGAGCACGTCTTTCGGGCTCCCCGAGTGGACGAACTTGTCGAGCAGCGTCAGAGCGAAGGCGCGCGACGGGATGTACGACGGCTTGCGCCCGTTCTTGAACAGGACGCGGCCGCCCGGCTTGAACAGCGCCTGGATCCGTGGGTGCTCGAAGAAGCTGTCGGCATTGGCCTGCCCGTCGAGCAGGCTGCAGATCGCCCGCTCGAGGTTCTTCGCTCGGAGGTTGAACGTGGCCGCGATGCCCTCGTTGACCGCGGAGCAGACGATGCTGAGCAGGAAGTAGAGAAAGAACAGCCCGACGAGGACGTCGAGCGCGGCATTCCCGGTGAGCGCAGCGACCGAGAACATCTAGCGGTCACCGAAGAAGAAGTCGATCTGTTCGTGCATGTTGCCAGCCCTCTCGTCGGGAACACGAATGGCGCCAGCCGCAGATCGATTTCCGTTCAAGCCGAGTTTCGCGCGAAAGCCCGCCAAAGGCAAGCCCTCGTTCCGTCTTAGAATTAGACGAGCGCGAAGCTCGAGTCTGCCGGCGTGGTGACACGACACGTTCTTCGACGAGCATTCGTCGCTACACGAGAGTGTCACGTTCTGGTGGAAAGGCACGCCGCCCGCGCGTAGGACGCCGTCGTTGAGTTGATATGGGGGGTTTGACGGGAGATAGTCGTCCCGTTGGAAGGGCATGCCAAGCCGCCGCGCTCGCCGATCGGCGCGTTCTTCGCGCACCCCGCGAGCCTGCTTCTGATCGCCGGCGCAATCACCGCGCTGCTCAGCGGGCTGCTCGTCCCGTACATCACGCGCTCCTGGCAGAACCACGACAGGGAGTTGGAGCGTCGTAGCGCGATCCTTCACGAGGAGGTAGGCGTCAAGAGCCACCTCGTCAACCTGATCGGAGGGGCAACCGCGAACTTTCTCGGGGCCTCGCAGCTGCGCTCGTATGCGGAGCCTGCGCAAGTTGCCGGTTTGAGCGAGTACGACCGCGCGTACGTCCGCTGGTCGATCTCGAGCGCCGAGATTGCCTCCCAGCTCGCCGCTTACTTCCCCAAATCGAGCGCGGAGGGGAAGTGGAGGAACTTCTCCCAGAACATGCGGAACACCTACTTCCTCGTGAGAGACCACAAGGGCGACGAGCGGCTGCACTGGCTCATGCTGGTGCGCCAGTACCTGCATGTCGATCTCGAGCGGATCAAGGGTATCCGCCACAAGCCACTCGACGGCGCCAGCCGCAACCAGACCTACGAGGCCGCTCTGCGCAGGCTCCTGCTCGAGATCCAGAAGAAGGAGACATCCGTCGTGAGCGTCGTCGTCGACTCGCCCTCGTCCCTGCGGACGAACTAGGCTGCTTACGAGTTCAGCCCCAGCTTTATCGTGGTCTAAGCGCTCACGATTCGATGGGTCTCAACTCCAAGATGCCGAAGTTCGCCCCCGGGTTCTTGGAAGAAGCAACTTCGGCGTCATCTCCTCACACCAGGCCCGCCACCGCGGCCGGGACGGCCGCCCTCTGCTCAGGGTCGAGCTGGACACTTGGGTCGCGGTACGTGAAGAGCATGTACTTCATCGCGCCTCTCCTCTGATCCGTGGTGTCGAACTCATCGCTGCGAGCGTGCGCAGTCGACGCGGACACGGATGATGGTCGCGAGACCATTGGGGCGTAACGGTTCAGTCCTGCGCCAGCGTTGCTCCTATGTCAAGGTGGGGTTCGCTTTCAGTGTCTGGAAGACGACGCGGACGAGCTGTCGTTTGAGGCAGCGGAGTGCTTCTCGTTTGCTTTTGCCTTCGCTGCGTTTGCGTTCGAGGTAGTCGCGTGCGGGTGCGTGGTAGCGGGACTGGGTGATCGCGATCCGGTAGAGCGCGGCGTTGAGCTGGCGGTTGCCGCCGCGGTCGAGCCGGTGTCGTTGTGTGCGGCCTGAGCTCGCTTCCAGTGGCGCAACACCACCGTGACGGGCGAGTTGCGCGTCTGTTTTGAAGCGGTCAACCGGTCCGATCTCGGCCAGCAGCTTCGCGGCGGTCACAGCCGCGCAACCGGGCAGCTCGAGCAGCGCCGGTGCGATCTCGGCCGTTCGTTGTTCGAGCTCCTGGTCGAGTGCGGCGATCGTGCGGTTGAGCTGGCGGATCGTCGAGACGAGCTCGCGCGCCAGCCGCACCTGTAGCTCCGGCTCCCGGCGGGCGAGCCAGCGCCGCACCCGTTCGAGGTGCGAGGCGCGGCCGAGCATCCGCAAAGGGACTTCGAAGGTCGGATCGAGCTGGTGCAGATGCCAGCGCAACCGCTGCTGGATGCGGCGGCGCTGGTCGACCAGGTCGTCGCGGTGATCGACGAGCAGCTTGAGCTCCCGGTAGACGCGCTCGTCCGGGCGAGGCCGACTCAGATCCGGCTCTCGCAAGGCGGCGCGGGCGATCGCGAGCGCATCGATCGGGTCCGACTTGCCGCGTGTCCGGCCGGCGCGCCGCTCGGGCACGGTCAGTTTCGGCGGCACCCGCACCAGCTCCTCGCCGGCGCCGAGTAATTGCCGTTCGAGCCAGCGGGTCAGCTGGCGGCAGTCCTCGACCGCCCACAGCCGCTCCGCATCCAGCGCAGCGGCCCAGTCGAGCAGCTCGTCGCTGCCGACCGGAATCACTCGCTCGGCGAGCGGCCGCCCGGCCTCGTCGACGGCCACCGCGGTCACCGACTGCTTGTGTACGTCCAGTCCGATCACGATCATTGCTCTCGCCTCCAAGCCGTTGCGGGCGACCGGCGAGCGGACAGACCTCAATCGAGGCCACAAGGCCACGCTCCTATCAGGTCACGCTCAACGGTCTCGGTCGGCGGCGGCGACACAACGCTGGACGGTCAGCCCTACGGGGCGACATTCGGAATCGAGTCAGCCGCCGCCGACCGAGTCTGCGCCAACAACCGGACGCCACCACAGCGGCGAGAATGACATTGAGTTCCGGAATGACGCCATAGGATTGCGCCGTGCCGTTCACGCTCAGCAACATCAAGGAGGATCTGGAGGACATCGGCCCGAGGTTCGACGGCGCGCCGGACCTGGAGTTCCGCGCGGCGACCAAGGCGCTCGAGCTCGAGAAATCCGCCCTGAGCTACCAGCGCGTCCCGCCCGGCTATCGCTTTCCGTACGGCCACACGCACATGAAGCAAGAGGAGGTGTACGTGGTCCTGCGCGGGAGCGGGCGGATGAAGGTCGACGACGAGATCGTCGAGCTCAAGGAATGGGACGCGGTGCGCGTCCCGCCCGGTACGTGGCGAGGCTACGAGGCCGGGCCGGAGGGCCTCGAGATCCTCGTCATCGGCGCGCCCAATCTCGGCGAGGATCCGCGCGAAGATGTCGATGGCCAGCGCGATTGGTGGGCTGACTAGCTGTCCTGCCTACACAGGTTGTGAACGGCTGAGAGGTCTATCCGGCCCTCCTTCGAGGCTGTGAGTCCGCGAAGACCACGGCTCGAAGGAGGGTCCGGATGTATTTGCACGCTAACGCCAAGCTCGGACTGGGCGGCCGGTTCGCACTCGTCCAGGCGATTGAGGGCGGCTGCTCAATCAGGGCTGCTGCTGAGCGCTTCAATGTTTCGCCGGCGACTGCTCATCGTTGGTGGCACCGCTGGCTCGGGGCGGGCGAGGAGACGCGGCTGTCACTGGCCTGCCTGTTCGATCGCTCGAGTCGGCCGCGGCGCAGTCCGCGCGAGTTGTCGGCGGCGTTGCAGGAGAAGATTTGTGCTTGCCGCCGTGAAACGGGCTGGGGGCCGCGCCTGGTCGCGGCGGCGACCGGCTTTGCCCACTCGACCGTTTGGAAGGTGCTCCACCGTGCCGGGATCTCCAGGCCGGCACGGGCGGCGAGGGAGCCGGCGAACCGCTACGAGTGGCCCTGCCCCGGCGATCTGCTGCACATGGATGTGAGCCTGTACGCGCGTTTCCAGCGGCCGGGTCACGCCCTCACTGGCGACCGCACGCGCAGCTCGGCCGAGGTGAGGACGCGAGTCGGCTACGACTACGCCCACGCGATCGTCGACGATCACACGAGGCTGGCGTACGTTGAGCTGCTCGACGACGAGCGCGCTCCGACCGTGACCGCGTTTGTCGAGCGGGCGCTCTCCTTCTTCGCCGGGCACGCGATCGAGCCGAAACGGCTGATGACAGACAACGCCTGGAGCTATGTCAAGAACCGGTCGTTGCGCGATCTGCTCGCCCAACGCGGGATCCGACATCTCACCACGAGACCGCGGACGCCGCGCACCAACGGCAAGGTCGAGCGTTTCCATCGAACGATGGGGCGCGAGTGGGCCTACGGCCTCCGCTACCCCACGCATCGACACCGCGCCGCAGCGCTGCCACACTGGCTCGAGCACTACAACCAACGCAGACCGCACAGCGCGATCGGAGACCGGCCTCCAATCAGCCGCGTTCACAACGTCTGTGGGTAGGACAGCTAGGCAGTAGGCTTCCGCGCCCAAATGGAAGAGATTGAAGAGCCTCGTCGCTCGGCGGTCGCAATCGCGACGCAAATCGTTCAAGGCGAGATCGCACCGTATGACGGCGGTGAAACTCTCGTGCGAATGCAGCGTGAACTAGAAGGTCTTTCCGAGGGGCTGTTTCCGTTTATTGGGC
>WNGE01004916.1_pt1 | contig 15291 bp, 17 predicted proteins | sample 5400651 | NCBI WGS metagenome assembly WNGE01 (sample SAMN13153370, study PRJNA577476) | soil metagenome | isolation source: 60 cm soil or saprolite under grassland replicate 2 | place: USA:California | collected 2016-06-15 | reverse complement strand
TCGTCGCCGAGCCGATCCAGCTCCGAGGGGGAATGCTGAGTGGCAAACACAGATGGCGAATGAACCTGCATAGCGAGCCCTCCTTCTGCTGAGGCGACTCTACACCCCGGTTTCCGAGCCGCCGAAGAGAGCTCCAGACGAATGATCTCGGTACGAGAAATGGTTTTCAGTCTGGTCCCCTCCTGAACGTGAACTGATGGACCGGTGCCGACCACTGGAAGGGCAACTTCTGACACCACTGCCCCCGCATCGCCGATTCACCCGGCCGAGGCTGTCAAGCGGAAAAGCGTGGATTCTAATTCCTGCCGGTTGCGTGGCCGGAGGTTCGACTAGAATGCTGGCCGAGGCCATGAGCGCGTTTCGGCCGATCTCCCTGGAGGGAATGCGATGAGAACGCTTCTCCGCATTCTCGTCGCCATCCCCGTGCTGCTCGCCACCCTGTGGTGGGCCCTCGCCCTCTACTTCGCCGCCCCTGGGCCCGCCGTGCTGCAGGTGGCGCTCGCCGCGACCTTCGCCCTTGGCACGGTGGCCCTCCTCATCTGGCTGCGCCCTTTTCTCCTCGCCCTCGGCGTCTGGGCGGTGGCGCTGGCCATCATCTTGTTCTGGTGGAGCACGCTTCGCCCCAGCAACGATCGCGACTGGCAGCCCGACGTGGTCCGCCTTCCCTCAGGGGAGGTCCAGGGCAACAAGCTGGTCGTCCACAATCTCCGCAACGCGGACTACCGCACCGAGACGGACTACACCGTGCGCTACGAGGACCGCGACTACGATCTCTCCAAGCTCCGCGGCCTCGACCTCTTCATGATCTACTGGGGCTCACCGGCCATCGCCCACACCATTCTGAGCTGGCAGTTCGAGGGCAGCCCGCCCCTCGCCATCTCCATCGAGACGCGCAAACAGAACGGAGAGGAGTACTCGACGGTGGGCGGCTTCTTCAAGCAGTACGAACTCATCTACGTGGTCGCCGACGAGCGAGACGTGATCCGCCTGCGCACCAACTACCGAAACGACGGAGCGGGCGAGGAGGTATACCTCTACCGGCTCAAGACGCCCATCCCTCAGGTGCGCGCCCTCCTCCTCGAGTACGTGAGGAGCATGAACGAGCTGGTGGATCACCCACAGTTCTACAACGCCCTCACCCACAATTGCACCACGAGTATTCGCCGCCTCGTCCTCCATGCCAACCCGAACGCCCCCCCCTTCGACTGGCGCTTCATCGCCAACGGCTACGGGGACGAGCTCATGTACGAGCGCGGCAACGTGGAGACACGCATCCCCTTCGCCGAGCTCAAGGCACGGAGCCGCGTCAACGCCAAGGCCAAGGCGGCCGACCATGACCCGCTCTTCTCCCTGCGCATCCGCGACGGCGTGCCGGACCCGCGGATCTTGTGGCCGCGGCCGTCGTGACGCTGGAGCCCCGCCTGCCCGACGAGACTACTCGACCCCTCGAAACCAGCCGGGCGGGGGCGGGTCATACTGCTTGTCGCGCACCCAGCCTTTGGCACTGAGGCACGAGCGGTACAGCTGCTCCACGAAGACGCCCGTCTTGAGCGTCGGCGTGGTCGGACTGCTCTCGCTGATGCACTGGGTGCTGTCGCGGTTGAAGTCCTCGGGCGTCCCGCTGGGCTTGGACCAGTAGTACCTGACACAGCCGCCGAGACCTCCGAGGAGCGTGACCACCATGATGAGCGCTCCGATCCCGCCCCTCGCTCGCAAGCGATTCATGCCGGGCCCTCCTCTTTTCGTTTCCTCGATGCGATATAGGCGCGCCAGCCGCCGTGCTGAGAGATCTCGCGCTGCCCCTCGCAGAGCAGCGGTTCCCCCAGGACGCCCAGGACTTCGTCGCCGTCCGAGAGCATGACCTTGCCGATGGAGAGACCCGGGGGCTCCTGGAGCAGGATCTTCACGAGGCCCTCCGGAGGCACCGCCCAGACCTCGACGGCCACCGAGGCGCCGCCGGAGGCCACGCGAATCATCGCGGGATGCCGATCGCCGATGGACCACAGCCGGTACGCCGGCACGGTCCGCGCCTCGCGCACGAAGATCGCGCCGGCCCCGAGCATGTTGGCATTGAGCTCGAGCCCCCGCATCAGCGTGCCGTTGACGGCCAGATGGATGGCCACGCTCAGCCGGCGACCACGTGCGTGCCCGTCCGCCCCGCCATGGCGTCCTCGAGATGATCGGGCGAGGTGATGATGGCCCGCCCGCCGCCGCGCTCGATGAATTCCATGGCCGCCCGGATCTTCGGCCCCATGCTGCCCTCCGGGAACTCGCCTGCCGAGAGGTAGCCGCGCGCTTCGGAGAGAGTCAGGCGATCGAGAAAACGCTGCTCCGGCGATCGGAAGCGAATCGCTACCTTCTCGACGCCGGTTGAGACAACGAAGACGGCCGCGCCAAGATGTGCGGCGAGGAAGCCCGAGGCGAAGTCCTTGTCGACAACGGCTTCCACACCGCGATAGACGCCCGGCTGCTCTTCGATGACCGGTATGCCGCCCCCGCCGCAGGCGATGACCACGAAGCCCGCGTCGAGGAGGGCCCGGATGGCGCCGGCCTCGACGATGCGCACGGGGCGCGGCGAGGGCACGAGGCGGCGATAACCGCGCCCGGCATCCTCGACGAGCGTCCAGCGATCCCGCGTGTGGTGCTCCCGGGCCTCCTCGGCGGAATAGCCGCCGCCGATAGGCTTCGAAGGTTGATCGAACGCGGGATCCTTGGGATCGACCACGGTCTGGGTGAGCACGCAGGCGACGCGATCCGCCATGCCCCGCCGCCCCAGCTCGCCGAGCAGGGAGTTGGCGATGATGTAGCCGATGCCTCCCTCGGAATCGGCGACGCACATGTCCAGGGTGAGGCGCGGCGTGAACTCGGCCTCGGTGGCCATTTCGGATCGACGGAGGATGAAGCCCACCTGCGGTCCATTGCCGTGGGTGAGGACGACCCGCCAGCCCTCGGCCACAAGCGCGCCCACGTGCGCGGCGGTGGAACGCGCGTTCTCGAATTGCTCGGCGATGGTGCCTTGCTGTCCCTCGCGGATCAGGGCATTGCCGCCCACCGCGATGACGGCGGTTTGATCGGGCAGCGTCACGCCGTCACGTTCAGGCGCCGACCGAGCTCGCGGAGCGCGCCCGAGAAGCAGGCGAGGGGCGCCTTGGCGATGCCCGCACCGACCTGGCCGATGCCCGCCTCGCGATGGGCGATGCCCGTGTTGAACACGGGGGGGACGCCGCTATCCACCACGCGCCGCGCGTCGATACCCGTCGGAGTGCCGGCGAAGCCCAGGGCGGGAATGCCATAGTCGTTATTCCTCGCCAGGGTGATCGTGTACATGAGCTTGGTGGTAGCCATGGCCTCCTCGGCCGCGCCCCCGATGAAGCGCACGATGGCGGGAGCGGCAGCCATGGCGAGACCGCCGAGGCCGGCCGTCTCCGTGATGGCGCTGTCGCCAAGATCGGGATTGGCGTCGGCCGGCCCGTAGCCGGGGAAGTAAAGACCATCGGGTACGAGGGCCGGGGCGGTGAACCACGCCTCGCCCGTGCCGCTCATGCGCACGCCGACCTCGACCCCGTTGCGCGCCATCGCCGTCACCACCGTCGAGCCCTCGATACCGTGCGCGGCGTCCATGGTGGCTTTCGAGGCCGCCATGGAGAGGTTGAGGTAGAAGTGATTGTTGACCTCGAGGAATTCGAGCACGGTGGCGGCGACCTCCGGCGGCGAGGTCCGCACGAGCGCGGGAGCCACGAGCCGGACGAAGAGTGAGGACGCCGCCACATTCCTGTTGTGACACTCGTCGCCCATCTGGAGCGCCTGCGCCGTCAAATTCTTGAGGTCCACGGGCCCGCGCGTGCTGAGGGCCCGGGCGAGGGCGGGGGCGAGCGTCCCATTCATCCAGCGCAGCCGGTCGAGCACTTCCTGGCCATAGGCGCCGAAGCGGAGGACCTTGCCCAGTCCTTCGTTCAGTATGGCGAAGGCGCGATTGCCGCCCGACGCGTTCTCCACGATGAAGACGGGCATCGACGGTGACAGCACCCCCGCCATCGGCCCCACGGCGCCGAAGTGATGGCAGGGCGCGAAGTCGATGGCCCCGCCGTCGGCCAGCCGTTGCGCGGCTTCGGGCGAATCAGCCCAGCCCTCGTAGAGGATGGCGCCGATGACGGCGCCGCGCATGGGACCACACATGCGTGTCCACGCGATGGGCGGACCCGCGTGGAGAATATGCCGCGTCCCCAACCCCGATAGCGTCTCCGCGGCCCGCCCCATGCCCACGAGCATGGGGCGGGCGGCAAGGATACGCTCGATGGCCTGGGCGTTGGCGGCGGCGACCTTGGATCCGATCGGATCGTCCGGGTCGTCTTCGAGGCGGGCGAGGAGCAGGCCCACATCGCGATCCCCGCCCGCGGGCGGCCGCCAGTCCAGCTCGAGCACGCTGGCCCCATGGGCGCGCGGCGAGAGCGCGAACTCCGACACGCCGACGTTGAGTGCGCGAATCCCGCCCTCGAAAAGCGGAGCCGCCTCCGGAGTCTTAGCCCTCGTCATGGGACGCGCTCCCCTCGCTAAAGCTTCCGCCGCGCACCCGGGCCCGCCCCCACGAGGGCGGCGGCGAGGCGGGCCGCCTCGGCATTGCTCGGAGCGAGCAGCACCCCCGCCGCGGCCAGTGCTGCCTCTTGCCGCTCGAGGTTCTGAGGATCGGCTCCCGTGCCGCACACCGAGGCGACGATGACGAGCCCGCGCTTGCTCCGGGAGGCGATCTTTCGCGTGGCGCCGATGGCCGGCGCCAGCGCGTCGGCCGGATCAGGGTGCGCGCCATAGCCGAGTACCACGTCGAGGAGGATGACGGCCGTCGCCGGCTCCCGGGCCGCGGCCACGATGCGCTCGTTCCGCAGTCGGAAGTCGATCATGGGATGCGGTCGCCCGACGGTGAACTCATCGTCACCCAGATCCACCACGGCGTGCTTGGCCCCGAGGGCGGTCAGAATGAACGCGGCCTCCTGGCCCAGGGTCCCGCCGCTGTAGAGACCCTGGATCAGGTGCTGACCTTTCGCGAAGCGCCGGGCCTTGGTTCGCGCGGCGGGCGAGATTGTCTTGACGCCGGGGCGTTTCCCCCGCGCGAGGGCTACCGCATCCCGTGCCGCGTCTTCGAGGGTGGCGGTGGCGATGACGCCCGCCTGCCGTATGGCGTCGGGATCGCCGCCGAGGAAGTTGACGACGACGGGCTTGCCCGACGCGCGCGCGACGTCCAGGATCCGGCGGGCCACCGCGGGAGCGGGGGGCTTGGAGACGAGGACGATGACGCGCGTGCCGGAGGCGACGGCGAGCCGCTCGATGGCCGCCTGCATCATCAGGCCGCCCACGCGCTCGTCGAGATCGTGACCGCCCACTCCGATCACCTGCGAAAGCCCTTCGCCGAGTCGGTCAACCAGGCACGATACCTGCTGGAGCCCGGTCCCTGAGGCACCGACGAGGCCGATGCGCCCGCGGCGCACGGCATTGGCGAAACCGAGCGGCACGCCGTCCAGGACGGCCGTGCCGCAGTCGGGTCCCATGACGAGGAGCTTCTTCTTTACCGCGAGCCGCTTCAGCTCGACCTCATCCGCAACCGCCACGTTGTCGCTGAAGATGAAAACGTGGAGTCCCCGCTTGAGCGCCTTGAGCGCTTCCGCGGTCGCGTAGGGGCCGGGGGTCGAGATGATGGCGAGGTTGGCGTGCGTCAGCTCGGCGGCCGCCTCCGCGATGCTGCGTGGCGGCGTTTTCTCCCCTCCGGACGTGGACAGGGCGGCTTGCTCGTCGAGCAGGCGAGAGGCCTCGGCGAGCGCCCGCTCGCCTGCCGCTTTGTCCGCGGCGGCCACGGCCACCACGAGGTCATTGGGTCCCGCGGTGGCCGCCGCGGCGTCGAGCAGACCCGCGCCCGAGAGCAGCTGGCGATTGGCGGGCGTGGCCATCATGAGCGCGGCCCGGCTCACGCTCGTGAGCCGTTCGAGGAGGGCGGCCACGCGCATCAGATCGACCGAGTCCCGATAGGTGTCGGCGCGAACCAGACAGCAGATCGTGGTCGCCACGCAGCCCTCCACTCCTCCTGCCCTGCCGTCGCCTCCTCCGATGCCGGGCTCCGCCAGCCCGGCTGCGGTTGGCCTCCGGGTGGCGCAGTGCTGCGTCGGTCCCCCGCGCTACCCGGGCGAGACAATAGACGGGCTTGGGGTCGAGGGCAAGGACAATGTCTCCGGACAATCGCGGTTGACGAGGAGCGTGCCAGACGGTAACCAGAGGAAAGCGTTTCCGGCGCGTCGATCGAGGGAATGACACGCGGTGTCATCAGACAGGGGGAGGACGATATGACTGCTCTCATCACGAGAGGGCAGTGGCTACTGCTGGTGAGCGTGCTGACCTTGTGCGCCTTGTCGGCGATTGGGGTGGTGGCGGCCCAGTCGGCCGAAGAAGAGGGCATGGCCACCTTTTACAGGGACAGGCCCGAGGGGAGAAAGACGGCCAGCGGCGAAGTCTACGACAAGAAGGCGCTCACCGCCGCCCATCCGAGGTACGCGTACGGCACCCGGCTGCGCGTAACCAATCTCGCGAACGGGAAGAGTGCGGTCGTCACCGTGAATGACCGGATGAAGCGGACGGCTCAGGGCGTGATCGAGGTCACACCCCGAGTCGCCGGATTGCTCGGCTTCGCCAAGGCAGGTAGCGCACGAGTCAGGGTCGAGTTGGTGAAGTAGGCCGAGGTCTAGTTCAAGGCATTCGGCCCAGGTCGCACCGCCTGCACTTCGATGGCCGCGTTGCGCCGTTCCTCCGGATCGACGGTCACCGTGACGTAGTCGCCGGGGCGAAGGTCGGAAGATTCCAGCGGACGGCTGACGTATGCCCAACTCCACCCCTCGCTGCCCTTCGCTGTCCGCTCCATCCTCTCGACTTTCGTAGCCGACGTCAGTTGGAAGGCACGGCGCATCGGTTTCGTCTCCGGGCCGAGCCACGGTCCCATCTCTTCGATGGTGATCTGTGATCCTTCGACGCCCGTGACCACTCCCGAGTGCTTCTCGAGCGCGGCCGCCCCCGCCGGAGCGGCCGCGAGAAGCCACGCCATGACGAGCATTCCACTCAGCTGTCGCATCGCAGGTATTCCCCCCTCATATCAGGCCGCGCGCCGCGTCATTCGCGGGTCGACGATCAGGCGGTCTTCTATCCGATAGTTGGTTTCAAGCGGTGTGGCGACTCGCGCGATGACCTCCAGCACGGTTTCGCGCCGCGACGGCGAAGACACGGCACCCGTAATCGTGACTACTACCGGGGTGCGACGAGAGAACGGTACGTGGACCGTCGGGGTGACGGGTAGGCCGGCCAGTGCCGGATCGCTGAGCAGGGCATCGGAGAGGCGGGACTGGAGGGCAATGCCCTCGTCTTCCCGCTTCCGCTTGACGTCATATAGCTTCACTGCGATGCCGACGGCGACGAGCAGACCCATCACGCACAGGAACGCGATGAACCCGTAGCCGGCCACTCCTTCGGTGGGCGGGACGGGAGGTCTTGTTACCTGGGGCCAAGCGACCTCGGCCAGGGCCAGCAGCGTGAACCCTGCGGCGAGGCCAGCGCCAACGAACCTCTGAAATGCTTTCATGGTCGTCACCTCCTTGACACAGAGGGTTTGCATCGCATGTGCCATCGGCCTGGCCCGACCTCCGGAGGGCAGCAGTTCTCGATACTTGCGCCTGGATTCTGTCGACGATCGGAAAAGGAGGCGGGGGAAGTTTTTCGACGATATAGAAATTACTCGGTGAATTTGATCAAATCGCGCGACGCGGCGCCATACCGCCAGCGACCGATGAGGCGATACGCGAGAATGCACAAAAGCGCCGCGGGCCCCCAGGAACAGCACAGCGCGAGCGGCTCCGCCGACGCGCTCGAGGGCGAGGGCGCCGACAGTTGCTCCGAGCACGATGCCGGGTGACGCGTAGACGATGGAGCCGATCACATCCAGGGTCACGAATGGCCGATAGCTGATCTCTCCCGCTCCGGCGAGCATGGCCGCGAAAAGGCGGACCCGCCCCCGAGATCGGGAGGGGGCAGACGCCTCCGAGCGCGATCGGGACACGCCCCCGAGCTCTTCCTGGGCTAAGATACGCGGCACCATGATCAAGAGCGACCGCCGGATCCTCGTCACGCATGTCGGCAGCCTTCCGCGACCCGCCGTCCTCCGCGACCTGCTCGTGCGCCAGGATCGCGGTGAATCCGTCGACGCCGCGGCGCTCGAGGGCGAGGCGGCGACGGCCATTCATCACGTGGTAGCCCGGCAGCTCGCCGCCGGCATCGACGTCGGCAATGACGGCGAGATGCCGCGCCCAGGCTTCTCTACCTATGTGGCGGGGCGCATGCGTGGCTTCGGGGGCGCGAGCACGCGACGGCTCGCCCGGGATCTCCGCGATCATCCAGACTTCGAAGCGATGCTCGCCCAGCGCCGGCGCGGGTCGGCCCGCATCACCGACGCTCCCCAGTGTATCGGTGAGATCGAGTACGCCGACCTCGGCGCGGCCGCCCGCGAGTGCGACCTCTTCCTCGCCGCCACGGACGGTCGATCCCCCACCTTCGCCGAGCGCTTCATGACCGCAGCCTCCCCCGGGGTCATCGCCACCATCCTTCTCTCCGCCCACTACCAATCGCACGAGGCCTACATCGCGGCCCTCGCCCGCGAGATGCGCAAGGAGTACGCGCTGATCCACTCGCGGGGGCTCGTCCTCCAGATCGATTGCCCGGACCTCGCCATGGAGCGGGCGCGCTTTTTCCAGGACGAGCCGCTGGAGCAATTCCTCGGCATGGTCGATCTGCACGTGGATGCCATCAATCGCGCCACGGAAGGGATTCCTCCCGAGCGCATCCGTCTCCACGTGTGCTGGGGAAACTACGACGGCCCGCACACCCACGACGTGCCGCTCGAGCCGCTCCTTCCGCGCCTCTATCGGGCGCGCGTGGGCGCGCTCTCCCTGCCTCTGGCCAACCCGCGGCATCAGCACGAGTACAAGGTGCTCACGCGGATTCCCCCTCCCGCATCGATGCTCCTCCTCCCCGGGGTGATCGACTCGACCACCAACTACGTCGAGCATCCCGAGGTGGTGGCGGACCGGATCTGCCAGGCCGTGGAGGCGGTCGGCGACCGGACGCGCGTCATCGCCTCGACGGACTGCGGCTTCGGCACTTTCGCCGGCTCGGAGAACGTGGCGGAGAGTGTGGTGTGGGCGAAGCTCCGCGCGCTGCGGGACGGCGCGGACCTCGCCACCCAGCGCCTGTGGCGTTGACCGGCCTCGGGGCCTGTGATACTTGAGGGGCGCCATGAAGGTGACCGTCTACGGCGCGGGCGCGATCGGAGGCACCACCGGGGCTGCCCTCGCGCGCGCCGGGCACGACGTGCTCCTCGTCGACAGTCACCCGCCGCACGTCGAGGCCATCAACGCCCATGGGCTCACCATCGAGCGTGACGGCGAAGCCATCACGACCCGCGTGCGCGCGGTACTCCCCGCCTATCTCGGCCACGACTTGTCCCTCGTCCTCCTCGCCGTCAAGAGTCACCACACCGCGGAGGTTCTCGAACAGATCACACCGCGACTCGCCCCCACCGGCATCATCGTGTCGCTGCAGAATGGGCTCAGCGAAGAGCTGATCGCGCAGGCCATCGGGCCCGAGCGCACGGTGGGCTGTCTCGTCAACTGGGCGGCGGATTGGATCGGACCGGGCCGCATCCTGCACGGCGGCCACGGCGCCTTCGTGCTGGGTGAGCTCGACGGCCGCCTCACGCCTCGCGTGCGCGAGCTGGCCGATCTCCTCAGCGCCTTCGTGGAGACGCCGGTCACCGACAATATCTGGGGCTACAAGTGGGGGAAGCTGATCTACGGGGCGTTGCTCTTCGGCACGGCCATCGTGGATGCCCACGTTTACGAGGTAGTGGAGGGAAGCGATGATATCCAGCGCGTCCTCGTGGGCCTCGTGGGGGAGGGGCTGGCCGTCGCGGACAAGGCGGGGGTGCGCGTGGAGCCTTTCGACGAGTTCGATCCCGCATGGTATCGCGCCGCGCTCGGCGGCGACGACGCGGCACGTCAACGCGCCATGGGGGCGATCGCCGCCCACTACCGCGCGCACACGAAGACGAAGACGGGCATCTGGCGTGATCTCGCGGTGCGCAAGCGCAAGACGGAAGTCGACGGCCAGCTCGGCGTGCTCGCGGGCAAAGGCGAGTCGCTCGGGGTCACCATGCCCCTCACGCGCGGCCTCGCCGCGATCATCCGGGACCTCGAAGACGGCCGCCGTCACATGGACTGGAAAAACTTCGAACCGCTCGTGGCGCTGGTGAGGCCCTGACGACAAAGGAGATGCGTCCATGACACGAATTCCCACCGCCCTCGGCTCACTGCTCGCGGCGATCCTGGCGGCGGCCGTCGTTCTCGGCTCGACCACATCCGCGGAGGCTCAGAAGCGGGGAGGCACCCTCACCATCGTGCGCCCCACCGATCCCGTCTCTCTCGATCCCCAGCTCGAGACGACGGCGCCCGGCGCCTGGGTCTACTTCAACATGCTCGAGCCGCTCCTGACCATGGACGACAAGATGCAGATCCGCCCCGCCCTCGCCGCGGGCTACGAGGTGCTGTCGCCCACCAAGGTGCGCTTCAAGCTCCGGCCCGGCGTCAAGTTCCACGACGGGACGCCCCTCAACGCGGCCGCAGTGAAGTTCACCTTCGACCGCGCGCTGAGAGGCAATCCGCCCGCCCGCTGGGCCAGCCTCGCCGGCTCGCTGAGCGGGGCGGAAGTGGTGGACGATCTCACCGTGGATGTCACCACGCGTGAGCCGTACGGACCCATTCTCCGCACGCTCGCCATGTACTGCACGGGCATCGTGTCGCCCACGGCTGTCCAGAAGATGGGGGAGGGCTTCAGCCGCGCGCCGGTGGGGACGGGCCCCTTCAAGTTCGTCGAGTGGAAGACCAACACGCACGTCATCCTCGAGAGGAATCCCGACTACTGGGGCGACAAGGCCCCCCTCGACCGCGTGATCTTCAAGGTGGTGCCGGAGGAAGGGGCGCGCATGATCGCGCTCCAGACGGGTGACGCGGACATGGTGCTGCTGCCCGCGCCGGCCCAGCTGCCCGCCCTGAGCCGCGATCCCAAGTACGCGATCCACGAGGTGGTGGGCGGGCGCGTGGTCTTCGCGGGCATGAACGCCGCTACGCCGCCGCTGGACGACGTGCGGGTGCGCACGGCGCTGCTCCATGCCGTGGATCGCAAGGCCATCCTCGACAATATCCTCGAGGGCTCGGCGGTGCCCGCGCGCGGGGTGCTCGCGCCGAGCGTCTTCGGCTTCAAGGACATGCAGCTCGACCGCCTCTATCCTTTCGATCGCGCGAAGGCCAAGGCCCTCCTCGCCCAAGCGGGCTGGACCCCCGGCCCCGACGGCGTCATGCAGAAGGGCGGGCAGCGGCTCTCGCTCTCCTGGCTGGCCGCGCGGGGACGCTATCCGAAGGACGGCGAGATCACCGAGGCGATCCAGGCCATGTTCAAGGACGTGGGGGTGGAGGCCAAGGTGCAGTTCCTCGAGTGGGCCACCGTTTTCACCCAGTTCCGCTCAGCCAGCTTCAACCACCAGATGTTCACGCTGGGGTGGGTCACCTCCAACGCCGACGCAGACTACTCGCTCTACGCGCTCTTCCATTCCAAGCAGGTACCTCCCACGGGCTGGAACACCTCGCGCTACGCCAACCCCAAGGTGGACGCGCTGGTCGAGCAGGCGCGGCGGAGCATGAACCAGACCGAGCGCGAGAAGCTCTACGGGGAGACGCAGGACATTCTCGCCAAGGAGATGGTGTGGATCCCCGTGTACAACACCAAGGAGATCGTGGTCACGCGCGCGAACGTCAAGGGGTTCACCGTGCATCCCGTCGAGTACAACCTCTGGCTCGGAAAGGTCTGGCTCGACAAGTAGCGCGTTGGGCGCCTTGGCTCCCGAGCCGCGGCCGTGCTGACCTTCATCGTGCGGCGGCTGCTCTTGGCCGTGCCCGTCTTGCTGGGCGTGGTCTTCGTGGTGACGTTGACGGTCGAGCTCATTCCCGGTGACGCCGTCGCCCTCATGCTGGGCGAGCACGCCACTCCCGAGGCCGTGGCGAGGCTTCGCGAATCCCTCGGCCTCGACAAGCCGCTCCTCGTCCGCTACGTCGCCTATGTCGGACGGGTGGCCCGCGGCGATCTGGGGCGCTCCATCCAGCAGAATCGTCCCGTGGTCGACGAGCTCGCCGATGCGTGGCCGGCCACCCTCGAGCTGACCGTGGCCGCCCTCGCCATCGCGGCGGCGGCCGGCATCGCGGCCGGCGTCGTCTCCGCGGTGTGGCCCAACTCGCTCTTCGATGCCGTGGCCCGCGTGGGCTCGCTCTTCGGGCTCTCCATGCCCGTCTTCTGGACAGGCCTCGTGCTCATCGTCGTGTTCGCCCTCTGGCTGCCCTGGCTCCCCGTGGGGGGCATGGGCTCGCCGTCCCATCTCGTGCTCCCCGCGGTGACCCTGGCCCTTCCGTCGCTCGCCATGGTGGCGCGCATGACGCGCTCGAGCGTGCTCGACGTGTTGCGCGAGGACTATGTGCGCACGGCCCGCGCCAAAGGCGTGGCGGAGCGGCTCGTGGTGGCCAAGCACGCGCTCCGCAATGCCGCCATTCCCATCCTCACCCTGCTCGGCCTCCAGGCCGGCCAGCTCATGGGGGGCGCCGTGCTCACGGAAACGGTCTTTTCGTGGCCGGGTCTCGGGCGGCTGATGGTCAAGGCCATCTTCGCCCGCGACTACGTGCTCCTGCAGGGCGCCGTGCTCGTGTTCGCCCTCGCTTTCGTCCTGATCAATCTCGCCGTGGACCTCGCCTACGGCGCGCTGGACCCGCGCATCGCGCGGCAAGGCTAGCCGTGGTGACGGCGAGCCATGGCGATGGTCGATCGTAAGGCATGCAGACCAAAGCGCCCGCCACGCTGTCCGCCGACACCTGGCAGCGCTTTCGCCGGAATCGCTTTGCCCTGGCCGGACTCGTGGTGGTGATCGTGCTCTCCATGGCGGCCGCGGGCGCGCCGTGGCTCGCCCCCGCCGATCCCGCCAAGCAGAGCCTCATCGAGAAACGCGCGCACCCGGGCGAGAAGTTCCTGCTCGGCGCCGACGAGTTCGGGCGCGATATCCTCTCGCGCATCATCTATGGCAGCCGGGTGGCCCTCCTCGTGGGGCTCCTCTCGGTGGCCATAGCGCTGGGCCTGGGCCTGACCCTGGGCTCCCTCGCGGGCTTGGCCGGGGGATGGCTCGACGTACTGATCATGCGCGGAGTGGAGATCCTCCTCGCCTTCCCCTATCTGCTCCTCGCTATCGCCGTGGTGTCCGCGCTCGGGCCCGGTGTGCTCAATACCACCATCGCGGTGGGAATCTGGGGCACGCCCACCGTGATCCGTCTCGTACGCGGCGCCGTGCTGACGGCCAGAGAGAGCGAGTACGTGAGCGCCGCGCGCGCCCTCGGCGCCACTGCGGGACGGGTCCTCACGTATCACGTGTTGCGGAACATTCTCCCTACCGTCATCGTCTACTCGACACTCTTCATGGCCAACGCCATCCTCGTGGAGGCCGCCCTGTCCTTTCTCGGGCTCGGGGTGCCTCCTCCCACGCCGTCCTGGGGCCTCATGGTTTCGAGCGGCCGGGATTTCCTCCTCGTGGCGCCGCACATCGCGACCATCCCCGGCCTCGCCATCATGGTGGCCGTGCTCGGCTTCAATCTCCTGGGCGATGGCCTGCGCGACGCCCTCGACCCGCGACTGCGCGGCCAGGTGTAGCGGCGACGGGCGTCAGCGCACCTTGACGAGCTTCTGCAGGCTGCGCAGGCCGGCGGGCGTGGGCTGGCCCTTGTAGCGATTGCCCCAGTTGGTGAAGGACACCTCGCCGATGTAGATGTCACCACGCGAGTCGACGGCGAGCCCGTGCGGCGAAACGAACTGTCCCGGCTCGAGGCCGGCCGGGCCATGGCCGAGGCGAGCCAGCATCTCGCCCTTGGCGCTGTAGATACTCACTCGGGGGCCGATATTCGGCATGTCGTAGTTCACGCCGAGGCCGCCGCCGATCTCGCCCACGTAGAAGCGCCGCTCGGGCCCGCGCTCCAGGTGGAGGCCGGAGGGACGGTGCATGTTGTTCCATTGGGTTTCGTATTGGCCATTGCCGTCGAAGACCTGGACGCGATGGTTCTCGCGGTCGGCGACGTAGACCCAGCCGTCGGCGTCGCAGCAGATATTGTGCGGGATGTTGAACTGGCCCGGATCAGTCCCGGGCTCGCCCCACGATCGGAGTCGCGCGCCGTTCGGCGCGAACTTGTGGACCCGCGCATTGCCGTAGCCGTCCGAGACGTAGAGATCACCCTGCGGGGACAGGGCGGTGTGGGTGCACCGGTGAAAGGGCTCGCCGCTCATATAGGGCGCGGGGGCCCCCGGAAGACCGATGGTCTGCAGCACCCGGCCGTCGAGGGTGCAATGGCGCACGGTGTGGTCGCCGTCGTCGGTGAGCCACAGAGTGTCGTCGGGGCTCATGTGCACGCCGTGGGTGCGGTGAAAGACGCCCTCGCCCCACGAGCGCAGGAAGTTCCCCTCGCGGTCGAACACCACCATGGGGTGGCGCCCCCGATTGAACGCGTACACGCGGTCCTGCGCGTCGACGCCGACCGCGGCCACGTCGGCGTTGAACTCCTGTCCCGAAGGCAGCTTCGCCCAGGTGTCGTCGACCTCGTACCGATATGCGCCCGCGCCCAGGATGACCGGCATGGTGCCTCCCCTTTTTGAACTATCGCCTCTCAAGCCCGTGGGCTAAGATACGCGGCGTTCTCGCCGCGCCATGACTTCGAACAAGGAGGATGCCATGCATCGCCGTCATCTGGCTCTGGGGATCGTGCTCGCGGTCTCGCTCGCGGCCACCGGCTGTGCCGGCAAGGTGCGGCTCGCCTCGAGCAAGTCGTGCCAGGCCCACGGGGGGACGTACGACGCCGCGGCCCACACCTGCAGCTTCGAGCGGTCATCGAAGAACGCCGCGGCCATCTGCCAAGCCCAGGATGGCTACTACGATCCGAACGCGGACTTCTGCGAGCTGGGGCGCGACTAGGCGAGCCACCGGGCCGCCCGAAGAGGCTCAGGCCCGCTCGGGCAACGCCGGCGCCCGCGTCTGAGATTCCGTTCCGCGGGCGCTACTTGCGCGGGGCTTTGCGCGCCACGCCTGTCCGCACCGCCGCCTCCGCCACCGCCGCCGCCACCGTGGACACCACGCGCGGA
>WNGE01010335.1_pt1 | contig 15292 bp, 10 predicted proteins | sample 5400651 | NCBI WGS metagenome assembly WNGE01 (sample SAMN13153370, study PRJNA577476) | soil metagenome | isolation source: 60 cm soil or saprolite under grassland replicate 2 | place: USA:California | collected 2016-06-15 | reverse complement strand
TCTTCGTTACGCTTTAGTTGTGATCGCCCTCGTCGGTTTCGCAGGCGTCGCCACCAGGGCCCAGAAAAAAGAGGGGTCCATGCAGTGCCGTGATTCCATGACCAGCGATCGGCTGCAAACACACTGCGAGATCAAGGAAGAAACTCTGCCGGCGGGTGGCGCCGTCGTAGTTGATACTAAACGAAATGGCGGCGTCTCGATCAAGGGTTGGGAGCGGAATGAAATCCTGGTGCGTTCGCGTATTCAGATTGCCGCTCCAACCCAGGCCCAGGCAGACGAATTAGCGCAGCAGATCAGGGTAGAGACAGCAGGCTTGCGCATCCATGCCGAAGGTCCTGAAGAACGCGATGATTTTCACTGGTTTGTCAGTTACGAAATTTTTGTTCCGCGCCGGACCCGACCTTTCGCTGGAAGCGCACAACGGCGGCATTTCGATCGCCGAGGTCTATGGAAAGATCGACTTTAAGACTACGAACGGTGGAGTCACTCTGCGGCGAGTCGGTGGCAGCGTGCGTGGTGGAACAATGAATGGCGGGGTGAACATCGAGCTGGCCGGCAATCGGTGGAATGGTGAAGAGCTTAACGTAAAGACGACGAACGGGGGCGTTACCCTCTCGATGCCCGATAACTACTCGGCCCATCTGGAAACAGGCACGGTGAATGGAAACATCAGCATTGATTTTCCGGTGAACGTGCCGCTTACCGATCGTGGGCGCATACCAAGAGACGTTACGATCGATCTCGGTTCAGGCGGACCTACGGTGCGCGCCACGACCACCAACGGAGGGGTGCGCGTGAAACGTGCGGCAGTCGCTTTCTGAAAACAGAAACTTGCGTTTTGCGAATGAATTTTAAGAGGGCCGAACAAAACACACCCTTGCTGACGCGCGGGCTACAGTCCCGCTGACGCAAATCGGCGGAAGCAAGAACAGCGCGTTCCTTACTTCCGCCGACGGTTGGTCCTAACGTTTAGCCTTTGGGATTCGGTTTAGTAACCTCTCAAGCCGTCCGCGTAACCATTCTCATACGCCATTTGGAAATAGCGTCGATAGAGTTCGCGGTCGCCGAATCTTGAGTTGTAGTCCTTCGTAGCATTCCGATAGGAACCATTACCATTACTACGAAAGTCGCCGCCGTAGTAGCCACGTTGCCGATTACGGTCGTTACGGCCTGCCTTAATTCCTTCGTTGTAGCCGGCGTTCAGCGCCGTCTGGCGAAGCTCGTAACCGCCACCCCAGTTTGGGTAGCCGTCCAAGTTACGCCCGCGGCCCCAACGATCCTGGCCACGCTGCCAGCGATCATTCTGCTGGTAGATTTGATATTGCTGCTCCTGTTGTCGTCGCAGCTCTTCCTGCCGGCGGAGCTCTTCCTGTTGTCGGCGATACCTATAAGAGTCCCAGGGGGTCTGGGCCTGCGCTGTGATGCCGAACCCAACAACCAATGTGAGCGCCATAATGGCTGCTCCGAAGATGCGTCTAAGATATTTTGATTTCATACGACTCCCTCCAGCAAGAGAACATCGCAATGACCGTGCCGTTTGAGTAGGCTGCGTTTACCACGGTAACCAGCGTGCTGAAAATGCGCGATCAAATAATCCTATGCGATATCGTGTCGGTTTAACCGACATCGTCGAGCGAATACCGTGCAGTTTGGGTTTTTATCAAAACACTTACTTTGTCGGCCCCCGGATGAACGGTGACAGCGGGAAAGAAAGTTCCGTGATGTCGGCGGAACAATGATTGCACCAACAGCTTGACGAGTTGAACGTGATGCGATTAATCTTTGGGCGCAACGAGGTTCGAGTCAGGAAGATGCGGAGAACCGATAGAAACCATCGCTACTATTACTACGGTCCGCTCTCCGTTTGGAGGGAGGGTCAGGCGATGGACTGTCGCGAGATAGCAAGCTAAGGCTCGAAGACAAGTTCCGTTAACCGGCCGTCGGTCCTTCCAAAACAGGAGGATTCGGTGGCCGGTTCAATTTTTGATGGGGGCGCGGACGTCCGGGCTCCCCATTTGGACACGGACCAGAACCGAAGGCTTTGACCGCTGGCACCGAGGTGCGGCTCTGCCGCAGCACAGTGCGGAAAGGCTTCGTCTTTCCGTGGAGCAGTTTCTTGAATATTCAGCGTCGAGGCTTTGCCTCGACGCAAAACGAGGCGCAGTCTCCTTATCAGTAATGTTAGGGTTATGGTGAGCCGGAGGCTCACCGTATTGGGGAACGACATAGCCGCAAGAGGGCTAAGATCATGAGACAACAAAGGAATACTACAACGCAGCGGCAGCTACTTTCCGATCACGTCGACGTGCGCATGATTGCTGCCGAGACCGGTGAAATCACGGCTGATCGAAACGCGATTGTGCAACTCGATCCGGATCATCCCGGCTTTCGCGATCAGGAGTATCGTGCGCGGCGCAACGAGATTGCGCAGCTTGCGCTCTCGTATCGACCCGGCCAAATAATTCCCGACGCACCTTATACTGCGGAAGAGCACGTCGTGTGGAATGTGATCTGGAAGGCGCTCAGGCCAGCTCATCAGAAACATGCATGCGCGGAGTATCTCGCAGCGCTCGGTCGTCTGAGTTTCGATCCCGAACGCATTCCGCAGTTACGCGAGGTCAATGAAAAAGTGCAAGCAATCAGCGGCTTTCGCCTGGAGCCGGTCGCCGGGTTAGTCCAGCCACGCGTCTTTCTCGAGAATCTCGCCAATGGAGTTTTCCTCTGCACCCAGTACATTCGACATCATTCAACGCCGCTTTACACTCCTGAGCCTGACGTGGTGCATGAAATCGTCGGGCATGGAGTAACCTTGGCATGCCCCCGTTTGGCCGAACTCAATCGCTTGTTCGGTGAAGCCGTAAAGCGGACAACGGCGCCGGACGCGTTGAATCAGCTATCGCGAGTGTACTGGTTCACGATTGAATTCGGTGTGCTGCGGGAAAATGGAAATATGAAGGCATATGGCACTGGGCTGCTCTCTTCGGCCGGCGAACTCGAAGAGATGCGCGAAGCGGAACTCAGGCCTTTCGATTTAGAAGCTGCATCGCAGCAGGAATATGACCCGACACACTTTCAGCCGGTGCTGTTTTGCGCCGATTCGTTTGAAGCGATGTATCAAGACCTGCGTGAATATCTCTTGCAGTACTAATTGCCCGCACACCGAGTCGTAGAACGACACATTGAAATGCCGAGCACAGGTCCTCTCTGCTCTTGAAGACCAAGGTCCCAGGGGCGCATTCCAAGCCACTTGATCTTGGATCTCGGACGTTATTCAGAAATTTGGATCGGGGACTCTACCTTGAAGCGGATCGTCCTTAGTTTTATTAGGAATTGCGCGTTCATTTCCAATTAGTCGCGGCATTGCCATTGCATGACGTCAAAAAAATTCTACATCGCGCGGTCCCCCTTGTCTTTGAAAGTCCAAATTACAGGGCATTAAAGCGAGCAGTAAAGGAGGCTCAATAGTCATGCAAGCGACACTCAGGTTCTCGTTCCGAGTGCTATCGTCGGCAGCACTCTTGATGGCGTTCGCTGTTGTTGCTCCAGGGCAGTCTACAGCGACGGTACAGGGCACCGTTACCGACCAGAAGGGTTCGGTGGTGCCGGGGGCTAAGATAACGGCCCGCAATCAGGCTACTGGAATCGAACGTACTTCTCAGACTGACTCTGACGGCAATTATCAAATTGCAGCGCTACCGGTCGGCCTCTATTCCATCGAGGTTGAGGCTCAGGGATTTAAGAGGGAGCTTGTCAGCAACTTTAGGGTAGAAGTGGGCCGCACGATCGTCCGGGATTTCTCGCTTGAAGTTGGGACCATCGAGCAGAACGTTAACATAAGCGCTGAAACTCCTGTTATCGAGACAGCGACGACCTCCGTCGGCACAGTGATTAATCAGAGGACAGTGCAAGAGATTCCGCTGAACGGTCGCCACTTTGTCGATCTGGGATTGCTCATTCCGGGCTCGGTTACGCCGCCGCAGAATGGGTTTCTAACCGCTCCGCTTCGGGGACAGGGATCATTCGGATTGAATACAGCCGGTGGCCGCGAAGACACCGTCAACTTTATGATCAACGGCGTCAACCTCAACGACATGGTCCAAAATCAGATCACGTTTCAGCCTTCAATCAATACGGTGCAGGAGTTCAAAGTAGACAACTCTACTTTTAGTGCTGAGTATGGCCGGAATTCCGGAGCCATAGTGAACATCGCCACAAGCTCGGGTTCCAACGATTATCATGGCGAGTTTTTTGAGTTCTTTCGCAATAGTGCCTTGGACGCTCGGAACTTCTTCGAGCGCACCACGAAACCAGCGCCGTTTCATCGCAACCAGTTCGGCTTTAATCTCGGTGGTCCGGTTAACCTGCCGCGCTTTGGCGAAGGCGGTTCGCCTTTTGGCTACAAAGGAAAGAACAAGACCTTCTTCTTCTTCAGCTATGAAGGCCTGCGACAGCGGCAAGGTCTGACCCTGCCAATCGTAACCGTTCCAACCGACGCACAGCGAGCAACAGTGACTGACCCGGTCATACTAAAGCTGCTTCCTCTAATTCCGATCTCTTCTACCGGGCTGACCAGCGGTTCAGCAACTGCGCCGGTGAATATAGATCAGTGGACCGGGGATGTTAGTCACAACTTTAGCAGTAAGGATCGGCTGCACGGCTACTATGCTTTCCAGCGCGACGAGCGCGGCGAACCGACATTGCAGGGAAACAATATTCCCGGATTTGGCGACACTCGACAGTCCCACCGGCAGATATTCACGCTGAATGAAACCCGGACCTTTGGCCCGAATCTGGTTAACGAGGCGCGGTTTGGTTTTAATCGTATTCACATCACCTTCAGCCCGAATGCGAAACTCAACCCGCTCGACTTCGGGATCAGAGATGGCGTTACGGATTCGATTGGGCTGCCGCAGATTTCCGTTGGCGGCGGCGGAGTGAACTTCGGCGGACCAGCCGGCTTTCCGCAAGGCCGGTCGGATACGACTTTTGTCCTTTCCGATACTCTTAATTACGCGCGCGGCAACCACTCGTTGAAGTTCGGTGGCGAATGGCGACGTTTCTACAACAATAATACTAATCGGGACACCGGCACCTTCACTTTTGCCAGCACGACGACTTTTCTGGCTGGGAATGCGAACGGATTCAACGTCACGCTAGGCGATGTATCGACCGCCATTGCTCAGGGAGCGCTCGGCCTGTTCGTTCAGGACAATTACAAAGTCCGAACTAATCTAACCCTCGAGCTGGGTCTGCGCTGGGATTGGCTGATGTCCCCGACCGAGCGGTTCAACCGGTTCGTTGACTACGTACCTCAAACAAACTCGCTCGTCCGCGTCAATAGCGGCATCGCTCCCGTCTATCATACGAACTGGAAGAACTTCCAACCGCGCGTCGGCTTTTCATGGGATCCTTTCAGGACCGGCAAGACGTCGGTACGCGGCGCCTACGCGATTCTTGCGGATCAGCCGGTCACCAACCTCGTAACGGGCAACGCTACGAATCCACCTTTTGCAACTACAGTTGCGTTGCCGAATACTATTCCCACGACCAAACTCTCCAACGCAACGGATATTGCGGTGCCAGGAGCCACAGTCTCTCCCAGTTCCAGTCATGGAACTTGAACATCCAACGTGAAGTGAGACCTGGACTGGCAGTGTCAGTCGGATACTTTGGTTCGAAGGGAACGCACTTGCGCCTTACCCGAAATCTGAATCAGACATCCTTGAATTCGGCGCTTGTCGCAACTCGGCCTTTTCCAACTCTGTCTTCAAGCAGCCCGATTGCGCCCGGTGTTCCCTTGCAGAATATTACGTTCCGTGAGGGTACTGGCAATTCGAGCTACAACGCACTCTGGGTAACCGCCAATAAGCGGTTATCGCGGGGCCTTCAATTCAACGCTTCGTATACCTGGTCAAGGTCGATTGACTACAACTCACAAAGTTCTCAAGGTGTGACGTTGCAAGACAGCTTTAATATCCGCGGTGATCGTGGACTGTCGGACTTTGATGCCCGCCACCGATTCGTGATCAACGGCCTTTACGAGGTGCCGTTCAAGAAGGATCGGGCAATCGGCGGATGGCAGCTCTCGTTTATCGTGCAATCACAGAGTGGCAACCCGGTGACTCTCTTGGCGGGTAATGCGGGGGCCATTGCCGGAGGCGCGCCTGCGGCGAACGCCAATTCACTGACCGGACTCGCTACTTTGCGCCCAGACGTTGGTGCTGCGATTACCATCTCACATACCGCCGCTGCAACTGGTAATGGTGTGCAGTGGTTCCCGAATCTGGTATGTGATCCTCGGCCGGGCGGTTCGTGCCCAGCGGGCGCCGTGGCGATCTTGCCAGTCGCTTTCGTTAGCGGTAAGACCATCTATCACTTCGGTAGTTTCGGCCGCAATACAATTATTGGGCCGTCATTCAACAACACGGACTTCTCAGTTATTAAGCGCACGAAGATGGGTGAGAACAAAGTGATAGAGTTCCGTTGGGAAGTGTTCGATCTCTTCAACCATGCAAATTTCGGGCAGCCGGGACGAGTCGCTCAGGTTGGAAGCACGACCTTTGGCGTGATCACCAGTACCCGCTTTCCCACCGGCGATTCCGGCTCGTCAAGGCAGATGCAGTTTGCCCTTAAATTTAAGTTCTGAACTTGACTCAAGCTCAGTCTTATTCGCGCGCATCGGTCCCGAATCACCGGTGCGCGCTGTTTTTGCGGCCTGGCAGTGATCCTGAACAGGGTAATCGATGAGCATCACAGCTTCAGAATGCCCGACTTGACACTGTTTTCGCGCTGCGTCTATAGTTTCGGTTCTGATATTCCACGTAACATGACACGCAAGTATTACTATTATTATTGCGCCTGTACCTGGCTTCTCCTGCGGGAGGAGCGTCCGGGCGAAACTTGCTTGCGCGTGCATTGCTGATTTAAAAACGGCGCAAAGAGTTTAGGAGAGCCGGTCGCGACTTCCGCAAAAGGTCGCGGCCTTTTTATTTTTCTAATTCATGATTCAAGAAAACGAAGCTATTAGAACGACCGAATCGCGCGAAGGGCAGCACCTCGAGCGTTTGGAGGCACAGGTTGGCAACACTCCGTTGTTGCAACTGCCAAACATCGCGCGTGACTTGCCCAGCGGGGTCGAACTATTCGTCAAAGCCGAGTACTTGAATCCGGGTGGCTCAGTGAAAGATCGTGCGGCGCTGGCAATGATTCTCGATGGCGAGCGGTCCGGCCGGCTTTATCCAGGCAAAACGATTCTCGATGCCACGAGTGGTAATACCGGAATAGCCTACGCCATGATAGGAGCAGTTCGTCGTTATCCGATTATTCTGTGCGTGCCAAAGAATGCCAGTGCCGAGCGCAAACGCATCCTTCGGCTTCGGGGCGCCGAGTTAATCGAGACTGATCCCTTGCAAGGCAGCGACGGTGCGCAACTAATAGCTCGTGAGATGGCCGCCCACGATCCGGCAAAGTATTTCTATCCGGATCAATACAACAACGATGCGAATTGGCGCGCGCACTATGACGGCACCGGGCTCGAAATTTGGAAACAAACAAGTGGGCGCGTGACTCATTTTCTGAGTGGACTCGGTACTTGCGGAACGTTTGTCGGCGTGACGCGCAGACTAAAAGAAATGAATCCAATGCTTCGCGCGATTTCGATGGAACCCGACTCGCCCATACACGGACTTGAAGGCCTAAAGCACTTGCCAACTTCGCGGATGCCGGGCATCTTTGATCCAACTCTGGCCGATGAAAACGTGGAAGTAGCTACTGAAGAAGCGCAGACTATGACCCGACGTCTGGCCCGTGAAGAGGGTTTGTTCGTCGGAGTAAGCTCAGGCGCGAACGTGTTCGCCGCGCTGCGTCTGGCGCGCGGCTTACCTTCGGGCTCGGTCGTGGTAACGATTCTTTGCGACGGCGGCGAGCGATACTTGAGTGAAAAGTTCTGGGAAGTATCGTGAGCTTTGCAATGAGCTGATAAATCGAGATGGGTGAAAAGAAGACAGATGTAGATATCTCAACTCAGCTCGTCCATTCAGGCGAGCGCGCAGGGACCCCGGCGGGCCAGCCAACATCAACCCCGATCTATGCCAGCTCCACCTTTACCTACGAGTCGATGGAGGAAATCGACCAGGTCTTCGCGGGAGCAAAGTCTGGCTACATTTACACTCGGTATGGGAATCCAACTGTAACGGCGCTGGAAAACGCTCTGCGCACGATCGAAGATGGCGCTACGGCATGTGCTTATGCATCAGGCATGGCAGCCTTGCATGCGGCTTTGTTCGCCTGCGAAGTGACGGTTGGCGCTACGGTTCTCGCCTCGCAAGATTTGTACGGCGCGACTACGAGTCTGCTGCAAATGGTTTTTGGCGCATTTGGGGTCAAGACTGTGACGACCGATTACAGTGATCTCGACGAGTTGCGCACGAAAGCTCGCGAAGTGCGTCCACGCGTGATGATTGCTGAGACAATCTCCAATCCACTCCTGAAAGTTTGCGACATCGACGCCTGCGCTGAGATCGCTCGCGAAGCTGGCGCACGGCTGATCGTGGACAATACGTTTGCGTCATCATATCTCTGCCAGCCATTAAAACATGGCGCTGATCTGGTCGTGCACAGCGCGACAAAATACCTCGGCGGCCACGCCGACGCGATGGGAGGGATCGTAGTTTCGCGTGATGAAATGGATAGCACGGCGTTGATTGGGATAATGAAACTCGTTGGCGGTGTGTTAAGTCCATGGGAAGGACACGAGATTTTGCGCGGCCTGAAAACGCTCGCGGTGCGCATGGATCGACATTGCGAGAATGGGCTCCAACTCGCCGAACGTCTGAGAAATCATCCGCGTATTGAGCGAGTGCATTATCCTGCGTTCGCGTTGCCGTCCGGCCAGGGCGTAACAAAGCGCATGCTGCGCAAGCCTCACGCAGGCGCGCTGGTGTCGATCGAACTAAAGGATAATTCACGTGAAGCGGCTTTTCGTTTCATGGACGCGTTAAAATTGTGTGTGCGCTCGACTAGCCTCGGTGACGTGTTTACAAGTGTGCTGCATCCCGCGACCGCATCGCATCGCGATCTCGCGCCGGCGCGGCGCAAAGAGTTGGGAATTACAGATAGTCTCGTCCGTATTTCAGTTGGAATTGAAAACGTGAACGATATCGTCGCGGATATCGAGCAGGCTTTGGAAGCTGTAACAGAATCGGGAGCTGTAGCGACGGGGTAAGGGGGTTACCGAGAAACTGCGGTCTAGCCGTGATCTAAAAAGTTGTGCGCCGAAGTTGAGCGCCGAAGGCGCGAAATAAGGTAGCCAGGGGCAAGCGAAGCGACGCCCCTGGTAAACAAGGTATTCAATCCGCACCCTGTAAGGGTGCGAGAAAATTCGAATGGCGGAATTCTGCAGCCTGTTCTTGCGCCCCTACAGGGCACGGAACGTTTTATGAATCGCGCTCCAGGGGCGACGCGCTACGCGCTTGCCCCTGGCTACCTTCTTTTGCCCTTTCAGGGCACTTGAGACTGGATTACGTTGACTTAGCTTATTGTCAGAGATGATCGTGATAGATGAGCAACACCTGAGCGAAATTCGTCAACATGGCGAGCACGACTATCCTTTCGAATGTTGCGGACTGTTGATTGGCCGGTTTGACGGCGACAACCGCAAAGTAGTTACAGAGTCCTATCCAATTTCGAACGCCCGTGAAGAGGAGAAAAAACGCAACCGATTCTTGATAACGCCAGAGGAATTGATGCGCGGTGAGAAATACGCACGCGAAAAAAGTCTGGACGTCGTAGGTTTTTATCATTCGCATCCCGATGATCGAGCGGTGCCGTCAAGATATGATCTGGATCACGCCTGGCCAACGTATTCATACATCGTGGTCGCGGTGGCAAGTGGCCGCGCCGCTGATTTAAGATCGTGGCAGATGCAGGCCGACCGATCGGGATTCAGTGAAGAAGAGATCACGCAGTCTTTGTCCGACAAACTTTAGTTTGTCGCCAGGTTTAGAAGCGGACTACGGCCCTCTTAATCGGGCCTGCGACTGGCCCAAGGAGATACGCAAGACTAGTCCGACAAACTTCAAAGTTTGTCGAACATGACGTAGAGGACACATCAATGTCAGTAACAATTACTATCCCAACCGCGCTGCGACAATTCGCAGCCGGACAATCTGAAATTCAAGTTAATGCAAGTACGGCGCGCGAAGCGCTGGAGCAACTAACAACTACGCATGCGGAATTGCGCCGTCATCTGTTCAACGATCAGAACTCGTTGCGTAATTTTGTGAACGTTTATGTGAATGACGAAGACATTCGCCAGAAAAACGGGCCGGATACACCGATCAAAGACGGAGACACGATTCTAATTGTGCCGGCGATTGCCGGTGGTGCAGCTGTATTGGACAAGGCCGCAGGCGAGACGCCTGCGAACCGCCGACAGGATGTCGGCGCTCCTGAGCTCCCTATGCTTTCCAACGAAGAGATCGCGCGCTACAGCCGCCACGTCATCATTCCCGAAGTCGGCATGGAAGGACAGCGGAAGTTGAAAGCCGCGAGTGTCTTGATGATTGGGACAGGTGGATTGGGCGCGCCCCTGGGAATGTATCTCGCCGCAGCCGGCGTTGGACGACTTGGTCTGGTCGATTTCGACGTGGTTGATATGTCAAATCTGCAGCGACAGATTATTCACGGAACCAAGGACGTCGGCCGGCCCAAGATTGCGTCGGCCCGCGATCGGATCGAAGACATCAACCCACACGTCGAGATCGAAACTCACGAAGTTCGACTGACGAGCGCCAATGCCATGAGTCTGTTCGTCAACTACGACGTGATCGTGGACGGCACTGACAATTTCCCTACCAGGTACCTGGTCAACGATGCTTGCGTACTCACCGGCAAGCCCAACGTTTACGGTTCGATCTTTCGATTTGAAGGACAGGCGAGCGTCTTTTGGGCTGAGCGGGGTCCGTGTTATCGTTGCCTCTATCCTGAACCGCCGCCGCCGGGTTTGGTTCCTTCATGTGCCGAGGGTGGTGTGCTCGGCGTATTGCCGGGAATCATCGGCGCGATTCAGGCCAACGAAACGATCAAGATCATTCTCGGAGCGCCGGACATTATGGTTAACCGGTTGCTCTTGTTCGACGCGTGGCGAATGCGCTTTCGCGAATTGAAACTGCGCAAGAACCCGGACTGTCCGGTGTGCGGCAACAACCCAACAATTAAAGAGCTAATTGATTACGAAGAATTCTGCGGCGTTCGACAAGAGCCGCAAGCGGAGACTGGAAACCAGATGGAAGAGATTAGTGCGACTGAATTGAAGCAACGACTGGACAAAGGGGACGATATCCAGATCATCGACGTGCGCGAGCCGCACGAATACCAGATCGGCCAGATTCCCAACTCGCGTTTGATTCCGCTGGGCCAGGTGGTCAGTCGAATGAACGAAATTGACGCTGAACGCGAGACGGTCTTGCACTGCAAGATGGGCGGCCGCAGCGCGAAGGCGATTGAAGCATTACAACGCGCCGGCTTCCCCGGCCGCCTGGTGAACCTGAAGGGTGGCATCACCGCCTGGTCGAATGAAGTCGATCCCAGCGTGCCAAAGTATTAGCAAGTAGCAAATTGCCAACTTGCGCCACAGTTTACAGGGTTGAGATCTTCTTTCCAGGATTGATAATCTCCAAGCCCGCATCGCTCATCTGCTTATTCAGTCGCGGTTCGCCTTCCTCTGTCGTCTTAATCTCATCACCTGGTTAAACCAGACGCTGATGACATCGAGGCGACTCTGGGAATTAATCGATACTAGCTGCGTCTCTACGGTTCTCGGTGTATCATTGAACTGCAGTAACCCCTGATGAGGTAAAGCTAACCGTGACTGAACATAACGAGGTGCCCGAAGAACAATCCCACAAATGGGTCTATCTTTTCGAAGAAGGCAGCGGCGAAAACAAGACCTTGTTTGGAGGCAAAGGCGCCGGTCTCTGCGAAATGACCCGCGCCGGATTGCCCGTGCCGCCTGGCCTGATCGTTACTACCGAAGCCTGTAATGCGTATTACGAAAACGGCAAGAAGTTTCCCGATGGGATGTGGGAACAGGTGACCGAGGCGCTACATGCCGTCGAAGAGAAAGTTGGCAAAAGGTTCGGCGACGCGAAGAACCCACTGCTTGTGTCAGTAAGATCGGGCGCCGCGTTTTCAATGCCGGGGATGATGGACACGGTTTTAAACCTCGGCCTCAATGAAGAGACAGTCCAGGGTCTAGCTAAACAGACTGGTGATTTGCGGTTCGCTCTGGATGCATATCGACGCTTTGCCTCGTTGTTTGGCGAGATTGTGATCGGCGTGGCCCATGAAAAGTTCGAGCGTGTAATGGATCGCTTCAAAGCTCAAACCGAAGGGGGCCGGGACACGGATCTAAAGCCGGAGGAGCTGCGAGGAATTATTGCTGCTGAAAAAGAAATTATCCTCGCTGAGCAGCACGCGATTCCTGACGATCCTTACGAACAACTGCGTGTAGCAATCGCGGCCGTGTTTAATTCGTGGATGGGCCGGCGCGCGATCGATTATCGCCGTGTTAATCGGATCCCGGACAACCTCGGCACAGCCGTTAACGTGCAGACGATGGTCTTTGGCAACATGGGCGCGAACAGCGGCACCGGCGTCGCCTTCACGCGCAACCCTTCCACGGGCAAGAAAGAACTGTACGGCGAGTACCTGCTAAACGCACAGGGAGAAGACGTTGTCGCCGGCACCCGAACTCCCAATCCAATCAGTAAGCTGAAAAAAGAGCTGCCGAAAGTTTACGAACAGTTTGCTTCGATCGCGCAACTGCTGGAAAAGCACTACCGTGACATGCAGGATTGCGAATTTACGATCGAGCGCAGCAAGCTCTGGATGTTGCAGACGCGCACAGGGAAACGCACTGGTGCTGCTGCCGTGCGCATCGCTGTTGATATGGCCAGTGAGAAGTTAATCGACCATCGCACCGCCGTACAGCGCGTTACCCCGGAGCAACTCGATCAGCTACTGCATCCTACCGTCGATCCGAAGACAGACGCGCCCGTGCTCGCGACCGGTTTGCCGGCAAGCCCGGGTGCCGCGCAAGGCCAGGTCGTATTTAGCCCGGATGAAGCCGAAGAGATGGCGCGCGAAGGCGCGCAGGTTGTCCTGGTCCGCCAGGAAACGAGTCCGGACGATTTTCACGGCATGGTCGCAGCGCAGGCAATCGTCACAGCCCGCGGTGGCATGACCAGCCACGCCGCAGTTGTTGCGCGCGGCATGGGAAAGACTTGCGTCAGCGGAGCTTCCGATCTCTTAGTCGATTATAGTCAGCAACAGTTCAGCGTTAATGGCGAGATCGTTACCAAAGGAGAGTGGATTACCGTTGATGGATCGACTGGTCGGGTGTTTTTGGGCAAGGTGCCTACGATGCAGCCTTCGTTGGGTCCGGACTTCTATGAATTGATGAAGTGGGCTGACGATCTGCGGCGCCTGAGAGTCCGAGCGAATGCCGACACGCCGCACGATGCGCGTGTGGCCCGATCGATGGGCGCAGAAGGAATCGGCTTGTGTCGTACCGAGCACATGTTCTTTGGCGACAAAAGGCTGGCGTGCATGCGCGAGATGATTCTCGCCGATGGTACCGGCGCGCGCGAGAAAGCTTTGGATAAACTTTTGCCGCTGCAACGCGGTGATTTCATCGGCATCTTTCGTGAAATGGCCGGCTTTCCCGTGACCATCCGTTTGCTTGATCCACCGCTCCATGAGTTTCTGCCGAATGTTGACGATCTATTGGGCGAGCTTTCAGAACTAAAAATGGCCCTGCGACAGGCGGCCACGCTTGCCGACATGGATCATTTGCTCGATCAAATTGACGAGAAGCGTCAGTTGCTGCTTCACGTCAATCGCATCCGCGAAACAAATCCGATGCTTGGATTTCGTGGTTGCCGCCTGGGGCTGCTGTTCCCGGAAGTGACGCGCATGCAGTGTCGCGCAATTTTCGAAGCGGCTTGTCAGGTAAAAGGCGAACGCAAGCAAGTGACGCTTGAGATTATGGTGCCACTTGTTTCCGTAAGCGAAGAGTTGGCCCAGCAAGCCGAGCTGATTCACGAAGTGGCGAACCAGGTGATGGGCGAGCACGGCATGAAGATCGAATACGAAGTGGGAACCATGATCGAGCTGCCCCGGGCAGCGTTGACGGCGGCTAAAATTGCGCAGCACGCCGCCTTCTTCTCGTTCGGAACAAACGATCTCACGCAGACTACTTTTGGTTTGAGCCGCGACGATTCCGGTCGTTTTCTGCCGGTTTACGTCGATCGCAGGATTCTTCCCGAAGACCCCTTCCAGGTTCTCGACAGTGAAGGCGTAGGCGAGCTGGTGCGGCTCGGTGCCGAGCGTGGACGCAGCGTCAAGCCCGATCTTAAGGTCGGAATTTGCGGCGAGCATGGCGGCGATCCGCGCTCGATCGCCTTCTGTAATGAGATTGGGTTGAACTATGTAAGTTGCTCGCCTTATCGGGTGCCGGTGGCGCGCCTGGCTTCGGCGCAAGCGTCATTGGAAGCGGAAGCAAAAGCCGCCGCGACGGAAGCTGGCGAAGATGCGCCGGGCCGCGAGGCGGTGGGCGCGTCACAGTTGTAAGGCCTGTATCGGGCGTTCAATCGCAAGCAGAACGAAAGCGATTCAACCAGTCCGCGTCAGCGGACGACCGGCAATGGCCCAACGATTCATCGGTAGGTTCGATGTAAATCAAGTATTCAAGTCCGCGAAGCGGTGCAGTAGCCCGACCGTCAGGGAGGGCGTAATACGAACGTCCAAACGCCGAAGGCGTTCGCCAGTTTCAGCCCAGGGCAACGCCCTGGGTACATAGACCTCGAAAGGAAATGAACGCCGTAAGGTGTTCGCGAATCGCGTTCGCAGTTCACCCCCTAATTTTCGCGAACTCTTTCAGAGTTCAAATGAATCTTGTCGGTCGTTAACTTGAGAGTTGCAACTAACAATTACCGCTCGACGATCGACAAGACAAGAAAAAAAGATTTATGAAGAAGGCTAAGGAATCAGAACTCAATGATGGGGCCGACCGGAATACAAACGCACGGATTTGGGTGAGCTGGTGCGCGGCAAGTATGCGAAACGTATCCGAGAATCGACGAATGTCGTCGTCCTCGACCCTCAGGTAGCGAAAATCTTCCCGAATGATGAAGCAGTAAATGATGCGCTTCGCAGGTTAATTATGTCCACTCCCTCCAAGCTCAGGATAAGAAAAAAACAAGAGCAAGACAACCGAGAAGAAGCGCGCGGC
>WNGE01004915.1_pt1 | contig 15292 bp, 17 predicted proteins | sample 5400651 | NCBI WGS metagenome assembly WNGE01 (sample SAMN13153370, study PRJNA577476) | soil metagenome | isolation source: 60 cm soil or saprolite under grassland replicate 2 | place: USA:California | collected 2016-06-15 | reverse complement strand
ATCAGAGACGTTTGATCATGATGTTTCGCCAGCGGCAGGCCGCGTCGGGTGCCCAGCGTTCCGATCCGAGCACCGGGTCGTTGTCGTGGACCTCGAGTGCGATGTGTCCCGTCGTACCGAGGAAGTCGGCGACTGCGTCGGCATCGTAGTTCGGGGCTTTCAGGGTGGCCAGGTCGATCTCGGCGATCATGACGTCGTTGATCCAGGTGGTGACGCGGGGCCGATCGCCGACGCAGCGGATGCGGAGGGAATTCCAATCCAGCCACCGCCACGCGGCTAGGAACTCGTCCAGAGTCGCGGCATACGACAGCAGCTCTGCCTTTGCCGGCGTGAACGGCTCGGCAGAGTTCGCCGGGTCGTCTTCACGTAGGCCGATCGGATGTCCGTCGGCGTCGAGTTGTGCGGTGATGGCGAACGGGACTGCGTGGAAGCTGCCGAGGCCGTTGCCGAAGAAGCCGCCGATCGATCCGGAATGGCGGTGGTCGACGAGGACTTGGAGCCCGTGCCACGAGTCCTGTCGGCGTCGCAGCATGACGCCGGTGTCGGCCGGCCAGTCCGGGTTCAGCTCCAGGGTGAGTTCGAAGTCGCCGAACTTCTCGTCGCTGATGAGGTAGCCCCCGTAGCCGCTGCCGAGAGGCTGTTGCCGACCCACGATGGTGCCGTCTTCGACTGTCCAGGCAGCAGGGTGGAGCGCGGCTTGTTCGGCGTAGTCCTTGGGGAAATCCGGTACGACGTCGAGGACGTCCGGACCGCCTGGCCAGATCGTTCCGTAGCTGCGGGGGATGACCGACCAGCCGGTGAGGTCCTTGCCGTTGAACAGTGGTTCGAAGCCCATGTAGTTCGTCTCCTCTAGAAGGCGTCGGTGCCGAGGTTGTCGGTGATCCATGCCGCGGAGAGCTCGGTCGAGGCGAGGTTGGTGTCGGCCTCGGGTACGTCGACCTCGACGACGAGCCACCCCGCGAAGCTGTCCGGCAGTGTGCGGACGGCGGCGAGAAGGTCGACGTCGCCCCTGCCCGGCTCGGTCCAGACGGTGAACTTGGTGGTGGTCGCCTCGAAATAGCTCGCGTCGGCATCCCTTGCCGCCTGGGCCTGGTCGAGGTGGACGTCCTTCAGATGTACGGCGGCAATCCGGTCGGCGTACTGCGTCATCAACGTGGCCGGGGTAATGCCGGCCCACGCCAGGTGTCCGGTGTCCGGCCCGAACGAAAGAACGGAGTCTGGTACGGCGTCCAGCACGGCGCGGATCTCGGCCTCGGTCTCGATAGTGCTGCCGACGTGCGGATGCAGAGCCGGTGTGACTCCCTCGGAGCTGATCGCCTCGGCAGCCACCCCAACGCCGTCGATCACGCGCTGGAGCTGCGCGTCGCCGCCGTACCCGATCGAGGGGTGGGCGATTCGCTCGGCGGTCAGACCGGCGGCGAGGAAGACCTCGGTGTTGCCGAGTTCGGCCTGGATCGCGGCGTGCCTTTTGGCTGACTCGACGAGGTCTTGGTTGTCGGCCGTGTGGAAGTCGGCGGAGAAGTAGCCGGGTGCCGGCTCCAGGTCGTACTCCGCGAGCAGCGCGCGGTAGGCAGCAGCGTCGAGACCGGGTGGCGGATCTGCGTGGATGCCTGTGAACGGGGTGCTCGCGATCTCTGCGAACGCGGTCCGCAGGACGGGGACGGTGAGCTTGAAACCGTCGGGGGTCAGGACCCACGGCAACGGATTCAGGCCGACGCGGAACTTCGACATCACAGGACTCCTCGAGAAGGTTGGGATCACCGGCCGGCGAGCGAGCCGCCGATGCCGCCGACGCTGAAGTATTTGTTCAGTACGGCGAAGACGATTGCCGGCGGCAACAGCATGACGACCGACACCGCCATCACCGCGCCCCAGTCGGTCGCGTTCTGCTGGAAGAACGTCTGCAACCCGATGGGAAGCGTGAAGATGACGCTGGAGCGCAGGAAGACCAGCGCCACCAGGTAGTCGTTCCAGGCGAGCAGGAACGCGAAGATCGCGGTCGACAGGATGCCCGGCAGCGAGTTCCGGAGCACGATCTTGGCGAAGGAGCCGAAGACGGAGCAGCCGTCCACCCACGCGGCTTCTTCGAGCGCGTGCGGGATGGAGTCGAAGTACGCCGCCATCATCCAGGTCGCCACCGACATCGTGCTGCCGACGTACACAACGACCAAGCCGATCAGGTTGTCGGCGAGCCCGATGCGCGCGAACAGCACGAACAGCGGGATGATCGCGGTGATCACCGGCAAGGACTGAATGACGAACAGCAGCAGCGAGAACCCGGACACCGCCTTGCTGCGACCACGGGACAGGACGTAGCCGGCCGGCGCTGCGACGACAACGGAAACAACCACGGTAGCGAGGGTTACGCCGAGGCTGTTACCGAGCCACAGCAGGACGTCGGTGTTGCCGAAGATATAGCGGAAGTTCGCCAGGGTGACAGCACCGGTCCGGCTGCTCGATGCGCTGGGCCTGATCGCCAGCAGAAGGGTGGCGAACACCGGCATCAGCACGATCAGCGTGATGATCAGAAGGGCCGCGAAGCGCCACCATTGACCCCGCGTCCCGGGTTCGCGTGAGGCCGGAGGCCCGGCCAATAGCACTGTCATGCGATGTCGACCTTTCGGATCTGGCGGTAGAGCGTGGTCGAGACGATCACCAGTACGAGCGTCATCAGGAAGGCGATGGCTACGCCGGGTCCGGTTTGCAGGTCCTGGAAGACGCTTCGGTAAGCCAGTACGACAAGGGAGGAGGTGGCGTCGACCGGGCCACCGCCGGTCAGCAGGTAGATGGTCGGGAAGTCGTTGACGCAGAAGATCGTCATCAAGATCCAGCTGATGTACGTCGACCGCGAGATCAACGGCAGCGTGATGTGGATGAACTGCTGCGATCGGCTCGCGCCATCGATCCCGGCGGCTTCGTAGACGGTGGTGTCGACGGCGGCCAAGGCGGCTGACGTCATCAGCATCATGAACGGGAAGCTGACCCACACTTTGAAGACGCAGACCGTGATCGCGGCCAGCGTGGGATCCGCGAGGAAGTGCAGTTCACCGAAGCCGAGCTTCGCCGCGATGGTCGGGACGGGGCTGGACGGGGTACCGACCAGCCAGTTCCATGCCGTGGAGGACACCACGATCGGCACGACCCACGGGAGCATCAGCAGGACCTTGAACGCACCCCCGCCTGGGATTCTCGTCCGCAGCAGCAGGGCCAGGCCCATCCCGACCAGCCAGCTTCCGAAGACACCTACGACCGTGAAGATGAGGGTGAATCGAGCGGCCGTCCAGAAGCGTGGGCTGGTCAGAACCTCGGCGTAGTTCGAGAGGCCGACGAAGTCGCCGGTCACGATCAGGGTGCCGTTGTGGACCGACTGCGACGCCGCGACCACCAGAGGGTAGGCGTTGATCAGCACCACGAGGACGAGGCAAGGCGCGACCAGCAGGATCATCGTGATCGCGCGACGGCTGAGCCGTTTGCCTCCGGCGGATGGAGTCGGTGGTGCCTTGACCGGAGGCCGCGCCGCTGTGGTGGAAGGAGCACTCAGCGTCGGGCTCATCGCTTGACAATGCCTTCGAGGCCCTGCTGCAGAGTGGTGAGCGCAGCCTTCGGGTCGGTCTTTCCCTGCAGCATGGCTTGCGCGAACTGCGCGAGGGGCTGGCCACCGTCGACAGCCGCAAGTGCGGCGAACGACTGCTTCTTCTGTGCGGCATAGGTTTTGCAGACCGGGATCCACTTCTCGACGATCGCGACCTGGTTGGGGTCCTTGGTGTAGTAATCCGCGCTGGCGATCGACTTCAACACCGGCACAGCCACCCCGACCGGGTTCTGCCAATAGGTGTGGATCTGGCTCAGGTAATACTTCAGGAACGCCTCCGACGCCTCTTGCGAGGGGGTGTTGCTGTACATCATGAGGTTGTTCACGAAGAACAGCCCGGCAACCGTGCCCGTCGGGCTCTTCAGCGGATCCATAACGTGCAGGTCCTTGCCGACCTTGCTCGCCTGCGCTGCGAGGCCTGGTGAGTGGATCCCGAGGCCGGCCTTCTTGTTGTCCCATTGGGAACGCAGGTTCTCGATCGTGTAGGAGACGGCTCCCGAGTCGATGATCCCCTCGTTCGCGAGCTCGCGGACGAATGTCATGGCCTGGATGTTGGCGTCAGTCACACAATCCGGCTTGCCGTCCGGATCGAAGAGGCCGCCGCCGTTGTTGACCATCATCGCGACCATCGTGTGCGCGCCGAGGTTGTTGTCGGCGCCGGACCCGGTGGCGAAGCCGGACACCCCGATCTTCTTCAGGGCCTTGCCGGCGGCCAGCAGCTCGTCCCAGGTGGTCGGCACCTTGACGCCGGCCTGGTCGAGCAGCGCCTTGTTGTACCAGAAGGGGCGGACGTCGGTCTGCCACGGTACGGCGACATAGCCCTTGTCGGTCTTCATCGTGTCGATGACGCCGGGCAGGAAGTCGTCGTACGTGCCGTCCTTCTTCAGGCCCTCGATGAAGTTGTCGGCGTACGCGATCTGGCCCTGGTCGGCGAACTGGAAGGCCTGGAATCCTGCGCCGGAGCTGACCGCGGGACCGGTCTTGGAGGCGATCGCCGACGAGAAGGTCTGGTAGAAACCATTCCATTGGATGATCTGGTACGACGCTTTGCCGGAGCCCTGCGCCGGGTTGTAGCCGGCGACGATCTTCTTGCCCAGCTCGTTGTAGGCAGGCGTTCCCCACGGCATGTCCCAGAACTTGAGGGTGCCGCCGCCACCGGCTTTGCCGGCTCCGCTGTTGCCGGACACGTTGCAGGCGGCCAGTGCGGGTGCGGCGATCGCCGCACCGGCCAACCCCAGGAACCCTCGGCGGGTCACGCCACCAGGCGTTGCATTGTTCATCGGAATGCGCTCCTCTCGCGATCGCGGCGTCTATTGCCGGTCGATCGCGTTGGTCGATCAGCGGTCAGGCGGGCGCCTGGACCGCAAGGTGGTCCCCGAGGGCGGCGGTCGTCGTCACGACGTCCGCGTGGAGGCGGCGCAGGTCGGCCAATCCGTCGGCCGATCCAGCCGCGTGCAGCTCGCGCAGCCGTCGGAGGCTTGCGCGATGGCCGGTCTCGTACTGCGTCGGTGCCAGTACGGCGCCTTCCGGTCCGACCGTGGTCAGCCGGGCGGGCTGAGCTGTGTCACCGGACGGAATCAGCAATTCGACACTTCCGTCGGCGGTCAGCAGCCGGAGGGTGGCCGACGCCGGAAGGGCAGCCGTGCACACGACGCTGAAGTCGACCACGACCGACGTATCGGTCAGACCTTCGGCGTGCAGGGCGTGGTCTGAAAGGTGCAGTACCCGTACCTGCGTCACCGGCCCGAGCACCGCACGGATCACGACCAGTTGGTCCAGCAAAGCGGTCGCGAAGTCGGATCCGGGCGCCATGACCACTCGGCATTCGAGTCTGCTTCCGTTCGCCGCCGCAGCGTGGAAAGCCTGCGCCGCCAGGGTTGTCACCGGGTTGGACGCCCACGGCGAATCGACGACAACGATTGTGGACGGATCCGCGGTGAGCAGTTCGGCGAAGTCGACAGGTGTCGGATGTACCAGGACGATCCCGGCCGCGGTGGGCATCACGCGCCGCAACTCTGCGGGCCAGCCGGGATCACCGTCGACGAAGACGACTCCGGCGGGAGCCGGGAAGGACAACGGCAGGGTCGCGAGCGTACTGCGTGCCCGCACGGACGAGGTGCTCATGCGGCGACCTCCGCCTTCTGGGCCGACCGGACGGCTTCGGCGGCAGCATCGGCCACCGCGAGAGCGAAGCGCAGATCCTCGACGAGATCGTCCGTGCTGGGTGGTGCCAATTCGCCGCGGACGATGGCGGCGAGCTCGCGCCACTCGGCCTCGTAGCCGTTGACGTCGGTCGGACCGAACACCCGTGCCGATTCTGAAGTCGTGAGCGTGCTGATCGCAGATCCGGCATGGACGAAGGAGGGCGTGAACTCCACCTGCAGAACCTGATCGTCGGCGAATACCTCGAGCACCCAGTTGGGCTGCCAGGTCTGCGACATCGCCGCATGCAGTTCAATACTCTTGCCGCCGGCAACAAAAAGGATCCGGTACCCGAACGGTGCCAGGAACATCGCGTCGATCACGCGCAGGTCGTCGTACCGGGGGAGGAGGCTCCGGATCAGCGGGAGATCGTGGATCGCCAGACCCATCACGCCGGCGTGGACCATGCCGGCCAGCACTTCGACGTCAGTCAAGTCCGGCGTGGGAAACGAGGGTCGCGACAGCACCTCTGTGGCGACGTCCTCGAAGCGCGAGTTCGGCGGAAGCACGATCGACGACCGGATGGTGTGACTGCTCTGCGGGAGATCGCCCCAGTGGGCGACGGCGGCCCGCCATCCCGGATCGAAGGTGTGCATCGCACCGACCACGATCGGTACGCCGGTCTCCGCGGACACCGCCGCGATCGCAGCGGCTTCGGCGGCCGACATCGCGAGCGGCTTCTCGCACAGCACGGCCTTCTTGCCGGCGCGACAGGCGGCGATCAGCTGCTCGGCATGGAAGGTGTGAGGACTGCAGATCGCGACGACCTCGACCGCCGGATCGTCGAGCAGCGCGTCGACCGACGTCGAATGCACCGCGCCGACGCGGCCCGCGACCGCCTCGGCGACAGCGGCATCGATGTCAGTGACGTGACGAATCGCGAAGTCGTCGCCCAGCCGGGCCAGCGTCGGCAGGTGGATGGCCTGCGTCACCGGTCCCGCGCCGAGGAATCCGATTCCGATAATGGACTGCATCCGTGGCTCCTCACCAGAGTGAAACCCGACCAGTCGTTCAGATTTTGGAAACGTAAACGCCTGGTAAGGTTTCGTCAAGAGCTCGTGCGCGACTGTTTCGGGGAGGACTTGTGACCAACGACGTGACAGCACGGATCCGGGGCCCTTATCGCAAGGGCGTCGAGCGACGTGAGCAGATCGTCCGGAGCGCCTCGGACGTCTTCGGGGAACTCGGCTACATCGGCGGGTCGCTGCGCACCATCGCCGACCGCGTCGGCGCTTCGCCCGCCACGATCATCCAGTACTTCGGCAGTAAGGAGGGTCTCCTGGCGGCTGTCCTGGAGGACTGGACGATGCAGACGAGCGTTTGGTTGCTCTCGGATGATCCGCCGGGGCTCGCGTACTTCCGTGCCCTGATCAGGGTGACCGAGTTCCACGTCGAACACCGCGGCCTGCTCGAACTGTTCATCACGATGGCTGCCGAAGCGACCAATCCTGGCCACCCGGCCCGCGAGTTCATCCAGCGCCGGTACGCCGACGTCCTGGCGAACTGCACCGCGAAGCTCCGTGAAGCCGTCGACCGTGGCGAGGTCGCGCCCATGTCGGATGGCCAGATCGAAGCCGAGGTCCGCATCCTGATCGCCGTACTGGACGGCATCGAACTGCAGTGGTTGCTCGGCGCCGACATCGACCTTCCCGCCTTGGCCAGCAGGCATCTCGAGCAGGCAATCGACAGCTGGAAGGCCGGCCGGACGCTGTCCTAACGGCTTGCTCCTGAGACTGATCGTGGCGTGGAGTCAGAGGTTGGTCTGGGATTCGAGTTCGTCGGGGTAGCGGCCGCCCTGGATCTCGATCCGGGACGACGCTTCGGTGAGCTGCGCGAGTTCCTCGGTGGACAACGTGACGTCGGCGGCCGCGATGTTCTCCTCCAGCCGGTGCAACTTCGTCGTACCGGGGATCGGGACTATCCACGGCTTCTGGGCGAGCAGCCATGCCAGTGCGATCTGCGCGGGCGTCGCTCCCTTGGCAGTTGCGAAGGACCGCACCAGTTCGACCATGGCGACGTTGTGCTGCAAGGCGTCCGCACCGAAGCGCGGGATGCGTGCACGCAGGTCGTTGCCCTGGTCAAAGGTAGTCGAGGCGCTGAGGGTCCCGGTAAGGAATCCTTTGCCGAGCGGGCTGTACGGAACGAAGCCGATGCCGAGTTCCTCGCAGGTGGCCAAGACCTCCTGCTCGGGCCGCCGCCACCACAGTGAGTACTCGCTCTGGATCGCTGTGACCGGTTGGACAGCGTGGGCGCGACGGATCGTGCCCGCAGCTGCCTCGGACATCCCGTAGTGCTTGACCTTGCCGGCCTCGATCAGATCCTTGACTGCTCCGGCGAACTCTTCGATCGGGGCCTCGGGGTTCACACGGTGCTGGTAGTACAGGTCGATCGCGTCGACGCCGAGCCGCTGCAACGAGCCGTCGACGACGCGTGCGACCTCGTCAGGACGAAGCATGCGGCCCGTGGGTTTGTGCTCGACTGGGTCGATGTCGGCGGCGAACTTCGTCGCGATGACCACTTGGTCGACGTACGGCGCCAGGGCCCCGCCAACCAGTTCCTCGTTGGCGTGCGGGCCGTAAATCTCGGCGGTGTCGAAGAGGGTGACACCGCGCTCCACGGCTGCCTGCAGGAGCCGGATCATCTCTTCCTTGTCAGGCCGGGCGCCGTAGCCGCCGGTCATGGTCATGCAGCCGAGACCGATGGCCGAGACCACAGGGCCGCCCGTTCCGAGAGTGCGTTTCTGCATGGTCGTTCTCCAGATCTGTCAGTCCGTCAGGACCCGCCGGCTGTTCAGTGGGCGTCGTACTGCTCGTCGGTGACGTGTTCGAGCCACGTCGTCTCGGAGCCTTCGGCGATGCCTTCGAGCATTGCCAGATGTTCCATGAAGTCCTGCGGGGTCGCGCCGTGCCAGTGCTCCTCGCCCGGCGGCGTGTACACGGTCTCGCCTGGCTTGACGACGAAGACCTTGCCGCCGCGGGTGCCCATCAGCGCGACGCCTGCGGTCACGTGCAAGGTTTGGCCGACCGCGTGGGAGTGCCATGCGGTCCGCGCGCCAGGCGTGAACCGGACGCGGCTGACGATCATCCGCGACGGCTCCGGCTTCCTGGTCGCGATCGCGTCGACGTAGACGTCGCCGGTGAACCGCTCCGCCGGCCCTTTGGTGGTGGGCTGCTTCTCCTCGATCTGCATGCTCGGATTCCTTTCTCTGTTGGGGTTCAAGGCCTTGGATGACGGGCACGCAGGCCGAGGGCCGCCGTACCGGTGATGAAGGCGATCACGGCTGCGATGACCAGGCTGGTGCGCATTCCCGGCACGAATGTCTCTGGTTGGGCCAGGAGAGCGCCGAAGACCGCGACGGCCAGCGCGCCGCCGAGTTGGCGACTGGTGTGGAACACGCCACTGGCGACACCAGCCTGCCGATGCTCGACGGTGTTGAGCAGGACGGCTGTGACCGGTGGAATGACGAGCGGTCCGCCAAGACCGATCAGCATCATCAGCGCGCCCAGTGCCGTGGTCGGGGCCGAGGCAGGTACGACGGCCAGACTCAACAGGCCGGCCGTCATCAACGCCAGACCGGTCACGATCACCGGACGTGGACCGGTGCGTTCCACCAGCCGGGCTGTGAACGGAGTCAGCAGCGCTCCGACGAGCATCATCGGCAAGAAGACGGCGCCGGTGCCGAGCGCGGTCAGCTCCCGCACTTGCTGCAAATACAGGCTCATCACGAACGGCGAACCGTAGTACCCGACCATGAACGCGAAGCCGATCACCACGGCAATGACCACGTTCCGCGACCGGAACAGCGCCAGAGGCACCATCGGATGGGCACCGTGAGCCTGTGCGAGCACGAACGCGGTGATAGCCACAGCCGCGAGAATCACGGCGCCGATTACCTGTGGTGCGGTGATTCCGGCGCTGCCCGCCTCGACCGCGGCGTACGTGAGTGCGCCCATGGCCAGCACTGCCGTGATCTGGCCGATCCAGTCGAAAGGCACCCGGTGGTGAGGGGAGCGTGGGATGCGCGTGAGCAACAGCAGCGCCACCAGCCCGACGGGAAGATTGACGAGGAAGATGAGGCGCCAGCTGAGTTCGCTGAGCAGGCCGCCGAGCACCGGCCCGGACACCGACGCGGCGGCTCCGCCCATCGCCCACATACCGATGGCCCGGGCCCGGCGGGCCGGATCGGGGTACGCCTGGCCGATCAGCGACAGCGACGAGGGCATCATCAGTGCGGCTGCGCTGCCTTGCACGAACCGTGCCAGCACGAGGGCGGTCATCGTCGGCGCGACTCCGCAAGCCGCCGACGCGAGTACGAAGAGCCCTAGCCCGATGGCGAACGCATTGCGTCCCCCGATCCGGTCCGCCAGCGAACCGGCCGACAGCAGCAACGCGGCGAACATCAGCGTGTACGCGTCCACGACCCACTGCAGGCCGCTGATACCGCCACCGAGATCACCACGAATGTGCGTCAATGCCACGTTGACGATCACGGCGTCCAAGGTGATCACGAAGAAGCCGAGGACTGCCGCGAGCAGCGTGGGTCTCGTACGCCGCGGAGCGCCATACGGGACCGCGGCGGCTGCTGCGGCAGACTCTCGAGTGGTCACGCTGGACTCCAGGCCATTGGTTCGTCGCTCCTCTGTTCCCTCATGCAACCCGGTTCAGCATCGCCGTGGGAGGCCGTGTTGAGCCGGGTACTGTCAGAACCCCCCAGCGCGTCAGCGACGTTCGTACGCTGGAAGGCATGAGTGGTGAGAACCGGCAGCAGGTCCGCGACTTTCTCGTCAGCCGACGCCCTCGACCTCCTCGGAAGCTGGGTTCTCGCCTGAACCGGTCGGTTCTCCCGCCTGAATTTCAGGAGGAGAACGGACAACTTCGGGGTTCTCCCGTGAAATGGCAGTGGTTGGCGGCCTATCGACCTGGGGTACGGTCGTGGTCCGGTTCGTTCGCTGATCACAGGAGTGCGCGTGGCTGGTGATATCCGTCTGATCGTTCAAGGTGACGACTTCGGCATGTGTCATGCCGTGAACGTCGGCACCATGCGGGCGTTCCAAGAGGGGATCCTGACGCAGGCCTCCACCATGGCCGCGTGTCCGTGGTTCACCGAGGCCGCGGCGCTCGCGCGCGAGTCCGGACTCCCGCTCGGCGTACATCAGACCCTGACCTGCGAGTGGGACTATCTGCGGTGGCGGCCGCTGACCGACGGACCCTCGCTGGTGGGTGATGATGGGACGTTCTTCCGGACGGTTGCCGAAGCCCGAGCTTCAGTCACCCACGCCGACGCCGTACGCGAACTCTCCGCTCAGGTGGCGAAGTTCGGCTCGGAGGGACTCCCTGTTCACTACCTGGACGTCCACATGGGCGAGAGCGCGCCGGAGGCGTACGCCGAGATCTCGGCCGCCGTCGGCAAGCCGTACATCTACGGGCCCGTGGAGTCGCAGCGGTTCGCTTCGATCGAGATTCTGAGCGACCGGGAAGCGGCAGCCAAGAAGCCCTGGGTGCTCGGCCACATCGCCGGCCTGACGGCAGGCGTACACCTGCTGGTCACGCACTGCGCCGCCGCCGAACCGGAACTGTCCGCGCTGCACGCACCCGGCACGGAGACGTACCGCTGGGCCGAGGAATACCGGCTCTCGGATCAGGACATCGTGACCGATCCCGAGATCCGCAAGACGATCGAGGAGCGGGGCATCGAGTTGGTGTCGATGCGCAACGCCTTCACCGACTGATGGCCGGTCTCGCACCGGGTGCGAGACCGGCCGGTGGGGTCAGGCGCCGTTGAGCGTGTCGTTCGTCGGGGCCCAGCGGAAGTACTGCGGGTCGGAGAAGGTCATCGGGACCTTGCCCAGGCTCTTGATCACAGTGTTCTGGCCGTTGGCGTGCCCGACCGCGTAGAGGTAGCCGGACTTGGTGTCGCGGTCGATGCCGAGCAGCAGCGTCCCCGTCGCGCCACACTTCGTCGCGATGAGCTGCTCGAACCCTTGCCAGGTCGCGCCACGGACGGTGGCGGCCTTCGGAACGCTGAAGGCGGCGGTGGGCCAGGTGACCGTGATCAGCGTGCCGGCCCGCGTGTTGGCGAGGAACGTTTCGTACGTCGAGGTGCGGCTGATCAGCGCCATCGACTTCACGGTGCTGAGGCCACCGACACCGCCGGTCTTGCGCCAGCCCGTGCCCTGGGCGATCCAGCGGTGCAGGGTGCCGTCGGTCTGCTGGCCGTAGAGGAAGGTCCGGTCATAGTCGGCGGGACCCGTCTGAAGCCGCACAGACTCCTCGATCCAGCGGAAGTTGGACCAGCCACCGCCGACGCGGAGGTTGTTGTGCGGGTAGTGCGGGTCGATCTGGCTCTGGCCGTCGACGACGTACGAGCTCGAGTACAGCGCGCCGCTCATGACGGTCAGACCGGACCGAGACTCCCCGTTCCCTTGCGGCGTGCCGACGAACGTGCTGGTGTGCTGGACCTGGTTCGGCTGGAACACCCCGGCCGTCCCACGGACCCCGCCGATAGAGATTGGCGACGTTGCGTTGATCATGCGCCCACTTGACAGGACAGCACTCCATCTCAGTCGTCGAGCAGTTGCACGGCTTCTTGGATGGAGCTGGTGACTGGTACGCCGGTGGTCTCCAGGGCGGTGCGGGTCATGGCACCGGTGGTGACGAGGACGCAACCTGTGCCGGCGGACTGGGCGGCGACTGCGTCGTCGACCACGTCGCCGATCAGGACGACGTCGGCCGGGTCCAGGTCCTGTGCCTCGAGGTGTCGCAGCAGGCTGTCGGTCTTCGAACCGCCACCGACGTCCCCGGCCAGTCCGTCGATGCGGCTGAAGTACCCGGTGAGTTCGAACTGTTCGATCGTGGGGACGAGTCGGTCGTGGAACCACATCGACAACAGGGATTGGGTCCGTCCGCTCTCGGCCCAGCGCCGTAGCTCCGCCGGTACTCCCCCTGCGAGGCCGCAGGTGTGCAGGAGGGCGTCGTACCGCTCGTGGTAGAGCTTGTCGACGCGGGCCCATTCCTCGTCGTCGAGCAGGCGCTCGAGGATCTCTTCGTAGGAGACCCGCATCGGCCGCGCGTACACCGCCTGCCACTCGGCCCAGGTGAGGCTCGCGCGTCCGAAGTCGACGCAGACCGCGTTGACTGCGGCCAGTACGGCGTCGTTGTCGTTCAGCAGCGTCCCGTTCCAGTCCCACACGACATGCGAAATCACCCGCCAACTCTAGACGCCCGCCCCAGCGGGTAACTCGCTGCGTCGGCGCTGAAGACTGCAGCGCACTGGCCACGGTCCGATCGGCTCTGGGTGGTGACGGGTCTGTCCGGCCTGCACGGCCTCCTGCAAGGCTGGGCGAACGCCGGCCCCGCCTCAGCCTGAAAGGCGGAGCCGGCGTCGCGGTGGGCTACTGGGGCCAGGTTGCCTCGGTGACTTGGCCGCCGTGGATGCTCACGGTGAGTTGGACGTGGCCTCGGGGGCGAACGTACAGCTCGTAGGCCCCCATTGGTACGGCGTCGAAGACCGCCGTATGCAGGATCGTTCCGTCGGCCGCGGGCCGGGGCACGACGGCGACATGTGGCAGGCCGTGCCCATGTCCGTGCCCAGGCCCGTGGCCGCCCCCGTGTGCGTGGCTGTGGCTGTGGCCGTGGCCGTGTGTGTGGCCGGGGGACGTCGTACTTCCTGTGGGGCGTAGCTCGATCTCCTGGTCTTCGAGGTCTTCCGGCATGGCGATGACGAGCGCGCCGACCTCGCCGCCGATGTCGAGGAGGACCGAGGAGCCCTTGCCTGCCTGCGGATTCTCGACCGCGTTGTTGCCGGTCATGACGCTGCCGGTGTTCCGGGCGTGGACTGGTAGCCGCCGGCCGGCGTACCGAGGTAGGGGAACCGGTCGAGCAGAGGTGGGTTCGTGTTCGACGTACCGTCCTTGATCGCCGAGGCCGCCGCGTCAGGTTTGTACGACGGATCGACCAGCGGGATCGTGAGACCGGCCACCGCACGCAGTTCGACTGTGACGACGTCGTCGATCACCCGGCGTCCGTTCGGGAATCCGGCTGCGTCGCCGGCGACCAGGCCGAGCGGGTTCGGCGACTTCGACGGCGGCACGGCCACGTTGAGGCGCAACAGGTCGGCCTGGACCGGACCGGTGTTGTTCTGGAAGCCAGCTACGACGCCCTTCGGAATGCCCGTCAGCAGGATCGCCGCGAGGTCGGCACGGGGTTTCTTGTACGCCGCCAGGTTCGGGAACACCCCGGGGTAGAGCACCGGCAGCAGCCCGCCCAGCTCTGGCGTGGTGACGTACTGCGCGAACCGCTTGTCCTCTGACGGCGGCCGGCTGTTCCACCGGTCCTTCTCTGCCATCGGCACGATGACCTCGTTGAACAGCGGATTGCCAAGCCGCGAGACCTGCTTGTCGGGGCCGTGCCACAAGTGAGCCCCGCTCTGGTCGTCGAAGATCCGGGACGGCCGGCGGCTGGCGCTGGCATACACCCCGATGACTGACCTCGGGTCGAGTACGTCGGTCGGCCGGCGGCCGTCGCGGGTCAGGTCCGTGATCGGAACCTGCAGCGCGATCGTGTGCACGTTCGAGCCCTGCACACCGTTGACCCCGATCGCTGCCGCAGACGGGATCAGGTGTGCCATCTGGAACGGGCGGAGCGTGCCGAGATCGAAGATGCTGCCCAGGTCGGCGAAGAACGCGTCCGCGCGTTGCCCGGCGAACACCTTGCGATTCGTGCCGATGGTGTGCACCGCCTTGGCGGCCAGCTTGGCGTAGTTCGGCGTACTGCGAACACCGACGTTGACCGGGGGAGCGGCGAGGTCGCGGGCGAGGATCCGGGACCGGCCGTGGTGGACCCTGGTGACCGAGTAGAACTGCGGACGGTTCCAGCTCGGGTCGTTCAGCGCCGTGATCGGGCCGGTGTTGTACAGGAAGGTCTTCTTGTTCCGGATCTTGGCGTGGAAGCGGAACTGGTAGCTGAGGTCGGCCTTGCCGGTCCCGCTGTTGGAGATGTGGATCTGATAGAGCACGTCGTCACCGAACTCGTAGAAGTTCGGTCCGCCGTACGGGTTCTGGAACGGGATGAAGTTGGCGATGATCGTCACGGTGTCCGGCTTGTCCGGGCTGACGAACGCGTACACGTCGGTGTTGTCGGCCACCGGGTCCTTGGAGATCTCCGGCGCTTCACGGTGCGAAGACATGACAGGTCCTCCTCTCCTGATCAGGCCGTGGCCGCGCCGGCCAGTCGGGCTGCGAGTTCGCGATCGGTCAGGAGAACCTCCCGCTCGCCGACCATGATCGCCATCTGCCCGGCCCGCACGTCCTTGACGTGGACGACGAACGACTCGGCGTTCTCGAGCTCCGCCGGCGTCAACCGCCGCGCGCCCGGATCGCCGTCGTGGTCTTTGAGCACCTTGGCCCCCGCGACGGCCCCCACAGCCGCAGCGGTGCCGGCACCCGCGAACACCAGGAACCCCCGCCTTGTTGCGTCAGTCATGATCCTTCCTCCCATTTG
>WNGE01004914.1_pt1 | contig 15295 bp, 9 predicted proteins | sample 5400651 | NCBI WGS metagenome assembly WNGE01 (sample SAMN13153370, study PRJNA577476) | soil metagenome | isolation source: 60 cm soil or saprolite under grassland replicate 2 | place: USA:California | collected 2016-06-15 | reverse complement strand
TCCTAGAGCACGCCTCCCGGCTAGGGGCCGCCGGTGCGTGGTCCTCGCTCCACCTCGAATTCGCTGCGCATCTCGTCCGCGACGCGGAGGTTCACGGTGGCACCGCCGAGGTCGACATCGCCGCCTTTGGCGAGCGCGGTCGCCAGGGCCGACAGTTTGTCGGCCGCCTGCTGCCGGGTCAGCGACTCCTTCCGCTCCACCTTCATATCCGACATTGGGCAGCCCCCTTGGTAGCGACGTCGATCGTGGTACGGCGACGCTCACGCAGGGTCTCCCCAGCGTCATCATCCCAAGGGGATGATCTGGCTTCGAGGGGTAGTCGACCGTATGGCCGTCATGCCCGAGCGGGTTGTCGCGGACCGCTACCTGCTGGAGCATACGATCGGCAGGGGCGGGATCGGAACGGTGTGGCTCGCCCATGACCGCCTGCTCGACCGCGAGGTCGCCGTCAAGGAGGTCAGCTTCCCCGAGACCCTCTCCCAGCACCAGCGTGACGACCTGCGTGCCAGGGCGCTACGCGAGGCGCGGGCCGCGGCACGGCTCGATCATCCGGGCGCGATCACCATCTACGACGTGCTCGAGGAACAGGGCCACGCGTTCATCGTCATGGAGCTGATCACGGCTCCCACCCTGGCCGAGCTGGTGGCCAGAGGGGGGCCGCTGCCGCCCGAGCGGGTCGCCCGCATCGGCCTGCGGATCGCCTCCGCGCTGGAGGCCGCGCACCGGGCCGGCATCGTGCATCGCGACGTCAAACCCGCCAACGTCATGGTCGGCGAGGACGGCAGCGTCTGGCTCGGCGACTTCGGGATCGCCCAGCTGCAGGGCGACCCGAAGCTCACCGCCAGTGGCATCATCGTCGGCTCGCCCTGGTACATGGCTCCAGAGCAGGCGAGCGGCGGCCAGATCGGCCCCGAGACCGACCTGTGGGGGCTGGGCGCGACCATGTACTACGCGGTCGAGGGCGAGGCGCCGTTCGAACGTGCCGGCTCGCTCGCGACGCTGGCCGCAGTGGTGAACGAGCCGCCACGCCCGCCACGCCACGCCGGCGCGCTCACCCCTGTGCTCATGTCGCTGCTGGCCAAGGACCCGGCCGCCCGACCCGGCCTGCGCCAGGTGCGCATCCGCCTCGCCAGGGTCGCCGCCGCCGGCCGGGAGGATGGCGCCGACCGAGCCACGGTGCCGGTCGCGCCTCCCGACCTGTTCACGCCGGCCCCCACCGGGGAGCTGCCCGCCGAAGGGGCCGCGCACGACACCATCGAGGCCCCGGAGGCGCCGACGCCGGCCAGCCGAGCATGGCGGGACGAGGGGACGGGGAAGCGGCGGTCGCTGACGGCGGTCGCCGTGCTCGCCGGGGTGGCCGTGCTCGCCGGGGTTGCCGCAGTCGTGCTGGCGCTTGCGGTGACCGGGCCGTTGCGTGGCAACGGCGCGGGCGGCGGGCGCGCGGCCGCGCCGACCCACGTGACCAACGCGCCAACGACCAGCCCTCCGGCGCCGACCGCTCCACAGACGACCGCCTCGAGGGGAGGCGCGTCGCCGACCACCTCCCAGCCACCAGCGGGCGGGGCCCCCGCGGTGCCCGCGGGCTGGACCAGCTTCACCAACCCGAGCGGCGGCTATGCGGTCGCCTACCCCTCCGGCTGGAGGCGCAGCACCGGTCTGGCCCGGCACGGCACGTCGTTCAGCGAGGGCACCGGACGCTTCATCAAGGTGGAGTCCGCGCGTCCCCCGCAGGTCCCGGAGAGCGGTGATCCGCTGCCCGGATGGATCCAGAACGAGCGGTTCTGGTCGGCGAGGCTCCCCGGCTACCACCTGATCGGCTCGGTGCACGAGGGCAGCTACCACGGCATGCGCGCCGCCATCTGGGAGTACACCTACCTGCCGAACGGGCGCCCCACCCACGGGCTGGACATCAGCTTCGTCAGCCCAAGCGGCGTCTGGGGCTATTCGGTGCTCTCCCTCGTCCCGGAGGACCGCTGGAGGTCGTCCCAGGACCTGATCCACTCCTTCGAGCAGGGATTCACCCCGCTCGCTTAGCCTGTACCAGCGCCGAGGCAAGCGGGGTCAGCCCCGCGGAGTACGAGCGATCGGTCTGTGGGGTGATGTGCCGGATGCCCGGCCGAGATACCGTCTGCGCATGAACGAGCAAGTCGGGCGCCTGCGATGGCCGCGCGGCGGGCCGCCACTGTTCGATGTGCTGCTCGCGCTTGGGTTGGCCGCGCTGAGCCTGCAGCGGGTGGCGACGACGCTGGGGCCGACTGGCGCGCCGGCGTACGTGCTGGCCCTGCTGCACACGCTGCCGCTGGCGGTGCGGCGGCGGTTCCCGTATGGAGTGCTGGCGATCAGCGTGGCGAGCGGGCTGGCGGTCGCGGTGCTTGGGCTCTCGCCGGTGTTCCTCGGCCCGGCGATCCTGGTGCCCGTGTACACCGTTGCGGCGTACTGCGACCGGCGCAGCTCGCTCACCGGTCTGGCCGCGGTGGAGGCGGCCGCGGCGGCGGTCCTGCTCACGCCGGGCGGGACCGGGGCGGCCACCTGGCTGGGCGACGCGCTGGTCCTGGGCGCGGCCTGGCTGCTTGGCCACTTCGTCCACGACCGCCGCGTCTACGCCGCCCAGCTCGAGCAGCGGACCGCAGAGCTGGAGGCGGCGCGCGGGGAGCTCCGCCGCCTGCAAGCCACCACCGTGGATGGCCTGGACTTCCCCCACGCCACCCAAGCCATCCGCATCACCCGCCGGGTCCGCTCCCTACACAGCCCACGCTGGCGCACCGTCACCGTCTACGCGGTCACCAACCTCACCGCCGCCCAGGCCCACCCCGCCCGCCTGGCCGACTGGATCCGCGGCCACTGGGGCATCGAGGCGCTGCACCACATCCGCGACACCACCTTCGCCGAGGACGCCTCCCAGGTCCGCACCGGCACCGCCCCCCGGGCCATGGCCAGCCTGCGCAACCTCGCCGTCGGCATCCTCCACGCCCGCGGCCACCGCAACATCGCCGCCGCGCTGCGCCGCAACGCCCGCGACGCCACCCGAGTCCTGCCACTCCTCGGCATCACAAGCCCGTGAACCAGTCATTCCCGCACTATGCCGAGGCCCTGCCGATCGACCCGAGGTCGCCAGGGTGGCCAACGCGCGGCGGACCGCCCACAACTGGGGTCGGACGGTGGCGGCGGATCATCCGTGGTGCCGTGCCGCAGCGGTGGAGGTCGCAGAGCGAAGCATGGCTGCGGCCGGCTGAGACAAATCGGGTTCGTCGACCAGCCCCGCGCGCAACGGGCGGCCGGGCCTATCCTTTACCCGGCCGCCTGTCGCCCGGCAAGCTCTAGATGGACTGTCGTTGGCGGTGTGGCTGGTCAGCCTATTCTGATGTGGACCGTGGCCGAGATCGGGTCCGGCGTGGCGTGGATTGAATTGCCGAACTGGTCCGTCACCTGAGTGTTCGAGTAGCTCACCGCATCCAGGAACAGGAGCTGCCCGGAGGGGCAGCTGAAGGTGCCCTGGCTAAGCGGGCCCGCGACGAGGGTGCCGGTGGTCTGGCCGTTGCGCACCGGGAAGGTGGCCGAGCCTGTCACCGCGCTAGGGCCGAAGGTCTTGGGGACACCCTGGGGCTTGTTACCAGCCTTGTTGTAGCACTGGTAGGTGGCGGTCGCATCGGCACTGAGCGTAATCCCGACGCTAGTTGTGCCGGTGCCCAGGCCCGCCTCCTTGAACGCGGTGTTCAGCGCCCCAGTGCTGGTGTCAATGCTGTTGTTGGCGAACAGGAAGTGCGGGCTGGCGGCGAAGGCCGAGGTGGCCATCGCGACAAGCAGTGCGAGCGCGAGGGCAAGGGTTGCTGCTGCGCGTCGCATCATTCTCCTTTCCTTGGTCGACTCCCGATCCCAGGGTCTGGGGGACCGGGCGGGTTGAGCGAGCAGGCCGGCGGGGCACGAGACCACTGCTGGCTGCGCCGGCGTGGGGTCCAGCGGGCAGGCAGGACCTGCCGCTTGGGCAATGCCGCTGTCAGCCTGGGCATCGTCGCCTTCCGCGCGATGACGCTGTCACCTCGCCTTGAATTGATTTGGTCAGATGCGACCGGGGATATCGGGTGCTCGATGCGTATCGGCTCGTGCTTGCTTGTGTCAAGGTCTGTTCAACCTGGGCATCTTCGCATCCAATCGGCTCTGGCCTGCACGTCTCGTGGCTGAGAATTGCAAGCCAGGATCGGTACGATTTGCACGACTCTTACTCGGCTGGGCCAGTGCTATTGCTTGCCTTGAACGCCATTCGGAACTCGGTTTCCACCAGGAAAGGAAACGAGCTGACGCTCCCTATGCCAGCTCCATCGACCGAGGTCAGAGGGCATTGACAGGGGCTGATCAGGCCAAGCTGCACGGCCACCCCCTCGCGAACACGGATGACTACGCTGTCGTCGGTCGCCTAGGCCGCGCGTGATTGTCCCGCCGTCCCTTGGGCGGCGTCAAGACGTATTGGAGCCTAGTTCAATTGCCGTGCATCTCCTTGGTCTTGCCCTCGTTCACTCGCTCTGCTGATAGAGTATTCGTTTACTCTATCAGCGGCCGAGGATAGCTACTACTTCGCATTCTCGGCGTACCTGCCGCCGAGGGATTTGCCAAGATCAGCGTGTCAAACCTCAATGAGAAGTAATGCCGCACTATAAGAATTTCGCAAGCTCTGAGATCTTTGAGCGGATGACAAAACAGGTCGCCGGCCGTGCGCTCAGGGCAGGGCTCCGGCGTTCTCGCGTGATGTCGGTTTCATCCGAGGGTGATCCCGAGGGTGGTAAGGGGCCGGGCAGGGTCGCGGGCGTGGCGGCGTAGTGCGGCGGCGAGGTTGACCGGCCCAGCCCGGCTGAGCGCACCGATCGCCAAGTTGCGCAGGCTGGCCATGACCTGCGGGGCGGTGCCAGCGGCGCAGCTGGGAGGCGTCCTCGCCCAAGGTCACGTCGCGGACCCAGTGCAGGCCGTTCTCGATCGTCCAGTGCCCGCGGATGAGGTCGGCGAGCCGGGCGGGCGGGCCTGCTGGAACGACAGGCTGGTGATGGCGTAGACGACCACGGTGTGCCACTTGCGGGTGGCAAGGTCGCAGACCTTGCGGGTGACCTGGATGACCTGGGCGGCGTGCGGGAGCCGAAGTGGCGGACGGTGACGGCCTTGAGGGTGCGGATCTCCACCCGGCCGTGGCCGCGGTCGCGGGTGCGGTCGGCGACAGGGACGTTGTGCCAGGCCAGGGCGGCGCAGCGTTCCAGCAGGGTGGGCTGGTTGGCCTTGACGACCAGTAGGTAGTGGGCCTGCTTTTGGCTGACCAGGAACTCGGCGGCGTCGGCGTGCGTGTGCAGCGCGTCGGCGGTGATGACCGCCCCGGCAAGGTCCAGCGGCTCCAGCAGGGGTTGGAAGGCGGGGACCTCGCCGGGGGCGCCGTCGACCTGGTGTTGGGCCAGCACACAGCGGGTGGTGTGGTCCATCGCGGCCAGCAGGTGGACCTGGCGGCCGTGGTGTTTGGCGCCTCGCAGCGTCTTGCCATCGACCGCGATTGCCCGCCGCCGCTGCCGCTGGAGGCGGTCGCGGTCGCAAAGCCAGGCGCCGATCGCTGTGGCCAGGGCTTGGGGGTCCAGGCGGCCCAGGGTCCGGCGGATGGTGGTTTCGGTCGGGACGCTGTAGTGGCCGGGAGCGTGGTGGCGGGCGCTGAGCGCGGCACGGACTGGCTGGGGAGCCTCGGCGGCCCATTCGGCGATCGCGGTCATCGAGCGGGCGCCGGCAAGCACCGCGGCGGCGGCCACGGCCAGGATGGCGACCAGTGGGTGGCGGCGCCCACGAGGGGCTCGCGGGTCGGGGACGCTGGCCAGGTAGGCGAGCAGGTGCGGAGTCTCGGCTTGCTGGAGCGGGTCGGCATCGCACAGCGGGTCAAGACCCGATGGGATCGGGGATGATAGCTCGGCAGGCACGGGCTTCCACCGTGGTCATGAGGGAGTGAGAACCGCATGATCCCGGAAGTCCGTGCCTGCTCACGCTATCCGGTCATTACCGCCCCAACGGGCGTATCGAAACAACGCCGAAGCCCTGTCTTGCCTGTAAGGAGAATCCCAGGCTGTAAGGAGAATCCCAGGCTGTGCGAAGGCTAGGCGGCGGGTTGGAGGGTGACCGAGTAGCCGAGGGCTTGGAGTTGCTTGATGAGGTGGGTCTTGTGCCGGTCGGTGTCGTTGCGGCGGGTGAACCAGTCACCGCCGAGGTCGTGGTAGTCACAGTCGCCTTCGAGCAGGTGCCAGGCGATCACCAGGATCGAGTGGCCGACCGCGACCGCGGCCTTCTTCTTGCCGATCCGGCGGGCCAGCCGCCAGAACTGGGCGGCCAGGTAGGTGTCGCGGCTGCGGGCGGCGGCCCAGGCGCACTCGGTGAGCACATCGGCCAGCCAGCGGTTGCCTTTGGTGGGCTTGCCGGAGCGGCGTTTGCCGCCGGTGACGTTGTTGCCAGGGCAGCGCCCCGCCCACGAGGCCAGGTGGGCGGCGGTGGGGAACACCCCCATGTCCACCCCGATCTCGGCGATGATCGCCTCCGCGGCGCGCTTGCCGACCCCGGTGATGGTGTCCAGCCGGTCACGCGCCACCGCGAAAGGGGCGATCACCTGGTCCACCCGCGCATCCAGCTGGGCGATGGCGCCCTCCAGGTGCTCCAGGTGGGCAAGCGACAGCCCGACCAGCAACCCGTGATGGTCACCGAAGTGGCCCCGCAAGGCCCGGCGCAGCTCGGGCAGCTTCTTGCGCAGCACCCCCCGGGCCAGCGCCGCGAGGGCCTCGGGGTCGCGTTCGCCGTCCACCAGCGCCTTGAGCATCGCCCGGCCCGAGACCCCCAGCACGTCGGAGGCGACCGAGTCCAGCTTGATGCCGGCGTCTTCCAGGGTCTTTTGGACCCGCTGGCACTCGGCGGTGTGGGCCTGGGTCAGCTTCTTGCGGTAGCGGGTCAGGTCCCGCAGCTCGCGGATCTGTGGCGGCGGGACGAAGCTGCCGCGCAGCAGGCCGTGCTCCAGCAGCTCCGCCAGCCAGGCGGCATCGGCCACGTCGGTCTTGCGGCCGGGCACGATCTTGACGTGGCGGGCGTTGACCAGCAGCAGCGCAAACCCGCGCCCCTCCAGCACATACCAGATCGGCTTCCAGTCGGGTAGGTGCGGCGCATTGCTGCGCCGCACCCCCCTCAGAGCCGGCCGTGCCCGCTTTCCGAGCAACCGGCTCAAGCAAGCCCCGAGGGCTCGCGGGCTGGCAGAAGTGCCAGGTCACTGGTGTCGCTTCTCTGGCTGAGACGGCGACGGCAGTGTGTGTGGATGAGGCGAAGCGTTGACGGTTCGTCCGGTGCCCGGGGATCCGGTTCGGCGATGACGGCTTGTTTGCGGGTCGCTTTGCGGACCGTGGCGAGCCAGCGTTCCCATTCGTGGGGGGTCTGCGGCTCGTGGTCGGCGTGCAGCAGCAGGTCCCGGCAGAGCGGACAGCGTCCGTGCTGTGCCTGGAGCAGGCGCAGACCAGTGCGGTCCAACGGGGGTCTGATGCGGCGTCGCCGTTTGGCCCAGTAATCGGTCAGGGCAGGGTCATCGGGTGAGGCCCAGCCTTTGACCAGCACGTGCCGGACGATCTTCGTCCAGGAGAACTTGAGCAGGAACGCGCCGGATTGGCGGTCGCCGAAGACCCACCGGTCCTGCCTGGAAGAGTTGAATCTGCCGAAGTAGCGGGCGACGACCCACTTCCTCGGCTTGTGCGGATGAGCGTGCTTGGCCCACTTGTAAGTGAGCTTCCACATGTAGTCGTCCAGATCGTTGAAGACCCGACTGGAGACCGCGTGCCGGTAGTAGGCGGCCCAGCCCCGGATGATCGGGTTGAGCTTGATGAGCACCGCCTCGACGTTGGCCCCGCGAAGGGACAGCATCTCGGTGGCGAGCCGTTTCCGGATCCGCTTGACTGCGGCCTTGCTGGGTTTGATCAGCAGCTTGCCCCGGTAGCGGCGGACGTTGAACCCGAGGAAGTCGCAGCCCTCGTCGAGGTGGACCACACGGGTCTTGTCCTCGTTGAAGACCAGCCCTCTGGGCGTCAGCCACGCGGCGAGCCGCGCCTTGACCTGTTCGGCCTGCTCACGCGAGTGACACAGGGCCAAAAGATCGTCGGCGTATCTGATCAGGACCGGGGAGCCCGGCACCGCGCTTCCGGCGTCACGATGCCCAAAGGGGTGGTACCGAACCCCGGCAGCCTGCTCCATCCCGTGCAGGGCCACGTTCATCAACGCGGGGCTGATCCCGCCCCCTTGAGGGGTTCCCTCAACGGTCGGGGTGAACCAGCCCTGCTCGACCACACCGGCCTTCAACCACTGCGCGACCAGTCCCCGGGCGGGGAATGTGCCGAGCGAGGCAAGAAGGTGATCATGGTCGATTCTGTCGAACGCCGCCGCCAGGTCCGCGTCCAGCACCCAGGGCCGCTGGCAGCTCACGCCACGGGCGGTCACATAGATGGCCTGGACCGCGTCCTGGCAGCCTCGGCCGGGCCGAAATCCATAGGACCTCGACTCGAACCGTGCCTCCCACTCGGGCTCCAGCGCGTTCGTCGCCAGGGCCTCAAGGCACCTGTCGGCGATCACGGGAATCCCGAGGCCGCGCCGACGCCCGTCGGGCTTCGGCACATACACCCGCTTGACCGGCTTGGGCTTCCACGCGGCGGCTCGGTGCTGCATCCAGTCGGCCAACTCGGCCTTACCCTGGGGCAGCAGCACCACCTTCCCGTCGATGCCCGCCGTCTTGCGGCCAGCATTTTGCTCCGTGACCCGGCGCACGCTCAGCAGCGTGTTGGCACGGGAGCGGAGCATCAACCTCTGCAGATTGCGGACCCTCTTCAGGTCCCCTGCCTGCGACGCCGCGAAGATCCTCTGCCTCAGTCGCCGTACGTCGTCCTCAACCGCCCGCCAGTCGATCGCGGCCCAATCGGTGACGGCGTCCTCGGGTCCGTTCGCCACGCCGACGGCGGACGCGACGGTCTGCGCCGCCCCGCCCGTCTGTGCCGCCGTGGCGTCCAACTTGTCCCTCGGTTCCGGTGTCGTTGTTCATCGAGTCCTCGCAGGCTCACCCGATCCACGTCAGCGCCCTTTCAGACCGGGGCAGCTGCCCCTATCCGGTCAGTTATGCGGGAGCCGCCGGGGGAGATCCCGGCTCGCGGCCCCGGTTTCCTGCTGCCTGTTCGGCCACCGGCGTTCGCTTCTTGGATCATCCTGCGCCCGCTGGGGGGTTGGGCCTCCCTCGCGGTCGGCTTACCGGGCGAACTGGCCGCCTGGACCCCATCGGGGTTGTTGTGTTGCACATGAGCAAGACGCGACCGGGCAGGGCGCCCCCTTTACTCCGGGGACGGCGGTGCGCTCCCAGCCGACAACTACGCCCCGGCTGGCGCCTGCCGCTTCCCAGCGGCCAGTCCCTACGGCCCCGCTGGAACATCCCACCGGCGGGGGTCACCTTCACGAAGCCTCATCAGGGGTTCACTTGCGTTCGCCCATCACCCCGCCCGGCCTGGATGGCCGCGCGGGACCGGGTACACCCAATCCAATCCGGTGTCCCCGCCGGTCTTCTCCTCGCCTGTGACCCCCGGGTGGAACAGGGGCCCTTGGGCTTCTTCCCCGGGCTTCGCACCCCGCAGTCACCCGCGACGCACGCCGAGGCGGAGACAGGCCATACGCACTGGCCCGGGTACTACACCCTCGACATCAGCCGAGCTCCATCGGTGCCTCCCACTTCACTCAAGCACCCTCACATCGCACGTACTGGCCGGTGGCCTCCATCACCACCTGGGTGACCCCCTCGGCCGCCAGCCAGTCCGCCAGCGCCTCAAGATCAGCGCTGAAGGTGGGAAACGTCCGGATCTCCTGGCGGCGCCGCCCGCCCGCTCCCGACGCCGGGGTCCGCACGCAGGCCACCACCTCCTGTTTGGCCACGTCCAACCCGGCGCAGCGCTCCACCAGCAAGTCCACCCGGCCACCTCCCACGGTCGCTCGGACTGGGTGCCGGACCTGGCAGGGCCAACCGATCAACGAGGCTGTAAGACGTGCTCGCAGCAACAGTTCGCGGTGCCGGGAAGGCCCCAGGCATCAATCTATGAGACGGGCTTGCCGCACCAAGCACAGCCGAGCTCAGCCAGGCCCGGCCCCATTCTCATCCGTCGCGGCGCCCGAAGGGCATGGAATCTATGAGGATGCTCCAGAGACCTGGCAACTCATCCAGGAAGCAGGGGACGCAGGAAGCGGCCGACACGGGTGACGCGCGAATCGTAAAGCCCCCGCAATCCCATCCTGTCGGTCTCGTGGAGGTTGACGGCGTCATCGAGGTTCCCTGCGCTGATGACCGTGGTGCGGAACTTCAGTCTGCGAATACGTCCTTCGCGAATTAGCGGCGTAACCAGGTCAGCCGATAGCTCGCTCGTGGTCGTCACGGTCTGCACGCTCACGCGCCAGCCGATCGCGCATGGAGCGGTGCCCGTCGTCGCGGCTGGGTCGGGACTGTCCGCTCGCTTGGTCGCGCTCCACGTCGGGCCGCTCGCGCCCAGCACGCTCCCGGCGCTCCTGGTTTCGGTCTTGGCGAGTGCGCTCGGCTGCCCGGTCGATCGCCTGCCGGATGCTACGCCACGCCTGGCGCTGCTCGAAGCCGACGCCTGGGCCGTGGGGTTCCTCGCCGATGGCCCGGTCGGGGTCGGTGACGTGGTGACGCTGCCGGTAGTCCTCGACCTGGGCCAGGGTGCGCCGCCAGGCGCGGCGACCGCGCACGCTGGCGGGCGGCTCGCCAAGCTCACGCAGGTAGGCGGGTCGGTCGGGGCCGGGGAGCAGCTCGGCGGCGCGGCTGCGGGCATGCCGGCGCCAGCCATCCTCACGGATCACCTCACGCTGAGCGGCCAGGATGTCGGCGTGGTCCTCCAGCCATGCCTGGTGTTCGGCTTGGGCGTGGCGGGCCACCCGTGCCCGGTCGGCGGCGCGGTCGGCCTGCTGGCGGGCCACCGTCAGGGCCTCCTCGGCCAGGGCGTGGCGGTCGCGGGCCGCGGCCAGCTCCCGGCGCCGTGCGGGCAGCAGCCGGCCGGTGCCCTGGTGCAGGCTGGCGACCAGCGCGCGGGCGTCCTCGGCGCGGCCGGTGGCCGCCGCCGACCGATGCTCGGCGTCCTGGTGGCGGTCGGTGGTGTGGGCGACCAGGCGGGCCTGGTCGGGTGGGGCCTGGTCGATGAGCTGGGCGAGCCGGTCCCGCTCGGCGCGGAGCTGGTGGGTGGGCATGCCCCGCAGGTCCAGGGGGGCGGCGGCGCCGACGTCGACCGCCAGCTGCTTGCTGCCGTCGCGGCGCAGGCCCTGGGCCAGTTGCTCGCCGACGTCGCCCCGCTCGGCGTGGGGCACGTCCAGCTCGGGGGTGCGCGGCTCGGGGTGGGTGACCCCGTAGAACCGGGTGGTGCCGCGGGCGCGGGTGTCTTGCACCTCGTACCAGTTGCGGTCCTCGGCGCCGCTCACGTACACCAGCGCATGCTCGCGGGTCAGCCCTTGGGCCTTGTGCCCGGTGGTGGCATAGCCAAGGTCGATGGTGCGCCGGTCGGGGTTGCCCCGGGTCCACCAGCGGGGCCGCTCGTCCAGGTAGCCACGCGGCAGGGTGACCTCCCGGCCGTCCGAGCCCTCCAGCCGCACCGTCAGCTGCCGCTGCTCGGGGTCGACCGCGACGACCTGGCCGCGGCTGCCGTTGGCGACCCCCAACGGGGCCAGCGCGTTCTTGCCGCACACCACCAGGTCACCGACCGCAACCGTCCGGTCACCGACCCGGAGGCGGTCGGGGCCGAGCTGGCCGGCCTGGTCGCGGAGCTGCTGGCAGGCGCCGTTGAACTCATCGGCCATGCCGCGCAGCCGGGTCAGGATCGCGACCTGCTTGCCGGGGTCGGCAAGCGACTGCTGGAACAGCGGCCACCAGTCCGCCAGCATGGCCTGCTTGGCCTGGGTCGGGGTCTCGGTGGACACCATCCGGCCGTGCTCTCGATAGGCGCGGATAGCGGCGTCGACGTCGCCGTTGCGGGCGTCCGCGGCGGCCTTGCGCTGCCAGGTGTCACGCTGGCGACGATTGACGGTCAGGGTACTGGCGCCAAGCCGCAACCTGAGCCCGCGGAAGCCGCCACCGGCCTCGATCGAGGCCAGCTGGCGGTCGTCGCCGACCAGCACCACCTTCGCGTGGGCCTGCTGGGCGTAGTCAAGCAGGCGGTCCAGCTTGCGGGAGCCGAGCATCGCGGCCTCATCGACCACCAGCACCGTGCGCCCATCCAGCAGCGGGCCATCCCCGTCCCGCGACAATTCTTCTTGTCGCTCCCCACGCCCGTCCCGCTGCCGGGCTGGCCCGCTTCCGGGATGCCGGCCGCTGCGGCCGTCCCGGGCTCGCCTGGTGGCCCGCTCTTGGTCCAGCTCCATTAGGAGCCGGTCGACGGTGGAGGTGTCCTCGAACCCCTCGGCGCCAAGACACACCGCCGCGATCCCGGTCGGCGCGGTCCCCACAACCCGGTAGCCCTCAAGCTGCCAGGCGTGGCGGGCGACCCCCAGCGCGTAGGTCTTGCCGGTGCCTGGCTTACCGACCACCACCGCGACGCCGGCGCCGCCCTGGGTGATGTCGCGGACCATGGCGGCTTGGTCGTCGCCGATGGTGGAGTGGGTCCCCAGCGCGGCACGCAGGGTGTCGTGCGAACACACTGCGGTCTGCTCGTCGGCGCGGCCAACCCCCGCCTCGATCAGCCGTTGTTCGATGGCGAGCAGCTCGGGGGTGGCATAGCGGTGCTCCCCCGTGGCGTGCTCGGGCATGACGCTGACGGCTCGCTCGGCCACGAACCGGTCGGCCAGGTGCGCCAGCTCGTCCGGGCTGACCTGGCCGGCCAGGCCGGCGGGGAGCTGTCCGCCGAGGGCGGCCAGCACGTCGCGGTGGGCGAACGTGGACGCCTGCTCGGTCAGTCCCTCCGGGCCGGCGAGCTGGTCAAACACCTGGCGGATCGTCCGCTCGTCCAGTCCAGCGGTGTCCTGTCCGGCGTCCCGTCCACTCTTGTCCAGTCCTGCATCCAGTCCCGTGCCTACCTGGTCGCGGGTCCGGACCTGGACGGGTCCGGTGACGTCGCGGACCAGCCGCTCGGACTCGACCCCCAGCGTGCGGGCCTCGTCCTGCCAGCGGCCGTACAGCGTCTCGGGGGTCTCATGCTGCTTGGGCTGGCGGGTGGCGTGGACGGCGAGCTGGACCAGCCGGCCGGTGCGCGGCTTGCCCTCCTCGCGCTCCAGCCGCGCAAGCTCGGCGGTGATCTGCTCGTGCCGCTTGGAGAACTGCTTGAGCACCTGGTCGGGCATGCCCACCAGCTCGCGGTTGCCCCAACGGTCCGCGGCCGTCCAGCGAACCCCGAGGGTGCGGGACAGCTCCTGCTGGTAGGCCGCCCGGTAGACCGCGTCCGCGGCGGCACGATGGTTGAGCAGGTCACGCGAATCCAGCGTCCGCCACTGCCCGTCCTCGCCGCGGGTGCGGTTGTGGATGATCAGGTGGGTGTGCAGCAGCGGATCCCCCGCCCGGCTGGTGCGGTGGACAAACCCGGTCGCCAGCAGCCCCGACCCGCCAACATGCTCGGCGCCGTTGTGGCCGCGGCGGGTGCCGACCTGGCTGTCGAGGTAGGCGACCGCTTGGCGGACCGCGTGCTTGTGGGCGGCCAGGACCGCCGCGCCGGTCTGCTCGTCGCCCAGCCCGTACAGCACCGAGACGCTCTTGGTGGGACGAAACACCAGGTCCCACGCGGGCATCGCGTCGGTGCGGGGTGGACGGCCGAGTTGCTCGCCGGTCTCGGGGTGGCGCCAGGCGAACAGGTGCTTGAACGCCTCCGCCGAGCAGGTGCCTTCAAGACCGAGCGCGGCGGCGCTGCCGCCAAGGTGCTCGCCGGGGGACTCGCCGTGGCCGGACAGGTACTCCTCGCGGTTCTTGGCGATCTCGCGGGTGTAGTAGTCGGCCCGCCCGGCCGACAGCTTGTGCAGGTCCGCGGTCACCAGCGCTCCGCCGCCAGGCGTTGCGGAACGATCCCGTCCAAGTCGACGTCGCCGCCGTCGTCGAGGTCACCGGCCGCGCAGGCGCACGCGGCGATCTCCCCAAGCGGCCGGATCGGCCGGGCGCTGCGGGTGGCCACCAGCCCAGCGGGCAGGCTCACCAGCTCCGCCTTGCCGTCCGCCCCAACCGGTCCCCACGCGTGCCACCTGGCCAGCAGCACGGCCAGCCCAGCGCGCAGCCGCCGGTGGTAGTCCACGACTGCCCGCCGAGCGAGCCCACCCAGCCGGTCGGGGTCACGCAGCGGGCGACGCCCACCCTCGCTGAGGGCACCGAAGACCGCATGGGTGTGCAGCAGCGGCTGGCGGGCCGAGTCCAACGGATGATCGACCAGCTTGGGCGGCGGGATGTGGGCGGCCTTGGCGAACCGCCCGGCGACCAGCTCGACCGTGCGATGGTGTGCCGTGGTGAGCACCTGGTGCGCGCCGAGCAGCCGGTTGGCGGCGGCCAGGTCGCCACGCCCACGCCGCAGCTGCTTGACCTCGGCGAGGAACTGGTTGCTGAGGGCCTCCGACAGCACGCTCAGCGTCCGCGGCCGCACCAGCACCAGGTCCCATCCGACCGCCCCACCATGTTCGGTCCGAGGGTTCCAGCCGGCGGGGAGCTGATGTCCGAACGCGGTCAGCACCGCGGCGTAGTCATGGGCGTGGCTCGAGTCGATCACCAGCAATCCGGATTGCACGTCGTTCACCATTGGGACGTTGAACGGGGTGTTGTAGGGAAGAACCGCCATCGTGCCACCCTCCCCGCATACCGCTAGGGGGTATGCTTCGCATCAGCGGATGCATACCTGTCGTACTGAAAATTGCAGTGTAGCAGTAGGCGGTGGCCAGACAGGGAAATGCTAGTGCATCAGGGTCGAGCTGGAAGGCTGACTGTGCGTGGCGAGGAAGTTTGAAATGTCTCAGGGTAAGTCGGAGACCTGGAGCGGTGAGGTCTCTCATGTTCTTGGTGGCAGGCAGCTAGAACCGCTACTGAGCAGCGTTGATGTGCGCTCATGCGTCGTGATGTAACGCATGCAGCTTAGGCTCCCGGCGTCTCAGATCCGCCTGCGCCCTGCGCCGTTACGATTCATTTGTCACACGCCGCGCTCTGTAGAGCACATAACTGACGATGCCTTGCTCCGAGTGGAGCTGCAAAAACGCAGGATAGTACAGCGCATAAGCCCGGCTATTTAGGAGGCAGTTGCTCTATCCGCTGAGCTACCAGGGCTCCTGT
>WNGE01006015.1_pt1 | contig 15296 bp, 13 predicted proteins | sample 5400651 | NCBI WGS metagenome assembly WNGE01 (sample SAMN13153370, study PRJNA577476) | soil metagenome | isolation source: 60 cm soil or saprolite under grassland replicate 2 | place: USA:California | collected 2016-06-15 | reverse complement strand
CTTCGGCGGCACCCGGACGGTGGACGTGCATGTCCGCAGGCTGCGGGCCAAGCTCAGCGCCGAGTACGAGGTGCTGATCGGCACCGTCCGCAACGTCGGTTACCGTTTTGTCCCGGCCCCGGGCAAGGCCGAAGGGCGCAGGAAACCAAGCGGTACAGCTGATCAGTCGGCCGACGGCGAGGAACAACGGGCCACGGGCGCCGGGCGGCCGGCATTCACGGCAGCGGCCCGCCGGCCAGGGACCGCCGGGCGAGCGCCGCCGACGGCAAGCGAAGGGAGGCTAGTCCCCTAGATGCCAGGAGGTGACGCCTACGACCCCGGATGCCAGGCACCGGGTGCCCAGCCAGCAGTACCCGTCGGGGCCGGCGCCGCCAACCCCGGGGCTGGCGCGTCCCCGGCCGGCCTGCCCGGCTTGGTGGCGAGCGCGGGACCGGCGGAGCTCAGCGTCCGCGGGCGCCTCTCGGAGCCCGACGCCGCCGCCGTGCTCGCGCTGGTCCGCGCGGCCACCGAGGAGGACGGCGTCGGGCCGCTCTCCGAGCACGTCATGTTGCACCTCAGGTATGGCGGTGACCCCCGGGCGCGCAATATCTTGCTCGGCAGCCGCGGCGAGCTGGCCGGCTACGCGCACCTGGATCCGACCGACCCGGTCGAGGGCCCGAGCGGCGAATTGGTGATCCATCCCGTGCATCGCGGGAAGGGCCTCGGGCTGCGGCTCGCCCGGGCCCTGGTAGCCGCCGCCGGCCAGCAGCCGTTGCGCCTCTGGGCGCACGGCGACCTGCCGGCCGCTACCCGGCTCGCGTCCGCGGCCGGATTCGAGCGGGTCAGGGCGCTATGGCAGATGCGGCGCTCCCTGCAAGCCAGGCTCGACCGGCCGAAAGTCCCTGACGGCATCACGATCCGGACCTTCGCCGTGGGCAGGGACGAGGATCCATGGCTGGCGGTGAATCATGCCGCGTTCGCCCGGCACCCGGAGCAGGGTGCCTGGACCCGCGCGGACCTGGATCTGCGCGAACGGGAACCGTGGTTCGACCCGGACGGCTTCTTCCTGGCCGAGCGCGACCGGAAGGTCGTCGGGTTCCACTGGACCAAGGTTCACGGCCGCAGCACCGGGCAGCCGCCGCGCGAGGACGCGCGGCCGGCCAGTCGGGACGCGGGGCCGGGGAGCAGCGCAGTGCCGCCGACGGACGGGCCAGCCAAGGAGCCGCTGGCTGTCTCCGATGCCGGGCAGGCTGTCTCCGGGGCCGGGCAGGCCGGCCACGGCCATGAGCCGATCGGCGAGGTCTACGTTGTCGGGGTCGATCCCGCCGAGCGGGGCAGCGGCCTCGGCCGCGCGCTGACCGGTGATCGGCCTGCGTTACCTGCGCTCGCTCGGCCTGTTCCAGGTAATGCTCTATGTCGACGAGACCAACACCGCGGCCATCCGGCTGTATGAGTCGCTTGGGTTCACCCACTGGGACACCGATGTCATGTTCGCCAACCGGGCGGGCCAGGCAGCGCACGGCACAGCTGACAGGGACACGGCAGGCTGATCGAGATCGGCCGTCATGCGCCGGGCCACGGGTCAGCCGACGGCCGGGAGCACAGCCCCTGCCGGGCGCACACCGCCGCCGCGTAGCGGATCCGGGCGGACCGGGAGGCGCCCGGCGATGGGCAGCAGGCCGAGTACCTCGTCGAGCTCGTCATCGGTCAGCGGCCGGTCGCTCGCCGCGACGGCACTGAGTACCTCCGCGTACAACTCGATCTCATCGAGTGCCACCCTGTCGTGGACGCGTAGGTCAACGTAGTCTCGCACCGCGTCCACCTCCCTGGCTGAGTGGTCACGCGGGAACCTGAGTATCAGGTTAGGGCCAGCTCCCCTGCCCACGCATGACCCATCAGGATCATTTTTGGGCCACCTTCGGGTAGTGCCGAACCCGGCCCGCCCGGGTGAGTAGCGCCCGGTTACGCCCTGATGATGAGTCAGCCGAGCCGCCGTGCTGCCGCCTGGCGATTCCGGCCTGCCACGGAATCCGCTCCGCGCAGCCGCGCAGAGCTGTTTCAGGCGCCGGGGAAATCACGCCACGACGCAGCGCGGTGCCGCGCAGCCTGGCCGACGTAATGAGCGGGGGTATCGGCGAATACCGCCCGATCCGCGTCAGATAGCTCACGCACGACCCGGCCAGGGACCCCGGCGAAAAGAACCCCGGCCGGAACCGTGGTGCCCGGCAGGACCACAGTGCCAGCGGCGACCAGCGCACCAGCCCCCACTCGCGCGCGGCCGAGCACGGTGGCGCCGATACCTATCAGCGCGCCCGTCTCCACCTGCGCGCCATGGACGGTGGCCCGGTGGCCCAGGCTGACCCGCTCAGCGAGCAGCACTGGCTCGCCGTCATCGGCGTGCAGGCAGCAATGATCCTGGACGTTGGATTCCGGGCCGACCACGATCTCGCCAGCGTCGGCTCGGAGCACAGCCCCGTACCACACGCTGGCGTAGCGGCCGAGGGTCACCCGGCCCACCACGACCGCGCCGGGAGCGATCCAGGCCGTCGGGTGAACGGCTGGGCCAGTCCCGTCCAGGGCGCCGATCAGGCTCACGGGCTGACCCTCCTCCGGCCGCCGGACGCCGCTCGCGGGCGCTGGCCGCTCATCGGCGGCACTGCGCCGCTGGCCGCCGCCGCACCATGCTCCCATGCGGCAACGCGGCGCGTGCTGCCGCGGGTGTTCGCTCTGTAAATTGGACAAAACAGGATACTCGGCCGTTTCGGTTGCGCCCGTGGGTGCATCGGGACAAGAGTCATGCCCGTTATCCCCAAGCCAGACACCGCGCGGCCCGCGCCCCGGCATACTTAGTCGCAGCGGGCCGGCCCAGCCGACAAGAATCCCCGCAGACCCAGCCCGCGCCACCGCCTGTGACATGACCGGCCCAGTCGGCCGCATGTGGGTCTGCCTGACCCCACGACGGGTGACACTATGACCGACCAGACTGATCTCCTTTCCGATCTGGGCCAGGAAGACACGTTCGAGAAGGAAATGCGGGGCTACAGTCGCCGTCAGGTCGACGAGTTCGTGGCCCGCTCGCGCAGCCAGGCCAGGGACCTCGAGGAGCAGCTGTCCCGGTCTCTTGACGAGATCGAGAGGCTCAGGCTCGAGCTCTCCTCGGCCCGCCAGGCCGCTGGTGGTAAGCCGGCCTACGAGGAAATCAGCGAGCGGATGGGGCAGATCCTGAAGCTTGCCGATGACGAGGCCAAGGCGCAGAAGAACCGCGCTCAGGAAGAAATTGCCAAGATCCGCAACGAGGCAAAGCAGGAAACAGAGAAGTTCAAGGCGGAGGCGAGGGAGCAGTCTGATCGCATGCTCAGCGCCGCGCAGGAGCAGGCCGAGCATGCCATTGCGTCAGCCAGGACGGAGGCCGAGAAGACGCGCAGTTCCGCGCGCAGCGAGGCCGAGCGCTCTATCGGCGAGGCGCACAAGCAAGCAGAGAATGCCGTGGGCACCGCCAAGGCGCAGGCGAAGCAGGTTCTGGACGAGGCGACCGCGCGCGCAACCGCAATCCATGACGGTGCCGAGCGCCGCCTTAACCTGCTGACGTCCCGGCATACCGAGGCGATCAGGCGGCTTACCGAGATCCGTGACGTCGTGACGACGCTGGTGGCCGGCGAGGCTGCCCGCGGCTCGATGGAAGAGGAAGTCGCAAAGTCGGTAGCCAACGCCATCGCGGCGGGCAACCCGGGGAACGCCGGCATGGCCGAGGGCCGGCATGCGCCGGCCGCCGCTGCCGCCGGGCCAGCGCCCCGGGGCCGCGGTCCCATCGCTGCGGAGCAGGCGAAGGGGCCGGCCACGGCGGCCACGGTCAAGACCCCCGCCGAGCACGACAGCCGCGGCCCGGCACAGGCCCAGCCCGCTTCCGCCGCTCGCGCCGGTACCGCGCATCGCGCAGAGCGCGATGTCCCGTCCGGCGGGGCCAGCCAGCCAGGCACCGCAGACCGCCGGGCCCCCGACGCGTAAGCAGGGCCCCGACGCGTAACCAGCCAAGCGGATCCGGCGGCCACGGCCGCCGGGTCCGCTCCGGTTCCCGGGCGGCCACGACGGATTCCTCGGCGGCGAATACGGCAGGACGGGCGATCCGGACGCCTTCGCCACCACCCTGCGCAAGGTCCTCACCGACTGATGGCCGCCCTCTCGTCGGGCGCTCGCCTGCGTCCTTGCTCGATCGTCGCGAATCGCCGTCGGCGAAGGGCAGGACACCGCGAAGTGCGCGAGCGGGGCTGGCGCGGGACTAGTCAGGAAGGGCATCAAGCCGCCGGAGAATGACGCCCTCGCGCAGCGCCCACGGGCAGACCTCGAGTTTAGGCAGGCTGAAGAGATCCATCGCGGCGTCGGCGACGATCGCTCCGGCCGCTAGCTGGGGGGCCCGGCCCCTGGACACGCCGGCCAGCTGCGCCCGGTCTGCTGCGCTCGTCCTGCTGAGCCGTTCGGCAAGCTGGGTGACGTCCGAATGATGCAGGATGCGCTTCACATAGGGCCCGTCGCTTGACGGCGCGGCGCCGCTGATCCTGGCGAGCTGCCGGAATGTCTTGGAGGTCGCCACGGCATGGTTCGGACGGCCGTGCCGCATGACCGTGCCGGCGGTCGCGGCGATCTCCGCCCGCACGTGCTTGCGCAGCCGCCGGACTTCGTCAGCCGTCGGCGGGTCCCCGGCCAGCCAGTCCCTGGTCAGCCGGCCCGCGCCAAGTGGCAGGGAGACAGCTACGTCAGGCTCCTCGTCCACGCCCGAGGCAATCTCCAGCGACCCGCCGCCGATATCCAGCATGTGCAGCCGGCCCGAGGACCAGCCGAACCAGCGCCGCGCGGCCAGGAAGGTCAGCCGGGACTCATCCTGTCCGGTCAGCACCCGGATGTGGACCTTCGTCTCGGCCTGGATCTGGGCCAGGATCTCGTCACCGTTGACGGCGTCCCGCACGGCCGAGGTCGCGAACGCGAGTAGCTGGTGCACGCCCTTGTCCTCGGCTTCGCGCAAAGCCTCGTCGACGAAGGCGCGCAACTGGACCGCGCAATCCCTGGACAGCCGGTTGCCGCTGTCCAGGTGATCGCCGAGTCGCAGCTCGGCCTTGTGAGAATACGCGGGGACAGGCCGGGCGCCCTGATAGGCGTCCACGACGAGCAGGTGGACCGTGTTCGATCCAACGTCCAAGACACCCAGTCGCATAGATGCACGCTACTTTCCCTGGGGCGTATCAGGCACCCGCTGAGTGCCCGGCAACCGGGGAATGACACCTGAGCGCCGTCGCGTTGCGAAATTGTTAGGCCTCAGTACCGTCAAGGTCCTCGATCCGTGCCTGGGACGGCGGCCGGCGCGCCGAGATGACCTCGGCAGCGGCCTGCGCCTCGTGCATGACCCGAAGGATGTTGCCGCTGGCGAGCTGACCGCAGTCCGCCTCGCTCCAGCCGCGATCCAGCAGCTCGGCGATGAGGGCAGGATAGCAGGAGACGTCCCGCAGTCCATCCGGCAGCTGGTCGGTGCCGTCGTAGTCGCCGCCAATCCCGACGTGGTCGATGCCGGCTACCTCGCGGACATGATCGACATGGTCGGCCACCTGGGAAAGTGTCGCCACGGGCCGGGGATGGCCGGCCTCCCACTCCGGGAGCAGCTGCTTCCTGGTGGCCATATCCTCGTGATCGAGGTCGCGCCGCCGCAGCTCGGCGGTGAACTCGAGGTCCCAGTCCCGGCAGAGCCGGGAGACGAATGCGGGGACGAATGTCACCATGCACACGCCGCCGTTGCCCGGCAGCCGGGCCAGCATGTCATCGGGCACGTTGCGCGGATGGTCGCAGAGCGCGCGCGCCGAGGAATGGGAGAAGATGACCGGTGCCTGCGCGGCATCGAACGCGTCGCGCATCGTCCCAGGCGACACATGGGACAGGTCCACGAGCATGCCGAGCCGCTGCATCTCGCTGACGACCTCGCGGCCGAAGGCGGTCAGGCCGCCCGCGGCCGGCTCGTCGGTCGCCGAGTCCGCCCAGGGCACGTTCCGGTTGTGGGTCAGGGTCAGATAGCGGACCCCGATTGCGTGCAGGGCCCGCAGCACGCCGAGCGAGCAGGCGATGGAGTGCCCGCCCTCCGCGCCCAGCAGCGAGGCCACCTTTCCCGTGGCCAGGATCCATTCGACATCGGCGGCGGTCAGCGCGATTTCAAGTGCGGCCGGATAACGGCGGATCATTTCCCTGACGAGGTCGATCTGCTCCATCGTCGCGATGACCGCCGCCTCGCCCGCCAGCTCGGCCGGCACGTAGACCGACCAGAACTGGGCGCCGACGCCGCCGCTCGCCAGCCGGGGCAGATCGGTATGGATGCCCGTCACCGGAACGGCGAGATCGACCGGGTCCTTGCTGCGTCCTGCTATCTCACGCAGCGCCCAGGCGAGGTCGTTGTGGCCATCCATGATCGGGAAGCGGCGGAGCAGGTCACGAGCCGCGGTCGGGCTGGTGGTCATCTGGCCAGCCTACGGAGCCAGCGTCGGTGCGAGCCGGATTTAGCTCGCCAATGCGACGGACAATGAAGGCACGCTCGGCCATAGTGGGCTCAAGCTCCAGGGCGGCCCGGTAGGCCTCAGCGGCCTGCTCGCCGCGGCCCAGCCGGCTGAGCAGCTCAGCGCGGGCGAGATGGAGCTGGGGCCAGCGGGTGAGCTGCGGGTGATGTCCCACCGCGTCCAGGATCACCAGGCCGGCGGCCGGGCCTTCCGACATGGCCACCGCGATGGCGCGGTTCGCCTCGACCACGGGCGTCGGCTCGTAGCGGATCAGCGCCCCGTACAGCGCCGCGATCTCCCGCCAGTTGGTATCGGCCGCGTCGCGGCTGGTGGAGTGGCAGGCTGCGATCGCAGCGTGCAGTTGATAGGGGCCTGGCCGGCCAGCCCGCAGCGCGCTCAGGAGTAGCCGTTCGCCGTCCTCGATCATCGCCGCGTCCCACCGGCTGCGGTCCTGGTCAGCCAGCAGCACCAGGCCGCCTGCCGAGTCGGTCCTGGCCGCCCGCCTGGCGTCGGTCAGCATGAACAGCGCCAGCAGGCAGCTGACCTCAGGCTCGCCAGGCAGCAGCCCGGCGAGGCCGCGTGCGAGGCGGATGGCGGCATCGCAGAGTTCGCCGCGGACCAGCGCGGGACCGGCGCTCGCCTTGTGCCCCTCGGTGAACACGAGATACACGACGCGCAGCACGGCGCCGACCCGGTCCGCCATGTCCTCCGCGGCGGGCCTCCGCAGCCGGATGCCCGCGTCGCGGATCTTGCCCTTCGCCCGCGCCAGCCGCTTGGCCATGGTCGCCTCCGGGAGGAGGAACGCGGCGGCGATCTCGGCTGTGCTCAGCCCGCACACGCACCGCAGCGTCAGCGCCACCTGCGCGGCCGGGGAAAGCGCCGGATGGCAGCACATGAAGATCAGCTCAAGTTCGTCGTCAACGCCAGCCGCTGCGGCCTGGCCCGCCGGGTCCGGCTTGCCTGCCCGGGCGGCAGCCGCGGCCTGGCTGGCCGCGGCCTGGCTGGCCACCGCCTGGCTGGCCACCGCCTGGCTGGCCGCGGCTCGCCAGAAGGGCGGGCGTCAGCGGGCGGCGGTCAGCGGGCCGGCGTCAGCGGGCGGTCAGTGGATGGCGGTCAGCAGGCCGCGCGGTCACGGGCCGGTGGCTCCCGCAGCAGCAAGCCTGACGTGCGGAACAGGAACTCGCCGTAGCTGTCGGGCGCGCGGTCGTGGTCATTGCCGTACCGGTCGGGTGCCAGGAACAGGGCGAGCATCCTGCGCTGCGCGTCGTTGCACTCGGACACCACGGCGGCGATCCGGCGCGCGATCCTGCTGGCGAACCCCCTCGCGGGCGGCCCTTGGCTCTGGTACGTGATGTGCCTCATGAGACAAGCCTGGCCGACTTGCCGGCGCCCGAACAGTGGCAGTAATGCCATAGTAACGTGACATCCTGCCAGTTTCCCTCCATCATGGATACATGATGAGGAACGTGGCCGTCGTGGTGCTCGACGGGGTCTCGCCGTTCGAGCTCGGGGTGCTGTGCGAGGTCTTCGGCTCCGACCGCAGCAAGGACGGGCTGCCGCGCTATGACTTCGCCGTCGTGGCCGACCAGCCGGGCCCGTTGCGCGCGGAGTCCGGATTCACCCTGCACACGCCGTACGCCCTGGACCGGCTGGCGGAGGCCGACCTGATCGCCGTGCCCGCGATATCCGGCGATATCACCCGCGGCAGGCTGGATGAGCTTCCCAGGCCGCTGCTCGCGGCGCTGCGCGCCGGCGCCGACCGCGGCGCCAGGATGCTGAGCGTCTGCACGGGCGCGTTCGTCCTCGGCGCCGCGGGGCTGCTGGACGACCGGCGCTGCACCACCCACTGGATGCACGCCGAGCAGCTAGCCCGGCTGTGCCCGGCGGCGAAGGTGGACCCGTCGGTCCTGTACGTGGACGATGATCCCATTTTCACCAGCGCCGGAACCGCGGCTGGCATCGACGCCTGCCTTTACCTGCTGCGGAAGGAACATGGCAGCCGGGTAGCCAACGCGGTCGCACGGCGCATGGTCGTCCCGCCGCACCGCGACGGCGGTCAGGCCCAGTACCTGGAGCGCCCGCTCGCGTCGCCGGAGTGCGACACGCTGCAGGACGTCATCGGCTGGATGGAGCGGCATCTGGACGAGCCGGTCACCGTCGCCGGGCTGGCCAGCCGGGCCGCGATGTCGGCGCGGACCTTTGCCCGGCGGTTCGTCCAGGAAACAGGCACGACTCCGCAGCGATGGCTGACTGGCCAGCGGATCCTGCTCGCCCAGCAACTCCTGGAGGAGAGCGACATGACGGTGGATCTGGTCGCCGAGCTGTCCGGCTTCGGCAATGCGACCGCGCTGCGCCATCATTTCCGCGCCTGGCGGGCGACGACGCCGCAGGCCTACCGCCGCCAGTTCCGGGATCCGGCTCCCCCGCCCCCTCCCGGGCCGCCCGCGCAGCTGTCCACCGCCCCGGCCGCCGCCGGCTAGCCGGGCCGCCGCCGGGCTAGGCAGCCCCGCCGCCGGGCTAGGCAGCCCGCCGCCGGCTGAACCGGGCTGGCAGACGTATCGTGACAGGAAGCGGGCCGCTCCCCTGGCCCGCGCTGGAGAGGCCGATGACGCTGCAGCCCGGAAACCCCATGCCCGGCGGGCATTGGTCCATGCGATCCTCCACCGCTGACCGGGAGCGCGCGATCGACGTACTCAAGGCCGCCTTTGCCGAGGGCCGGCTGTCGCGGGAGGAGTTCGAGCAGCGGGCCGGGCAGGCATACCGTTCGCGGACCTATGCCGAGCTCGGCGTGCTGACCGCCGATCTGCCGGCCGGCCCGCTGGGCGCCGTGCCGCCGCCGCCGTCGCCGTACGCCCCGCCGCCGTACCCCCCGCCGCCGCCGTACGCCGCGCCGCCGTACCCCGTCGCGGCATCAGGCCGGCGAGTGAACTCGCTGGCGGTCGCCGCGCTGGTGTGCTCGCTGATCCCCGGATTTCCCTCGGTCGCCGCCATCATCGCTGGCACGACGGCGCGCCGGCAGATCCGGCGAAACGGTGAGCGCGGCGACGGCATCGCCGTCGCCGCGATAGTGATCGGCGCGATTTCCCTGCTGGTCTTCCTGCTGTTCCTGGTGGGCACAGCGCGGTTCCCGTAACCGGCAAATGGCTTGCCCTGATTCGCTGCCGACAGGCACACTGCGTCCGTGGCAGCGGCGCCGACATTCGAGGAACTGCTGGCCGAAGGTGCAGCCGAGCCAGTCGAGGGCTGGGACTTCTCCTGGTTCGACGGCCGGGCCACCGAGGAGCGCCCGTCGTGGGGCTACTTCCGGCTGCTCGGCGAGCGGATGGCCGGTGCCACCGCCGCGCTCGACGTCCAGACCGGCGGTGGCGAGGTGCTCTCCCGGATCTCGCACCCGCCGCCGACCCTGGCGGCCACCGAGTCGTGGCCGCCGAACGTCGAGGTGGCTGCACGTGCGCGCGCAAGCACGCGCGCACGCGCACGGCCCGCCGCCGGGCGGCCGGCCCGACCCGTGGTATGACACCGTCCCCGGCCCGGCGACCTGGAACCGGCTGGCCTGCGCCGCGCTCCGGCAGGACGCGGCCTGGGGGCCGGCCCTGGCCAGCCGCATCAGCCTGTTGCGCGAACTGGCCGCCCTGGTCACCCCGGTCTCCGGCGACCAGATCGTCATCTGCCATCGTGACCTGCATCCAGACAACGTGCTTGTCGACGCCTCCGGCGAGCTTGTGCTGCTCGACTGGGACGACATCGGCGAGGCCTGCCCGGACCGTGAGCTGGCCCAGCTGCTGGCGGAGTGGCACGTCCGGGATGGCGTGGCCGATGATGCCGCGGTGACGCGCACCCTGACGGCGTACCGGGCCGCCGGCGGCTCCGGGCTCCTGCGTGACGAGCGATCGTTCGGCATGCTGATCGCCTCCCGGCTGAACTTCCTGCGGGCGCAGGCGAGAGTGGCACTCGACCCGCGCACCACACCGAAGAACAGGATTTGCGCAGCCGACGAGATCCTGGACACCCTGGCCAGGCTGCCCAGCCCTGGGCTGATCGCCCGGTTGCTCGCCGTGGCGGCCGCCGCCTTCGGCTGATATCGCGGCCGGATCGCCTTCGCGCCGGCGAGCGCTTCATGATCGCGGAAGATCTGCGTTGTTCCTGGTCCTCGGGTGTGCCGCGATCACAGGATTGCGCCCGGGCCTGGGCCGGCTGGCTCAGCGGATGTTGGAACTCGTGATGACGCCGTTCTTGACCGTGTAGGTGCCGTGGAAGGTCTTGACCGAGCCATCCTTCTGCTGGGCGCTCAGCCGGGCGGTCACCACGTTGCCGCTGACCGACTCGACGGTCAGGGTGTCCTTCACGGTGGTGCTGAAGCCCTGCCGGAAGGCTGGGTAGGACGAGCTGCTGATGTTGCGCCCGCCGAGGTTCCAGGCCCGGGCATAGTCGTGCCGGTTGATCGCCGCGATGTATGCCCGCACCGTCGAGGCCGGGCCGGCCGGCCCTGGGTTGCCCGTGGCGCCAGAGGCACTGGAGGTAGCGGGGGGTGACGTGGCGGCCGTCCCGCTCGCTGGTCCCGCGCCATTGTGGCGCAGGTACACGAAGGCACCGCCGGCGATGCCGAGGACGACCAGGATGACGATTGCTGCGATGGCCAGTGAGCGCCCGGCGGACCCGCCGCGCGGCACCGGCGGCGGGTAGGGCATGGGCGGGTACGACCCGGGCGGCGGGTACGACCCGGGCGGCGGGTACGACCCGGGCGGCGGGTACGACCGGGCGGGCGGGTAGGCCCCGGACGGCGGGTAAGACGGCTCCGGCCCGTGCCCGCCTGGCCCATAGCCGGGCTGCCCGTGCCCGGCCCGCTCGTAGGCCGGCCGCCCGCCAGCGCCCTGGCCGCGCGTCTGCTGCTCGTTCAGCGCTCGGCCAGTCGCGGCCAGCCCCGTCTCGGCGGCCGTGAGGCCTGGCCTGACGGGCTCGGAGCCGCGCTGCTGGCGTCTCGTCGGCGGAGCCGATGGCCGCGACCCCGGCGGCCGCAGCGCGCCGCCGGCCGGGTTTCGCCCGGCCGGCGGGCCGCCTGTGCCGATCGGGCCGGCCAACTCGGTGACCGCTCTCGGCGGGCCGGGGACGGGCTGTCCGCCTGCGCTCCAGCTGAGCCCGCAGGTCGCCGCCAGGGCCGCCGAGAACTCACGGCAGCTCTGCTGGCGGTCGGCGGGTGACTTAGCCATCGCCCGGGCCAGCACCCGGTCGACCGCAGGCGGCAGTCCGGGACGGCGCGCGGTCACCGCCGGCGGCGGCGCCGAGAGCTGTGCGAACAGCCGCCCGAGATCTTCGCCCCGGTTGAACGGCGGCTCGCCGGCCAGCATCTCGAAGGCCGCGCAGGCCAGCGCGTACAGATCGGCCCGGCCGTCGACCGGCTGGGACTCGATCTGCTCGGGAGCCATGTAGTCGAGCGTGCCGACGAACTGGCCGGTCTGCGTCAGCCCGCCCGTCGCCATGGCCTGCTTGCTCAGCCCGAAGTCGGAGAGGTAGACGTGATCAGGGTGGCCGCCGCCAGCGACCACGCCGAGCAGCATGTTGGCCGGCTTGACATCGCGGTGCACCAGCCCGACCGCGTGCGCCGCGTCCAGCGCCGACGCGACCTGCGCGATGATGCTGGCCACCCGCGCCGGATCCAGCGGGCCGAGGCGGCGCGCCAGCGTCCGGACGTCGCCGCCGCCGACGTAACGCATCGCGATGAACAGCACGCCGCCAGACTCCCCGGCCTCGAACACCGGGATGATGTGCGGATGATCGACCGCGGCGGCCGCCCGCGACTCGCTGATGAACCGCTGCCGGAACGAGGAGTCCCTGGCGATCTCCGGCGCCAGGATCTTCAGCGCGACCCACCGGTCAAGCCGGACGTCATACGCCCGGTAGACGACGGCCATGCCGCCCCAGCCGATCTGCTCGGCCAGCCGGTAGCCGGCTACCTGCGCGCCGGCCGTGAAGTCACCCGATGCGGGAGGGACCCCGTCAGCCACCGCGCCTCCTGCGTTCGCCCGTTCACCCAGCGCCCGCTCTCACGACGCGCAGCGGCGTCGCCCTGGCACCAGGATCCTTCGCTTTACTGGCAGATTGCGGGATAGACCTCAAGTATCCGCATCGCCCGCGGCCGGCTGTCAACCCGGGCCGCGGGTGGCTCGCCGCCGCCGATTGCCGCTAGTGGTGCTGGCTTCACTGGCCCGCTGGTACTGGCCCGCGCAGCGGTCCGCTGCTGACACCCTTCTTTGCGCGTCTCCGCCAGCAAATAATCACCATCAAGAGGTGAGAAATGGAGCAGGCCCCCTCGACGACAGCTGCGGAGGCAATGCCAGAAACCGGCCGCCGGAAGGATAGCGCCCGGCAATGGTCCCCTATCAGACCACAGGCCGCGTTCGTGCGTGCATGGTCCTGCTGGGCGGTGACCATCGGGGCCTCCGTGGCCACCTTTGCCTTCAGCCGAAGTCACCCGGCGCTCGCCAGCGCCGGCCGCCAGGGCAACATGGGCACTGCGGTGGCCGCGGTCATGTTCATCGGGGGCTTCGCCACCGTCGGCGCGCTGCTGGCCTGGAAGCGGGCCTCCAATCCGATCGGGTGGCTACTGTCCGCCGCCGGGCTGTCGTACGCGGGCGGCGTCGCCGCGCTGTCCCTGGCGGATTTCCGTCAGACTCTGGCGCTCTCCCACTGGGTGGGCTGGATCTGGCTGGTTGGCCTCGGGCTCACCGTCTCCGTGCTGCTGCTGTTTCCTACCGGCACGCTGCCTTCCCGCCGCTGGCGCCCGGTGGCGTGGGCGGCCGCGGCCGGCCTGGCCAGCTGGGTCATGGGCAACGCGTTCGCCCCGACGGTCATCACCGCGAGCACTAACCTGGCGGTCCGCAATCCGATCGGCGTCGGGGGACCAGCGGGGTCTCTTTTCAGGCTTCTTACGGTGGCCGGCGCCGGGCTGATACTCGCCGCCGGGCTTGGCTCGATCGTCTCCCTCGTGTTCCGATACCGGCACGCCCGGACGGTCGAGCGGGAGCAGCTGAAATGGCTTGCCTACGCGGCCGCGCTGATCGTGGTAGCGCTGGCCGGCGAGCCGTTCCTGGAGCGGCTGGCCGGCCCGGGAGATGCGGCGAACAATCTCCAGAACGGGATCAGCACCGGCTCGGCAGCCCTCATCCCGATCGCGATCGGCGTCGCCATCTTCCGGTATCACCGCTGCGACATCGAGCTTGTCATCAACAGGACCCTGGTCTACGGGTCGCTCGCGACGCTCATCACCGGCGTCTACGTCGCCATCGTGGTGGGGATAGGCTCAGCGGCGCAGCACCAGGCGCAGCCGAATCTCGGCCTCCCGCTGCTGGCCACGGCGATCGTCGCGGTCGCATTCCAGCCGGTCAGGGAGCGCGTGCAACGGCTGGCCAACCGGCTGGTCTACGGAAAGCGGGCAACGCCCTACGAGATCCTGTCGGAGTTCTCCGCGCGGATGGCGGGGACCACGGCTGCCGAGGACCTGCCGCGGATGGCGAGGATTCTCGCCGAGGGCACCGGGGCGGCCAGGGCTGACGTCTGGCTGAAAGTCGGGGACATCCTGCGGGACGACGCCAGCTGGCCGCCGGGCGCGCCGCCGTTTCCCTCGGTCGGCGCGACCCCGGCCGGGCCGCCCGCGGTGGCAGGCGCCGACCGCACCCTGGCTGTCGCGCACCAGGGCGAGATGCTCGGCGCCCTGTCGGTGTCGAAGCGCCCGGGCGAGCCGCTCACGCCCACCGAGGACAAGCTGCTGGCCAGCCTCGCCGCCCAGGCCGGCCTCGTGCTGCGGAACGTCGGGCTCAGGGCGGAGCTGCTGGCCAGGCTGGAGGACATCAGGGCTTCCCGGCAGCGCCTGGTGGCGGCGCAGGACGAGGAGCGCCGCCGGATCGAGCGCAACATTCACGACGGAGCTCAGCAGCAGCTGGTGGCGCTGGCCATCAAGCTAAACCTCACCGAGTCGCTGATCGGCACGGACGCCGAAGGCGAGCGGGAACTGCTGGCCGAGCTCCGCCAGCAGGCCGTCGACGCCGTGGAAGAGCTGCGGGACCTGGCCCGCGGGATCTACCCGCCGCTGCTGGCCGGCGAGGGCCTGGCCGCCGCCCTGCGCGCGCAGGCCAGGAAGTCGCCGCTGCCCATCTCGGTCACCGCTGACGGCGTGCGGCGTTATCCGCAGGAGGTCGAGGCCGTCGCCTACTTCTGCGTCCTCGAGGCCCTGCGGAACGTCTCGAAGTACGCGAGCGACGATCTGGTGTTCACCGTCATGGACGACGGCACCGGCTTTGACCTGGGCAAGGGAACATACGGAACGGGCCTGCAGGGGATGATCGACCGGCTGAGCGCGATCGGCGGCACCCTTGATGTGCGGACATCGCCAGGGGCTGGGACCATCGTGGCTGGCCGCATCCCGGCCGCCGCAGCGCTCCGCGCCTCGCCGGGCTGACCTTTATCACGTCAACCCTTGCTGGCTGGCCGGCGAGCGCCGGCCAGCCAGCGAAGACCCCGGCTCGCGAGCCGGAGACGTGCCCTGACCGGCACGGCCTGGCTATTCTCCCGCTCCGTCGCCGCCCGGGCCGCAGCCCGGGCGGCGACGTTCGCGCGGGCGTCACTCAGCGGGCGCTGGCACCTCAGCCTGGACGGGCACCTCGATCAGCAGATCGGCCGCGGTCTCCATGCCGGCCCGCCAGACCGAGCGGGACACGATCTTGGTCGGGTCGGCCCGGTGCCGGTAGTGGCCGGCGATGTCCCGGCACTCCTCCAGCAGGCCCTCCGACAGCGTGG
>WNGE01011307.1_pt1 | contig 15297 bp, 12 predicted proteins | sample 5400651 | NCBI WGS metagenome assembly WNGE01 (sample SAMN13153370, study PRJNA577476) | soil metagenome | isolation source: 60 cm soil or saprolite under grassland replicate 2 | place: USA:California | collected 2016-06-15 | reverse complement strand
CGAGTCTTTCGAGGCTCTCAAGAAATGCTTCGGCGATGACGAGAACGCAACGAAAATCATCGACAGGGAGACCCGACGCACCAACGAGTGGATCGCCGAACACACACCCGAGGAGCCCAAGAGAAGCCCGCGAAAGTTGGGCAAGGTCGAAGTGTCGGACAAGCCCCAGAGCGCACGGAGCCTTTTCGACGACATCGACGCGGACGAGGATCCTGAAAAGTGAGTGATGTCCGTCTCCCAGCTGGCCATGTTCTATTACTCGTCGACAAGCTTGAACAGAAGGTCGGCGGCGCAACGCACGCTTGCCGATTTGCTCCGGTCGGATGGAATTGACCGGGTCGCGAATCGGCCAGAAGCGGTCATTGGCCAAGCGACGGTGAAGCGATCGAGGAGGCGGGGAAATTGGTTGTCGCCGGCAGATTCATTACCTCATGACGCTCCTTAGGATGTAAAAGGTGCAGCGTATGCCAAACGGATGCTTTGGATAGCGTCCCCGAAATCCCACTCGTGGATGTGAGTTCCGCCCCCGCTGGGCGATTCCGTTGACAAGCATTCGGGTCGGGCTATCCTTGAGGCTACAATGCATAATAGCCCGCGGCTGCTACGCAACATCATGATGCACCACGTTGCCTATTACTACCAAGAGACTCTTTTCACGACGCCTGAAGGCAACGCCCAGCATCAGCAGATCTGCGACTTGCTGTCGCAGCTTCACGCAACGGGTCGGTTTTCCAAGTACGTTATCCGAGAAGCCGAGGCAGAGTTCCCGAATGAAGAGGCCAGGCAAGCATTGTTCGCACAGCTCCGAGAATTTGCCGCCCGCCATAAGGTCGCTCTAGCGCGCACGTTCGGCAGCCGGCGCCACGGCTTTTGTTATCTGCCTGCGCAGTTCCTGCTGGTCCGGGAGGACAATGCCCTCCGCGAGGTTTTCCCTTGCCAGATAGGCGATGAGGTGCAGCCCCTTGAATACCTCAGGCAGATTGCCGCCAACCGTCCTTGGACCACCAGGTCTGCCAAGGGCATGGAAGGGAAAAAGCATGCAGCGCTCATTGCCCAGATCGTCGCCAAACCGGATATCTTAGAACCCGGGCTTACACTCCGTGGCACGAACGTTCAAGTCTCTAGAGATTTCGGCGAGTTGGGATTTGTCGATTTGGTCTTCAACGATTGCGATGGTGCGCCTCTCCTTGTGGAAGTGAAAGTCGAGCCCGATGAACTCGACAAGGCGACCGGACAGATTTTACGGCACCGCAAACTTTTTGCTACACAGAACAGAATCCCGGAGCCCTCAATTAGGATAGGCGTCGCTTGTCCGTACATTCCTTCACAATATCGCTCTGTCTTCCAATCGGTCGGTATTTCCTGGTTTGAGCTTTCTCTATCATGGGCAACAAAAATTCATAAAGACGATCACGACAATTCTAGAGATTGAGAATCGTGGACCACGAGGCTAAGAAGGCCGCGTAAGCTCGACGCGTTTGGTGACTTCACGCGGCCAAAAGCGCGCTTGCCGCCCCTAGCTAATCGGCTTCCTCAAGCCTCTTCTACGACCGCTCAACCAATTCCAATCCACACAACACGGGCATGACTTGCGATTGGCGACTAGGCCTGATGATTCCTTGAATACGTGACCCTTCTGACACTGGAATTCCACGCCGGTAACTAGTCCACGATAACGACCGATCATGGTGATCCCTGTTCCTTCCAATTGATTGATCATCCATTCCCGGTTTCGCACTGGCTTTATTCGAGGCGGCCGTATCCCCGCTTTCTTTGCTGCGTCCAAACCCGCCTGTACCAATTCCCATTCCATTTTTTCAACTTCAATGCCTCCTCGATACGGTATATCTGGGAAAGGCGTTGCGCCCCAAAAAGCCGCTTCGGCCCAATACGGATCAGGGACGGCAATGTATGTCTTGAGTTCCCATTTCTGACCAGTCTCTTTGACGATCTGGCCCGCGTATTCTTCGTAGTTGCAATTGTGCTCGGTCAATCGTTTCTCTGGGGGCTTGGTAGTTACTCCGATCTTGTAGAGGCGTGGATCGGACGGGTGCACTAATACATATAGATAACCTGACTTCATCGTTCCAACCTGTTTGCCATCCCCCGCTCGCGCTGATTGTCCGCTTTGGGTCGAACGCGACAATGAAGATGGCGGATATCGCTACCCCTTTCCCCAACCTCTCGCCCGCTCGAGCGCGCGCTTCCATTCTTCCATCCGCCGCTCCGCCTCTTCGCGCTTCATCTTCGGCTCGAAGCGCTTCGCGACTTTCCATTGTTTCGCGATTTCCTCGCGGCTCGCCCACACGCCGGTGGCCAATCCGGCGAGATAAGCCGCCCCCAGCGCCGTGGTCTCGAGCACACGCGGACGCACGACCGGCACGCCGAGCAGGTCCGCCTGGAATTGCATGAGTAGATTGTCCGCAGCGGCGCCGCCGTCGACGCGCAGCTCTTTCGATTTCACGCCCGAGTCCTGCTCCATGGCGTGCAGGAGCTCGGCCGACTGGAAGGCGATCGATTCCAGCGCCGCGCGCGCGATGTGGCCGGCGTTCGAGCCGCGCGTCAAGCCGACGATGGTCCCGCGCGCGTACGGGTCCCAGTAGGGGGCGCCCAGGCCCGCGAAGGCCGGAACGAAGTACACGCCGCCCGAATCGCGCACGCTCGCCGCGAGCTTCTCCACGTCCACCGATTTCTTGATCAGGCGCAGGCCGTCGCGCAGCCACTGCACCACCGCCCCGCCGACGAAGACGCTCCCCTCGAGCGCGAATTGTTTGATCTTGGCTTGCGCCGCGCAGGTGGTGACGAGGCCGCTTTTCGACGCTATCGCCTCGCTCCCCGTGTTGAGCAGCAGAAAACAGCCCGTGCCGTAGGTGTTCTTCGCCATCCCCGCCTCGTGGCAGGCCTGGCCGAAAAGCGCCGCCTGCTGGTCGCCGGCGATTCCGGCGATGGGGACTTCCGCGCCGAGCATGTTCCTCGCGGTCGTGCCGTAGACGTGGGAGGAGGGCAGAACCTCGGGCAGCATGGCGCGCGGCACGCGGAAAATCCCGAGCAGCCCGTCGTCCCATTCGCCGCGGTGGATGTCGTAGAGCATGGTGCGCGAGGCGTTGCTCGGATCGGTGACGTGGAGTTTTCCGCCCGAGAGATGCCAGGCGAGCCAAGTGTCGATGGTGCCGAAAGCGAGCTCGCCGCGCTCGGCGCGCGCACGCAGCCCGGGCACCTTGTCGAGCAACCACTCGAGCTTGGTCGCTGAGAAATACGGGTCGATGACCAGACCGGTCTTCGCGCCTATCGTCGCGGCAAGGCCCTGTTGCTTCAGCTCCTCGCAGCGCGCGGCGGTGCGCCGGTCCTGCCACACGATGGCGCGGTGAACGGGCTTTCCCGTGCGCCGGTCCCACACCACCGTGGTCTCGCGCTGGTTGGTGATCCCGATCGCTGCAAGGCGCCCTGGGGCCAGCTTCGCTTTCTTGAGCGCCGCGCGCGCGCACGCGAGCTGCGTGCGGAGGATTTCCATGGCGTCGTGCTCGACCCAGCCCGGCTGCGGGAAATGCTGGCGGAACTCCTTCTGCGCCAACGCGCGTGCGGTCCCGCGCTCGTCGAACACGATGGCGCGGGAGCTCGTGGTGCCCTGGTCGAGGGCGAGGACGTAGCGCATGGAAAATTCTAGCAGGGGCCCCGGTTTGAAACTGCTCTTATAATCACTCTCCGCGAAAGGGAGGACGCCATGATCCGAGCCTCGAAGCCGTTTGCAGCCGTTCTGACGACGCTTCTCGCAACAGCGGCTCCGGCCGCAGCCCAGCAGATCGAGAACGAGCTGGTGCTCATCACGCCGGTCGCGCGGACCCTGACCGATCCGGCGCTGGCGGAGTTCGCCAAGTACGCGAAGGAGAAGTGGAATGTCACCGTCAAGACGAGCGCGCTGGCGGCCGGCACGCCGGTCGCCTACGGGCGTATCGTCGAGTGGAAGGGACGGCCCGAGGCCGACATCTTCTGGGGCGGCGAGAGCGCGCTCTTCGACAAGCTCGCCGAGCAGAAACTGCTGGCCAGGCTCGACTTGCCGAAAAGCGTCGTCGACTCGATCCCGGACAGCATCGGCAAGCCCAAGCCCATCTCACTCAAAGACCCGAAGGGTTTCTGGATCGGCACGGTGCTCGAGCCCTACGGCCTGGTGTACCACCCCAGGCTGCTCGCGCGCCTCGGGGTGCCGGAGCCCAAGGATTGGGACGATCTGCTGCATCCCAAATTGAAGGGCAACGTCGCGCAATGCGCGCCGACGCGCTCCTCCAGCAGCCACGCGACCTACGAGGTGATCCTCCAGCGCGACGGGGACGCGAAGGGCTGGGAGTGGCTGAAACGCCTCGCGGGCAACACGGGCATCTTCACCGCGCGCAGCCGCGACGTGCCTTCGGTCGTGGCGAGAGGCGAGTTCGCGGCGGGGTTCGCGGTGCCGAGCTACATGGCGTTCGAGGACCGCCTGGCCGGACACGAGATCAAGTTCGTGGCCCCGAAGACCGCGTGGATCACCCCCGAGCCGATCGGCATCCTCGCCGGCTCCAAGCGCCCCAAGGCGGCGCGCGCCTTCGTCGAGTTCATGCTCTCGGAACGCGGGCAAAATATGGCGATGGAACGGGGCGTATTCCCGATCACGCCGAAATTCCGCGTCCAGGGCAAGCCGGGTTCCCAGGCGGAGATGGCGGTCGAGTTCACCGGCGGCCTGCGCTCGTATTTCGACGTCGACGTGACCAACATCTACGACGACGACATCGCCCAGAAGCGCTACGAGCAGGTCAACTCGCAATTCCGCAAGGAGATCGAGTCGGTCGCGGAAGAACTGAAGAAGAAGTAAGCCGCCGGCCCGGGTCATGCGCATCGCGGTCGAGAACCTGACGAAGCGCTTCGGGGACCTGGCGGCGGTCAGCGGGGTCAGCCTTTCGGTCGAGGAGGGCGAGATGTTCACCCTCCTCGGTCCCTCCGGGTGCGGCAAGACCACGCTGCTGCGCTTGCTCGCCGGCTTCTACGCCGCCGACGAGGGAGAGATCCGTTTCGGCGATCGCGTGGTCAACGACGTGCCCCCGCACGAGCGCGGCATCGGCATGGTGTTCCAGAACTATGCGCTGTGGCCGCACATGACGGTGTCGGAGAACGTCTCTTATGGGCTGAAACTGCGCAAGGTCTCCTCGTCGGACACGGCCGCGCGGGTAAACGGGGTGCTGGAGAAAGTGGGTCTCACGGGCCTTTCGGATCGTTATCCCGGCCAGCTGTCGGGCGGGCAGCAGCAGCGCGTGGCGCTGGCGCGCGCGCTCGTGCTCAATCCCCAGATGCTGCTGCTCGACGAGCCGCTCTCCAACCTGGACGCCAAGATCCGCGTGCAGGTGCGCTCGGAGATCCGCAAGCTCCAGAAGGAGCTGGGCATCACCGCGGTCTACGTGACTCACGACCAGGAGGAGGCGCTCGCGATGTCGGATCGCATCGCCGTCCTCAACCTCGGAAAAGTCTGCCAGGTCGGGCCGCCCAAGGCGCTGTACGAGCGGCCCGCCAGCCGGTTCGTGGCCGATTTCATCGGGATCAACAATCTCCTCGAGGGCACGGTGCGATCCGCCGAAGGCCCCACCCTGCGGGCGGAAACGGCGTTCGGCGTGCTGTCGGCGATCCACGACGCCACGCTGCGGGTGGGGGACGCTTGCGTGGTCTGCATACGCCCCGAGAACATCGCGCTGGACGGCAGGTCCGGCGGCGAGAGAAATCACTTCAAGGGCAGGATCTCCTTTGCCGCGTATCTCGGCAACACGCTGCGCTACGACGTCGATCTGGGCGGTGACGTGACCTTCAAGGCCGACATCGCGGATCCGTGGCATCACGAGCAGATTGCGATGGGCACGCCGGTCGAGCTGAGCTGCGCGATCGGCAGCACGCTGGCGATTCCGGCGGACTGATTGCGCGAGAGCCAGGATGCAGACCGCCGCTCTGGTCGTCCGCGGGCCCCGCACCCCGGCAAGCGCCGTGATCGGTTTCGGGCTGATCTGGCTGTTCCTCGTTCTCTTCGTTCTGTACCCGCTCACGCGGATTTTCTACGACGCCTTCTCGGACGAGGCCGGCCGGCTCACTTTCGCGAACTTCCATGAGTTCTTTACCGACCGGTACTACCTGCGCTCGCTCTGGAACTCCCTCGCGCTGGGAGTCGCGACGGTCATCACGACCTCGGTGATCGGGATCGCGGTCGCGTTCCTCATCATCCGCTTCGAGTTTCCCGGCCGGAATCTCTTTTCCTATCTCACGATGCTGCCGATGATCCTGCCGCCGCTGGTCGGCGTGCTCGGCTTCGTCTTCATTCTCGGCCGCGCCGGCACGGTCAACGTGCTGCTCCACGATGGGTTCGGCCTGACGACCCCGATCAACTTCATGTACGGGATGCACGGCGTGCTGCTCGTCGAAACCCTGCACCTGTTCCCGTTCATGACGCTCAGCATCCTCGACTCGCTTTCCAAGGTGGATCCGTCGCTTGAGGAAGCCGCGCAGGTCGTGGGCGCGAACGGCTGGCGGCGTTTCCGGGACGTGACCCTTCCCCTGACCACGCCCGGCTACGTTTCCGGAGCCCTGCTCGTGTTCATCTGGACCTTCGCCGACTTCGTCACGCCCCTGGTCGTGGGAGTGCAGGATCTGCTCGCCGTGCAGGCCTACCTCAACATCGTCCAGTTCGTCGACCGGCGCATTTTCCGCATGGGTATCGTGATATCGGCTCTGCTCGTCGTGCTGGCCGTCGTGTTCGTGCTGGTCGCGCGCCACTATGTGGCGATCAAGGATTACAGCTCTCTCGCCTACTCGAGGGTGGGGCGCCGGCCGCTGGGGCCGGTCGCGCGCTGGATGGCGGTGGGATTTCTCGCGCTCCTCATGTTGGTATCGCTCCTCCCGCAGGCCGGCGTCGTGCTGGCCGCGGTCGGCAAGGGCTGGTCGCTCACGCCGCTACCGGAGCATTACACCCTCGACCACTTCAGGCAGGTCAGCCTCGAGACGCCCAGGTTCATAATCAATTCGCTGCTGTATTCCGGGCTGGCCGTGCTGATCTGCCTGGGTGTCGGGGTTCCGATGGCGTGGATCATGGCGCGGACCAAGACTCCGGGGCGCGGCGCGATGGACGCGCTCACCACGCTGATTCTCGCGATTCCGGGCACCGCCATCGGCATCGCGTACATCCGCGCCTTTCACTACCCGCTGCCGGTCATCGATATCGCGCTCACCAGCATGTGGATCGTTCTTCCGCTGGTGCTCGCCGTCCGCCGGCTGCCGTACACCGTGCGCAGCAGCTATTCGTCGCTGCTGCTGGTGCACAAGTCGATGGAGGAGGCCGCCGAGAACGTCGGCGCCTCGAAGCTGAGAACGTTCACGGACATCACCGCACCCCTGGTGTGGAAGGGGATTCTCGTCGGCGCGATTTTTTCCTTCATCATGTCGATCCAGGAAGCGTCCGCCACGCTGTTCCTCACGCTGGGTGGCTGGGAGATGATCCCGTTCGGAATCTTCACCTACTACATCGCCGGATCCCACAGCCAGGCGGCCGCGCTCGGCGTGATCCTGATCGTGCTGTGCGCGGCGAGCCTCTACGTGGTCAATCGCGCCGCGGGAGCGCGCGTCGGCGGCCTGTTCGGGTGAGATGAAGGCGCTCGCCCAGCTCGACGCGCGCGGCGTGAGGGCCGTGCTCGTCGACATCGACGAGACCCTGACCACTGCGGGCAAGCTGACCGGCGCCGCGTACGCGGCCCTCGAGCGCCTCCACGCCGCGGGCAGGATCGTCGTTCCCGTGACCGGGCGCCCGGCCGGATGGTGCGACCACATCGCGCGCATGTGGCCGGTGGACGCGGTGGTGGGCGAGAACGGCGCCTTCTACTTCCACTTCTCCGAAGGCGGGCTGCACAAGCGCTTCCTGGAAGACTCGGCCGAACGCGCGCAAAAGCGCGCGCGCCTGGACGGCATCGCCCGGCGCATCCTCGCCGAGGTGCCCGGCTGCGCGCTCGCCGCCGATCAGCCTTACCGGGAGACCGACCTCGCGATCGACTACTGCGAAGATGTGCCGCCGCTCGCGCTCGACGCCGCGGAGCGCATCGCGGGGTTGATGCGCGACGCGGGACTGAACGCCAAGATCAGCTCGATCCACGTCAACGGCTGGTTCGGCGGCTACGACAAGCTCGCGACCAGCCGCGTCTTGTTTTCGGAGCGTTTCGGCCTCGATCTCGACGTCGCAAACAAGGAGTTCGTGTTCGCCGGCGACTCGGCGAACGACGCTCCGATGTTCGGCTTCTTCGAGAATTCCGTCGGCGTGGCGAACGTACGTCGCTTCGAGGGGCGGCTCGCCGCGGCGCCGAAGTACGTGACCCGCGAGGCCTCGGGCGCCGGCTTCATCGAGCTTGTGGAGCATCTCCTCCAGGGCTGACCGGCCCATGGCGCGAATGCGGGCCGCTTGACGCGGGTCAATGAGCCTCCGCGCCGCATGCGGCGATGATTGCGGCTACCATCCGGGACGCAAATGAAAATCCACGAATACCAGGCAAAAGAGATCCTCCGCAAATACGGCGTCGCGACGCCGCGCGGCGTTCCCTGCTTTTCGGTCGACGAGGCGGCGAAGGCCGCGCGCGAGCTCGGCGGCAAGGTCTGGGTGGTGAAAGCGCAGATCCACGCCGGCGGCCGCGGGAAAGGCGGCGGGGTCAAGGTCGCGAGATCCGAGAGCGAGGTGCGCGAGCGTGCGGGCGAGATCCTCGGGATGATGCTGAAGACGCACCAGACCGGGCCCGAAGGGCAGAAGGTGCGGCGGCTCCTCGTCGAAGAAGGCGCCGACATCAAGAAGGAGCTCTACGTCGGCATGGTCGTGGACCGCGGCACGCAGCGCGTGGCGCTCATGGCTTCCAGCGAAGGCGGCATCGACATCGAGGAAGTCGCGGCGAAAACGCCCGAGAAGATCCACAAGGTGTTCATCGACCCGGGAACGGGCTTGAAGGACGCCGAGGCCGACGACATCGCGAAGGAAATCGGCATTCCGGCCGCGAGCGTGCCGCAAGCGCGCACCATCCTGAAAGGCCTTTACCGGGCGTTCGACGAAACCGATTGCAGCGTGGTCGCGCTCGACGCCAAGATCGACTTCGACGACAACGCCGCATTCCGGCACCCGGAATGGCAGCAGCAGCGCGACCTCGACGAGGAAGATCCGGCCGAGGTCGAAGCCTCGAAGTACGATCTCAACTACATCCAGCTCGACGGCGACATCGGGTGCCTCGTGAACGGCGCGGGACTCGCGATGGCGACGATGGATATAATCAAGCTCTGCGGCGGCATGCCGGCCAACTTTCTCGACGTGGGCGGGGGCGCCACGACCGAGAAGGTCACCGAGGCCTTCAAGATCATGCTGCGCATCCCGCACCTGAAGGCGATCCTCGTCAATATCTTCGGCGGCATCATGAAATGCGACGTGATCGCGGCGGGCGTGGTCGCCGCGGCAAGGGAGGTGAGCCTCAGGGTGCCGCTGGTGGTGCGCCTGGAAGGCACCAACGTCGATCTCGGCAAGAAAATTCTCGCCGAATCGGGACTGCCGATCATCTCCGGCAGCAACATGGCCGATGCGGCGCAAAAAGTAGTTACAGCGTCAAAGGGGAAGCACTGATGTCCATCCTCATCAACAAGAACACCCGAGTGATGACGCAGGGCATCACCGGCAAGACCGGGCAATTCCACACCAAGATGGGCAAGGAGTACGCGAACGGGAAGAACTGCTATGTCGCCGGCGTCAACCCGAAGAAGCCCGGTGAATCCTACGAAGGCATCCCGATTTTCGCCACGGTGAAGGAAGCGAAGCAAAAGACCGGCGCGAACGTCTCGGTGATCTACGTGCCGCCGCCGTTCGCCGCCGCGGCGATCGACGAAGCGGTGGAGGCGGACCTCGACCTGGTGATCTGCATCACCGAGGGCATCCCGGTGCGCGACATGATCCGCACCAAGTACAGGATGCAGGGCAGGAGGACGAAGCTCGTCGGCCCCAACTGCCCCGGGGTCATCACGCCCGACGAGATCAAGATCGGCATCATGCCCGGGCACATTCACAAGAAAGGCCGCGTCGGAGTCGTGTCGCGCTCGGGCACGCTCACTTACGAGGCGGTCGGGCAGCTGATGGAGCTCGGGCTCGGTCAGTCTTCGTGCGTCGGCATCGGCGGCGACCCGGTGAACGGCCTGAAGCACACCGACGTGCTGAAGATGTTCAACGACGATCCGGAGACCGACGCCGTGATCATGGTGGGCGAGATCGGCGGCTCGGACGAGGAGAACGCCGCGCGCTGGGTGAAGGCCAACATGAAGAAGCCCGTCGTCGGCTTCATCGCCGGGGTCACGGCGCCGCCCGGAAAACGCATGGGCCACGCCGGCGCCATCATCTCCGGCGGCAGAGGCACGGCGCAGGAGAAGCTGGCGGTCATGGAAGAGTGCGGCATCAAGGTCACGAAAAACCCCGCCGAGATGGGGAAGCTCCTGAAATCGGCGCTGAAGTAGGCGCCTGCCCGGGATGCCGGCGATGCGGGCGCGGGGCGCAGGTTGAGCATGCTGCAAAGGCTGCTTATTCGGCTGACGAATCGACTGGACAGGTTGCGCGGCGGCTCTACGCGCAGTCCCGCTGCGGAAGCTTCCGCAAGGCAATCCGCCGACCTGATGATAGCCGAGGGCATCCGCGCGGAAAGCTCGGGCAATCCGCAGGAGGCGTGCGAGCAGTATCGCAAGGCGGTGCGGGCTGCCCCCGGATACGCGAAGGCGCACCTCAATCTCGGCATAGCGCTCCAGGCCATCGGCGACGCTGGGGGCGCGCTCCGGTCCTACGAAACGGCGCTCGCGCTCGATCCCGACGACGCGTTTGCGAACTACAATCTCGGCAACCTGCTCTATGCGCGCGGGGAGCTCGCGCGCGCCGAACGGCTGCTGCGCTCCGCGCTGGAGCGCAAGCCCGAGTTTCCCGAGGCGCGTGTCGTGTTGTCCAACGTCTATGACGCTCAAGGCGAGTTCGCCGCCGCGGCGGCCGAGCTGGAGCTTGTGCTCGAGCAGCGCCCCGACTACGCCGGGGCGTTGTACAACTATGCGCTGGTTCTGAAGAAGCTCGCCCGGCTCGCGGAAGCGGAATCCGCGCTGGGACGCCTCCTCGGCATCGATCCCGGGTATCCCCGCGCAAGCTACGAGCTTGCGCTGCTGTTGGTGCGCAGGAGCGACCGCCTGCAGGAGGCCGGCCGCCTGTTTCGCCTTGCCCTGGAGCGAGAACCGGAATTCCCGGAGGCGCATGCCGGGCTGTACCAGGTTTACCGCCTGCAAGGCGACCTTTCGGCCGCCGCCGCCGAGCTGGAAGCTGCGCTGAAGCAACGGCCGGAATGGGCCGAAGCGCTGCATAACTACGGAATGCTCATGAGGGAAGGAGGAAAACTGACGGAAGCCGAAACGGTGCTTCGACGCGCGATCGCGATCGATGCCGAGTGCTTCCCCGCGTACCGGATGCTGGGATCGGTTCTTCTGAGCCAATCCCGGATCGGCGAAGCGCTCGAGATCCTCAAGGCGGGGCGGGAGCGAGATCCGGCCGAATTGGACCTGGAGTCTGCCGAGCTCTTTGCGCTGAATTTTTCAGACGATATTTCGAGCGAGGCTCTTTTCGCCAGGCACCGGGCGTTCGGAGTACGCATGGAGCGGGCTCATCCCGCTCGCTTCGGACCTTTTCAAAACTCAAGGGATCCGGAGCGGCGCCTTCGCGTCGGCTACGTCTCCCACGATTTCAATTACCACCCGGTTGCTTTGTTCTTCCTCCCCCTGCTCGAGCGCCACGACAGATCGGCCACGGAGATCTATTGCTACTCGGCTGGCGAGCGGGCCGATGAGGTCACGAGACGGCTGGCGGGCCGGGCGGATGCATGGCGCGAGGCTGTTTCGATGTCAAGCGCCGAGCTGGCCGACCTGATCCACGGCGACAGGATCGATATCCTCGTCGATCTCTCCGGGCACACCGGGATTCCCGCGCTCAGGGTTTTTGCGCAGCAGCCGGCGCCGGTGCAGGTCACGTGGCTCGGATACATGAATACCACCGGATTGACGCGCATCCAGTATCGCGTCTGCGACGGCTACACGGATCCGCCGGGCGCGGCCGATCGGCTCCATACGGAGACTCTCGTCCGGCTCCCCTTTGCGCAATGGTGCTACCGCCCCTATATCTCGATCGACCCCGCAACCCGGCCCCCGGTCGAGCGCAACGGCTACATCACTTTCGGATCGCTCAACCAGGTTTCAAAAGTCTCTCCGACGGCGCGCCGGCTCTGGGCGGAGATCCTCGTGCGGCTGCCCGATTCCCGCCTGGTCATCGACCGCGCGTCGAGAGGCGCGGCCCAAGACGGCCTGTTGCGGGACCTGGAGGCCGCGGGGGTCGCGGCATCCAGGATTTCATTCCGTCAGCCGGTCGCGCTGGAGGAATATTTTCGCAGGTTCGATGATGTCGATATCGCGCTCGACACGATGCCTTACAGCGGCTGCACCACGAGTTGCGACACGCTTTGGATGGGCGTCCCCGTGGTGACCCTTCCCGGCTCCGCTTCCGTGACGCGAGCCACGGCGAGCATCCTCTCGGTCGCGGGCCTCGCCGATTGGATCGCTCCGGGCCGCGAGGATTACGTGCGGCTGAATCTCGAGCTTGCGCAGGACCGCGCGAGACTTGCAGAGCTTCGCCGATCATTGCGCGAAAGGGTGCGTGCATCGCCGATCATGGACGAGCCGCGATTCGCCCGCGAAATGGAGGGCGCGTATCGGACCATGTGGCGCTGGTGGTGCAGCGGCGGCAACTGAGCTCCCGCGCGCCGGCGGACCCGCTGAGGTATGCGATAATTTGCCCATGTTCGGAAACTGGTTCGATTGCAAGGAGGTGGACGAGTTCGCCGATACGATCGTGGCCGATCTGGTGAAACGCTTCCCGCCTTCCGCCGTCGGCGTCCCGGCGAAGAAGGCGGCGGAGCGGCTGAAGAGGACGCACGACACGATATTCGCCCGCATCGAGGCGTTCGCCCGTTCGCATCGGCTGAATCTGTACAAGAAGGCGCATCTCGGAAACCGCGTCAAATGGGCGCTGAAGGAAGCGGGATACCCGGAGGAATTCGTCGACGCCCTGACCTACGAGCTGGTGACCGTGGTCACGCTCGTGTCGGGCAGGCGCGGCAAGGTCGGTCGCTGATTGACTTTGGGCCCGAGACGCCTAGCATAGGTGAAGACGCGGGCGGAATCCGCGTCTCACGGCTGGACGAATCCATGATCGCCAAACCCTCCGAGAAGCCGGCAGTCGATGTCGAAGCGCTCGCCGCTGCGCTGCGCGCGCTCGGCATGCTCTACGGCGCAAGCCAGCCGCTCGCGCAGACGATCGCCGGCGCAAAAGACGAGGCCGAGGCGATCCGCATGTATGTCGAGCGCGAGCGCCCGCACCTGCTTTCCTGCTACGACATCGAAACGCTGGTGAAGATGGTCCGGGCGGCGCTTGAATCGAGCGCCGAAGCGAAAGCGGGAGTGGAGCAATTCAGTCCCAAGTGATTTAGCACGCCGAGATGTCTCGTCTGCGCTGCGGCGGCAGGCGAGGTCGATTGACCGGAATCAAGAAACCCGAAACTCGCGAGCGGCGCCTGTGGAAATTCCGGGACCGTGCGCGTAATCTATTGATCGAACATCACAAGCGAGGACACGTGAGCAGCGAGGCGATTCCCGTTCGGACGGTCAAAGTGCGTTCCCGGCCGAAGGGCCGCGCGGTCGATCCGAAGGCGCTGGAGGAAGTGCGCGCGCTGCTCGGGAACGCGCCGCGCCGTCGCGATCTTCTGATCGAGCACCTGCACCGCATCCAGGACCGCTACGGCCACCTCTCTGCCCGGCACCTGGTCGCGCTCGCCGCGGAGATGAAGCTCGCGATGACCGAGGTGTACGAGGTCGCCACCTTCTACCATCACTTCGACGTGGTGAAGGAAGGAGACAGCGCTCCGCCCGCGCTGACCGTGCGCGTGTGCGACTCGATCGCCTGCGAGATGGCCGGTGCGCGCGAGCTGCTCGCGAAGCTGCCCGCGATCCTCGGAAAAGACGTGCGCGTCCTCCCGGCGCCCTGCGTGGGCCGCTGCGAGACGGCGCCGGTCGCGGTCGTCGGGCAGAATCCCCTTCCGAGCGCAAACGCCGACGCGGTCGCGTCGCTGGTAAAGGCAAAAGCCCTCAAGCATCCCGGTCCCGGCGGTGCGCATCCGAAACTCGAAATCGTGAGTCCGAAGTGCGTCGATTACGCACAGTACCGCGCGAAAGGCGGTTACAAGCTCGCCGAAGCCTGCATGTCGGGTGCGAAAAAGCGCGAGGACGTGATCGCCGTCATGGAGAATTCCGGGCTGCGAGGTCTGGGCGGCGCCGGATTTCCCGCCGGCCGCAAATGGAAGGCGGTGCTCGCTGAAGCGCCGCCGCGCCTTCTCGCGGTCAACATCGACGAGGGCGAGCCGGGAACGTTCAAGGACCGCTGGTATCTCGAGCGCGATCCGCACCGATTTCTCGAAGGCGCGCTGATCGCCGCGTGGGCCGTCGATATCGCGGAAATCTACATCTATCTGCGCGACGAATACCATGGCTGCCGCGCGATCCTCGAAAAAGAGATCGCCGCGCTGCAGTCGGGCCCGCCGTTCAAGCCGCCGCCCATCCATCTTCGGCGCGGCGCGGGCGCCTATATCTGCGGCGAGGAATCCGCGATGATCGAATCGATCGAGGGCAAGCGCGGCATGCCGCGGCTGCGCCCGCCCTATGTCGCGCAAGTGGGCCTGTTCAACCGGCCCACGCTCGAGCACAACATGGAGACGCTGCACTGGGTGCGCGAGATACTCGAGCGGGGCGCGGACTGGTTCGCGTCCCAGGGCCGGCACGGCCGAAAGGGGCTGCGCTCGTTCTCGGTGAGCGGCCGCGTGAAGAAGCCCGGGGTTCATCTCGCGCCTGCCGGCATCACGGTGAAGGAACTGATCGCCGAATACTGCGGAGGAATGCTCGACGGGCACACGTTCTACGGCTACCTGCCGGGCGGCGCGTCCGGCGGCATCCTTCCGGCCTCGATGGCCGACGTCCCGCTCGACTTCGACACGCTCAACCAGTACGGCTGCTTTATCGGCTCGGCCGCGGTGGTGATTCTTTCCGACCGCGACCGCGCCACTGCCGCGGCGCGCAACTTGATCAAATTCTTCTCCGAGGAATCCTGCGGCCAATGCACGCCCTGCCGCGTGGGCGCCGCCAAGGCGCTGAAGCTGATTGAAA
>WNGE01007746.1_pt1 | contig 15300 bp, 16 predicted proteins | sample 5400651 | NCBI WGS metagenome assembly WNGE01 (sample SAMN13153370, study PRJNA577476) | soil metagenome | isolation source: 60 cm soil or saprolite under grassland replicate 2 | place: USA:California | collected 2016-06-15 | reverse complement strand
GGTCGCCGTCCTTGAACATGCCGCGGGTCTTGCCGTGCGTTGCGGCGAGCGCCATCGAGAACGGCGGATTCACCGACGCGATAGGGGACTTCGAGTCCCAAGCGTGCGAGAGGTCGATGACGCGCGCCTTGGCAATTGCGGCAAGCAGGGTCTGCGCGCGGGAGTCGTTCGCTGAGGCGGACGATGTCCCGCAGGCAAAGACCAATACGACGACGACTTTCAGAAGCGGTTTGAACATGAGTCCTCCTTGGCGGCAAATCATGCAGTCACCGAGCAAAGCAAGTCAAGCGAAGCGCGACTTAGGCCAGTACTCGATTTCCGCCCTTGAATACCATTGATTCGCCGGGCGCAGCGAGGCAAAATCCACCCGAGGGGAGGGCAGATGCGTTCGTTGAAATTCCTATCGGGGGCTTTCGCCCTCGCGCTTGCGTTCTCAGCGGGCATTACGCGCGCCGGGCCGGTGAAAATCCGCGTCGCATGGGTGACGCCAGTCGCGAACCGCGCCTCAATCCTGTTCGAGAGGCCCGGCCTCGCGCGGCACATGGGCAAGTCGTATACCTTCGAGGCGGTGCGCTTCCAGGGCGCGCCGCCCATGATCACCGCGATGGCCAATGGCGAGCTCGAGATCGCCGACCTCGCATTCTCCTCGTTCGCGCTGGCGGTGCAGAGCTCCGGGATGGACGATCTGCGGGTCATCGCCGACGAGTTCCAGGGCGGCGTCGAGGGGTACTACAGCGACGAATTTTTCGTTCTGAGGAACGGCCCGGTCAGGTCGATCCGGGGGCTCAAAGGCAAGGTGCTCGCCACCAACGCGCCCGGCAGCACCGTCGACATCGTGATTCGCGCCGCGCTTAGGAAAAACAGGCTCGACGAAAAAAAGGACGTCATCTTCGTCGAGGCGGCTCTCCCGAACATGAAGGCCATGCTCCTGGAGAAGAAGGTCGAGCTCATCCCCGGGGTGGTGCCGTTTTCGCTCGATCCGGAGTTGCGCCACGCGGCGCGGGTGTTATTCACGCAGAAGCAGGTTGTCGGCCGCACCCAGATGATCGTTTGGGCCGTGCGCGAAGATTTCATCAAGAAGAACCGCGCCGCTCTCGTGGATTTCATGGAAGACGCACTGCGGGCGACGCGATGGTGGACCGAGCCCAGGAACCGCAAAGAAGCGATCGAGATCGCGGCGAGAGTGAGCAAGCGGCCGCCCCAGTCGTTGGAGAAATGGATGTTCGTGAAAGGCGGTCGGAACGGGGACTATTACCGCGATCCTAACCTCCTCCCGAATCTCAAGGCATTGCAGGCGAACATCAGGTTGCAGCGGGAACTCGGCTTCCTCAAGGCTAGTATCGACGTAAAGAAGTACGCCGATCTGAGTCTCGTCCAGGAAGCGGCGAAGCGCTTTCGTAGCGGCAAGCCGGCGCTTTGATTTTCATCAAATTTCCCTCGGATACTACACAAAGCGCTGAATCGGCTAGTCTATAATGACGGGTCTGTCACGGACCCGCGCCATGCAGCTTTTCACGCTCGGTTTGAATCACCATACCGCTCCGCTCGCGATCCGCGAGCGGGTGGCGTTCGACGCCGAGCGCCTGCGTTCTGCGCTTTCGGAGCTGACCGCCCACGAGCCGGTCAAGGAAGCCGCGATCCTCTCCACCTGCAATCGCACCGAGCTTTACTGCGCGCTGGGCGAGCCGCAGGCGGCGCTCGAGTGGCTCGCGGGCTATCACCGCGTCCAGCCGCGGGAGCTGAAACCCTACCTGTACACGCTTCCGCAGGCTGAAGCCGTGCGGCACGCGTTCCGCGTCGCCTCGGGACTCGATTCGATGGTGGTCGGCGAGCCGCAGATCCTGGGCCAGATGAAGGAAGCGGCCCGCGTCGCCGAATCCGCCGGCACGCTCGGAACGCTGCTCAACAAGTTGTTCCAGCGCTCCTTCGCGGTGGCGAAGGAAGTGCGCAGCAACACCGGAATCGGCGCAAACGTCGTCTCGATGGCCGCCGCGGCGGTCAAGCTCGCGGCGCGCATTTTCCCCAGCCTCGCCGAGCAGAAAGTGCTCTTGATCGGCGCGGGCGAGATGATCGAGCTTGCCGCCACTCACTTTGCCGCGCAGCAGCCGCGCGGCATCGCGGTGGCGAGCCGCACGCTCGAGCGCGCCGAGTCGCTCGCGCGCCGCTTCAACGCCGAGTCGTTCGAGCTGCGCGACCTGCCCGAGCGGCTGCCCGAGTACGACATCATCGTCTCCTGCACCGCGAGCTCGCTGCCGATCATCGGCAAGGGCACGATGGAGCGCACGGTGCGCGCGCGCCGCCACCGCCCCGTGTTCATGGTGGACCTCGCCGTGCCCCGGGACATCGAAGCCGAGGTGGCGGGGATGGAGGACGTATTCCTGTATACCATCGACGACCTCGCGGCCACGGTGCGCGAGGGCATCGACGCGCGCCAATCGGCGGTCGCGCAAGCCGAGGCGATCATCGAATCCCAGGTCGGCTCGTTCCTGCACTGGATGAAGACGCGCGAGATGGTGCCGCTCATCCGCCAATTGCGCGAAACGGCCGAGGAGGCGCGTTTGCGCGAGGTCGAGCGCGCGGTGCGCATGCTTGCCCGGGGCGACGATCCGAAGGCGGTGCTCGAGGCGCTCTCGCACGGCCTGACCAACAAACTGATGCACGCTCCCACCGAGGCGCTCAACCAGGGCGACGAAGGCGACGAGCCGCTCAAGGCGCTCGTAGCACGGCTGTATCACCTGCGCGCGCGCGATTAGCTCGGGCGTCCGGTTTCGAGCCGATGAAGACCAGCATCGCGGCAAAGCTCGACCAGGCCCGCCAGCGGCTCGGCGACATCAGCGCGCTTCTGTCTTCCGAGGGCGCAACCCGCGACATGGAGCAGTTCCGCAGGCTCTCGCGCGAGCACGCCGAGCTCGAGCCCATCGTCGAGCTGTTCAGCAAGTATCGCGACGCCGAGCAGCACGTCGCCGAAGCGCAGGAGCTGCTCGCCGATCCCGAGATGAGAAGCTACGCGGAAAGCGAGATCAAGGCCGGACGCGAGCGGCTTGCCGCGCTCGAATCGGAGCTGCAGAAGCTGCTGTTGCCGCGCGATCCGAACGACGAGCGCAACATCTTCCTCGAGATACGCGCGGGGACCGGCGGCGACGAGTCGGCGCTCTTCTCGGGCGACCTGTTCCGCATGTACTCGCGCTACGCGGAGCGCCAGGGCTGGCAGGTGGAGGTGATATCGGAATCGCCGGGCGATGCCGGCGGGTACAAGGAAATCATCGCGCGGATCATCGGACAGGGCGCCTACTCCAAGCTCAAGTTCGAATCCGGGGGCCACCGCGTCCAGAGAGTGCCGGCCACCGAGACGCAGGGGCGCATCCACACGTCGGCCTGCACGGTAGCGGTGCTGCCCGAGGCGAGCGCAATCGGCGACGTCGTACTGAATCCCTCGGATCTTCGCGTCGACACCTACCGCGCCTCGGGCGCCGGCGGCCAGCACGTCAACAAGACCGACTCGGCGGTTCGAATTACGCATCTTCCCACCGGAATAGTGGTGGAGTGCCAGGACGCGCGCTCGCAGCACAAGAACAAGGAAAAGGCGCTCGCGGTGCTCGCGGCGCGCATCAAGGACAAGCAGCGGCGCGAGCGGCAGGCGAAGCAGGCCGCCACGCGCAAATCCTTGATCGGCTCGGGCGACCGTTCCGAGCGCATCCGCACGTACAATTTTCCGCAAGGGAGAGTCACCGACCACCGGATCGGCCTTACGCTGTACAAGATCAACGACATCATGGACGGTGATCTTTCCCAGCTGACGCAGGCGCTGCTCGCCGAGCACCAGACCGAGCAGCTGGCCGCGTTCGCCGAAGAGCAATAAGGTCCCGGAGTGAACGCAGTCGAAACCGGCGTGACAATCGGCAGCCTGCTGCGCGAGTCCGGGCTGCCGCGGTCCGAAGCCGAGCTGCTGCTTCGCACCCTCCTCGGCCGCGAGCGCGCCCACCTCATCGCCCACGCCGACGAGGCGATCGATTCGTCCAAGGTGTGCTCGGCGCGGGACTGGTTCGCGCAGCGGCGCGCCGGTGTGCCCGTTCCATACATCACGGGCCGGCGCGAGTTCTACGGCGTCACCCTGCGCGTCACCCCGGATGTCCTGATCCCGCGCCCTGAAACCGAGCTCCTCGTCGAGCTTGCGCTCGAGCGCGTTCCTCGAGCCTCGGCCCGCGTGCTGGAGCTCGGAACGGGTAGCGGTGCGGTTGCGCTCGCCCTCGCCAAAGAGCGGCCCGGGCTGAAAATCATCGCAACCGATATTTCAGAAGCGGCCCTCGCCGTCGCGCGCCGGAACGCGCGCGGGCACGGGGCCGCGATCGACTTGGTGCACAGCGACTGGTTCGAGGCGCTCGGACCGGAGCAGTTTGATCTGATTGTGTCCAACCCGCCGTACGTCGCCCCGGGGGACGCGCACCTTGAGCAGGGCGACTTGCGCTTCGAGCCGCCGCTTGCCCTCGTCGCCGGCGAGGATGGGCTCGCGTGCATCCGCAAAATCGCCGAGCGCGCGCGAACTCGCCTCCGGCCGGGGGGCTGGCTGTTGCTGGAGCATGGATACGATCAAAAGGATCGCTGCGCCGAGCTGTTTGGAGAGTTCGGTTACGCGGATGTCGAAGACTTCGACGATCTCGCCCGGGTCCCGCGCGTGTGCGCGGGTCGCAGGCCCGATTGACCGGGCTGATAGCGGCCTGTAAAATACTTGACAGAATATATAGGATATTTCGAGGACAGACATGAACGCGCAAGAGCGCATCAAGCAGCAAGTGACCGGTCATCCGGTCGTGCTTTATATGAAGGGAACCCCGCAGTTTCCGCAGTGCGGCTTCTCCGCCAACGCGGTGCAGATCCTCAAGGCTTGCGGGGTCGAGCAAATATTCACGGTCAACGTGCTCGAGGAGCCGGAAATCCGCCAGGGCATCAAGGAATACGCGAACTGGCCGACGATTCCCCAGCTCTACGTCAACGGCGAGTTCGTGGGCGGCTCCGACATCATGCGCGAGATGTATCAGTCCGGAGAATTGCACAAGCTTCTCGCCGGCGAAAAAACCACCTCCTAGCCGTCTATCGCACTTCCGCGAGCAGGCGCTCGATCATGCGCTCCGCTTGGGCGGCATAGCCGCCGCCGAAGAGATTCGCGTGGTTGAGCACGTGGTACAGGTTGTAGAGGATCTTCCTGACTGTGTAGTTTTGATCGAGCGGTGCAACTTCCCGATAGGCCGAATAGAAAGCCCGGGGAAATCCTCCGAATAGCTCGGTCATGGAGATATCCGCTTCACGGTCTCCGCGGTAGACGGCGGGATCGAAAAGCACCGGAGCACCCTGCGCAAGAAAGCCGGCGTTGCCGCTCCACAGATCGCCGTGCAGAAGCGACGCCGACGGGGCGTGTCCGGCAAGCAGTTGCGGCAGCGCCGCCGCGAGCTGCTCTCCTTTTCTCGAAAGTGCCTTTCCAAGACCGTTTTTTCTCGCCAGCTCGAGTTGCGGCATCAAGCGCGCTTCGCGCCAGAAATCGGTCCAGGACGACGATCGCCGGTTGAGCTGGGGCGTCGCTCCGATGTAGTTGTCCCGGTGCCAACCGTAATCCTCGCGCTGGGCCGAATGCACCGCGGCAAGCGCACGGCCAAGCGCGGAGTAGTCGCCGTTTCCGTGCAGTTCGAGGTACTCGAGCACCAGAAAGGCGTCCTTCCGCGTTTCTCCCCGACCGAGCGGTGCCGGGACCCGTACGCCCGCCGCGGCGAGCGCCGCGAGGCCGTCGGCCTCGGCGGCGAAGCTGTCCGATTGCGAACGCTCGTTGATCTTCGAGAAAAATTTTCGCCCACCGCCTTCGAGGACGTAAGAGCGATGGATGCAGCCTCCCGCGGCCGGTGTGGCGCGCTCAAGCCGGAATGGTCCGGCCGCATCCGAGATGCTTGTCTCCAGCGCAGCGACGAGCTCAGGGGATTCGATCATTCGGCTCGCAATGCCTCGCGCGAAGCGCGGCTACGCGGCGGTGAGCCGCGGATCACGTCACCGGGTCAGCCCTTGAGGGTCTTTCGCGCGCGCCTGATCGCCGCGCGCACCCGTGCGGGCGCGGTTCCGCCGACGTGCGAGCGGCTTGCGACCGAGCCTTCCAGCGTGAGCACGCGCTGCACGTCGCTTCCCACCTTGACGGAGAAGCGGCGCAATTCTTCGAGCGTCAGCTGCTGCAAACCCCGTCCGGATTCTTCAGCGAAACGCACCGTCCGCGCCGCCGCCTCGTGGGCATCGCGAAACGCGAGTCCTTTCCTGACGAGGTAGTCGGCAAGATCGGTCGCGGTGGCGAAGCCCTCTTCGGCCGCGGCCCGCATCGCAGCCGCGTTGACGCGGAGGCCGGCGATCAGCTCGGCGAAAACGGCGAGCGTCTCGCGCAGCGTGTCCGCCGCGTCGAACAAAGGTTCCTTGTCCTCTTGATTGTCCCTGTTGTAGGCGAGAGGTTGCCCCTTCATCAGGACGAGCAGCGCCATGAGGTCGCCGGCGACCCTTCCGGTCTTGCCGCGCGCGAGCTCCGGAACGTCGGGGTTTTTCTTCTGCGGCATGATCGATGAGCCGGTGCAGAAGCGGTCGGGCAGGGCCACGAAGCCGAAGCGCGGATTGGCCCAGAGGATCAGTTCCTCGGATAAGCGCGAGAGATGGACCATGGCGAGCGCCGCGCAGGCGCAGAATTCGATCGCGAAGTCGCGGTCGGACACGGCATCGAGGGAATTTGCGCTCACCGCCTCGAAGCCGAGCTCGCGCGCGACCCTCGCGCGGTCGATCGGAAAAGAACTCCCGGCGAGCGCCGCGGCGCCGAGCGGAAGGTGGTTCACGCGCCGCCGGCAGTCGGCGAGGCGCGAGCGGTCGCGCTCGAGCATCTCGAAATAGGCGAGCAGGTGGTGCCCGAAGGTCACCGGCTGGGCGACCTGCAGGTGCGTGAAGCCCGGCATCAGCGTGGCGGCGTGCTTTTCCGCCTGGTCGAGCAGCCGCCGCTGGACGCTGCGCAGGAGCCCGCCGATCTCGTCTATGGCGTCGCGCAGCCACAGCCGCAGATCGGTCGCGACTTGATCGTTGCGCGAGCGGGCGGTGTGCAGGCGCTTGCCGGCCTCTCCGACGAGACCGATCAGCCGGCGCTCGATGTTGAGGTGCACGTCCTCGGCGTCGAGCGACCAGCGGAACCTTCCCGACTCGATTTCGCGGGAGATCCTGGACAAGCCGCGCTCGATCGCCCTGAAATCCGCCGCCGACAGGATTCCTGCGGTGCGCAGCATGCGCGCGTGCGCAAGCGACGCGCGAACATCGTGCCGCGCGAGGCGCCGGTCAAAATGGACCGAGGCGGTGTAGCGCTTGACAGAATCGGATACCGGCTCGGCGAACCGCCCCGACCAGGGTTTCTTGCCGGGTTTGGGCTTGGCTGCCATGGTTGACTGTAAAATGCCCGGAGTCGTGAAGCGTGCGGTCCACTGCCGCACGCGCTGATTCTGCGTTCGTGCAAAAGTGCAAAGTATACGGCAAAACGACCTGCCCGACGCCCTGCCGGACTTCCGCAACCTGGGCGTGATCTCGCGCATCCTGCTTTCGGTCAACGCGCTCGCTCTGGTTTTCGCGCTGGCGCGCTCGCGTGAGATCGGCGAGTTCGCCGCAAGGGTCACCGAGATCGCATGGCCGCTGGAACCGGTATTGCTCGTGGTGGTGATCGTGCTCTACGCCGGATCGACGCTGCTCGGGCGGCTCGGCTATCTTCAAGGGCTCCTCGCCGTGTTTGCCATCGTGCTCGCGGTGACTGCGGCGCTTTTCCCTCTCCAGACCCCGTTAGGCGGAAGCGGCGGTTGGCGTGAGCTTGCCTGGAGCCTCGGCTACGCCGCGCTGGGGACGGGAGTGCTCGCGTGGTACTTCCATCTGCGCAACCGCGCCTTCTCGCCGGCGGTCTCCGAGTCGCGCCTGCAGGCGCTTCAGGCCCGCATCCGCCCGCATTTCCTGTTCAACAGCCTGAACGCGGTGCTTTCGCTGATTCGCAAGGAGCCGAAGCGCGCCGAAGCCGCGCTGGAAGACCTCGCGGAGCTGTTCCGCACCGTGATGGCCGACAACCGCGAGCTGATCGCGCTCGGGGACGAGCTGTCGCTGTGCCGGCGGTATCTCAACCTGGAGCAGCTGCGCCTGGGCGAGCGGCTCACGGTGCAATGGCGGCTGGGACCGGCCGTCGAGCAGGCCCTGGTCCCGCCGATGCTCCTGCAGCCTCTGGTGGAAAACGCCGTCTACCACGGCATCGAGCCCGGGATCGCCGCGGGCGTCATCGAAGTGCGCATCGAGCGCCGGGGCGACCGCCTGCGGCTGCAGCTATCCAATCCCTACCATGAGGACTACCAGCACCGCCAGGGAAATCGCATGGCGCTTGACAATATCCGCGAGCGCCTGCAGCTGCACTTCGATGTCGAGGCGAGTCTGGACACGCGCATCGCGGAGGGCCGCTACGAGATCGGCATCGTGATGCCCTACCGCGCCGGCCCGTGACCCAGCTCAAGGTCATCATCGTCGACGACGAGCAGCCGGCGCGCAATCGGCTGCGCGAGCTGCTCGAGGACTGCCGCGGGGAGCTGCCGCATCGGGTCGCGGGCGAAGCGGCGAACGGCGTGGAGGGCCTGAAGGCGGTCACGGCGGCGGAAGCCGACGTCGTCCTGGTCGACATCCAGATGCCCGAGATGAGCGGAATCGAATTCGCGCGGCATCTGCAGGTGCTGGAGCGGCCGCCCGCCGTGATTTTCGTGACCGCGCACGACCGGTACGCGGTCGAGGCGTTCGAAGTCAACGCCGTGGACTACCTCACCAAGCCGGTGCGCGCGGCGCGGCTGCTCGCGGCGCTGAAAAAAGCCGCAAGCGGCGCGCGGCTCGCGCGCGGGGTGCTCGAGAGCATCGATCCCGCCCCCCGGCGCTACTTCAGCGTCGCCGAGCGCGGCCGGGTGACGCTCGTTCCGGTGTCCGAGGTGATTTACCTGAGAGCGGAGCTGAAGTACGTCACGCTGCGCACCCGCGAGCGCGAGCACCTCGTCGAGGAATCGCTCCAGCAGCTCGAACGGGAATTCGGCGGCGTGTTCGTGCGGATCCACCGCAACTGCCTGGTGGCGCGGCGCCTGATCCGCGGTGTTGAGCGCGGCGCCGAAACCGAGGGCGAGATCGGATGGTCGGTGATCCTGGAGGGCTGCGAGGAAAAGCTGCCGGTGAGCCGCAGGCAATGGGCGCAGGTCAAGTCGCTGGTGACCTGAGGAAGAGGACCTTGGGTCGCGCACTGGAACGAATCGTCATTGCCTCGCGCCGCAGCCGGCTCGCGATGTGGCAGTCCGAGCACGTGGCGGGCGAGCTGCGGCGCCTCTACCCGCGCTGCGAGGTGAGCGTCCTCGGCATCACCACGCGCGGCGACCGGATCGTCGACCGGCCGCTCGCCCAAGTCGGCGGCAAGGGCCTTTTCGTGAAGGAGCTCGAAGCCGCGCTCGAGGACGGGCGGGCCGATCTCGCCGTGCACTCCGCAAAGGACGTGCCGATGCGCCTGCCGCAGGGGTTTTGCCTGGCGGCCTTCACGGCGAGAGGGGACCCGCGCGATTGCCTGGTGTCGAACGTGAGCGCGAGCCTCGAAGCGCTGCCCTCGGGAAGCATCGTCGGTACTTCCAGCTTAAGGCGCGAGGCGCAGCTGCGCGAGCGCCATCCGGCGCTCCAGGTGAAACCGCTGCGCGGCAACCTGGACACGCGCCTGGCGAAGCTCGACCGCGGAGAGTGCCAGGCGATCGTGCTCGCCGCGGCGGGCTTGAAGCGCCTCGGCCTTGCCGCGCGAATCCGCGCGATGCTCGAGCCCGAGCAGAGCTTGCCTGCGCCCGGGCAGGGTGCGCTCGTCATCGAGTGCCGCGAGGAGCGGAGCGAGCTGCGCGAGCGGCTCGCTCCGCTCGACGATGCCGCGACTTCCGCCTGCGTGCTCGCCGAGCGCGCCTTGAGCCGCGCGCTGGCGGGCGACTGCCAGCTGCCGCTCGCGGCGTACGCCGTCGCGAGCGGCGCGCAGATCCGTTTGCGCGGGCTCGTGGCGATGCCCGACGGCAGCAGGGTGGTGCGCGCCGAGCTGGAAGGGCCGATCGCCGCACCCGAAAAACTGGGTGAAGCGCTCGCGGCGAACTTGCGCTCGCTCGGCGCGGACGCGATTCTCGCGGCTCTGTCATGAGCTCGGGGCCCCTTTCGGGCCGCGGTATCGTGATCACGCGCCCGCGCGAGCACGCTCGCGCGCTTGCCGATCGCATTCGCGCGGCCGGCGGCGATCCGGTCCTCTTTCCCACGATCGAGATCCTGCCTCCGGAAAATCCTCGCGCGGTCGCGGATCTCATCGCGCGGCTGCACGAGTTCCAGCTCGCGATTTTCGTCAGCCCGACCGCTGCGATACGGGGATGCGGGATGGCCGGCGCGGGCCGGGCCTGGCCGAGCGGCCTGCGAGTCGCCGCCGTCGGAGCCGGAACCGCAGAGGCGCTCAAGGAGCGGGGGCTTCATGCGGTGATCGCTCCGGCGGGCGAGGCCGACAGCGAGGCGCTCGCCGCGCTCCCCGAGCTGCAGGATCTGCGCGGCCGCTCGGTCGTGATCTTTCGCGGGCAGGGCGGCCGCGAATGGCTGCGGGCGAGGCTCGAAGCGCGCGGAGCGCGAGTCGAGTACGCCGAATGCTACCGCCGCGCGCGCCCGGACGCCGACGCCGGCGCACTCCTCGCACGCTGGCAGCGCGGCGGAATCGAGGCGGCATCGATCACCAGCGCGGAAGGGCTCGCGAATTTTCTCGAGATGCTGGGCCCAACCGGCGCCGGGTACCTGCGCGCGACCCCCGTGTTCGTTCCGCATCCGCGGATCGCGATTGCCGCGGAGCGGCTCGGCGTTCGCAGAATCATCGTCACCGGGCGCGGCGACGATCGGACCGTTGCGGAGATGTCGGGTTTCTTTGCTAAAGTATGAACGCTTTCGATCGGTGATCCGCCCTTATGGAAGACCGCGCTCCACCTGCCTCAGGAACCCAGCCGTCCAGGCGTCGGCTCGCTTCGCCCGCGGCGCTCGGATTGGGCCTGCTCTCATTGATTCTGGCCTGGTTGTGGTACGACAGCCGCGGCCAGATGAGCGACTTGCGGGAGGAGATCGTGCGCCGCGTGCGCGACAGTGAGGCCGACAGCCGCGACGCGCGCTTCGGAGCGAGGCAGGCGCAGGAGGCGATGCGCGAGACGCAGGCGAAGCTCGCGCAGCTGGAACTCAAGCTCGCCGAATCGCAGAACCATCAGGGCGCGCTCGAGGCGCTCTACCAGGACCTGTCGCGCAGCCGCGACGAATGGGTGCTCGCCGAGATCGAGCAGATCCTCACCATCGCCTCGCAACAGCTGCAGCTCGCTGGAAATGTCCAGGCCGCGTTGGCGGCCCTGCAGATGGCCGATGCGCGCCTCGCGCGCTCGGAGCGCCCGCAGTTCATTCCGCTGCGCAAGGTTTGACATGGAACGCCTGAAGACCGCGCCCTACCTGGATATCTCGGGACCTGCGGCAAAGCTCGACCAGACGATCGCGAGCGTGGATTCGCTGCCGCTCGCGCAGGACGCGCGTCCCGAGGCGGCCGCCGTCACGACGCACGAGGCGGAGGGATTCTGGACGCGGCTCGGGGCGGAGCTGCTCGGCGAATTGAAGCAGCTCGTCCGGATACAGAAGGTCGACGGCGCTGATCCCGCATTGCTCAGCCCACCACAAGCGTTTTTCCTGCGCGAGAACTTGAAGCTGCGCCTGCTGAACGCGCGGCTTTCGCTCCTTGGGCGCGACGAGGCGGCTTACCGGAACGACTTGAGACTCGCGGCAAGCTGGCTCGAGCGCTACTTCGACACGCGTTCCCGGACGGTCGCCGCGGCGGCGGGGACGCTGAGGCAGCTCGGCTCCGGCGGTGTGGGCGTCTCGCTTCCGACGATCGGCGAGAGCCTTGCGGCGGTGCGCGGCTACAAGCCGTCGCGGGAGCGGGCTGCGCGATGAAGGGCCTGCTGTGGCTGCTTGCCGCGTTCGCGCTTGCGGTCGCGCTTGCGCTCGCGCTGCGGGCCAACGACGGCTACGCCCTGTTCGTGCTCCATCCGTGGCGCGCCGAGATCTCGCTCAATCTGCTTGCCGTGCTTTTTATCGTCGCCTTTGCGGCCGGCTACTTTTTGGTCAGGATGGTATGGCACACGCTGCGGCTTCCTTCCCACGTGCGCGCTTTTCGCGAACGGCGGCGGGACGAGCGGGGGCGCGCCGCGGTGCTGGGCGCGATCCAGGCGCTGTTCGAGGGCCGCTTTGCGAGGACCGAGAAGCTCGCCTCCGAGGCTGATGATCTCGGCGCCGCGCGGGGGCTTGCGAGCCTTCTTGCCGCGCGCGCGGCGCAGCGGCTGCGCGAGTTCGGGCGGCGCGACCGGTGGCTCGAGCGGGCGAAGGAAGTCGACGGCGAGTGGCGTTTTGCGCGCCTGATGACCACGGCGGAGCTGCTTCTGGAGGAACGGCGTTTCGACGAAGCGCGGGCCGTGCTGCGCGAGCTGAACGCGAGCGGACCTCGAGATGTCGCAACGCTCTTGCTTCTGCTTCGCGCGGAGCAGGGCCTGGGGAACTGGGACGAAGTCATCCGCATAGCGAGGTCGCTCGAGAAGCTGGACGCCATGCCGCCGGAGGCGATCGAGAGCATCCGCGTCAGCGCGCGCGTCGCGCTGTTTTCGCGCAAGGCCCACGATCCGAAGGACCTCACCCGGCGCTGGGACGAGATGCCGGCGCCCGAGCGCACCCATCCGAAGATTGCGGCCGCGGCTGCGCGCGCCTTCATGCGGCTCGGGGATTGTCGCAAGGCGCACCGGATCATCGAGGAAGCGCTCGAGCGGGATTGGGACAGGGCGCTCGCGCTCCTTTACGGCGAATGCGCCGACGAGGACGCGCTCGAACGGCTCGAGCGCGCCGAAAAGTGGCTGAGCGAGCGTCCGGGCGAGGCGGAACTGTTGCTCACCCTCGGCCGCCTATGCATGCAGCGCGAGCTGTGGGGGAAGGCGCAGAGCTACCTCGAAGCGAGCCTCGCGACGCAGCCGAGTCAGGCGGCGCACCTGGCGCTCGCCGATCTATTCGAGCGCTTGGGGCGGACAGACGAGGCGAGCCGGCATTTTCGCTCGGGCGCCGCCCCCGGCTTGACGCGCACGGCTTCGGACTGAACGCCCGGGCGCTCAGGCCTAGGCTCAAATGCCCAGGCCGGCGAGCTGCTTCTCGGGATAGCGCGTGCCCGATGCGGCCCCCGGTGGGAACGCCTTTGCGAGCTGCGCGATTTCCGCGGCGCTCAAGGCGATCTCGGCTGCGAGAGCGTTCTGTTCGAGGTAGCTGCGCCGTTTCGTGCCCGGAATGGGCACGATGTCCTCGCCTTGAGCGAGCAGCCATGCGAGCGCGACCTGCGCGGGCGTGGCCTTGTGCGCTCTAGCGATCGATTCGAGCGGCCGAAGCAGCTCGACGTTGTGCTTCAAGTTGCCGGGATCGAATCGCGGATGATCGCGACGCCGGTCCTTCGGCTGGAGCGCGGCTAGCGTCTTGATCGTGGCGGTGAGAAAGCCGCGCCCCAGGGGCGAGTACGCCATGTAGCCGATTCCGAGCTCGCGGCAGGCGGGCAGGATGTCGCCCTCGACGTCGCGCGACCACAGCGAATACTCGGTCTCGAGCGCGACAAGCGGATGCACCTTGTGCGCGCGGCGGATCGTCTGCGCGCCGGCCTCGGAAAGCGCGAGGTGGCGCACCTTGCCCTGATCGACCAGCCTCTTCATCGCGCCCACCGTGTCCTCGACCGGGACCTTGGGGTCGACGCGGTGCAGTCCGTAGATGTCGATCACCTCCACCCCGAGGCGCTTGAGCGACGCGTCGCAGGCTTGCGGCACGTAGCCGGGGTGTCCCCCTGAGAGGCCTTCCGGAAGCTTGAAGCCGCTCAGTCCCATGTTCCCGAATTTCGTGGCGACCAGCACCGCGCCGCGCTTGCCCTTGATCGCGCGTCCGACCAGTACTTCGTTGGCGCCCGCCGCGTAGGCATCCGAGGTGACGATGAGGTTGATTCCGAGACCGATCGCGCGGTGAATGGTCGCGATCGACTCGGCTTCATCCGGCTCGCCGTAGATCCCGGTCATTCCCATGCAGCCCAGACCCAGCGCCGGAACGGCGGGCCCGTGCTTTCCAAGCTTGCGTTTTTTCATCGCGGGTTTCTCCGTTGTGGTGATTTTCAATCCCTCGCCAGCCAATCCCTCGGGCGCAGAAATTCCCGATAGAGCCTCTCCTCCTCGCTCGACGGAGCCGGTTTCCAGTCGTAGCGCCACTTCACGAGGGGCGGGAGCGACATCAATATAGACTCCGCGCGGCCTCCGGACTGCAGTCCGAAGAGCGTCCCGCGGTCGTAGACGAGGTTGAACTCGACGTAGCGGCCGCGGCGGTAGGCCTGGAAGTCCCGCTCGCGCTCGCCGTAGGGAAGGCTCCGCCGCCGCTCGAGAATCGGAAGGTAAGCCGGCAGAAAATGCTCGCCGACGCTGCGCGCGAGATCGAAACAGAAGTCGAAACCTTTCTCGTTCAAGTCGTCGAAGAAAATCCCGCCGATACCGCGCGGCTCGCCGCGGTGCTTGAGGTAGAAGTATTCGTCGCACCAGCGCTTGAAGCGGGGATAGCGGTCCGGCCCGAACGGGTCGAGCGCCTCCCGGCAAGTCAGGTGGAAGTGGCGCGCGTCCGCCTCGAACCCGTAGTAGGGAGTCAGGTCCATTCCGCCGCCGAACCACCATATCGGTTCGCTTTGCGCCCTTGTCGCGACCAGAAACCGCAGGTTCAGGTGAACGGTCGGGGCATACGGGTTGCGCGGATGCAGCACCAGCGACACGCCCATGGCTTCAAACGCGCGGCCGGCCAGCTCGGGCCGAGAGGCGCTCGCCGATGGCGGGAGCCTTTCGCCGCGCACTCGGGAAAAATTCACTCCGCCGCGCTCGAACACACCGCCGTCCTCGATAATTCGGCTCTCGCCGCCGCCTTCGCTCCGTCCCCAGCGGTCGCTGCGGAAGCTATGACCGTCAATGCGCTCCAGCTCCGCTACGATGCGGTTCTGCAGCTCAAGAAAGCAGTCGGCTACCGCACGCGGGTTCATCGGCGGATCCGCGGTCAATGTTTGTTGAAAAAGGGGGCTACGCCCCCTTGTGATCCCCCAAACTGGAGGCCGTAGAAAAACGCTTCCCTCTGAAACTCGACTTGCACAGAATTCGATTTTCACACGGGAAGCGTTTT
>WNGE01006217.1_pt1 | contig 15300 bp, 14 predicted proteins | sample 5400651 | NCBI WGS metagenome assembly WNGE01 (sample SAMN13153370, study PRJNA577476) | soil metagenome | isolation source: 60 cm soil or saprolite under grassland replicate 2 | place: USA:California | collected 2016-06-15 | reverse complement strand
CCCGGCACGTTGCCGGCGCTCGCCGCTGATCAGGGCTACGATTCACGCCGCTCTCCGCCTTCGCCCGGCTCTGCATGCGCGGATGACGGCGTTCCATCTACGGACGGGTACATCTGTGCGCCAAATGACGTGCGCCCGTCTGCGTCCGAGACGCCGTAGGCGGCCGCCGGGCTTGACCAGCTGACCGCATCCTGATTGATCTCGGTGGATCCTCGTTTAACGCGGGCACTCTCGGCGAGGCACGCCGTGATGTCACCGATCACCGTTGGGCGGTGCGCGATGAGGCCGGATCCCCTGGTCGTGGGTGGTGAATGCATGGTTGCGGATCTCGCGGATCGTGTCGTCCAGGCGCTGGAGAGCTTCCGCGATGCGCTCCCTGGCCAGGTCAGCAGGCAGGTTGATGGCGCCCTGCAAGCTGAGGCCGACGTGATAGAGGCTGGTCGTGACCCTGTCGAGCAGTTCCTGGCCGCGGTGTGTCTGCTCGGCCGCGACAGCGGCTCGGGCAAGATCCGCAAGGTCTTCGCGCCGCCGGGTCTCGGTGACATCCCGGACCACGGTGAGGGTCAGGTGCCCGGTCGCGGTCGGCACCGGGCTAAGGCTGATCTCGACCGGGAACGTCCCCCCGTCCTTGCGCAGCCCGACGAGCCGTGCCCCCACGCCCATCGGCCGCGCCTTGGGTGCCTGCGCGTAAGCGGCCCGGTGGCTGCGGTGCACCTCCTGGAGGACGGTGGGGATGAGGATTTCGACCGGCTGGCCGACCAGCTCGCCGGGCTCGTAGCCGAACATGTCCTCCAGCCGCCGGTTGCCCAGCGCGAGTACGCCATCGTCGTCGGTCAGCGCCACCCCGTCGTGCAGGGCGTCGACGAGTTTCCACAGCACGGCCGGGGTGATAGCCGCTGCTCTGGGCTCGTCCGGCGGTCCGGCTGCCTGCTGCTGGCGCGTTGCCCGTGCGCCTCGGCGGCGCGGCGCCTGGTCATCAGTTTCTGTCTTGGCCGGCCCTGGCTCCAAAGGCACCTCTGCTGCTGGCGTGCCGGCCGCGATGGCCGCTTCCACCGAGGGGTAGATCGAGACCAGCCGATCGACTCCGGTGAGGCTGAGCACACGCCGGACGACCGGCGCGGTGACCACCAGCCGCAACTGCGCGCCGCTGACGGCAGCGCGCTGGTAGGCACGGGCCACAGCATCCGCGCCAGCGTGATCGGACGAAACTGTCGCGGTCATGTCTGCGATCAGCGTGGCGGCACCGCTGTTGATGACCAACAGCAGCTGCTCGCGGATCTGGCCAGCATTGGACACGTCGATGTGCTCCGGAAGCACCACGACCGCCCGCGGGCCCATCCACTGCACCGGGTAGGTGTCCTCAGACACGGCAGTGACCTTGTCCTACGGAAGGAATCGTGAGCACCGGATCCGCTGTATCGGCGGAGGGCGTACCCGATGATTGGGGCATCGCTGAGGCACCTTGAACCCATCCGGCCATAACAAGCCGTGCCGCCCAAGTCCAGACGGCACGGTCACCTGCACCCTGCTTCGGCCTAGTGCAGGACATATACCGACATCCGACCACTGAACCCTTCGCTGTCACCCCAGCACCGACAGGCCAGGCCAGCCGCTGCGCGGTGATAGCTCCGCCGTTCAAGTATGGCAGCCCACCCGCAACGGGCACGCGCCTCTTCGCCCCGAACTAGCGGCGGTGCTGGGCCGTTGTCCGCCGTTTCCGGTCAGAGGCCTCTGTTCGCCACCGAACCCGAGGCAGGCCATCTGGTCGACGGACCGGTGCAGCCGCGCCCCTGGGCCATAATGCAGGGGCGTGGTGAGACTTCCCGTCAGATGTCCCAGCTGAGGATGTCATCGATGACGACAGGGTGATGACTCGACAGCCGAACCATGCTGCCAGGAGAGCAGGCCGATGACAGATCCAGCTAGCCAGATCCCTCCGCCCGTCGCCAGGTTCCGCCGATGAGTCACCTGCTCTCATCGATGCTCACGTGCATCTTGCCTTCGATGCCTCGGCCGACGTGGTCACGTCGCTGGCGGCGTGCGACGACAACGCCCTGTCGGATCGCATAGAGGCTGCCGCGGTCCGGGCCCTGCGCGCGGGGGTGACCACGGCAACCTCACAGCCGAAGCGCTGCCGCGCCCGGGCAGTCCGCCCTGATCCCGGGAACCGGATTTACTTTCGCGCGTTCGGCACTTCCATCGAAGGACGTCGCCGACGTCTCCACCGTACGGACGATCTGTGCGGGCAGCAGCTCTCACATTCTGAATCTTGGCCGGGCAAATATTCGGGCGGGCCCGGGCCACGGTCACCCGGTGGCTGTGCACGATCGCCGGGTTCTACCGGTACGCGGTGGAGGAAGAACTGCTCGACCACTCCCCCGGCCGCCCACGTCCGGCGTCCTCGCCTGGATTACGAGTCGCACGCCGTCGGGCTGGACCGCAACGAGCTCGGCGCGCTGCTGGTCGCCGCCGGTCCCGGGCCGGCCGCGGAGCATGCCTTGATCTCGTCGCTGGCCCTGACCCGGCTCGGCGGCTGGAGACCGGCGGCCAGGTGACGCGCACGCACAGCACAGCGTGAGTGCATCCGCCGCAGGGGCGCGGCGCAGGCCAGCGCCGACAGAAGGCGATGAAGATCTGCTGGTGCGGCGGCCCGGGGCCGCGGCGCTCAGGCGCGCGCGTCATCGGTCTCGGTCTGGCTTTCGCCGCCGGCTGCGGCATCGTGGTCGCGCCGGAGCCGGTGCCGGACGATCAGCGCCGCGATGGCCAGCGCGGCGGCGGCTAGCAGGTAGAGGGCGTACCGGTTGACCTGGGTATAGATGGCCTGGATATGGTTGCCGGCCAGGTAGCCGACCGTGGTCCAGGTGCCCACCCACAGAGCCGCGCCCAGCGCGTTGAAGGCGAGGAACCGCGGCCAGGGCATCCGGGTGATCCCGGCAATGATGCCGTTGGCCTGGCGCAGGACTTCGATGAACCGGGCCACGATGACGATCTTGCCGCCGTGGCGGGTGAAGAAGGATTCGGCTCCGGCCAGGCGTTCCTCAGTGAGCAGGACATAGCGGCCGAAGCGCAGCACCAGGGCGCGGCCGCCGATCCGTCCGATCGCGTAGCCGACGTTATCTCCGAGCACCGCGGCGGCGAAGCCGATCACGCCCACGGCGACGATGTTCAGCCGCCCGGCCCCGGCGTAGACCGACGCCGCGATCAGGACGGTCTCGCCCGGCGCGGGCACCCCGAAGTCCTCGACGAAAATCAGGAGCCCGACTGCGAGATACCCCCAGTGATCCAGCAGCGGCGCGAGGGTGTCCAGGAATCCTGGCAGCTGCACGGGCTGGCTCATCGGGTCGCGGTCTCCTCGCGGGGCGGTGACCGCAGCGGCCGTTGTGGCACACTCGGTTTCCGGATGGATCTACAGGACCGTAGAGGTCCTACAGTAATGTAGATGGCTGGCCCGGGAAGGAGGCACCTGATGCCGCACGCTGAGCCGCAGCCGCCGCGCCGCGGCGCGGGCGAGCTGGAGGCGGCGGTCCTGTCGGTGCTGTGGCAGGCCGGGCGGGCGCTGAGCCCGAGCGAGGTCCAGCAGGCGCTGGCCGGGCAGGCCGGCGCGCCGGAGCTGTCGTACAGCACGGTGGTCACCATCTTGTCCCGGCTGCATGCGAAGAAGGCGCTGGAGCGGTGGCGCGACGGGCGGGCGTTCCGGTACGCGCCGGTGGCCGACGAGGCGGGGCTGGCGGCGCGGCGGCTGGCCGCGATGCTGGACAAGGAGCCGGACCGGCAGGCGGTGCTGTCCCGGTTCGTCGCGGACCTCTCCGAAAGCGACGAGGCGCTGCTGCGCCGGGTGCTGGCCGACGACGGCGCGCAGGCCGGCTGACGATGCGCCTGGCCGTCTATCTCACGCTGGTGTTGCCAGCGTTGTTCGCGCTGCTGGCCGGGCCGCTGTCCGCGCGCCTGGACCCGAGGCACGCAACCTGGCTGCTGACTGGCGCGGCGGTGGCGCTGGCCGGGTGCAGCACGCTGGCCCTCGGGCTGCTGGGCGCGGCGCGCATCCATCGAGGGGTCCGGGGTACTGCCGGAGCGCGTTGCCGCCTTGAAACCCCGAACACCGCCGCGGTATGGCTCACCGCCAGCGCCAGCGTTTTGAGGGACCGGATTTACTCGGCAAGCCGGTTCTCCGAGCGGACCGCTGAAGAGAAGGTCATGGTGGAGAAGTTCCTGGGACGGACCGAACGGTATAACCAGCTCATTCTCAACGCCGTCCATCGCCTCGGACTCACCAGCATCGACACCAGCGCGGCGCCCTCAGCCCGTGAATTGATAAAGCAATGCCCTGAGGTCATCGGCTGACCACCGGTGATGACATCACCACGCCGAACCTGTGAAATTTCAGCCGCTACCTTGACACGTTCACGTGAACATGTGCGCTTTTGACCGGTGAAGATTGCTCGACACGGCCACGCTGCGCCGTTCGTAAGCGGCGTCGACGAGTCGGTAGAGGCCCTTGGCGGCGTCCGGGCCGACCGGCAGCAGCTCGATGTCGTCGACCACGACCAGGTCGGCGCGCAGAATCCGGCCGATGGCCTTGGTGACCGAGTCGTCGGCGCGGTGCGCGCGGACCAGGACGCCGAGCTGCTCGAGGGTGAACCAGGCGACGTGGCGGCCGGCTTGGACGGCGGCCTGGCCGAGGGCTTCAAGAATTTTCATGATCTCCTCGGCAGACTTCACTCGTCCCTTCCCGGGACCGGCTGAGTAACGGTTGGCACCGCTCAGCCAAGCCGGGAAAGGGACCCCAGCCGGGTAACCGGCAGGGAACGGTCAAGATCGTGTCGGGCAGATCTGCTGGCCGCCGCCGGGCAATTCTGATGTCCGCCAGCGGGCAGCTAAATGGCCGTCTCCGGGCAGTTTTCTCGTGGGTCAGCGATGTGTGGGCACTGCTCGAAGTGCGCCCGAGCCGCTCCGCCTGAGCTCGGCTCAGGCGGAGCCCAGCACTCGCAGCAGTACGACGCGCCGGGTGCGGGCGGCTGAGTCCAGCACTGCCGCAAGCTCGTCATCGCGAAGTTCCTCGGCAGCCTCAACCACGACGACAAGCGGCTCACCGTCAGCGGCGGCTCGCTTGATCACCTGCCGGACCTGATCGGCCTCGCGAGCCAGCGCCTCCGGGGAGAGGACGGACAAGATCACCTCGCCCGCCGCGGGCGGCAGGATCCTGCCCTCCGCGTCGGCGGGCAGCCGCTCGATCACCACCCGGCCGCTGGCGACGCTCGGCGGCGGATCCTCGCGAAGCTGACGGTCCACCGCGCTAGCGCGCGGCACCTGGATGATCAGTTCGACATCGTCAGCCATCGCTGGAGCATAACCCCGGCCGCGTGCAGCTGCCGTCACCGCCGTGTCCGGTCCACAGCAGCGCCGGCTTGACCACGCTCAGCCGTGACCGGAGGCACCGGCGCGCGAGCAATACGCACCACGGCTTGCTGCTCGTCAACAACGACGACATCGTCACGCCGGGCAGAGGGTTCGAGACGCACCCGCATCAGGACATGGAGATCGTCACCTGGGTGCTGCAGGGCTCTCTCGTTCACCAGGACTCCAGGACACTCGGGACTCATCTTCCCGGGCCTGGCACAGCGGATGAGCGCCGGCACGGGGATCCTGCGCGCGGAGAAGAACGACTCCTGGCGGCTGCAGGGCGGCGCGCAGCACACCCGACCCGGTGCATTTCATCCAGATATGGGTGGTGCCCGACGAGAACTCCATCAGCCCCGGCTATGAGCAGGTCGAGATCGACGACGAGCTGCTGCGCGGCGGGCTGGTGCCGGTCGCGTCCGGCATGCCCAGGCACGACGGCGCCTCGGCCATCCGGATCAAGAACAAGTACGCGGCGCTGTATGCCGCCCGCGACCGGCTGGGCATCGAGGCGGACGTACTGCCCGGCGGCCACCTGATCGCCCCCTCCCAGCCAGCCGGGCTCGCCAGCTATCTGCTCAGCGCATGAGCTGTCCCGCACTGCGCCGCCGCGCCGAAATCAGCGCTGCCAACCGCCGCAGAGGCGAACCACCGAACCCATCACGCGCCGTCAATCATCCGAGGAGCCACAACGACAGTCGTTCGGAAGCTGGTCACCGAACGTGGCGTCGTCTCCGCGGATAGGTTTTCATAGCCGCCTGATATGGCGCTCCGGCCGGCTTCGCCCGAGCCGCCGCCCCGAGCCACTAACCAGCGCCCCCGCGCTCGCCAGATGATCATTTCCTTCCCCGGGCTCGGCTGGCTCATTCGGGCAGGGTGGAACCAGTTCTCGCCCGCTTCACGTTCGGAACATGATGGCAATCTTGTGTAATTCGGGCTAAAGGGTCGCGTTCCAAGCGTCAAGCACTTCGGGGTCCTGGCTCGAGGCCGCGGCGCCCAGGATCGGATGCAGGTCCATCGACGGTGAGTACTTGCTGGCCGGCACCGTGCGGCCGAGTGCCTCGGCCATGGCCCGAACGTGGTGCGGGCCGGCTCCGCAGCAGATGCCCACGTAGTTCACCCCGAGGTCGCGGGCGGCCACCGCAAAGTCTGCCATCTCGAACCTTGTGCAGCTGAACGGGTCGAGCGCCAGAGGGAAGACCCGGTCCACGCCTTCGGCCCGCAGCGATTCCATCGTGGGCGAGGCCTCGTCGGTCCGGTACGGAACCGGTTGCGCGGCCACGGCGCAGTCGACCTGGTCCCTGATCCTGGCGATCAGCGGCAGCATGGTAGCGGGCCCGCGGTCGCAGTTCAGCCCCACGATGGCGGCGCCGTGGCCGGCCAGGATCTTGCACGCCTCGACATAGTCGTAACCATCCCAGGTTCTGGCCGGCCGGGTGGTTGCCAGCGTCACCATCGCCGGCAAGCCAAGCTCCTGGCTGACCTGCAGGCCGATCAGCGCCTCGCCGAGATAGTCGTTGGTCTCGGCGATGACGAAGTCGATGCCCTCATCGGCAGCCCAGCCCAGCTGCTCGGCATACATCGCGCGCACCACGTCCGCGGTCGCCGCGTCCTGCGGGTCGTAGGCCCAGGTGTTGCACACGTTGCCGGCCACCAGGGCGCCGCCTTCCGCCGCCACCTCCCGGGCCAGCCGCACCGCCTGCCTGTTCATGGCCTCCAGGTCGGACTCGCGGCCCACCCGCCGTAGCTTGTCACGGTGGGCGTAGTAGGTAAGCGCCACCATCACGTCAGCGCCCGCGCGCAGGAACTCCCTGTGCAGCTCGGTGACCGCATCAGGGAAGTCCAGCACCGCCTCGGGCACATAAGCGCCTGCCTTAACGTAGCCCCTGCGCTCCAGCTCGAACACATATCCCTCGGCCCCCAGCACCGTGCCCTGGGCAAGCCGGTCGGCCAGAGCTGACCTCGTTCCTGTCATGATCGTGTCCTTCTCCCTCGCTCGCGGATCCTTATACCCTGCCGCAAACCGGCCGGCGGCAGCCAGCTGACTCCGCCGCCGCCCGCCAGCGTGAGCACCGCTTGTCCTTGAACGCTGTCCCGCATCCGGCCCATCAGGGCGGGACGACCACGCAGCAGGCGTTGGCATGCTCGCTCTTACAAGGCAACTAGAGCGACTTTGTCACACTCAGTGATCCTGCCTCGACATGCGCGAAGCGAACACTCCCCCCACTGTCAGGTCGTGCCCGGTGGCCGGCTTCAGGTGCCGGATCAGGCCGGGGTCGAAGTCCGGTTCGGTCCGTGTGCTGGCGCCCGGCGCACCAGCCCCGCTTCGCCAGCATCATGACACGGTCCGGCACTGCAGCCTGCCCCCGGCGCCACCGCGCCGGATCACCAAGCTGGGGCCCTGGGCCAGCTACGGTCCCGTCCAGAGCCGCCCAGCCAGCAGGCGCGCTGAAATCGTGCGTCGCTGCCCGGTAACAACATGCCCAGCACTCAGGGTAGCTTCTGGCTCGGGACGGATCGTTGCCTGCGCGCCGATCGAACGGCTGCGCCTGACAGTCACCAACCCACGTATTACGGCGGTAGGCGTGCGCAGCCAGCGGGCCAACCAGCGTGCCGGCGACTCGGAGTCCGGAGAGCGAGACGGACAGGGGTTGCATAATTACGCGTCTCAGCCCATGACGACGACGCTCGGTCATGCCGCCTGGCAGCCGTTGTTCGCCAGTCTCCTCCTATGGCCTGGTCGCGGCGGCAATGAGCTGATGGCTGAAGCCGATCAGCGAGGGCTCGGTCTCGACCGACCGGGCAGCGAACAGAATCTGCTCGCGCCGCTGCGGATCGGCCCACTGCTGGCGCAGCTGCCAGGCCTTGGCGGCGCCGTAGTCGATGGTGGCGGCGTCGGGCTGGAAGAAGGCTGACCGATGCGACGTTGACGATCGCGCCGGTGCCCGCTGCACCATCACGGCCAGGGCGGCGCGGCTGGCCCGCAGCGCGATGAAGATGCGCTGCGGCTCTTGTAGCGAACGCACGGATCTGCCGCGAGGTGTGCGAGATTGCCGAGGGCTCGGGTCAGCGGCGACGGGCCGCTACAGCCTGCAGCTCGATCTTCGCCCCGAATGGCAGCGCGCCGGCCTGAAGGGTCAGGCGGGCCGGTGCCCTGGCCGGGCCGGGGAACTGCCGCCGCCACCAGTCGTTGATATCGGCGTAGTTGCCGCCGGCAGCGGAAAGCCAGCTGGGCCACGGACCGTGGCCGGTGGCGCAGGCAGGCCACGCCGGATCTGCCTCATTGATCGGCTGCGGGCTTGAGGAAGGACGCCAGGGAAAGGCCGGATGGAATGTTCTGGCTGTCCGGCCGTAGCGCCGACTGGCTCGGCAGGACCGCGCGGTGACTCTCCCGGCGACCACCGTGACCGGGCGCATCTGGCTCGGCGGCGGCAGTGAGACTTCTCCGGCTGGGTGGGGACACAATTGCCTGGTGAGCAACTTCCGGCGTATCCAGCTCGCGCTGCTGGCAGTGCTCGCGGTCGTGATAGCAGGCAGCATCGGCTACGTCGCGCTCGGATTCAGCCTGCTCGATGCGGTCTACCAGACGGTAACGACGATTACCACGGTCGGGTTCCGCGAGGTCCGGCCGCTGGGCATCGCGGGGAAGATCTTCACGATCGTGCTGATCCTCGCCGGGGTCGGCACGGCACTGTACGCCTTTAGCGTCGTACTCGAATCGCTGGTGGAAGGTCACCTGCGCCACCACTTCGAAAGGCGCCGGATGGAACGCGACATAGCCCGGATCAGCGGGCACACCATCGTCTGCGGATGGGGCCGGGTGGGCCGCTCGGTCGCCGGCTACCTGGCCGGGCAAGGCGCCGCGGTCGTCGTGGTCGACCTCGACCCGCAGCGGGCAGCCGCGAGCGGGTATCCCGCGCTGCACGGGGACGTCACCGACGATGAGGTGCTGCGCAAGGCGGGCGTCATGCGGGCCAGGGCCCTGGTCACCGCGATCAACACCGACGCGGAGAACGTCTACGTGACATTGTCCGCTCGGGCACTGCGCCCTGACCTGATCATCATCGCCCGCGCCCGCACCGAGGCGTCGGAGCCGAAGCTGCTACGGGCCGGCGCGACCCGGGTCGTGAATCCGCAGCGGATCGGCGGCCAGCGAATCGCGGCGGCCGCATTGCAGCCCAACGTGGTGGAGTTCCTTGATGTCGTGATGCATGACGGGAGCCTGGAGTTCCGCCTGGAAGAGGTATCGGTGGCCGCCGGCTCCCGGCTCGCCGGGCACACCCTGCAGGAAGCGAATGCCGGCCAGACGGCCGGGGCGCTCGTGCTCGCACTCCGCGGCCGCGACGGAACATTCCTGGCCAACCCAGCGGCGCAAACCCCGATCGAAGCGGGGCACATACTGATCGCCATCGGCACCCAGCAGCAACTGACCACCCTGCAGCACGCCGCACACCGGGCCGGCTGAACTCCCTGGCCCAACCCAGATCAGTCCGCCCGCAGCGGCCCCCGGCGCGAAATGACAACTGGTAGCCGCTGGAGTCGGCCCTGCTCGAGGAAGAACGCGCCGCCGCGTGCCCGGGCCTGAGCCACCATCCCGGTCGGCTGTTCGCGGATCCGCCGGTTGGCCTCACTCTGGTGCGGCAAGACCGGGACAGGTACGCCCAGTCCCGCGCCTACCTCGGCCAGGAACCCGGACTCGTTGCGCCAGCCCGGCAGGAGGCGCACCTGCGCGATGGTGAGCAGCTCGACGAACTCCAGATCCCCGACGAGGAGAGGAAGTGGGATGGCTTCACCTGGGCAGCTCCGCGCCCGCCGCCGGCTGCGCCTGCAAATACGTCGGGCGCCCGCCGCAAGCGACGCCAGCTCAAGCACCGCGCAGCCAAAGAAGTCCGCCCAGTCCCCGTCTCGCCAGCGCTCGCCCTGTAACCCGGCGGGCGAACTGGCCTGCGGTCAGCCCGCCGGTCCCAAGGTAGCCTTCCAGGTCATCAAGCCACAGCACACATCGCGCCTTCGGCACTACCGAAAGTGGCCTGCTTCAGGGACCGGACGGCAATGCCCCGTCGATCGGCCGGAACTGAGCTGTCGCGTCAGTTCTGACGAGGAGATGCCGTGACGGAAGCGAAGCAGGGGTCGCGATGCCGAAGGAGATGAGATGCGCCGCGTTGTGTGCCGGGAGTTCGGCGCGCCGGACCGGCTCGTGCTCGAGGACGCGCCTGATCCGCAGCCGGGTCCCGGTGAGGTCCTGGTAGGCGTTCGCGCCGCGGGCGTGAGCTTTGTCGACGGGCTCATGGTCGGCGGGTCCTACCAGGTGAAGCCGCCGCTGCCGTTCACCCCCGGCCTGACCGTGGCTGGCGAGGTGCTCGAGACCGGCGATGGCGTACCTGGACTGCCCCGTGGCAGTCGCGTGGTGGGCTGCTCGCTCGGCCTCGGCGGCTGGGCAAGCCACCGGGTACTTCCCGCTCAAGCGGTCGTGCCGCTGCCGGACGCCGTGCCGTACGAGGTGGCAGCGACGGCTGTCGAAAGCTACGCAACGATTTTGTTCGCCCTGACCAGGCGTGCCACCCTGCGGCCCGGCGAGTGGGTGCTCGTGCTCGGCGCCGGCGGCGGGATCGGGCTTGCTGCCGTCGATGTGGCCCGTTCACTCGGCGCGCGAGTGATCGCGGCAGCGTCCAGCCAGGCCAAGCGGGCGGCAGCCATCAGCGCCGGGGCGGAGGTGGCGATCGATTACGGGACCGAGGACCTGAAGGCCCGCGTGCGAGCGCTCACCGGCGGTGGCGCCGACCTGGTGGTCGATCCGGTCGGTGACAGGTTCGCCGAGCCCGCACTGCGCAGCCTGCGCGGTTTCGGACGCTACCTGGTTATTGGTTTCGCGGGCGGTTCGATCCCGCGGCTGCCGCTGAATCACGTCCTGCTGCAGAACCGCACATTGGTCGGGGTGGACTGGGGTGCGTGGTCACGGCGGGATCCGGAGCACAATCAGGCGCTGGTGGCCGATCTGCTCGACAGCGTGGCGGCCGGGCGCCTGCACCCCGTCCTCCCCACGGCTTATCCGCTTGAGCGCGCCGCCAAGGCGCTGAACATGCTGGCCGGACGGCGGGTTACCGGAAAGCTGGCGCTCCTGCCGTGACCACCCGAGCCGCAAGGTCGCCGGCCGAACCTCGAAGCCAGATGGAACTGGCGCCCGAGCAGATCCTCGCCGCATCCCGGCGGTCCTCCCCCGCATCGCCACCGCGCGGCCAGCGGAATGCGTTGAGGTTTCCCGGACTGTCCGGGATGAACGACTGGCAGGTCAGCAGCGGGCCGATGAAGTCCGATGGGGCCGGGTAGTCCTGGTACCAGGACCAGCCGATCTGCGCGCGCTGGCGGGAGTCGTAGAACCGTCTGTTGTACGCGCTGGAACCGGTGATCACTTGCAGCGACGCCCGGTAGCCGAGCTGGTCCAGCACCGACACCAGGTAGCGGCCGGTCGCCCGGGCGTGGGCACTAGCGCTACCGTTGGTCCTGGTTGCCGCGTGCTCGGCGACTGCCGCGGCGGCCGGTGCGACCCATCGGGGCCCACACCGTGTCACCACTGCGCCACGCGTTCGTCTTTACTCGCTTCCTGCCGGGAGCCGACCAGGGGAACGTGTACCGGATCGACGCCGGGGGAACCGTCGAGCACCTGATCCGATCGGAGGTGCTCGACTTCGCGCTCCTGTCACCCGATAGCACGCAATTCACCGATTTCGCTCCGGCGCCGGACGGCCGGGGAAGCGCGGGCATCTTCAACGCGGACGGATCGGGGTACCGGGTGCTGCCGATCCCCGATCCGACGCTCGAGCTGCCGGGCGGCACGTGGTCGGCGGGCGACTCCAGGATCGTCTCGGGAGGAGGAGACCCCAACGACCCGGGCCGCGGGGGCCTCTACTCCCGGCGGTCCTCCGACGGCGGAGGCTTGATCAGGCTGACCGATGCTGGGACGCGTGCGGACTTGCCGATCCAGTCCTCGCCGGACGGTTCCAGGCTCCTGTTCTTCCGTCCCGATGCGAGAAACCAGACGAGTGACAGTGCACCGCAGGATCTGTTCGTCGTCGGCGCGGATGGCAGCGGCTTGACGAGGTTGACGCCGAAGGGGACGACCACGGCCGTGGTCGGCACCGAGTCAAGTTCATGATCCGCGACCGCGGCTCGAACTTCACCGCCGCGTTCGACGCGGTCCTCGCCGATGCCGGGATCCGGACCGTGCTCTGTAACGTCCGGACGCCCCGGATGAATGCGATCACCGAACGCTGGATCGGGGGATGCCGCCGCGAGCTCTCGGACCGCACTCTCATCGGGAACCAGGCCCATCTGCGGCGAGTCCTGCCCGATTGCGAGATCCACCACAATCAGCACCGGCCGCACCGCTCCCTGCATGCTGCCGCGCCGCTGAAACCGCGACCCGAGCCGGTCGATCTCGACCAGCACCGCATCCGGAAACAGGCTCACGTCAGTGCCCTGATCAACGAATACCGCCTAGTCGCATGACGTGACGAGGTTTTCGGCACGCACAGGAGGACGGCGCCCCTGAGGCGCGGCGGAGCGTGGCTGCTGTCATGTCTTCGGTGTATCTGGGATCGGCATATCGCGCTCTGTCTTTATTGCCAGGAACTCTGACGGGGGCTCGTCTAAGGCAGCGTGCGTCCTCGCGCGCCCTGCTGAAGCAGGGATTCGGCAGCGATTCCAGGGGCGGCTTGGCGTCGGCGACTGCGGCGCCGCAGGCCGCTGACTGGCGAGCTGCGCGGACGGCGCGAGGATCTTCCGGCGGACAGGGGAACACGGGGAGGAAGCGCATGCGGATCCTGCTCATTGCAAGCGCCTACAACAGCTTGGCCCAGCGGGTGCATGCCGAGCTTGCCGACCGCGGCCACGAGGTATCGGTTGAGCTCGCGGTCGCAGATGAGGTGATGCGGGAAGGGGTCCGCCGCTTCGATCCGGATTTGGTCATCGTGCCGATGCTGACGACGGCGATCCCTGTGGACATCTGGACGGCTCGCCCCTGTTTCATCATCCACCCCGGGCCCAAGGGCGACCGCGGCCCATCCTCGCTCGACTGGGCGATCATGGGCGGAGCCGGACGCTGGGGTGTCACAGTGCTGCAGGCCAACGGGGAGATGGACGCCGGCGACATCTGGTCGAGCGTGGAGTTCATGCTGCCCCGTTGTTCGAAGAGCTCCCTGTACCGCACCGAGGTAGCGGACGCCGCTGTGAAGGCCCTGCTGCTGGCCGTGGCGCGGTTCGAGGAAGGCAGATACCGGCCTGAGCCACTGGACTACAGTCATCCCGACGTCACCGGCGCGCGGCGCCCGCCCTGCCGACAGCAGCATCGCAGGATCGACTGGCAGGCCGAGTTCACGTCCTGGGTTCTGGCGAAGCTGCAGGCGGCCGACTCCAGCCCCGGTGTCCTGGATGTTATCGGCGACGCCGAGTACTACCTGTTCGGTGGGCACAAAGAAGACGGCTTGCGCGGTGATCCCGGCGCGATTGTGGCAAAGCGAAGCGGTGCGATATGCCGGGCGACCGTGGACGGAGCGGTCTGGATCCCGCAGCTGCGCCGGCGCCCAGCTCCCGGCGGCCCCTCGACCTTCAAGTTGCCAGCGACGCTGGCGCTGCGCGGATCAATCGCCGGCGTGGCGGAAGTCCGCGCGCCGTTGGCGAAGCCGCCAGGCCGACGCACGTATCAGGAGATCAGCTACCGCGAATCCGCCGGTGTCGGCTACCTGGCGTTCTCCTTCCCCGGCGGGGCCATGAGCACCGGCCATTGCCGCCGCCTGCTCGCCGCCTACGAGCACGCCCGCGCCCGCCCCGTGCGGGTGATCGTGCTCGGCGGCCCAAGGGATGTCTTCTCCAACGGCATCCATCTGAACGTGATCGAGGCCGCCGACGATCCGGCGGCCGAGTCCTGGCGCAACATCCACGCCATCGATGACCTGGTGGAGGCCATCTTGACCACCACCGACCAGCTCACCGTCGCGGCTGTGGCGGGTAACGCCGCAGCGGGCGGCCTGATGCTCGCGCTCGCCGCTGATGAGGTCTGGTGCCGCGACGGCGTGGTCCTCAATCCGCACTACCGGTTGATGGGCCTGCACGGCTCGGAGTATTGGACCTACACCCTGCCCCGCCGCGTCGGCGCAGACGAAGCCGCCCGCCTCACCGGCGCATGCCTGCCGGTCAGTCCCGTGTCCGCGCTGCGAACAGGCCTAGTCGACCGGGTGATCGCCGGCGGACCAGCCGCCTTCCGCGCGCAAGTGGCTGACCTCGCCGAAAAGCTGGCCTGCAGGCCGGACTACCCACGGCGACTAGCCGCAAAGGCCCGACACCTGGCCGCCGCTGAGAAGGTGCAGCCGCTGAGCGCCTACCGCCATGCAGAACTAGCCATGATGCGCCAGAACTTCTTCGACCCGCGCGAACCGTATGCGGCACTGCGCCGTGCCTTTGTCTACAAGGACAAGCCACTACAGACGCCGCCCCACCTCGCCCGGCACCGAATCGATCACCGCCCGGCGGCATGAAGGCGCACCGCGGACGGGCTGCCCAGCCCACGCAGCGACCAAGATACAAGCCCAGTCCTGGCAGCCTGCAGGGCTCGATTACTGATCTGGCCTGGGCCGCCAGCCCGGGTTGGCATCATCGCAGAGCGGTATTCCCGGTCGTCTACCTGCTCGCGCGCTGTCTGCTCGGGCTGCGTGATGGTGCGTGCCCGGCGCGAGGTGTTCAAGGGTGGCGAGCTCCTGGTGTCCGGCAAGTAGGGTCGGGTAAGCGGGGCGCATTGCTGCGCCCCGCTCCCCTCAGAACCGGACTTGAATGGTTTCCATTCATCCGGCTCAAGCAAGCCCTATTGGCTTGATGGCAGGCAGAGCTGCCGGGTCCCATGCGACGCTGGCT